>Ga0116230_10001324_pt1 | contig 23351 bp, 18 predicted proteins | sample S1TSphfallax_3_FD_88678 | JGI IMG/M metagenome (GOLD analysis project Ga0116230, IMG submission 88678) | Host-associated microbial communities from peat moss isolated from Minnesota, USA - S1T2_Fd - Sphagnum fallax MG | ecosystem: Host-associated > Plants > Peat moss > Unclassified | place... | reverse complement strand
CCTGATTGACATTCGCCCCGGCATCGACGAACAACTCGGTCCCGGCGGCAGCATCGGCGTCTTGGGTCGATTCGTCGTCATCGTCCGAATCGTAATCGCGGGTATGCTGCGCGCCGCCGTAGCGCACGAAGCCCGACACTCGCGAGAACGATTTCCCGAACACGTCGTGGCCGGCAAGTACTTCGCCGCCGACGGTGATGTCGTTCCAGGGCCTTGAGTAGCGCAGCGTCGCATCGATGTAATGCCGGTAGGGATACTCGCCATAGTTTTGGTTCACGAGCGTGCGGACCCGCTCTTCGAGGTAACCCCCGAAAGGTGGCTCCCAACCGATCCTGAACATCTGGCTGCGCGCACCGACCCCATCATTGAACAGCCGCTGATCGGCGCCCCAATGGCCGGTGACCAGCCCATCATTGGTCATGCCGTCCAAGAAGACGCTGTTGACGTACCAGCCGTTCTGCCATTCGGTGACCTCATACGTCAGGTCGAAGTAGTTCCAAATCTTCGGAAAATCCACGCCCATGGCCAGCGACGACTCGCCGAGCAGATAACTGCCTCCGTCCAACGTGTTCTCGCCGGCATACTGCACGTAGAACGCGAACGGCGTCTTGCCCGGGAAGAGGAAGCGACTGATGTAGGAGGCTTCTTGGTTGCCCTGAGTCTGCGACTGCCCGCCGGGCTTGAAGAAATCGCGGGCAAGAAAGCTCGCCGAATCGGGCAGTCCCGCACCGCCATATTGGAGCTGGCGGTTGAGACCCAACGACCACCCGCTGAAGGGCTCGATCGAGAATTGCGCACCGAACAATTTAGGGGTGCCGCGACTCTCGATGCCCGTACCCTGGCCACCGCCCAATATATGGTCGGAACTCGACATGCGCGCGAGGAAGAACTCGTATTGGAAGCCGAGGCCTGTCAGCGGTTCATAGTTCGACAACGTCACCGAGGGCATGGTCGGCGACTCGGTGCCGATCATCATGGTGCTATCCGTGACGGGCGAGAACCAATGGTCGCGGTAACCCACGTCCACCTGGGCCCAGTTGAAGCCGAAACTCAGCATGCTGCCGGTCGGGACCGTGCGGCCTTTGTAAGCAATCACGCCCGCGGACGCGAGGAAGTAGTCGTTCGGCTGGACGTACGCCTGGGCCGAGATGTCGTACTTGCTATCGAGCGGCAAGCCGTGGTCATTGGGCACCACACCATTGGCGCCGTGGTTGACCGATCCGGTCGCACTGGCGTGCGACACACCATAGTCGTGCGAGAACCGCTCGAGATACTTCTTGACCTTGATGCACAGGGGTTTGTCGCGCTTGCAGGCCTGCGGCAGGGCGAGCTGGACCAAGTTCACCGAGAACGGACGCTTGAGGATGGGTTCATCCGCGAGAATGAGGACCCGCTCGATCTGCCGCTCCATTTCCGGCTCCAAATTGAGGGGTATATAAGCGGTGACACCGTCCGCCCAGGTTTCAGGCGCGGCCCCCCAAAGACAGGCGGCGGCCGCCAGATGACCAATCGCCCGCAGACAACGCGCCGCCATTCCACACTTCAATTTCGTCACGATGGTCGAGAAACTCTGGGCTGCGCGGGCGCCGCGGAACCGGGATCATACCAGCCGCGGCGCAGCGCGACACTTTGCGATACAGAGTCGCGTGGGCGCAACATGGGCAATGCGATATCCTGTGTCCCATACTCGCCCACCGTCGAGAATCAGGTGTATCTGCCGTCCGCATTTCAGGAATCCCGTATCGATGTGCTGCACGCCATGATTCGTGCGAATCCCCTCGCGACGCTCGTCACCGTCAGCGAGGCGGGGTTGGTGGCTGATCACATCCCAATGCAGGTGCGGGCGGCCGTGCCCCATGGATTGCTGCGTGGTCACGTGGCCCGCGCCAATCCGGTGTGGCGCCGACACCCGGCCGGCCAGGAGGCGCTCGCGGTATTCCAAGGGCCGCAAGCTTATATCTCGCCGTCGCTCTATCCGACCAAACGCGAGACCGGTGCGGTGGTACCGACCTGGGACTATGCCGTGGTCCACGCATACGGCTCATTACGTTTCATCGAAGATGCCGCCGGTTTGCTGGAATTGGTATCGAGTCTGACCGACGCCCATGAAGCCTCACGGGCGACTCCCTGGAAAGTGGCCGATGCACCCACCGACTACATCGACAAGATGCTGGGCGCCATCGTCGGGTTCGAATTCTCCATCACGCGCATCACCGGAAAATGGAAAGTCAGTCAGAACCGCAATGCGGCGGACCAGCGGGGCGTGATCGATGGGCTGCGAGCCGCGGGCGACGCGCAATCGCAGGCGATAGCGGATCTTTTGGCGACGCGCGGCGGATCCTCGGGCGACCGGAGTTGAGGTGGGCGCGGACCGTCCTCGAGACGCCGCGCCTTGCCTTGCGCGAACTTCACGCGGGCGACGCGCCATTCATTCTGGAGTTGCTCAATGAAGACGGGTTCCTGAAGTTTATCGGCGACAAGGGTGTGCGCACGCTCAGCGACGCGCGCGATTACATCGCGAAAGGTCCGGTCGACAGCTACCGGCGCTTCGGCTTCGGGCTGTATCTGACGAGTTTGCGCGAGGACGGAACTCCCATCGGCATGTGTGGCCTCGTCAAGCGCGACAGTCTGCCCGACGTCGACGTGGGCTTTGCGTTTTGTTCGCGCTATTGGTCCAAGGGCTATGCCGCGGAATCCGCCGCGGCGGTGCTCGACTATGGACGAACCGTGTTGGGATTGAAGCGCATCGTCGCCATCACGGCACTGGATAATCGCGCGTCGATGGCGGTCCTCGAGAAGATCGGACTGCGCCGCGAAGGCAAGATCACTCTGGTCGCTGACGGGCCGGAACTGAACTTGTATGGTCCCGGGCCGGGATTTCCTTCATGAAGACGCTGGCTGCTTCGCTGATCGGGATCGCGCGTACCTCGGCCGATTTTTCACCGTCGACGTGGCCATCGCGACCGACCATCGGTTGATCGATACCGGACCGTACCAATGAGTTCGTCATCCAGCGTACACCGGTGCTTTAATGGCTCTCGTCGGACTCGGATTGTGCCTGCACAACGCGGCGTTTGATCCCGGGTACTTACTGACGGAGCACACCATGCAACCTTTTCCCCATCACTACTTGGTCCATGCCGCCGTGCGTCCCGACGGGGATGTGCCGCTGGCTGCCGAAGGAATGCGCGTCATCGAGTCGGCGCCGCCCAAGGAATTCGGTGGTCCCGGCAATCAATGGTCACCCGAGGGGTTGCTCACGGCGGCCGTGGCCGACTGTTTCGTCCTGAATTTCCGCGCCATCGCGGCGGCGTCGAAACTCGCCTGGACCCAGTTGGATGCGCGCACTCAGGGCACGCTCGACCGAACCGATGGGAAGATGCGTTTCACGCGCTTCGAAACGCACGCCAAGCTCACGCTGCCGGCAGCCACGGACATCGAACGGGCGAAGCGCTTGCTCGAGAAGGCTGAACTCACGTGCCTGGTCGCGAATTCCCTCAGCAGCGAGCGGCACTTGACCGTGGAAGTGATCGCAGGCTGAAGCCGCCAGCGCGGTAAGCGGGGCGCAATCGCCCCGCACGGCTCAATCGTCCATCAGGAAACTGCGCAGCTGTTCGCTGCGGCTGGGATGACGGAGCTTGCGCAACGCTTTGGCCTCTATCTGGCGAATCCGCTCGCGCGTGACGTCGAACTGCTTGCCGACTTCCTCGAGCGTGTGATCCGTATTCATGTCGATGCCGAAGCGCATGCGCAGCACCTTGGCTTCGCGTGGTGTCAGCTGAGCGAGCACCGAGTGGGTGGTCTCACGCAGCGACTCGGTCGTGGCCGAGTCGATCGGCGAGGACACCGACGTATCCTCGATGAAGTCGCCCAAGTGCGAGTCCTCGTCATCGCCGATCGGCGTTTCCATGGAGATCGGCTCCTTGGCGATTTTCAACACCTTGCGCACCTTGTCCTCGGGCATCTCCATGCGCACCGCCAGCTCTTCCGGCGTCGGCTCGCGTCCCATTTCCTGCAGCATTTGCCGTGAAATGCGGTTGAGCTTGTTGATCGTTTCGATCATGTGCACCGGAATGCGGATGGTCCGCGCCTGGTCGGCAATGGAGCGCGTGATGGCCTGTCGAATCCACCACGTCGCATAAGTCGAGAACTTGTAGCCGCGCCGGTATTCGAACTTGTCGACGGCCTTCATCAAGCCGATGTTCCCTTCCTGGATCAAGTCCAAGAACTGCAGTCCGCGATTCGTGTACTTCTTGGCGATGGAGATCACGAGGCGCAGATTGGCCTCGACCATCTCCTTCTTCGCGCGGCGCGCCTTTGCCTCGCCGATGGAGACCTCGCGATTGATCTCCTTGATCTCGCTGATGAGCACGTGGAACAAGCCCTCGAGGTCGAGCAGCTTGTTCTGCCGGCGTTCGACCTCATCCTTGAACTTCGCGAGCGGCGCGGAATAACGCTTCTTGGCCTTGATGTGCTTGTCCAGCCACTTCGTGCTGGTCTCGTTCTTGGGGAACGTCGAAATGAAATCCTTGCGCGGCATGCCGGCCTGCTTGATGCACAGGAACATGATCTCCTTCTCGAGGAGCCGGACTTCCGTGACGTGCTGGCGCAGGTTGTCGATGAGTTGATCGAACATCTTCGGCGAGAGCTTCAGTTCCATGAGCTCGCTGCAGATCTTCTTGCGGATCTTCAGCGTCTTCGGATCCTTCGCGCCCAGCTTGTCGAGCGAGCCCAAAAATTGGTGATGCGACTTCGCGATCGAGGCGAAGCGTTTCGCCGCTTCCTCCGGATCCGGACCGGTATCGATGACTTCTTCCTCTTCGTCACCGTCCGATTCGTCCTCGTTGTCGGCTTCCTCGCGTTCGAGAGCCATCATCTTCGGATTTTGCGGCTGGGCGATCTCGTCGGGTGCATTCGGATCCACGAAGCCGACGATCACGTCGACGAGCCGCATCTGGCCGGCCTTCACGGTTTCATAGGCCCGCAGCAAATAATCGTAGGTCCCCGGGTAGCTGCCGAGCGCGATCTTGACGGCTTCGAGGCCTTCTTCGATGCGCTTCGCGATGCGAATCTCGCCTTCGCGGGTCAACAGCTCCACCGTGCCCATCTCGCGCATGTACATGCGCACCGGATCGGTGGTGCGACCGAACTCGGCGTCCAAGTTGGCGAGCGCGGCGGTGGCCTCCTCGACGGCCTCTTCGTCGGGCGCGGCGGTGGCATCCGCGAGCAGCATCGCCTCGGAATCGGGCGCCTTCTCGTACACGGGAATGCCCATGTCGTTAATCATGTTGACGATGTCTTCGATCTGCTCAGGATCGACGATTTCGCTGGGCAGATGATCGTTGACTTCGGCGTAGGTGAGGTAGCCTTGCTCCTTGCCGCGCGAGATCAACAGTTTCAGTTGTGACTGACGCTCGTCCGCAATTTGATTCGCGGTACCAGTGGGAGCTTTTTTCATCAAAGGGGAAGCCTCGTGGAAATCTGGAGGTTTGACGCTCAGCCGACAAGTATACGATTGTGGTTACTTTCTAGCCACAAAACCTTCACATTCAAGGGTCCGGCCGGGGCCGCCCTTTTGCCCGCAGAAGGGAACTCAATTCTGCCTTTTCGTCGGAATTCAAGCCGTAATCCTCTGCTTTTCGGATCAATTCGTCTACCCGACGGCCCGGACCATATTCCTCGAGCAGTTTTTCGACCGCCATCTGCAGCTCCTTTGCGCTGCCCGTGGCCTCGGCGACCATGGCTTCGGCCATGGCCAGCTCGCTCAATCGGCGGTATTCCGGCCGATCGCGCCAGCGCTCGAGCAACATGGCGGTGTTCGGCTCGGCCATCGCCGCCGCCTGTTCAAGGAGCTCCTTCAACACCCCGATGCCGGGGCGGTCTAGACTCCCGAGTGCGTCGATTCCGGTCACCGAGCGCGCCGCCGCCGGATGGTGCAAAACGAGCATGATGGCCTGACTCAGCAAATTGCCGCGACCGGCGCTGCTGCGGCGCACAACCCGAGCGCGTTCTGCGTTACTACCGAATTTCTGACCTGGCCGCCCCGCCGCCGGTTCCGCGGCGAACAGATATTCCTTGAGCTTGCGCGGTGGCATGCGGATGCGCGCGGCCAGGCGGTCTGCCACCAGCTCACGGTAAATGCCCTCGGGCATGCGCGCGAACAAGGGCGCCGCCAGAGCCTTGAGTTTGGCGCGTCCTTCCTCGTGCGCCAAATCGAGCTCGCCCGTCAATTGCTGTACCAGATACTCCGATAGCGGCAGGGCGGTTTTCAGCCGTGCCTCGAAGGCCTCGCGTCCCTCTTCGGCCACCAACGTATCCGGATCGTGCCCGTCCGGTAGGAACATGAATTTCAGTTCGCGGCCGTCGCGCGCCAGCGGCAGGGCATTCTCGAGCGCACGCCACGCCGCTGCCCGACCGGCGCGATCGCCGTCGAAACAGAACACCAACTCGCTCGTCAATCTGAACACCTTGTTCAAATGTTCCTGCGTCGTGGCCGTGCCCAAGGTGGCAACCGCATACGTGATGCCCGCCTGGTGCAGCCGCACCACATCCATGTAGCCCTCGACGATCATGAGCCGCTTGAAATCGGCATGCGCGCGCCGCGCCTCGTACAGACCGTACAGTTCCCGTCCCTTGTGGAACAGCGGTGTTTCCGGGGAGTTCAAGTATTTCGGTTCCCCCTTGTCGAGCACCCGCCCGCCGAATCCGATCACGCGGCCGCGCGAATCGCGGATCGGAAACATGAGGCGATCGCGGAACCGGTCGTAAAAACCGGCCGCGCGCTCGCCGCCGCGCGTGTCGCGCTCGATGATGAGGCCCACCTGGAACAACCGGCGCCGGTCATCCTCCTGGCCACCGAAGCGGTTGAGGAGGGCATCCCAGGAATCGGGACCGTATCCCAGCGCGAAATTCGCGGCGGTTTTTGCGTCGATGCCGCGGCCCCGGACGTAGGCTTGGGCGCGCGCATTGTCGGCTAGATTCTGTTCGAAGAACCGCGCGGCCTTCGACATCAGCTCATGCAGATCGATGCCGGGTTGGCGCGGGCCCGACGCTTCGCGCGGTAGTTCGAGGCCGGCGCGCTGCGCGAGATCGGCCACGGCGTCGACGAACTCCATCTTCTCGTACTGCATCAAGAAGCCGATCACGGTGCCATGCGCTCCGCAGCCGAAGCAATGATAGAACTGCTTATCCGGGCTCACCCAAAAGGACGGCGATTTCTCGTTGTGGAACGGACAGTTGGCCTTGAACTCGCGGCCGGACTTCTTGAGCGCCACGCGCGCGCCGATGACGTCGACGATGTCCGAGCGGGCGACGATGTCGTCGATGAATGCCTGTGGAATGCGGCCGGCCATGGACCGGTTGCGATCAACCGCCGAGCTTGGCTTTGATCTTCGCGCCGACCACGGCCATGTCGGCCTGGCCTTGAGCCTTGCCCTTGATGATGCCCATGACCTTGCCCATGTCCTTGATGGTGGTCGCGCCGACGGCTGCGATGGCCTCGCCGATCAAGGCATCGAGCTCCGACTCGCTCAGTTGCTTCGGCAAATAGCCTTGCAGCAAGGCTATTTCCGCATTCTCCCGGTCCACGAGGTCGGCTCGGTTGCCGGCTTGGAACTGCACGACGGATTCTTTGCGCTGTTTGACCATCTTTTCGAGAACGGTCAGCACCTGTGCGTCGTCCAAGGTGATCCGCTCGTCCACCTCCCGCTGTTTGATGGCGGCGGTGATCATGCGGATGACGCCGAGACGCTCCTTGTCGCCGGAGCGCATCGCCGCCTTCATGTCGTCAGTGATGCGCTCTTTCAGGCTGGGCACGGGGGAGCGGAGTCGGAAGACTTGAAATCAATAAGAACGTGCTGGGGCAGCCGGAGGGGGACTCGCTGGCGCGCCGGTACCGCGCATGTTCTCACGCGATAATTTCTTCAGGTGCCGTTTCACGGCGGCGGCTTTCTTGCGCTTACGTTCCTGGGTGGGTTTCTCGTAGAATTCTCGGCGTCGCAGCTCGGTGAGCACGCCCGCTTTTTCACAGGCCCGCTTGAAGCGGCGCAGGGCGGCATCGAAATACTCGTTCTCTCGAACTCGAACGCTGGGCATTCAAACCTCAAACACTATGTCAAAGTGCCGCCGTCAATCGGCCGCAGGGGCGCGCATTCTAAGCGCCGCCTCAGCAAAATGGAAGGCCGGTATCGCGGCCCTTTGGGTGGACAAGCCGCGCTAGAGCCCCCAAGGTAGGCGCGATGCGCGTGATCGGAATCGAAACATCCTGCGATGAAACGGCTGTGGCGGTCTATGACCAGTCCCGCGGGCTCCTGTCTCATCGGCTGCACAGCCAGGTGTCCATGCACCAGGCATACGGCGGCGTGGTGCCTGAGCTTGCATCCCGGGATCATGTGAAACGGCTGCTGCCCCTGGTTCGGGAGGTGCTTGCGGCGGCGGACTCCGACCGGGATTCCATCGATGGCGTGGCCTACACCGCGGGTCCCGGTCTGATCGGCGCGCTGTTGACCGGTGCCGGCTTCGCGCGCAGTCTCGCCTACGCGTGGGCCAAACCCGCCATCGCGGTGCACCATCTCGAGGGCCACCTGTTGGCGCCGCTGCTCGAGCCGCGCGCACCGGCGTTCCCATTTCTGGCGCTGCTCGTCTCGGGAGGCCACACCCAATTGGTGGATGTGGCCGCTTTGGGGCGGTACGCGATCCTCGGTGAGACCTTGGATGATGCGGCAGGTGAGGCATTCGACAAGACGGCCAAGATGCTGGGACTGCCTTACCCGGGCGGGGCCGCGCTCGCGGCGCTGGCGGAGCGAGGGGACGCAGAGCGCTTCGCGTTTCCGCGGCCCATGCTGGACCGACCGGGATTGGATTTCAGTTTCAGTGGCTTGAAGACCGCGGCCCTAGTAGCCTTGCGGGGCCGCGAGCTCACCGACTCACTCAAGGCCGATGTGGCGCGTGGATTCCAGGAAGCGGTGGTCGACACGCTCGCCGAAAAGACGCGCCGTGCCTTGCGCGTGACCCAGCATCGGCGCCTGGTCGTTGCCGGGGGTGTGGGTGCCAATCGGGCTTTGCGCGAACGACTGACCGCCGTGGCGGCCGAGAACGGAGCGGAGTTGTATTTCCCCCGGACCGAATTCTGCACCGACAACGGCGCGATGATCGCGCTCGCGGGATGCCTGAAAATGGCCGCCCGGGCCGCGGCGGGTCAGGGCGATGCGCGGGCGGGCAGCGCGGGCGCGGGAACGGTGCGCGACGCTGGCCCAAGCGGCGCGGGCATGGTGGGCGGCGTCGATCGCGCGCTGGCGCTCGGCGCGCGCGCGCGCTGGCCGCTGACGGACGATGAATCAACAGGGGTTTAGGACTTTTCGATGGACAAAATTTTCATACGCGCGCTCAAAACCGAAGCCATCATCGGCATCTTCGACTGGGAGCGGCAGGTCAAGCAGACCGTGCTCATCGATATCGAAATGAGCGCCGACATCCGCCGCGCGGCGTTGACCGATTCGATCGGTGACACGCTCAATTACAAAGGCGTGGCGAAGCGCGTGCTCGCCTTCGTCGAGGCATCCCAATTCCATCTGGTCGAAACGCTGGCCGAACACATCGCCATGCTGATCCTCGATGAGTTCGGCACCGAGTGGGTGGGCATCGTCTTGAGCAAGCCCGGCGCCGTCAGGAGCTCGCGCGACGTGGGCGTTGCCCTCGAGCGGGATCGCACGCGTCTGACCGAATGGCGCGCAGCGCGGTCGACACCGTAGGCGCGATGCAGGCTGCAGTCGTACTGCATCGGCCGTTGACGTGGCGGCAGGTTGCCGACGTCGCCGAAGGTGCGCCGCTCGACTGGGCGCCGAGCGCGGCGCGCATCGCCGGCGCGCGCGTTCTCGTGGAATCCATCGTCGCCAAGGGAATTCGTGCTTATGGGGTCAACACCGGGGTCGGTGCCCTGTGCGACGTCATCGTCGATACTTCGCAATTGCGGCACCTGTCGCGCAACATCGTCATGAGCCATGCGGTGGGCGTGGGTGCGCCGCTCGGGCGCTGCGAGGTGCGCGCGATCCTCGCCGCGGCCGTGAACAACTTCGCCCACGGGTATTCAGGGGTTCGACTGGAGGTGGTCGAGCGTCTCGTTTGGCTGCTGAACGAGGATTGGACCCCGGAGGTGCCGGCTGCGGGGTCGGTGGGCTATTTGTCGCACATGGCGCACGTGGCATTGGTGTTGCTGGGCGAGAGTCACGTGCGGCGAGGCTGCGAACGGCGTGCGTCAGCCGATGTGCTCAGCGCAGCTCACCTGATGCCGCTGGTGCTCGAGGCCAAGGAGGGTTTGAGTCTCGTCAATGGCACGCCGTGCGCGACCGGACTGATGTCGTGGGCGCTGCTGCGCACGTCGCGATTGCTCGATTGGGCCGACGTGATTGCCGCGATGACGGTCGAGAATCTGCGCGGTCAGGCGAGCGCCTTCGCTGCGGACGCGCTGCTGTTGCGCGCATCGCCGGCCGTCTGCGCGGTGGGCAGCCATCTTCAGTCCCTGCTCGAGGGGAGTCCGCTGCTGGCCGGCGCCGTCGGCCGGCGCACCCAGGATCCGTTGAGCCTGCGGGCCATTCCGCAGGTGCATGGCGCGGTGCGTGAGGTGTTCGATCACACGGCGGCCGTGGTCGATACGGAACTGCGGGCCGTAACGGACAATCCGGTGGTCGTCGGCACCACCGACGAACCGCGCGCGCTCTCGCAGGCGAATGCGCTGGGTGCGGCGATCGGTCTGGGCGCCGATTCACTCGGCGTCGCCGTCGCCGAACTCGCGGCCATGGCGGAACGGCGTCTCGACCGGTTGGTGAACCCCTTGGTCAGCGGCCTACCGGCATTCCTGGCGGCGGACGGCGGCGTGGGCTCGGGTTTCATGATCGCGCAATACGCCGCCGCGTCTCTCGTCGCGGACAACCGTCGACTCGCGTCGCCGGCGAGCCTCGACGGCGGCATCACGTCCGGTCTTCAGGAGGATCACCTCTGTCATGCCACGCCGGCGGCGCTCAAGCTGCTCAAAATATTGGACAACGCGGAGGGCATCTTGGCCATCGAACTGCTGGCGGCCGCGCAAGCCTACGATCTGCAGTCGGGCTCTCGAGCGCGTGCCGCAGCCACCGACGCCGTGTATCGAGCGGTGCGCAGCCAACTCTCGTTCTATCGGGACGATCGGCCATTGGCGGGCGACATCGAGCGGGCGCGGGAGATCATTCGCGCGCTCGAGCCGGACTATATACTGCGCCCGCCATCCACCGCGATGATTTGACCGGTGATGTACGGTGCGTCTCGCGATAGGAACAGCGCGGTGCGCGCGATGTCCTGCGGAGTGCCATGACGTTTGAGAGCGGTTTTGGCGATGATTTCACTCTTGAGGGCGTCGTCCACGGGGCGCTCCGGCCACAACACGGGGCCGGGTGCGATGCCGTTGACGCGAATCTCGGGTCCGAGTTCGCGCGCCAAACTGCGGGTCAACATGGCGAGGCCCGCCTTGGCCGTGCTGTACACGGGATGGTGCTTGAGCGGCCGCAGCGCATGGATGTCGACGATGTTGAGGATGAGCCCGCGCTGCGCCCGCAGGGTGGGCGCCGCTGCCTGCGACAGGAACAGCGGTGCCTTCAAGTTGGTGCCCATCAGATCATCCCATTGTGCCGGCGTGATGGTGCCGATCTCGGTGGGATAAAACGTCGAGGCATTGTTGATGAGGATGTCGAGCCGACCGAATTCGCGCAGCGCCGCTGTGACCAAGCGGTCCGGCGCTTCCGGGTCGAGCAGATTCGCGGACACGACGGCGGCCGAGCCGGCGCGCACGGCATTGAGCGAGGCGGCGAGAGCCTGCGCGTCGGCGGCGGACTCGCGATGGTGAATGAGGATTCGCGCACCGGCACCGTGCAGGCATCGGGCGATCTCGGCGCCGACCCGCCGCGCGCCGCCGGTGATGAGCACCGCGTGCTCCGCGAGGGTGGGGTTTTGGATGTCGGTGGTCATGCGCGCGAACGATACCGGATTGTCCGTGCAGCTTGATACCCCCCTGCGTGCCGATGAGATGCAGCATTCGCAGCGCGTGCGTGCCTTGCTCGCCGCACGGATTGCCGCGAATGGCGGGTGGCTCAGCTTCGAGCACTACATGGACGCGGCGCTGTATGCGCCGGGGCTGGGTTATTACAGTGCGGGTGCCCACAAGTTCGGTGACGGCGGCGACTTCACCACCGCGCCGGAAATCTCTAGCCTGTTCGGGGCGTGCGTGGCACGGCAGTGTGCCGAGGTGCTGCGCGTGCTTGGGTCGGGGACGATTCTGGAAATCGGTGCCGGCACCGGCCGACTGGCGGTGGACGTGCTCACCCGTCTCGACTCGCTCGACTGCGTGCCGGCCCGGTACCTCATTCTTGAAGTGAGCGCCGAGTTGCGCGACCGGCAACGCCGGCTGATTCAGGAACGCCTGCCGCAGTTTGCGGCGCGCGTCACATGGCTCGATGCGCCGCCGGATCGTGCGTTCGACGGGGTGATTCTGGCCAACGAGGTGCTCGATGCGCTGCCCGTCGCGCGGTTCCGTTGGCATGAGAGCGGGTGCGAGGAGTTGGGCGTCGCGTGCGGGACGGAGGGATTTGAGTGGGCACCGCGCGTGGCGCCGGATGCCATGACGGCGATCTGCCGCCGGCTCGAGGCGGCGGGGGGCGGCTGGGACGATGGCTATGTTTCTGAATACTGCCCGCGGCTGCAACCCTGGACGGCGGCGGTGGCGCGGGCGCTCGGCAGCGGTGCCGTCTTGTGGTTCGACTATGGCCTGCCGCGACCGCAGTACTACTTGCCGGAGCGTCACGAGGGCACCCTCATGTGCCACTTTCGCCATCGCGCCCACGACGATCCTTTCGTCAATCCGGGGCTTCAGGACATCACGGCGTGGGTGGATTTCACCGCCGTGGCCGAAGCGGGCCTGGCCGCCGACTGCACGCTGGCCGGCTTTACCACGCAGGCCTTTTTCCTCGCGGGTCTAGGGGTGGACGGCGAGATGCAGTACCTCGCGCACGACGATGAGATCTGCTTCGCGAGGTTGGCCGAGCAAGCGCGGCGGCTCATGCTGCCGGGGGAAATGGGCGAGCGCTTCAAGGCCATGGCCTGGACGCGCGGCATCGATTTCGATCTGTCCGGCTTCGCACTGCAAGATCTGCGACATGCGCTGTGACTTTGGCGGACATTTTGATGCACAGTTGCGTGGGCGCGTGAACGTTTACACCGCGGTAAGGTCGAGTATCGGCGTGAGATTGAGCATCAGCGTGAACAAGGGTAGGACGGCGCCGGGATGGCGGTCGCGCGCCGCCCTTGGGGTGTTGGCGGCGGTGGCTGCGGCGAGTGCGTGCGCCGCGCCGCGCACGCCGACTTTTGCCAAGGACGTCGCGCCCATCCTGTACGGGCACTGCGTGAGCTGCCATCGGCCCGGTGAAATCGGCGCCGCGCAATCCCTGTTGACCTACGCGGGCGCCAAGCAGTGGGCCAACGCCATCAAGGCGCAGGTCGTCTCGCGCCAGATGCCGCCGTGGCCCGCAGATCCCCAACACAGCTTGAAATTTCGCAACGACGCGCGGCTCGATCAAAAAGACATCGACACCGTCGTGGCGTGGGTGGATGGAGGCGCGCCGCGCGGCTCGGATGCGGACCTGCCGTCGCCGCCGGCGGCTCCGCCGCAGTGGCTGTACCCGGGCGGCCGCAAGCCGGATGCGGTGCTGAAGCTGCCGGAGGTCCGATTGGCGGCGAACGGCGAGATTCCCTATGTGCAACAGCGAGTCAAGGTGCCGCTGCCCCAGGACAAATGGATCGTCGCGATGCAGGTTGCGCCCGGCAATAACGCCGTCGTTCACCATATGGGCATCACCGAAGTGACGCTGATCGACGGCGTCAGTCCCGCCGACCTCGATGCCCTCGCAAAGGTGGCCCGGCAGATGGGCTTGCCCGAGGATGCCCTCACGAACATTCATCCGGCGGTCATGGATGAGCAAAGCCCGGGCGCCTACGACATGCTCGGCGTGTACACGCCGGGCACGACGTTCGAAATGTACGGCGACGACAGTGCCAAGCTGTTGAAATCCGGCAGCAACTTGTACATCAATTTCAACATCCATTACACGACCATCGGTGTCCCCGTCACGAATCATTCGGAGCTCGCGCTGTGGTTTCAATCCGCGCCGCCGAAGCATCAGTTGTTCCGGGCTCCGGCCGCGGTGAGCACCATCATTGCGAATGGCCGGCAACTGCTGACCGATGATCCCGGCACCAAGGCGGAGGGCACCGACGTGGCGATACCGCCCATTCCGCCGTATGCCGCCAACTATGAACTCATCGGCATGACGGCCTACACCGAGCCGATGACGATATTCCAGCTGCAACCGCATGCACACATGCGCGGCAAGGATTTCAAGTACGCGGTCGTGTATCCCGATGGTCATGAAGTGACCGTGTTGACGGTGCCGAAATACGATTTCCATTGGCAGCTGGCCTATGACCTCGAGACGCCCCTCGAGGTGCCGGCCGGCGGCAAACTCGTCGTGACGGCGCACTACGACAACTCGCGCAAGAACAAGCATCTGCGCGACGTGGGGGTGGACCCCAAGACATGCGGCCCCAACCAGGACGCGTACTTTCGCCGCCAGAATCAAAGCTGGCACGAAATGTTCAGCCCACTCATTCAGTATTCGGAAGACGGTGGCCCGGCCGCGCCCGCGGGTGCACCTAAGCTCAAGCTCGTACAGGCCGTGGGGTGTCTCGTGCGCTCCGATTCGCAAGCCTGGATGCTCCACCGCGCCAGTAGTCCCGTCGTGACCACCGGCCAATCGACCTCGGCGGCTGAGCTGCGCCAGTCCGCCACCATCCCGCTGGGCGGCCAGACCTACCGGCTGCTGGGCGTCGATGAGTTCGGACCGCAGCGGATGGGCGCACACAAGGTTGCGGTCAAGGGTGTGCTCATCAAGGACGCAAGTGACACCCGCCTGAATGTGACGTCGTTGCAGACCGTGGCCGGCGCATGTTCGTGACCGGCCGCCGAACCCGAGGGCTGGGGCGCCGAACCTTGGGCCGCCTGACTGTGACGTCGGCGGTGGCGCGCATGCTCGCCGCCCTCGTGCTGGCCGGGGCACCGGCACTCGCGGCGGTTGCGGCGCCATCCGCCGCGCCGGCGCTGCACGTCATCGACGTGTGGTCGCGCGCGACCGCGCCGGGCGCCACGGTGGGGGTGGTCTATTTCACCGTCGTCAATCCGGGTGACGCCGACGTGCTCACGCGAATCGAATCGCCGAGTGCAGAGCGGGCGGAGATGCATTCGACGGCCACCGTCAACGGCATGATGGAAATGCGTCCGGTCGAGTCGGTCGACGTCCCCGCAGGCGGACGCGTCGTGTTCGAGCCTGGCGGTCTGCATGTCATGCTGATCGATTTGAAGCGACCGCTCGTGGAAGGCGAGCGCGTACCGCTGACGTTGATCTTTCGCGGCGCGGGCAAGATGCCGTTGCAGGCCACCGTGCGGGGTCTCGGCGCCATGACCCCAACCTCGGCGCCGGCAGCACCGGCTGCCGCCTATCGTCTGACCGCATGGCCACCGCACGCCGGTACGCCCGACTTCAAGCTCGTCGATGCCGCTGGCCAGCCGCATACCCTGGCGGACTTTCGGGGCTACGTGACCGTGATCTTCTTCGGCTTCGTGCATTGCCCCGACGTGTGTCCCGCCGAGTTGTTCAAGCTGTCGCTGGTCATGAAGCAATTGGGCGAGTCGGCCGATCGCATCCGGGTGTTGTTCGTCACGCTGGATCCGGCGCGCGATACGCGCGACGTCCTGAAACGATACGTGGCCGCGTTCGATCCGCGTTTCATCGGACTCACCGGCACGGCCGCGCAAGTCGACGCAGCCGCCGGCAATTTCCACGTGGTCTATGCCCACGTGGGCACGGGTGCGGATTACACCATCGATCATTCGTCGGCGGTGTTCGTCGTCGACGGCAAGAGCCGCCTGCGGCTCATCGGCACGGCGGACACCGCCACCCAGGACTACGCTCACGATCTCGCGCTGCTGGCCGCCGAGTAGCCGCACCGTGGCGGGCAGGGTTCCGGCAATCTAGCCGCCCGACAGGCAGCAGCCCAAAGCCTAGCAGTCCGACGGGCTGCTAGGCTCGTAGCGCAGCGATGGCGTGAACGCGCCGCTCATGAATGAGCTCCGCGATCCTCGGTCCCGACTGCGCGAGGTCTTCGGCCGACGGCTTGATCGCCGCGGCGGCCGCGCGCGCCGCGAGCACATAGGCTCGCTGCGGATACGGTTGGGTTTCGAGCCCCGTGCGGCCGCGCGCATCCGCTTCGCAGGCGAGCAGCGCCTGGGCGAATCGCTCCGCGCGGCGGAATGCATCGGCCCGTTCCATGAAGTCGAGCAGCGTCTTCGGCCGAAGCTCGAACGCGCGGTGCACGTTGCCGTGGTGGCGCGCGACGATCAAGGCCAGATCGCGGTAGTCGCCCGGCAGCCGCAGGCGCGTCGCGAGCGCATCGATGAGCGCCGCGCCGCGCTCCTCGTGGCCGCGGTGGCTCGGCCACTCGGCGCGTGGCGTCGTGCCCTTGCCGAGGTCGTGCACCAGCGCGGCGAACCGCACACGCGTGTCGTCCGACAGCAGGGTCGCCTGATCGAGCACCATGAGCGTGTGCAACCCGGTGTCGATTTCCGGGTGCCATTGCGCCGGCTGCGGCACCCCGAACAGCGCGTCCAGTTCAGGGTAGATGACGGCGAGCGCACCACAGTCGCGCAACACCTTGAAGAAGGTACTTGCCGCCGGTTCGCGCAACGCCTTCTCGGTCTCCTGCCAAACGCGTTCGGGTACCAACGCATCGACCTCGCGGCGTTCGACCATGCTGCGCATCAACGCCAACGTTTCCGGCGCGACCGCAAAGCCCAACGGGGCGAGGCGGGCCGCGAAGCGAGCCACGCGCAGCACGCGCACCGGGTCCTCGACGAAGGCATCGGATACATGGCGCAGTATCCGCGCGGCGATATCGCGCCGGCCTCCGTGGGGATCGACCAACGTGCCGTCCGCCGCCTCCGCGATCGCATTGATCGTGAGGTCGCGGCGCGCGAGGTCCTCCTCCAGCGTGACCTCGGGGCCGAACTCCACGGTGAAGCCACGGTACCCCGGCGAAACCTTGCGTTCGAGACGCGCGAGCGCGTACTCCTCGTGGCTGTCCGGATGCAAAAACACCGGGAAATCGCGGCCCACCTCGCGGTAGCGCATTCGCAGCAGGTCGTCGCGCGTCGCGCCGACGACGACCCAGTCTCGTTCCTTGACCGGCAGCCCCAGCAAGGCGTCCCGGACCGCTCCACCAACCAGATACACTTGCATGCGTGAATAGTAGCAGCAACGTCTCGAAGATCGGGCCGGCGGCCGTCATCGGGTTGAGCGCGGCGTTGCTCGGCGGATGCTACGTGTTGGAAAGCGCCGAGGGTCAGCTGGCGCTCATGTCCAAGCGCGAGCCGATCGAACGCGTGATCGAGCGACCGTCCACGCCACCCGCGTTGCGCGCGCAACTCGAGCAGGTCAAGTCCATCCGGGAATTCGCCAGCCGCGAATTGGGGCTGCCCGACAATGGCAGCTACCGCAGCTATGCCGACGTCGGGCGGCCGTACGTGGTGTGGAACGTGGTTGCGGCGCCGGAGTTCTCGGTCGACGCCAGGTTGTGGTGCTTTCCCATCGTCGGCTGTGTCTCCTACCGGGGTTATTTCGTCGAGCACCGCGCGCGCGCGTTCGCGGCCCGTCTGCGCGCGCAGCATTTCGATGTCAGTGTCGGCGGTGTGGCGGCCTATTCGACGCTGGGACATTTCGACGACCCCATCATCAACACGATGGTCGGATGGGACGACATTGAATTGGCGGGCATTGTCTTTCACGAGCTGACCCATCAACTGGTCTATGTCCCCGGCGATGCTTCGTTCAACGAGGCATTGGCGACGACGGTGGAAGAGGAGGGCGTGCGGCGGTGGTTATTGGCGCAGGGCCGCGATGCCGACCTCGCCAGACATCGGGTCGAGGAGCAGCGCTATTTGCAGGTCATCGCCCTGCTGCGCAACACCAGCGCCGAGCTGCGCGTGCTGTATGCGTCGAATGTCGACGCTGCGTCGATGCGCGCGCGCAAGCGCGCCGCTTTTCGGAACTTGAGCGAGGCGTATGCCCGGCTCAAAGCGACCTGGACCGGGCACGCGCCGTTCGACGAATGGTTTCGGGGTGAGCTCAACAATGCCCATCTCGCCTCGATCGGTACCTACTACGACTGCGTTCCCGGTTTCGAACGCGAACTGGCCGCGGTGCACGGCGATCTTGCCGCCTTCTACCGCCGCGTCCGTGAGCTCGCCGCGCTACCGCAATCGGCGCGCGATGCCGTGTGCACCACGCCTTGAGGGGTGGCGCACTCGGTAAACGTCGTGCCGTGATGTCGTGCGCTCAAGGCGTGAGCGTGGCCGCCACCACGACGACATGGCGATTGTTCGGCAGCGTGAGGCTCTGGACGGTTTTCGTGTTATTGATCGCCAACGAGTACGCATAGAGCTGGAATGGCCGTGCATCCATGGCACCGGTTGCGGTGAGGCGGTACGCCATGGTCAACGCCACGGTCTCGCCGGCGTAGTCTTGCGGCGTATACCAATCGCTCAAGCTCTGCGTCAGCGTGGTCGTCGTGCCGTCGGTGTAGCTCACGACGAAGGGCTGGCTCGTCTGGTTGCCGCTGACCGCGGTCGCCAAGAGATGCAACGTCGAGAATTTGCCCGCCGGCAGTGACACCGTCGCTTCGCTGACGGTGTCCGGGATGCCCGCGCCCAGCACGGCGAACGTGATGCCGCCGGACGTGACGGAGGTGCCCACCTGAGTCTCGGATAGCGCGTTCGAATAGTTATCGATTCCGCCGTGGGTGACCGTCGTGCCATCGGCAAAGAGGCCGTACACGTTGGCCGCGGAGGACAGATTCACGGGAGTGACGACGGGCGGAGGTGGCGGCGTGATCTTGGTGGCGCCCGACAGCGTCGTCGCCAACACGACCACATTGCGATTGGCGGGTAGCGTAATGCTCTTGACGATCTTGTTGCCGTTGATGGCAAACGAGTAGGCATAGACGTAGCAAGGTCCGGTTCCTTGCGCGCCACTCGGCGTGAGCCGATAGGGCATGGTGACGGCGATGGATTCGCCCGCATAGTGTTGCGGCGTGAACCAGTCGCTCAGGCTTTGAGTGATCGTGGTGGTGGTACCGTCGGTGTAGGTCACGACGAATTGCTGGCCGACTTGGTTGCCGTGCAGCCCCGTGGCCAGCAGGTTCAGCGCAGCGTAGCTGCCGGTGGGCAGCGCGATCGTGGCTTTGCTGACCGCGGAGGCCGTGCCTGCCGTGCCCAAGTCGAACTGAATCCCGGACCAGGCAACGGTCGAGCCGAGCAATGCCGCCGAGTAGCTGTCGCCGGAGCCGTCCATGCCACCGGTCGAGTCGGTGGAACCGGGCGCGTAAATGCCATAGACGTTGGCGGTTCCACCGTAGCTCACGGGTACGGAGCCGGGGGGCGGCGGAATCGTGATGGTGTAGGTCGCCGTGCTCACCGCGCTATTTGCATAGCCCGTCGCCGTGGCGAGCGCATTGAGCGTCGTCGACGTGGTGATCGACACGGGCCCGCCGTAAACGGCGGATGCCGTCGTCGGCGTCGAACCGTCGGTGGTGTAGTGAATCACCGCATTGGGCGTGGTATCACTCATGCTGACCGACTGCGCCGACGTATAAGTACCTGATGCGGGTGAAAAGGTTGGTGCGGTGGCGTTGGACGGCGCGTTGCTCAGGAGTCCGTAGACGGAGAGCGCGCCGCGGCTGCCCACGTAGACTTTCCCGTTGGCCACCGTCGGCGTCGCGAATTTGATCGCCGTGCCGGGTACGTCGCGCTGCTTGGCGGCCTGGTTGCTGTTGTAGAGCATGTTCTTGAGGTTGGTGGCGTCGTAGGCATAGAGCACCTGACAGTTCGCGCCGTTGTTGCAGGTCGAGCGTGCGCCGCTGTCATCGAGCGCCCACAAAATGGCGTTCGTAGTGCCGTTGGCCGAGATCGACGGTATCGGGCCCGAGAAATTGAACGACTTGGCGCTGACGGACGTGGCCGTCGTCGAGACCCTGCCGCTGCCGCCGGCATTGAACGAGTAGGCCTTCAGCGGTTCGGCTTCGCCGGTGTTGTCGTTGCCGCCACCCCAGTACAAATTGCCGTTCCAGTAGGCCGGCACACCCCAGAGGCCTGAGAATACGCCGTCGACCTCCTGCACGATCTGCGGATTGCGGCCAGAGCACGCCGGCGTCTGAATGATGCAGTACTTGCCCATGTTGTTGCGGTCGAGCAGGTACATGTTGGCTTGTTTACCCATGGCCACGAGCAGTTGTTGGCCGTTCGCCAGGGTCGGCAGCAGGATCACGCCGCCCGCCGCGAGATCGGTATCGGTCCCCGACAGATTGCCTTGGTTGTACGGCGTGAAATAGTCGAGCAGGGGAAAGCTGCCGTTGGTCGGCGGGCCGAGCTTGAGAATGCTGTCGCCGCGATCGGTGGAGTTCCACGAGCCGTTGCCCGTGGCGAAATAGATGTTGCCGCTGGTATCGGCGGCCAAGCCGCTCCCTGACATCCAGATCCCGTTGCCGTAGCCGTTGGCCGATGTCGAATACACCGCTTCCTGGGTCAACGTCGTGGCGCCGTAGGACATGACCCAGCCATGCCAGGGCGAGTTGTCGCAATGCGAAGTCCACGCGATGACCACATGCCCGTTCTCGAGCAGGAGCGCCGCGCGCTGGTTCTCCTGTCGCGTATTGAAGGTCAGCATGGTGCCATTGCCATCGCTGGCGTTGCCCGGCACGCTCGCCTGGATACTCGTGGGGCCGCCGAACTTGTCGGCGCCCGTGAGCACGTCGAGCGCATGCAGGTACTGCAAAATGACCCCATTGAGTTTGACTTTGGCGACGACGTACAGGGTGCCGGTGTTCGGGTCGATCACCGGTGTGCCGGTGATGCCCACATCGCCGCTCATGTCGCTGCAGTTCAGATCGGTGGCCGCGTTGACCGTGCTGCCGCCCGCCGGAATCAAACTCCGTTGCCAGTAGACGGTGCCCGTGTCCGCATCGATCGCGTAGACGCTGTCGTGCTCGGTGCCGACGTAGACGACATTGTGCGTGCCGCCGCCGATACCGACGTTGGCCAGATAGAGCGGCTGCGCGAACACGGCGCCGTCCATGGCGAGCGTGAACAGCTTGCCGAATTGGGTGCTGTTGACGTTCGCGGGGGTGAGAATGGTCTCCTGAACATTCTGGGCCGTGCGAGAATTGTCGTTGTGATAAGTCGTCACGCTGACCTGCGCCACGGACGTCGTTGAACCGATCGACACCATGACAGCGACCAATGCGCCGAATCGGCGAACTTGGAATCCCATTTCTAGCTTTCTCCGTGACCGGTCGGGGCGTTTCCCGCGATTGCCCGGCGAAGAATATAGAGCCGCGTGGCCTCACAACGATGGATGCGACATAATTTGGCGACTGGAGCGAAACTAGGCGGCTCGTTGGACGCCGCTGATGCCTTCATCCGTCATGGCACACCGGCATTTCGCCGCACCAATCTCGCCATGTTCGCGGGCGGAGTCGCCACTTTCGGCTTGCTGTACTGCGTGCAGCCGCTCATGCCGGAGTTCAGCCGCCAATTTGAGGTGAACGCGGCTGAGAGCGCATTGACCTTGTCCTTGCCGAGCACGGTGTTGGCGGTCACCATGTTGGTCGCGGGGCCCGTGTCCGATGCGTGGGGCCGAAAGCGCATCATGAGCTGGTCGCTGTTCGCGTCGGCGCTCATCATGTTGTTGGCTGCGGTCGCACCGGATTGGCGCACGCTGTTGCTGTTGCGCGCACTACTGGGTCTCACTCTCGGCGGCTTGCCGGCGGTGGGCATGACGTACCTCAGCGAAGAAATGCATCCGGAATCGATCGGGTTGGGTATGGGGCTTTATATCGGCGGGAATGCCGCCGGCGGACTCGGCGGCCGTCTGATCGCCGGTGTGCTGACGGATTACTTTGGCTGGCGCGTGGGCATGGGCGCGGTCGGCGCGGTGGGCTTCATGGCAACGCTCGTGTTCCTGCGGTGTCTGCCGCCGTCGCGGCGCTTCGTCGGACAACCGCTTCGACTTCGATCCTCGGCCCACCGTTTCGCGGGACTTTTCCGCGATGCGGGGCTGCCGTGGTTGTTCGCGGAGGGGTCGGTGCTGCTGGGCGCATTCGTCACCATCTACAACTATATCGGCTACCGCCTGACCGCGCCGCCGTATGCGTTGAGCCAGACGGTCGTCGGCCTGATTTTCAGCGTTTACGTGGTCGGCATCTTCAGTTCCTCGTGGATCGGCCACCTCGCCGGCCGGCTCGGCCGACGCAAGGTACTTTGGACGATGTTCTTGCTTGAGCTGGCCGGTGTGGGTTTGACGCTGTTGCATCCCGTCTGGCTGATCGTCGTCGGCGTTGCCACCATCACATTCGGCTTCTTCGGCGGGCACTCCATCGTCAGCAGTTGGGTGGGGCGCCGCGCCGGTGCGGCGAAGGCGCAGGCAGCGGCGCTGTATTTGTTCGCCTATTATCTCGGCTCGGGGATCGCCGGCGCCGTGGGCGGCCTGTTCTACGCCCGCTTTGGGTGGAACGGCGTCGCGGCATTCGTTGCCGGGCTCATCGGCGTGGGGCTTTTGTTCGCGTGGCGCCTGTACTTTCTCACGCCGCTGCCATTGGCCCAATCACCGGCGAGCGAGCCGCAGTTGCCGTAAGCGCGCCCCCGGCCACGAGGCCGGCGCGGCATCGTTCCGAGCGGCGCTCAAAAGCGGGATGTGTGCGACCGCGTATCGCGGCCCACGGCGGCGCGATTTTGGCTCAAGCGCGCGTTGTCCTCCAAGGCACCGAGATACTGCCGTGCCGAGGCCACCATCGATTGGGGTTTGATGCCGAGCTTCGCAAAACCATCTTCGGTGCACACGCTGTCGACCGTCAGAGAGCGGTCGTTGTCGCTGGAGAACGGCCGACCGGGCACGAAGTTCATGACCAAGCCTTGCAATCGCGCGGCGAAGTTCGGCAGCCCGATGATCCAACGGCGCTGACCGGTGAGTTTGGCGACCAGCTTGACGATCTCGCGCAACGTGTAAATCTGCGGTCCGCCCAATTGGTAGGTTTGTCGGTCGCACGTCGGCCCATGCAGACACCGGATCAGTGCTTCGGTGACGTCATCCACGAGCACGGGCTGAAAACGCGCGTTCGGTCGGGCCAGCGGAAAGACGAAAGGGACCGACGCCAGGAGGTTCGCAAAGCGG
>Ga0116230_10001322_pt1 | contig 23363 bp, 14 predicted proteins | sample S1TSphfallax_3_FD_88678 | JGI IMG/M metagenome (GOLD analysis project Ga0116230, IMG submission 88678) | Host-associated microbial communities from peat moss isolated from Minnesota, USA - S1T2_Fd - Sphagnum fallax MG | ecosystem: Host-associated > Plants > Peat moss > Unclassified | place... | reverse complement strand
GGCTGAAGCAGAGAGCGCCGCAATAACTGCTGCGGCCAACAGAATGGCGGTGGCTCGACTATTCAAGGTTGTCAGCCGCGCTAGCGAAGACAGTCATGGGTCTCACTTGTTTTCAGCACGGCAAACTAAATGCCGTGCCGCTGAATCTGGGAGCAATCAAAGCCTCGTCAGGGTGCCGGCGCCCCAGCTCACTACCCACATGTGAGCGCCATCATATGCAAGCTGCTGTAGCTCCCCGGTCACCGGGAACGTCGCTATGACGTTGCCCGCAGTATTGAATTTCGTGACGCTACCCGCGCCGTAAACATTGTTGATGTTATTGCTTATGACCCATAGGTGCTCACCGTCAAATGCGACGTCGCTGAGTGAGTTGCCGATGTTGAACGTGTTGATGAGGTTGCCGCTCGTATCGAGCTCGCTTATTCCGCCATTTGCTGCACTCAGAGTGACCCAAAGGTGGGTGCCATCGAATGCCATGCCGCCGATTCCATTGCCCACGGGAACCGTAGCCAATAGATTCCCACTCGTATCGAACTCAAGGAGATTGGGCGCGGCCGTAACCCAAACGTGGTTCCCATCAAATATAATTTTGTTTGGAATGCCGCCAGTTCCGTAAGTGCCGATGAGGTTACCGGACAAATCGAGCTCCGAAACATTGGCGCTGCGTTCATTGGCAACCCAGATATGGCTTCCATCGAACCCGATTTGATCCGGGCTATTGCCTACGGGAAATACTCCGAGCAAATTGCCTTTTGTGTCCAGCTCCGATACGGAGCCGTTATTGCTTTCTGGCGCGGCATTGTCAACAACCCATAGATGCGTGCCGTCAAATACGGCTTTACCAATGCCGAAACCCGGATCGCCGCCGGTACGGAAATTTCCCAGGTTATTTCCCGCCGTATCAAATTCCGTCACATAGCTCGCGCCACCGCTGACCCACAAATGAGTTCCATCGAAGACGACTCCATAGGGGCTGCCGTAGCCGACGAAGATGGTGCAGGACCAAGCTCTCAGGAGCGCGACCTGCGCTGCTGAAGGACTGCCCGCGCAGGTCGTTGGCCCCGGAACTCCCTGCGCTCCGGCAGGACCTTGAGGGCCGGTTGCACCGGCTGCGCCTTGCGGCCCCTGGGGTCCTTGCGGACCCGCCGCACCGGTCGCTCCGGCGGGGCCTTGAGGTCCTGCCGCGCCTTGTGGTCCGGCAGGCCCCATCGCTCCGGACGCACCAGTGGCACCCGCCGGGCCCGGAGGACCTTGTGGGCCAGTTGGACCTGCGATTCCCTGCGGCCCCTGCGCGCCCGTCGCACCTGTGGCACCCTTCGGTCCGGCGGGACCTTGAGGTCCCGTCGCACCTTGCGCGTCAGTCCAATCGCTTGAATTCGTGTTTGGCGCAACGCCCTTGTTCGCAACAAGGCAGGCGTAAGGGGTGCCGTTGTAGAGCACGATGTCCCCTGGTGAATAAGATACCGAGCTGGACCAAGCGCCTTCATAGACAACGGGATAGCTTGTTGTCGCTTGCGCCGGAGATATCCAAATGAATCCGGCGAATGCATTGAACAGCAGGACAACAGCTGCCTTCAGGAGGGCGCGTTTCGAATTTTCCATGTCCATCTCCGTATTGATTTAGGTTCAGCCCAGTGCGCTGCCGATGTGTGACATGGCAGTGCACCAATGGCGAATGTGTAACCCAGCGCGCGTCCGGCGCGCATCGCCCATATGGTGTATGCTGCGGGACTACGATCTGCGAGGATCAACCCCGCGTTGATGTCAACGTGGCCAAGCGGGCCGCCAGCGTCAAAAGCTGTCCCTGGCTCCGTCGACCCGTCTTGCGAAATATCGATTTCAGCTGGGTGCGCGCGGTGTGAATGCTGATTCGAAGGGCGGCCGCCGCTTCGCGCAGATCACCACCTGCTATCAGCTTGTCGAGAATTCGGCGCTCGGCTGCAGTGAGGTCGAACAGCCGCGCCATGTCGCGCCCCACGTCCTGACGAAGGGCAATGGGAGTTATCCAAACCAACGACAATGGTGAGTTCGGCAAAAATCCAACATCGGTATCGACGGGAAACGGTGCGATTGAGACCTGTGCCTCGGCGCCGGTGGCAGTGTCGGTCACCAGGAGTTCACACCCTAAACCGGAAGAAACCCGACTCAGAGCGTCAGCGAAGCGATCGAACGGATGCATCGTCGAGATTGGCACGAGACGCCCGTGCAGAACTCGGATCCAAGCGGATTGCCGGATCAGTTCGTCGCCCAGTCGATTGGCAAAGATCAATTGCCCCGACTGGTTCAAGGCGAAGATAGCGGCCGTCACTGCGTCCAATGCATTGGCCTGAGCGCTGGCAAGCAGTCGTAATGACTGAGCGGCCCAGTGATTCCGAGCTGCCGCCGTGAGATGCGGTGCGAGACGGCTTAGGAGACTGGCCTCGGTTGCCGAGAATGATTCCTTGCCGAGTCCACGGTAGAGACTCAATGCGACAGGACCGTGATGCCCATCAGGATCCGGCGCGGTTAGGCAGACGTTCATCATTCTGTCGATGTCAAAGTGCTTCACAAAATCTTGAAAAAATGGCAATCGTACAAAATCGCGTCGATCGATCAATTGGCTATCGACGTTGACCATACCCACACGAGTACGTCGACTGCGTACGGCGCCTTCATACCAACAATCGTGTTGCGCCCAGTGATCCTCATAGTCTCTGGCCCAACTGGCGTCGCGCTCCAAAAGAAGGGTAAACGGTTTGACTGTGGCAGGGTGAGTTGGCCTGACGAGTGAAGCGCTCTCCGCCGACACAGCTTGCGCTACGTCCTTAAGAATGCGCGTCCACCCATCCTCGGCGAGCGCCGCCGCATGAATGGTAAGGACCAGATCGTCAAAATTGGGCGTATGGTCTGCCATCAATGCGGTTGGAACGGATAAAGCGACGCAATACGGGTCGCGATTAGTAACAGCTTGCTTTGATCTCGTCGTCCGGTCTTGATAGGTTCATCAAGGGTTGGTTGACTCACCGACATCGGTAGCTCAAGAGCGATGCTCGATGAATGCTGGGCACACAGGATCGAACAACTCGATTAACAAATGGCTGTCGTATAGCACTGTTTTGCGATGGTGTGTGTTGGTAATCAGACTCCAGTATAGCTTCCGCAGCTGAACAGTTCTGTCATGCCCAAGCTATCCGAAGATATGTCAAAACGAAATTCTGTATCGACAGAGTTTGAAATTGAGGCCTTTGCCTGCTGCCACGATTTCCGGACTCGGCAACGGCATCTTGGGCGATCGCGGGCGCGACACCTTTTGGTAGGTCATTCCCGGCTGCTTCAAGATGTCCGCCGGCTTCCTCGCCGTCGCGCTGTCGTCGAATCCGCGCATCGCCCTCACGGGGCTCTAGAACCTCATCGTCGGTCACATGTCGATGCAAGGTCCGTTCTGGTCCATCGCGACTCGATTTCTCGAAGGACGCGCCGCCGCCGCAGGCATTGCGCTCATGAACATGATCGGCATTTTTGGTGGATTCGTCGGGCCTTACTGGATGGGCATCGCCGAGGATCTGACCGGCGACTATCGCCGCGGGTTTTCGACCATGGCCGTTCCCATGCTCGTGGGCGTCGGCGTGGGTGGTTCGCTCGGTATCTACAAGAAGACCGGCCGTGGCGATGCCATCTATGTGCCTCCGCCTTAGCGGCACCGCGCCAACGTATCGTCCAACTCATATTTGGAAACCGTGCCGGCATGGTAGTCGGTCAACCAGATCGCGCCATCGCCGATTCCGAGTGAATCGCCGCCGGCTCCCTTCCACTGGCATAGCAGCGTCGCGGTAGAGCCGTCGACGACTGACAGCGGCGTCTTCCACACCGTCGTCCAGACCATGCCGACGCCGAAGTTGATGTCGCCACCGCGGCCGGGCGTTCCCAACGGTATGGTGTTGGTCGTCGTCTTCGTGCGCAGGTCGACGCGCGTTAGTGATCCGTCGCCTTGATCGAGTGTCCAGACCGCTCCCGCACCCGACGTCAAAAATCGCGGGCCCGGCCCGGTCTGGGCCGTCGCCGACACCACGCCCGTGACGGCGTCGACGGCCGTGATCTCAGACCCACCCGCGCGTGTGACCCAGATCTGGCCATAGGCATATAGCGGGTTGTACGAGCCCGGCGGGATACGGATGGTCTGGCGGACCGCACCGGTCGCGGGGTCGATGCGTGCGAGCGAACCCTTTTTGTCGACGACCAGCCAAACGCTGTCCGGACTCGTCGTCACTCCGCCTTCGGCGGCGGCCGCGCCGATCTCGAAGACCTTCACGAGCATGTTCGATTCGAGATCCACTTTGGCCAGCGTCTGGGTTCGACCGCAGAGGGGAACCCAAAGACTACCAAAACCGACCGCCAATCCCGCGCACGGCTCGCCGGGCAACCTCACGGTCGCGACCTCTTGGTTCGTCTTCGGGTCTAGCCTGTGTACGGCGAAAGGGCCCGTGCTGCCGACCCAGACGGCGTTGGGCGCGATTGCGACCCAATCTGCGGTCTTCCCGAGGTGCAGTGTGGCCGTGGGTTTGAGCTCACTCATCGATCGTTGCATGACGGGTTTCGCAGCGTCGCCGAAAGCCGTAGTCGTGCCCCCGACAGCGAATAGAGTCATCAAAAGCACAGCGGTGGATTTTGGATTCATTCGGCTTGACACAGCGATCTCCGATGAGCCGGGTAATGGAGCACCAATATAGCTCGATAAACGAAGCCAAGACGCACGAGATTGACCTGGATACAATGATGCTAAAGGTCTCAAAGGATGAAACGCCATGCGGGTCGTGTTCGCACTGATGATGATAGTGATCGTGACTGCCTGCGCGTCGTCACCGCCAAGAAGTCAACAGCGCTTTATCGACGCCCCGGCACCGCCTCCAGACTATGCCACGCTTTACATCTACCGCGGTTACATGGACAACGGGGCAGCGGTCTGGCCAATCGTCTACCTCAACGGCGTGAAGGTAGCCGATATAAAAACCTACTCGTATACATATGTCTACATCCGGCCCGGCAAGTATCACTTGCACGCAGGAAAAAGCTTCGCGCTGGCACAGTTTGCCGACGAAGAATACGAGTTCAATTTCGAAATCCCGTCGGAAGGCACTTATTACTTGCAGTTCCGAAACGGCGGGGGGCCGGATGTAACTCTCCCTGCCGGGCGCACCTTCGTCACGTTCGCCAATGGTGACTCTGGATGGTTTCTTCTGCCTGAAAGTCTGGCGCGGCCGTTGTTATCGCGAACCTTTTATCAGCCCGCATATGTTCAGGAGGTTGGACAATAGCAGCCAACCAGAAGGCATTTAACCTTGTCGGTGTCGCAGGGCTGATCGACGCTGCCATGTTCCTAGCTATTGCCGTCGGAATGCACAAACGAAGCCGAATCGGCGGCGCTCGCCAACCGGAGAACGCGAAAACTGTCGCAGACCTCTATCTCATCGCCGCTTGCGTCCCGCACCGCAAATCGATTAACTAACGCATGCCCTTCGTGACCGCCGATACGCAGCAAAGCGACTATGACGTCATCGTCGTGGGCTCGGGCGCCGGCGGTGGGCAGGCGGCCTATGCGCTCTGCATGGACGGCGCCAAGGTGCTGATGCTCGAGGCCGGCCGCCATTATGCGTATACCGAGGCTCCCATGTTCCGCACGCCGGAGCTTGCGCCGTTGCGCGGCGCGTCGACGCCGGGCAAGCCGTACGGATACTTCGATGCGACCGTCGACGGCGGCTGGAGCGTGCCCGGTGAGCCCTACGTGCGAGCGAGCGAGGACGAGGCCGGGCGCTTCGACTGGTGGCGGGCGCGCATGCTGGGTGGGCGCAGCAATCACTGGGGGCGCATCTCGCTGCGCAACGGGCCCTACGACTTCAAGCCCTACAGCCGGGACGGCCTTGGTTTCGATTGGCCCATCGGCTACGAGGACGTGGCGCCTTATTACGACAAGGTCGAGATGCTGATCGGCGTGTACGGCACGAACGAGGGTCTCGAGAACACGCCGAATTCGCCGGCGGATTGTCTGCTGCCGCCGCCCGCGCGCCTCGTGAGCGATCACTTGATCGCGCAACGCGCGGGGCGTTTGGGCATACCGGCCATTCCCGCGCATCGTGCCGTGCTCACGCGCGCGCTCGACCATGAGCGTGTGCCCGCTTTGCTGCATCCCGGCAATGCGCGCGCGCAGAGCATTCTCGCCGAGGACATGCGGCGGCGCACGCCGTGCCTCTGGGCGACTCCGTGCGGCCACGGGTGCTCGATCCGCGCCAATTATCAGTCCACCACCGTGCATCTGCCGCCCGCGCTCATGACCGGCAACCTCGACATCCTCACCGATGCCATGGTGCACGAGGTGACCATGGGGTCCGGCGGCCGCGCGAACGGCGTGAATTTCATCGACCGCTTAAGCGGCCGGCAGCGGCACGCGACGGCCCGCGTGGTGATCCTCGCTGCGAGCGCGTGCGAGTCCGCGCGCATCCTGCTCAACTCGACGAGCGCGCGCTTCCCGCAGGGACTTGCGAATTCGAGCGGCAAGGTCGGCCGCTACGTCATGGACACCGTGGGTTCGTCGATGCAGGGTCAGATCCCGCTGCTCGAGAATCTGCCGCCGCTCAACGAGGACGGCGCCGACGGCCATGCGCTCTACGTTCCCTGGTGGCTATACCCGGAACAGCGCGCCGGAAAACTCGGCTTCGCGCGCGGCTACCACATCGAATTCGGCGGCGGCAAACGCATGCCCGGTCTCGGCACGGGCGCCGGTCTCGAGTGGCTCACGGGCGGCAGCTACGGCACCAAGTTCAAGGAAGACGTGCGGCGCTACTACGGATCCTTCGTCGGCTTCGACGGCCGCGGCGAGATGATCCCGAACGAGCACTCCTTCTGCGAGATCGATCCTGTCGTCAAGGATCGCTGGGGCATTCCGGTGCTGCGCTTCCACTGGCAATGGTCCGACCATGAACGTCGCCAGGCCGCGCACATGCAGACCACCTTCGCCGCCATCATCGATGCCATGGGCGGCCGCACGCGCAAAGGCATCAAGACCGGCGCGGATGCAATCGCGACCGGCGGCTCCATCATCCATGAAGTGGGCGGCGCCATCATGGGCGCCGATGCCAAGACCTCGGTTACCAATCGCTGGTGCCAGACCTGGGACGTGGACAATCTGTTCATCGCCGACGGCGCCGTGTTCGCGTCCAATGCGGACAAGAATCCGACGCTCACGATCATGGCACTCGCCTGGCGCGCCGCCGATCACATCCTCGAGCGCTTCAAGCGCAAGGAGTTGTGATGGATCGGCGCACCACGCTCAAGTGGGTTTTGGCGGCGAGCACCGCGGGGCCGCTGCTGCGCCCGGGTGGGGTCGGGGCATTCTCGGCAGCCAAGCTGGGATACGGATCCGATCCCGACCTCTCGCTCAACTATCATGCCGGCGAACTGTGGCCGCTCACCTTGACGCCCGCGCAGCGTCGGCTCGCGGCGACGCTGTCGGACCTCATCATTCCCGCCGACGACCGCTCGCCGAGTGCGTCCGCGGCCGGCGTGGTCGATTTCATCGACGAGTGGGTGAGCGCACCGTATCCCGACTGCCTGCGCGACCGCGGCATCGTGCTCGGCGGTTTCACGTGGCTCGACCTCGAAGCCGGGCAGCGCTTCGGGCAGGATTTCGCCGATCTCGCGCCGGCGGCGCAGACGAGCATTCTCGACGACATCTGCGATGCGGCCCGCGTCGCGGCATCACTGCGGGATGCCGCGCAATTCTTCGCCCGCTATCGCGATCTCACGGCCGGCGGATTCTATGCGTCGCCGTTCGGCCGCACCGACCTGGGTTACATCGGCAACCAACCGCAGGCGAGCTTCGACGGCCCGCCGCGCGCGCTGCTCGTGTCGCTCGGGCTCGATGCGCAGCCGCTCGGTCCTCGCGTCGTGAGATGGCATGAACTGCTCGTCGGCAGCACTGCGCCGGGCTTGCGCGGCTGGAATACCCCCGGTTTTCCGGCGGGCTGGCGCGTCGAGGACGGCGTTCTATCGAAGGAGGACCCGGTCCACGATCTCGTGACCTTGCAGACCTTCGGCAATTTCGAGCTCGAGCTCGAATGGAAAATCGGCAAGGGCGGCAACAGCGGCATCTTCTACCGTGCGACGCGCGCCTACGATCATCTTTACTGGAGCGGCCCGGAGTACCAGATCCTCGACGATGCCAACGCGCCCGACGGTCGGAATCGGCTCACGGCTGCCGCGTCCGCCTACGGCCTCTACGCGGCGCCCGTCGGCGTGGTGCGGCCGTTCGATCAGTGGAACGAGACGCGCATCGTCGCCGACGGCACGCACGTCGAACATTGGCTCAACGGCCGCAAGGTCGTCGACTACGAGCTCAAGAGTGCGGATTGGACGTCGCGCGTGGCGGCGAGCAAATTCGCGGCATACCCGCAGTACGGCTTGGCCAAGGCGGGCTTCATCGGACTGCAGGGCGATCATTCGGGCGCGGTGGCGTTTCGGCGCATGCGCATCCGCGAGCTGCCGTCCGTCTAAGCGCCGGCCGGCCCTCCCCGTCGCGAGTGGCGGCTAATTCGCCGCATCCAGACCGCCACGAAATCCCAGCGGCGCAGGCGGCGCCTTCTCGAGCGGATCGGGAATGGCCAGGAACACCGTACTCCACAATTGGGCCGCGTTCGATTCGTCGGCGTCCGCCACATTGGTACCGAACGGTGCGATCTCGTAATGGCCGTTCGTAAAGCTCCACGACCACAATTCGGAATTGCGCATGCCATGGGCCGCATGAATGGCCTGCCAGAGCTGCAATTGCGCCGCGCGCAGCCGTTTCTTGAGCGCGGGTTTGATGTCGTTCCGTTGTAGCTGGCGCTCGAGGCCGGCGGCGAGTACGGCCTGCTGCCATGACCAGATCACCGTGCCATGGTAAGCATTGCGCGACAGCGTATTCTGAATGGCCGGCGGTGCGTACACCGGATTCGCGACGACGACCCCGACCGGTGTGAACAGGCCGGCCGGAAAGGGCCGTGCCAGTGCCGACACCGCGCGCTCCAAGGCCGCTTCGCTCGGTCGGCCGAACAGAAACTCGAAGCCCTCGTCGGAGTTGAGCACAGGAATGGGTTCGCCATCGGCGCCGAGCGCCAGCGCATGAAAGCGTACCGCGCCGTGCGCCACCGCACGCAATGCCGCCGTGTCCGGCACTTTGAGCGCCGTCGCATACTCCGTGATGCTCGCGCGCGCCGCGGCATTCGGCACGACCACGTCGAACAATCGACCCGCCTTGGCGCGCCAGACCTTGGCCATGGAGGCGGCACGGGCGAATTCGGCACGATCCGCCGCGGCGAGATACGGATCGAGCAAGCCGCCGGCCAGGAAGCGGCCGGCCGCGTCGAGCGCGGCCGGGACGAACACCGCATTGACGTCATACGGGAAGCGGCCACCCGCCAGCCCGTCGTTGCTGTCGCGCCATTCGCCCACCGCAATGCCGGGTTTCAATTCGATGAGGTTCGCTGCGCGCGGATCCGCTGCGAAGGGCTGCGCGGCGTCGAGCACGAATTTGAGGTTGCGTACCAGATCGGCACCCAGGGTTCGCTGCTCCGAGCCGCGCCGGCCGTCCTTACGCGCCAAGAACTCGCGCGCCGTGGCGCGCCCGCGGTCGTCGTCCAGCAACCATGCGGCAGCCACGGGCGCCAGCATGAAGGTGCCGTCGATCATCTTGTAGTCAAACGTGGGTGCGTCCGAATGAGTGGCGGACTCGAGTACGGCAAACTCGCCGACGTTTTCCTCATGCGCCACCTCACCCGCGGGCGACAACCGGGTCAACACCGCGCCGAGTCCGGCATCGACGGCCTCCGGCGTGAGCACCGGCATTAACAAGCGCACCGACATCAGCGTGTCGCGTCCGAAATAGGTATCGAAACGCCAGGACCCGGCGATGAAGGTCTCCCGGTAACTCAAGAATGTCAGCGCATCGCGCGCCGCGGTGTCGTGCCGCGCCGCGTCGGTGAGCAGATGCGACCCCGACAGCGGCGCGAGCGGCGTCTCGCCGGACACCGCCGTCACGCGCAGTACGATGGGATCACCGCCACCCGTGATGCGATCCGACTCCAGTGTGCCGTGAATGACGTCGATGCGCAGACGATACCCGGCCGCACCGTCGAGCCGATCGCGCTCCCACGTGATGGTGGATCCCGACACCGTCGGCGCCGCGGCGACTTCTGGAGGGAACGTACCGTCGGCTTGGTAGTTCCGGAGCACTCGCACGCTCGACAGCGCGGCCTTCTTGAACTGCAGGCTGTCGGTGCCGGTGGCGCTCACCTCCACGGCGATGCCGTACAACGGGCGGCCGTGCTCATCCTTGAGCACGACGGGCTCGGGCCGCTCGATGAGCTTCCAGGTCATCGATTGCGTGCCGTGCGTGAACCATAGGCCGATGCCGCTATTGCCGGCCGGGAATGCCACCAGGATGCGCGGATCCAACCCAGAGCGCAGCAACAAGTGGGCGGCCACCGGTCCCTCGCGCAGAAAGCTGTTGAGGTTGAGCCCCTCGGCCACGTCGAACGACAGCCGATCCGGGTGAGGCTCGCCCGCGGTCGCGTACGCCGCGGTGGCGTAAGCCGCGGTCGCGCCGCAGCCCATGCCGACGCTGAGTCCCAAGCCGATTCCCAAACATAACGTCAGCAACTTCACGATATCTCCTCGATGAAAACGAGTTCGGACGACAACGGCAGCGGCAGCGCGAGCTCGACGCCTAAGCGCATCAGCGCGTCACCCGTGAGAACCCGTGCGGCGGCTTTACCCGCATCGGCGAACTCTAGCCGGTAGCGGCGGCCAGGGTCGAGGCCGCGCAGGTGGTAGCGATGCGTCGGCTCGTCGGGCGCCGCGCCGCGAAACGCATACAGGACGCCGCGGCGCCGCGGCGCAGAATAGTACTCGATGCCGTCCCAGTGCGCGCCGTCGGGACGTTCGGTCACATGATAGAGGTCGGCGTCGCGGATCAGCGGGCGCAGCGCGGACTTGTAAAGTGCGAACTCGCGCTTTGCGGCGGCGCGCTGCTCCGGGGTCCAAGCGCGCGAATCCAGCATCAACGAAAACCAGCCCAGCATGCCGCTGCGCAGTTGATAGCGAAAGTTCTCGATGCGCGGCGTCGGCCATTTCTCGACGTAGCTCTCCAGCATGGCCGGCGGCAGAACCTGGCTCGCGTCGTAGAACGCACGCCGGTTCGACAGGGGATCATACGTATCGGTGATCGAAAAATAATCACCATGCGCCGCGCTGCCGAAGTCGACCATGCGACCGCCGTCGTTGCAGACCTCGAGCAACAGCGTCGGGTGATGCGCCCGCAGCTGCCGGTATGTGTCGTAATAGGCGCGTGTCGCGTGCTGGCTCACGTCGGTGTCGTTCGACCCATCGGCCCACAGGAAGCCCGAGTCCTCGTAGACATGCAGGGTCGCAGGATCGGGCGCCATGGCCGGGTGATCGGCGCGGGTGCTGCCCTGCGCGACGAGATAGCCGTCGTGCTCGAGCATGTCGAGATGATAGTCGCGCACCACACGCTCCAACTCGCGGGCGGCCCAGGCTTGCGCGGCCGGTACGCCCAAGTCGACCGTGATGCCTTTGTAGGGTTCGCCATGCTTCCAGGCGGCGGGCGGGTCGGCGATGAGCCAATCCCGTGTGACGGGGTCATCCACATTCAATGCACCGGCTTGCGTCGAGGTGCCGGCCTGGGTCCAGTCCATCCACAAACCAAACTTGAGCCCGTGGCGATGCGCGAAGTCGGCGAGGCTTGCGATGCCGTGCGGAAATTTGTTCGAGTCCGGGTGCCAGTCGCCGACATCGCGAAACCAGCCCGCATCGAGGTGAAACATCTCGAGTCCGAGCCGGCTCGAATCCACGATCATGTGACGCGCCAGTACTTCATCGACGGCCATGCCGCTGCCCCAGCTGTTATTGACCATGAGCGGATAGGTGGGATCACGCAATGTCCGCGGATTGGCGAGCACGGCCCGTTCCCAGCGGCGCAGCGCGTTGCCGGCCGCGTCGGGTCCGCCGGTGAAGGCGCCCAAAAAGATCGTCGGCGTCTCGAACGCGCCGCCCGGCGGCACGCGCGTGCGCTCCGCTCCCGGATCCGCATCGAGTCCCGCCTCGCCGTGCAGCGACGCATCCGTGCGCGCGAGGGTGATCCGCGTGCGCGCGCTCGACTCGATACCCACGTACCAGCCCGAAGAGGGGCTATCCGAATCGGCGCCGCCCAGGTGGCCGCTGTCCGGCTGTTCGACCCGCACATAGGGGATCATCTCCCGCGGTTCTCGCGGCCGTGGCCGCGCGTACGTGCTGGATCGGCCCACCCAGACATCACCGTCGGTGAGGGCATCACGGTGCGTTCCCTCGGCCGATGGCGTATCGGCGCCTTTCTCAACCCAGAAGCGCTCGAGCGCCGTTTGCGCGGGGATCTGCCAATCGAAACGAACGGTCGGTATCAGAGGCATCTCGACCGGTTCGTTGCTCGAATTTTGAATGACGATGCTGTGTTCGAGCGGCCCGTGGCTTGCGCGTGCGCGCCAGCGCCAGAGCAGCCTGAGCCGCGGTGACTCCGCGACGTAGACCACCTCGATGTCGCGTACACCGAAGCGGGTCGCCGCAGCGTCCAAGTGCCACGCCACGGCTTGCACTGCGCCATTGACGACGACTTCCCCGGGCAGGGATTCCGCGCCGTGATTGAACCAGGGTGGCATGCCATGCCCTTCGAGCGACAGTACCCGCGGTGCATCGGGACCCGCTTCGACGGTAATCGCGGTGTCGGCCGTGGCGAGCCGTGCGCGCGGCGCGACGGCGATTGCCGAGGACGCTCCGGCGGCGTTGCACAGGGTGATCATGGCGAACACACTGGCGAGAAGAGCGCTCCTCCCGTGATGCAAACGTCTCGTCATGGTAATGTCGCCCCCCGCAGCCCGCGCGCACAATGCAGCGTGCGGCGCATTAACGCAACTCTCCGCGGCCGCGTACCGGCCCGTGTCGGGGGTTCTTTCGAGGCAGAATGCTGGCATGAATTTGTCGATGGTGGTCGTACCCTGGCTCATGCTGACCGCCACGGGCTTCGCGGCCGTACCCGCGTCCCGCGATGCCACGTTCGAACTCGAGGCGACTGCAGCGGATTTCGGGCAGTATTTTCCGAGCTATCTGGCCAATGGCTATTTTTCCTCCATGACCGCGCCGCGCGGCACCGAGGGCAATCTCGCTTACATGGTGGCGTTCATGGATCACGCCAAGGACGACATCTCACGGCCCGCCGCGATTCCCGGCTGGACGGAGATCGACTACTCCACCGGCGACTCGCCCGCGGGCCATTTCTGGATGAATCAGGCGCCCTTGAGCCCCGCCGTGTTCGCCGACTATCGCCAAACCCTCAATCTGCACGAGGCCACGTTGACGACGAGTTATCGATACGTCGATCACGGACGCAGCACCCGGATCGAGGTCGTCACCTTCGTCAGCCAGGCCTCGCCGCACGTCGCCGCGTCGCAGATCTCGCTCACGCCGGACTTCGACGGCACGGTGCAGCTGTCGTTCGCGCTGAATCTCTGGGCGCCGTACCAACCGCGCCTGCCGCTCGCCGTGCTGTCGGGAGACGAGATGCAGGAGTCCGTGGCCGCGCACGGCATGACACTGGCCGCGATCCCGCCGGCCACCCCCGATCGCGCCGCGCTTTGGTATCGCGGCGACACGCACGTCATCGACGCGGACGGCGATACCGGGGATCTGACCCTGCATCTCGACGGCCGTGCCGAACAGGGCCTCACCATGGCGGAGGCCGCGGCCGTCAGTACACCTAAGGATGCCGAGGTGAGCCACGTCGCGTTGCGCCACAGTGCGTATCGGCTCGCTTTGGACATGGAGGTTCATGTCACGAAAGGCAAAACCTATACGTTCGGCAAGTTCGTGGCGGCCTCGCGCGAAGGTTGGGGCGACGATGCGAAGGCCGACCTCGGACTGGCGACGGCCGCGCGCCGCCGCGGGTTTAAGGCCATGCTCGAGGAGCATCGTGCCGCCTGGTCCGAGCTCTGGAAGGCGGATATCTTGATCGACGGTGATCCACGCGCGCAGACCGCCGTGCACTCGGACCTTTACTACCTGCTCGCCACGTCGACCGCGGATTCGCATTGGCCGATGGGCGCGTGCGGGCTCTCGCTAGGCTATGCCGGGCATGCCTTCTGGGATAGCGATCTGTGGATATTTCCGGCGCTGTTGCTGTTGCACCCGGAGCGGGCGAAATCGCTGGTGATGTTCCGCGCGCATACGCTGGCCGCGGCCGAGGCGCGGGCCCGTGCGCATGGGTATCGCGGGGCGATGTTTCCCTGGGAGGCCGATCCGGAGGACGGCACCGAGCAAACGCCGCACTTCGCTTACGTCCTCGGCGATCGCGAAATCCATGTCAACGCCGACATCGCCTTGGCGCAGTGGCAGTATTGGCTGGCCACCCACGATCGCGATTACCTCGAACGCTATGGCTGGCCGGTGATTCGCAACGTCGCGGATTTCTGGGCCAGTCGCGTCTCGTGGAACCCGTCCGCGCGGCGCTATGAGATCCTGCACGTCACCTCGGTGTCCGAGCCCTACAACGACGTGCCGAACGACACTTATACCAACGTCTCGGCGCGTAAAGCGCTCGCGATTGCGACGACCGCGGCGCGCCTGATGGGCGTGCGCCCGGATCCTCGTTGGGCCGAGGTGGCCGCCAAACTCTACATTCCGTTTTCGGCGGCCGAGCAGCGGCATCTGGACTTCGACCCCAGCGTGCAGCGCAACCCTGGCGACGGCAGCACTCTCGGCCTCCTCATGTATCCGGCGCTCGACGAGCCGATGACGCCGCAGGTCCGTCGTCATGACTACGACTACACCGGGATTGCGATCCATGAGGGCATGCGCGAACCGCATGGCATGGGCGCAGCCCCCGCGTCGATCGCGGCCGCGACGGTCGGTGATGCGGCGTCGGCCGTGGCCTGGTTCCAGAGCAATTTCACGAGCAACCTCATGAAAGCCCCGTTCAACGTGCGCACGGAACGGCCGACGAACAACACCGGCTGGTTTCTCACCGCCTCCGGTGGTTACCTGCAGACGCTCCTGTATGGATTCAGCGGACTGCGACTCGCGCAACAGGGCCTCGTCGAGGCATACCCGCCGGTGCTGCCGCCCCAGTGGCAATCGCTGACGCTCAAGCAGTTGAACTTCCGCGGTAGTTACTTAGACATCGTCATCGACCGGGACCGCAATGGCCGGGTGCGGCTCGAGCGAACGCCACCACGCGCAGCGGAACCGCGCACCGCGGGTTCGCGTAGCGTGGGGCCACGCGGCGCCGACGTGAGCGCGAATCCATGAAAAACAACGTGAGATGGTTATGCGGCGGTCTCGGCGGCGTCGCGCTTTGTCTGTGGGCCTGGCCGGTCGCGGTGATGGGGGCGGGTGCGCCGCCTACGCCGCGGGCGCTGTTCGAGGACCTGTTCGATGCCGTTCAGATCGAGCAGGTGTTCGCCGACAACAAGACCTTCGTCGATGCCGTGCCGACGTCTACGCCCAGCGAAATCCTGGCGCAATATCATGCCGACAAACCGGTCGGGCGCGTGGCGTTGAAGCGCTTCGTCACCGAGCACTTCACGTTGCCGACGCAGGCCGATGGTGCGGAGCTGCCCCTCGAGCCGATGGACATCGGACGCCATATCGATGCGCTGTGGGATCGGCTGACACGTTCGAGCACGACGGCGCCGCCGTACTCCTCGCTGCTGACCATGCCCGATCCCTATGTCGTGCCGGGTGGACGATTTCGGGAACTGTATTACTGGGATTCGTATTTCACGATGCTCGGACTCGCGCGTAGCGGGCGGCACGATCTGGTCGAGGACATGGTGCGCGACTTCGCCTACCTCATCGACCATCATGGCCACGTGCCCAACGGCACTCGCAGCTACTATTTGAGCCGGTCGCAGCCGCCGTTCTTCTACGCCATGGTGGGTCTGCTCGATGCCGCCGATCCGGCGGCCGGGTACGCACGGTATCTGCCCGAGCTGCGCCGCGAGTACGCGTTCTGGATGCGGGGCGAGACGGGTCTGCGGCGCGGCGCGGCGCGGCGGCGCGTGGTTGCCATGCCCGATGGGACCATCCTCAACCGCTACTGGGACGATGCCGATACGCCGCGCGAGGAATCCTTTCGCGAAGACACCGAACTCGCGCGGCGCAGCGGACGCAGTCCTTCGCAATTGTTCCGCGACCTGCGCGCGGCCGCGGAAAGCGGTTGGGATTTCAGCACGCGCTGGTTCGCCGACGGCCGCAGCCTCGAGAGCATCGACACCACGGAGATCGTGCCGATCGATCTCAACAGTCTCTTGTTCGGACTCGAACAGGCCATCGGCGCCGGTTGCGGCCGCACCGGCGATGCCCGCTGCGTCGCCGAATTCGAGCGGCGCGCCGCCGCGCGGCGTGCCGCGGTCAATCGCTACTCCTGGGATCCCGCGCGCGGTGTCTATCTGGATTATCGGTGGACGGCGCACGAGCGCATTGCGCGTGTGTCCGCGGCAACGCTATACCCGTTGTTCGTCGGTCTGGCCGACGCCTCCCAGGCCAGGGCCGTGGGCGCGACGGTGTCCCACGACCTGGTCCAGGCGGGCGGCATCGTCACTACTCCCGTGGTGTCGGGCCAGCAATGGGACGCCCCCAACGGTTGGGCACCTTTGCAGGACATCGCCGTCATGGGTTTGCGACGGTATGCGCTCGCGCCTCTCGCCGAGCTCATTGCCTGCCGCTGGATGGCGAACGTCAACCGCGTCTATGCCGAGACCGGCAAGTTGGTGGAGAAGTACGACGTGTCCGCGACCGGGCGGCCCGGTGGCGGTGGTGAATATCCCACCCAGGACGGCTTCGGCTGGACCAATGGCGTCATGCGCGACCTCATGGCCCTTTATCCCGCGTATGCCGGACCCGTTGCGCAGCCCTGCGCGGTCGTCGACGCGACGGCGGTTGGCACAGCGCCTTCACCGCGCTGAGCGCAATGCCAGCGAGTCGATTGCAAACCACCGGATCCGGTACCGCGGCAACGTGATTTACCGGTCGGTACGGCCCCTGGCCTGCGCGATGGCTGCCAGCGCGTGCACGAAAGAACGCAGTGCCCGCGCCGTCAGCCGTCACGCCGGACTGAACACCGGCCGGTCAACTCACGGAGCCGAAAGCACACGGTTGCTCGCGGGCGGCAATCAGGATGTCAGCCGGCGCGCCGCTCCACAGAAATGCCGAGACGACGGTGTTGGTGTCAGCGACGACGCGCACGGTCGGCCCGGGCGGCCATGTCATGACGTCAAAACGTCAGAGCTGCAAACGAATGACCGGAACCCGGAGCGGCCCATCGCCGCGATCCTAAAAGCTGGCGCTTTATCAGGCGAGCGCGTCGCTGACCGAACATCGGGCAGCGCGCATGGCGGGCGGTAAGGCGCCGAGAACGGCCAATACCAGTGCCCAAGCCACGCCGAGTGCAAAGAGGTTACCTGACACCGAAAGAACAAACACATTGCGCGCCTGGATCGTCAGCTTGCCATCGAACAGAAGCCACGCAACGGTCGATCCAATCAGCGCGCCGGTGAGCGCAAGTACGGCGGTTTCAAGTAAAACCGATAGGGCCACCGGCAAGGGTTCGTAACCGATCGCGCGCAGGGTGGCGATTTCGCGTGTCCGGACACTCACCGCCGCGTACATCAGTTTGACGGTGCCAAACAATGCCCCCAAGGCCATGATGGAGCCGACCGCGTAGGCGAGCGCGGTGAAGAATGCCGAGAACTGGTGGGCACCGCGCTGTAAATAGCTGGTCAGGGGCTCCGCCGACTCCTTGAGAGCGGGATTGGTACTCACCCACTGAGAAAAGGCATCGAACGCGTCGGGGCTTACGAGCTTCACCAGCACGCTGCCGTAACCGGTGGTCCGCCCGGCGGCAAGTACGGTATCCGCATCGGCCAGGAACAGACCTTCCAGAGTGCTACCCCCGTCCGTGAACGACCCGACGATGGGCCAGGTGCCGCCGGGCAGCGGGATCAAATCCCCCACCCGCAGATCAAAGACGCGCGCGGCCGCAATACCGATGGTGAGTTCATGTTGACCCGAGTGAAATTGCCGACCCTCGACGATTATGAGACGAGGGTGCATCGCGAGCCCCGCGGTGCCGATGCCGCGCAATACCGGCCCGCCGATGAGATAGGGGCCCGCAGGCGGGACTGATAGCAAAACTTCCGGATCGGCGAGCGGATGCCCATCCGGACCTCTCGCGATGCCGGGTGCATCTAGGATGGTTCCGATGTCGCTTGCCGCAATACCGTGACCCCACTCGGTGGCGTTGTCCGGCCCCAATACGATCGCCATCTGCGGATCCTCACCCAATCGATAGGCGCGGAGCATCCCGTCGGTGACCGAGAGCATGGAAATCAGCACACCGACCACGCATGCCACGCTGCCGACGAGCACCAACGAGGACCACTTGCGCTCGAGAAGTCCTAGCAATCCTAATCGTGTCAGCACGAGGGTTTGTGTGATCACGCGCATGCTCAGCGCCCGGCCAAGGCGTCGATGACGCTCATTCGTCGCAGGCGCTGCAGGGGAATCACGGCGCTCACGAGCGCCAGCAACAGGGCGCAGATGAGCGAGAACGCAAATACCCCAGTCGAGAGTGTCGGCTTGGGCAGCGATGCGAGATCCGTGGGCAGATAGCCGGTCGGTAGCAGGACGAGTAGTACCGCGAGTCCCATGCCGATGCCGGCGCCGAGCACGCAGGGAATGGCCGCTTCCGCGAGTACGAGTCCCATGAGGGTCGACTGCGGAAACCCAAGCGTCGCGAGCACCGCGAACTCCGGCGTTCTTTCGCGTACCGACTGTGCGATTCCATTCGCCGTCAGCAACAGGATCATGAAGATGCCCGCAGCCGCAACCGGCCAGGTCTTGGAAGCAACGGATATTCCGGAATTGACTGCGTCGATCTCGGCAACCTTGTCGGGAATGGTGAGGGTGGGTGAACTGGAGTTGGCCAGTTCCTGATCGATACGCACGCTGATCTCGTTCGCCTTCGTGGCATCGCGCACCGCCAGCTTAAATTCCCAGGCGTAGCTGTGCAGGGCCGGCGGCAGCGAATTATCCACATAGCTCAGGTTTCCGAGTATCAGCGATTCGTTGCCCGGCATATTCGGCATGATCCCCAGCACCTTAAAATCCCAGGAGGGCGCGCCATCGTCACGAATCACCGACGGCGTGATCAGTGGGAGGCGGTCACCCGCCTTCAGTCCCAGGGACGCCGCCCGAAGGGGACTGATGAAAATGCCAGTGGGCGTCGCGAACAGCTGGTCCCATTGAGACGCGGTGAGTGGCAACTCCGGCCACGCTTCTCGCATGTGTTCATCCACCGCATAGATCGACACGCGTCGATGAGGGTCTTGATAGTAGCCCCTAAGGTAGTCGACGGCACTGACCGCCGATACCCCGTCCACGCGCGCGATCTGATCGCGCAGCGCAAAGGGCATGAGGATTCCCATCGGACTTGCGTTCGGGAACCGTGCATTGACATACAGCCGGTCCATCCGCGAATTCTCGATGAGCCGATCGTAGGTAGCGTGCAGACCCACCATGAGTCCGAACAGGGTGAATGAACACGTAACCGCCAGCCAAATCAGGACGGCTTCCGCCGGCTTGCGCCACAGCGCCGCCCAGACCAGTGGAAAATATTTCACTCAACCACCACGCATGCTCTTTTGATATCTTTGCGCAAACTGGCGTCGCGATTACATGAATATAGGGAGTTCGACATCACGACCAAAAATCTGTTCTGTCTCTGTGTGCTGCTCGTGTCCGGTTCTGCGACTTTCGCCGCGGACATTCCCGAGTATCCTTTCGTGTTCGTCGTCGGCCGTGCCGATATCGACACGCCTCCCGACATCGCGGTTTGCTCAATGAATTTGCATGCCGTCGATCCCGATCCAGGCAAGGCGGAGTCCACGGTCAGTGAGCGACTCAAGTCGGTGCTTGCGATGTTGAGCGTCAACCACGTGTCCGCGAGCGACATCGAATCCCACGACATCAGCAAGCAAACCCTGACGAACAATGATTACAACGCCAAGGACCGCGCCGTCATCCGCGGCTACGACGTATCGCGGTCCCTCAAGTTCACGGTCCGACAGCTGGCCTCTTTGCCGGCAATCGAAACGCCGCTCGTCAGTGAACCCAACATCGATAATATCGATTGTCGATTCGATCGAACGGACCGGAAAGACATCGAGGCGGGATTGTTGATAAAGGCACTGCAATCGGCGCGGGATCAAGCAGACAAGCTTGCGGAGCCGCTCGGCCGGCACGTGACGGCGGCCATGGCCATTTCGAAATCCCCGTTCGAGTCAATTGCAGCATCGTTTGGCCAAGGCGGATCCTTCTCGATAGAGTCAGCGAGCAGGATGTTTAAGAAATCGGTGATGTCCGATGCATTGCTCGTGCCGTCCACGATTTCCCTATCGGCTTCGGTGAACGTGTTGTTCAAAATGGAATGAAGTGTGCATGGATCGCGATCCGGCACCGCAACATGGATATGTTCACATAACTTGTTGTTCTCAGTCGACACATGCTTGTTCTCTCGCTGTGAAAATGCCATCCTATGTCGGAGCGAACGGACTGTAAGATCCGGTTTCGCAGGAGACAGATCGGGGAGTTTCAACAGAAATGCCTGACGCCGGATCGTTGGTCCGGGGGCTCGGCAGTAACGCACCTTCGGGTGACGGGACATCACTGTACAACTCAGCCAAGACAGCCAGCGCCATCGGCGCGAAGGGGTTTTGCGCTGCGGCACCACTCCCTTATGTGTTGAAAAATCGGCCATTCACGTGGCCACTCGGACTATTTTCGACGGGAGTGTTATGCATCACAATAATCGCAAGGCTTCGCGGACGCGAGTGCCCCCTGCAACCGACGGCGCGCTGTCACAGCGCAGAGTCACGAATTCGTTAGCGGCTGCCGTGGCAGGCCTACTTTGTTGTGCCAGCGCAACGCGTGCGGCCGAAGACGCGCCTGCAGCGACTGGCAACGACGAACTCAATGAGATCGTCGTGACCGGTACGGCCGAGGGCGTCAAGAAGCTCGACGCGAGCTACAACATCGTCTCGGTAAGCCTCGACGAAATCAAGAATTCGAACCCCGCGAGCGTGGCCGACATTTTCAAGTTGTCGCCCGGCATTTGGCCGGAATCATCCGGCGGACAAACGGGCGTCAACATCGACGTGGCCGGTTTCCCCAATGGCGGCGGCGACTCCCCGTACTTCACCACCATGATCAACGGCTCGCCGCTTTATGGCTCCCCTGATCTGTCATTCATGGATTCAAGCTCGCTGCTGCGCTTCGACGACACCGTCGAGCGCGTCGAAATCGTCCAAGGCGGACCCAGCGCCATTTTCAGCTCCGGACAGGCGGGCGCCACGGCGAACTTCATCCTGCGCACCGGTTCCGATAAGACCGAGGGCTCGCTCGGCGTGACCTACGGTTCCGAAGGGTCCGAGCGCGTCGACGCGTTCTATAGCGGCAAGATCATCGACGGCTGGTATGGCAGCATCGGCGGCTTCTACCGCGTGTCCGACGGCGTGCGCAACCCGCAATATCCCTCCGACATCGGCGGCCAAATCACGGGCACCTTGAAGCACGATCTGGATGGAGGCTCGCTGATGTTCTGGTATCGCAACCTCAGCGACAAGAATCAGTGGTATGCCGACTTTCCGTACATCGAAGTGAACGGCAAGGCGGAGCCTTACCCCGGCTTCAACCAGCTGAACAGCACCTACAACAGCAAGCAGCTGCAGAACTTCTTGATTCCGAGCCCAGGCGGCGGCTTCGTCAACGATGACATCAGCAACGGCCGCGGCGCGGCGCTGAATTACTTCGGCTCGAACCTCGATCTCAAGTTGAACGGCGGCTTCAAGATCTTCAACACCTTCCTGTTCGATGGCGGCTACATCCCCACGAATGCGCTGGTCAACAACGGCAACCCGCAGTCATTGTCGAGCTTCATCAACACTCAGCTAAGCTTGCCCGCCGTGCTGCCCGCCTCCGCCGTTCAGGCGCATTACGCGGATGGCACGGCCGTGCCGCTCGACACCAGCGTCATCACCGAACAGGTGTGGCAGGTGCGCAAGAAGATCACGAGCGTGACCGATGAGTTCCGAGTCGCATACGACTTCGGCAACGGCAACACGTTGACCACCGGTGTGTATATGGCCCATTACACGGACAACGACGCCTGGTCGTTGGACTCGAACGTGCTCATCGACAACGTGCCGAATGCGAGCCCGATCATTTTGCAGGGCGTCGCCGGCGGAAACATCTACAACGTGACGAGTCCGCAAGGCATCGTGAACGCCAACGGCGGCTACCAGATCTTGGAGCAAGGCAAAGCCACCAACGTGGCGGCTTATCTTTCCGATTCATGGAAGATCGAAAGTTGGCTGCTCGATGCCGCGGTGCGTCTCGAACACATCGACCTGAACCAACAGACCACCAATCTCTCGCCGAAACAGCTGGGGACGCAGTACGATCTGTGGGACAACGCGGTCGAATTGCCCAATGGTACGTACTCGTATGGCCGTGAACACAACACCATGCCGACGTTCTCGGTGGGTGCGAACTATGAGTTCACCGACAGCATGAGCGCGTATGTGCGCGTCAACGATGGGGTGTTCTTCGACAATTTCGACGCAGTCCGCTGCAACGTGTACAACGGCTCGAACGGCTGTCCGTCGAATCCTCCGCTGAATACGGTGCGAAACTACGAAGCCGGCTTCAAGATTCAGAACCGGTATACGTACATCGACGCCGCGATCTACGACAAGGAATTCACGGGCCTCTTGTATCAGCCCATCAATTCTGAGCACGTCCCGATTGCGCAGGAGGCGACTTACGGCTCCACTGCGCGCGGCGGGCGCATCGTCGGCAGCGTCAATCCGTTCGCGGACTTCGGGCCGCAGCCGGTCAGGGACTTCAAGATCGCGGTCAATGCGGAGTACGAGAAGGCGCACTACAAGGACTTCCAGGGTTGCTACTTCTACCAGGACATCACGGGAAAAACGATCTGCGGCTCGATCAACGGTCAACAGCTCGCCCGCTTGCCGAATTTCCAGATTCGCCTGACGCCGAGCGACACGCAGACGTTCACGTGGGGTTCGGTGACCGAGTACATGACGTATGAGCATGTCGGGCAGCACTATCAGGACAACACGGGCCTGGACCCGTTGCCCAGCTACTATGACATCGCCGCCGGCATCGTCACGCTGATCGGCAACAACTGGGAATTTCGTCTGTCAGGGACGAACCTGACCAATCAGATCGGCCTC
>Ga0116230_10001321_pt1 | contig 23363 bp, 19 predicted proteins | sample S1TSphfallax_3_FD_88678 | JGI IMG/M metagenome (GOLD analysis project Ga0116230, IMG submission 88678) | Host-associated microbial communities from peat moss isolated from Minnesota, USA - S1T2_Fd - Sphagnum fallax MG | ecosystem: Host-associated > Plants > Peat moss > Unclassified | place... | reverse complement strand
GGCTGGCCATTTGATGCGCGATGCGGGAGATCTCCTCGAGATCAACCGCCATTACTACGATTCACTCTGGTCCGGCGCGCGGCTGGTCGAACCGCAGCGTTTCAACACCTGGCCGCTCGTGCAGTCGGTATTGCCCGACGGCGGTCGACAGCTCGAAGTGGCGCCGGGACTGCGGCCGAGACTGCCCCTCGAGCGCACGTATTTCGTCGATATCAGCGAGCCGGCGCTCGCCAAGCTGCGGGAGCGCGGCGCATCGGTGACACTGAGCCAGGTCACCTGCCTGCCGTTTCCGGACCACAGCTTCGATCTCGTCTGTGCGCTCGACATCGTCGAACACGTCGAGGATGACGAAGGCGCCTTGTCGGAGATCACGCGCGTCGCCAGGCCCGGCGCCAGCCTGCTGCTGTCCGTGCCGCTGCATCCGGCTCGCTGGACGCCATTCGATGATTTCGTCGGCCATCGGCGCCGCTACGAGCCCGCCGGGCTGTCGTCGATGATCGCGCAGCACGGCCTCGTCGTCGAACGGAGCGCCGTGTTCGGCATGCAGCCGAAGTCCTCGCGTCTCCTCGACCTCGGCATGTGGTGGCTGACGCATCATCGCGAGCGGGCGCTGTGGTGGTACAACCGGGCGTTCATGCCGCTCGGTCTGCGCTTTCAGCAAAGGCTCGACTGGCGGGCCGGCATGATCGCCGCGGACGCCGTGGACGAAGTCATCATGGTATGCCGCAAGACATGAGCGGCGCGCTGCATTCCGTCGCGGCCCTGGCGCTGTGCTGCGCCGTGGCGTTGCCGGCGTGCGCGAGCCCGCGCGCCGAAGCCGGCGCGGCGGCGCCGCCCGCACCGCCCAGCCGCAGTCTCGTGGTGCTCGATCTGGAGCTGTCGGGGGACCTCGGGGGTCCGGAATTCGAGGCCGAACATGCGGCGCGCCTGACCAGTGAGAGCGCGCGCCTGCGCAGCGACCTCGCGTCTGCCGGGGTGTACCGGATGGTCGACACGGCGCCCGCGCAGCGCGAGATCGACGTCTTGAAATCCCAGCAGCAGTATCTGCACGACTGCAACGGCTGCGATCTCGATGTCGGCCGGGAGCTGGGGGCGGACCTCGTCATGGTGGCGTGGGTGGACCGCGTGAGCGGACTCATCCTGACGCTCACGTACGAGATCCACGACGTTCAAACAGCTCGGATCATCGCCCGCAAATCCTACGATTTCCGGGGCGACAGCGACATTGCATGGAATCATGCGATCGATTACATGGTGCGCGACATAAAACGGGAGATGACGACTTGTTCCACCAACTGCTGACTCCGGTCGCGGGCAGCCTGACGCTGTCGGCGCTGGTTGCATTGCTGCCGATTGCCACGCTCCTCCTCCTGCTCGGCGTGCTCAAGCGGCCGGCCTGGCAGGCGGCGGCCGCCGGGCTCGCGGTCGCGCTGGCGGTTGCCATCGCGGTGTGGGACGTGCCGCCGCGCCTCGCGGCCGCCGCCGCGGCGTACGGCGCAGTGTTTGCCCTGTGGCCGGTGATGTGGATCGTCATCAACGCGCTGCTGCTCTACAACATCGCCGTGGCGTCGGGCCGATTCGATGCGTTTCGCGACTGGGTCATCGGGCATCTGCCGAACGACCGTCGCGTGATACTCGTCGTGATCGGCTTCTGTTTCGGTGCATTGCTCGAGGGGGTCGCGGGGTTCGGCGCGCCGGTCGCGATCACGGCCTCGCTGCTCATCATGGTCGGTTTCCCGGCGATCGAGGCGCTGGTGTTCGTGCTGATCTTCGACACCACGCCGGTGGCGTTTGGCGCGCTCGGTGTGCCGGTCACGGTGCTGGCCGCGGTGACCGGATTGCCCGCCAAGGCGCTGGCTGCGATGATTGGCCGCCAGCTGCCCTTCATGGCGATGGTGCTGCCGTTCTACGTCATCGCGCTGTACGGCGGCCGGCGTTCCGTACGCGCGTTGTGGCCGGTCCTGGCGGTCGCCGGCGGAAGCTTCGGTGTGGCGCAGTTCGCGGCGTCGAACTTCCTCGACTACACGCTCACGGACGTGCTGGCCGCGCTCGGGTCACTGGTAACGACGCTGCTGTTCCTGCAGGTCTGGCGGCCCGCTCACGATCCGCAGTTCGCGATCTCCGTCCCCGCCGCGGTTTTGACATCCGGCGCCTCGCGCATCGCCGCCTGGCAGGGCTGGATTCCCTGGGTGATGGTGTCCCTCACCGTGATTCTCTGGAGTTCGTTCAACGTGGCCGCAGTCGGCCACCTCGACATCGCGTGGCCGCTGCTCGACAAGGCCGTCGCGATCACGCTGTATGGCGACAAACCCTACGCCGCAGTTTGGGGGTTTCAGCCGCTCGCCACGGGCACGGCGATCCTGCTGGCCGCGCTCGTCACCGCGGCCGCGGTGCGATTGCGGCTCGGGGCGCTGTGGCGCTGCGTGTTGGTCACGCTCCGCCAGATCTGGCTCGCGGTGCTGACCGTCATGCTGGTGGTGGCGCTCGCCTACGTCATGAACTATGCGGGCATTGCGTATACCCTGGGTCTCGCCGTCGCGTCGAGCGGTCATGCCTTCATCCTGCTGTCGCCCTTTCTCGGCTGGATGGCCGTATTCCTCTCCGGCAGCGACACGTCGGGCAACGCGCTGTTCGGCAATCTGCAGGTCGTGGCGGCCCGGCAGCTGCACCTGAACCCGCTGCTGTTCGCCGCGACCAACTCCTCCGGCGGAGTTCTCGGCAAGATGATATCGCCGCAGAACATCGCGACCGGGGTGTCCGTGACGGACTTGCGGGGTCAGGAGGGCGCGATTTTGGCGCGCACCTTCGTGCACAGCATCGTGATGACCCTGGTCCTGGTGGCCATCGTGATGATCCAGCAGTATCTGGTTCCTGGGATGATTCCCAGGCTGACACCACCGGCGCCTGCGCCGCTGGTGTCGGCGAAGACTGACACGCACTGACACCGATTCCCGTCCCGCCGCTGTATTCGTTTGGCTAAGCTGGAGGTCACTTCCGCATACGCAGGCGAAGCGACTTCATCATGGACTTGCCCCGCCACGCCTCCACCGGCGCGATCAGATTCTTGGGACGATACGTGCGGCGCCGGCTGCCCAGCCACCTCATCGTTCTGTGCGCCGTGCTCACCGCGGTGGGATGCTCGGTCGCCTCGCAATATGCGGTGAAGCACCTGGTCGACGTGCTCGGCATTCACCAGCCGACGTCGGAGGTGCTGTGGGGCGCGGTGGGGCTGCTGCTGATACTGGTGGCCGGCGACAATATCTTGTGGCGGCTTGCCGGCTGGGTGTCCACGCATGCATTCGTGGCGGTGGGCGGCGACATGCGGCTCGAGTTGTTCGATCATCTCTCGGGCCAGGGTACGCGCTACTTCGTGGACCAGTTCCCGGGCGCGCTGGCCGGGCGCATCACCGCGGCGGCCAACGCGTCGTGGACCATCGAGAATGCGCTCACCTGGACCACGATTCCCCCGGGTGTGGCCGTCATCTTGAGCATCGGGGTGCTCGGCACGGTCAACTGGCGTCTGACGGCCGTCCTGCTGGTCATCGTCACGATACTCGGAGCGGTCATCGCATGGCTGGCCGCGCACGGGACGCAACTGCATCAAAGCTTCGCGGGTCACGCGGCGCATGTCAGCGGCGATCTCACCGACGTGGTCACCAACATCAGCCTGGTGCGGGCATTCGGCGCCGCGCGTCGCGAACAGCAGCGGCTCTCCGGGATGATCGAGGATGAAATGCAGGCGCAGCGCGCCAGCCTGCGCTCGCTCGAGCGGCTGCGGTTGTTTCACGCGTTCACGGTGTTCGCCGTGACCGCCGGCGTCATGATCTGGTCGGTGGAGCTGTGGCGGCGCGGCGAGATTTCGACCGGCGACGTGGTGCTGACCACGACGCTCGGCTTCACGGTGCTGCACGCGTCGCGCGATTTCGCGATGGCGCTGGTCGACATGGTGCAGCAGTTCGCGAAGCTCGGCGAAGCGGTGCAGGTGCTCGGACTGCCCCATGAGATGCCGGATGCGCCGGACGCGAAACCGCTCGTCGTCAGCGGCGGGGCGGTCAGCTTCCGCAAGGTGAACTTCGACTATCCGACCGGACAGAGCGTGCTCTCGAATTTCATCCTCGACGTGCCCGCCGGGCAGAAGATCGGCCTCGTGGGCCGTTCCGGTGCCGGCAAGTCGACCATCATAGCGCTGCTGCAGCGTCTCTATGACCCTGCGTCGGGACAGGTGCTGATCGACGGTCAGAATATCGCGCGGGTGACGCAGGAGAGCCTGCGCGGTTCGATCGCCGTCGTGCAGCAGGACATCTCGCTGTTTCATCGCTCGCTGCTCGAAAACCTGCGCTACGGCCGTCCCGAGGCGAGCGACGAGGAGGTGTTCCGCGCGGCGGAGGCCGCCAAGTGCACGGAGTTCATCCGTGAGATGCCGGAGGGGTTCGACACCCTGGTGGGCGAGCGGGGCATGAAATTGTCCGGCGGCCAGCGGCAGCGGCTCGCGATTGCGCGCGCATTCCTGATGAATGCCCCCATCGTGCTGCTGGACGAGGCGACCTCGGCTCTCGACACCGAATCCGAACAGGCCATTCAGGAGGCGCTGTCGCGCCTGTTCAAGGGCAGAACGGTGATCGCCATCGCGCATCGTCTGTCGACGCTGGATGCGTTCGATCGCATCGTGGTGCTCGATCGCGGCCGCATCGTCGAGGACGGGCCGCCGCGGCGACTGCTGCAGAGCAAGGGCGTCTACAGCAAGATGTATGGCCGGCAGGTGCGGGTCGGCGCGGAACAGATGCCGTGAACGCGGGTGCCCCGGCAGCCGCGGCGGGACGGCGCGCAGCGCTGCTGCTGCTGGTCGCACTTCAGGGTTGCGCCGCCATGCGCCATGCCGAGCATCCAGGCGCGGCGGCTTCAGCGCCGGCCGCGGCTTCGCCGGAGTCGCCGCCCGACTCTGCTCGGTCGGATAATCCGCCCGCCGGCACCACTGCCGAGTCCCGCCCCGCGGTGGCACCCGCCGAAAAATCAGCCGAACAATCAGCTGAACCATCAGGTGAAAAAGCAGCCGACAAGTCCGCCGATACTGCGGCCGCGCAGCCGCCGTGTTCCTGCATGGACCAGAAATCCAAGGCGAAGCGACGGCACAGGTCCAAATCCGTGCGCAAAGAGGCGCCGCCGCAACTGCCGACCGCGCCGACGGTGGCGGACACCCCGCCGGGCGGTGTCGTCGATGCACATGTCGAGCGCATGAACGTGGCCGTCATGTCGATCTTGGGCAAGCGCGTGAAAGGTGCCAAGGGCGAGGATCTCGGCCGCGTCGTCGACGTGCTGGCGGATGCCAGCGGCCGGGTGCGCATCGCGGTCATCGACTTCGGCGGATTTCTCGGGGTCGGCAACCACCGGATCGCGGTCGACTGGCCGCTGCTGCGGTTCAACCCGGACGACAACGATCCGTCGTTGTTGTTGAGTCTCAGTCCCGAAAAGCTGCGCACTGCGCCCGAATACAAGGACAACCCGCGTCCGCAGACGCTGATGGAGGTGACGCCGCCCGTGCCGACCGCCGCGGCAGCTCCCGCCGACGTCAAGAAGTAAGTGAATGCCGGATCCGGCAGACATCGGCGTTTCGGCGGAATTGACCGCGGCGCGGGCAAGCCGGGGTTTGGACTGGTTCAACCTGTTCGTGGCGAACATCCAGACGGGTTTCGGCCCCTTCATTGCGGTCTATCTGAGCAGCCAGAGCTGGACTCAGACCTCCATCGGACTGGCGCTGAGCATCGGCACGGTCAGTTCCATGGCAAGCCAGGTGCCGTCAGGCGCGCTGGTGGATCTGATGCCCAACAAGACGCGCGTGGCGGCATTCAGCGTGCTCACGTTCACGATGAGCGCGTTGATGTTCGCCATTCATCCGATCCCGTTGTTCGTCTACCTGGCCGAGATCCTGCACGGCGTATCGAGCTGTACGCTGAGTCCCGCCATCGCCGCGATGAGCCTGGTGATTGCCGGGCGTTTCGGCATGGGCTTGCGGCTGGGCCGCAATGCAAGCTTCGCGGCCGTCGGCAACGGGGTCGGTGCGGCGTTGATGGGCGCCTGTGGACAGTACGTGTCGGAGCGCGCCGTGTTCTTTCTGACGGCGGTGCTCACTCTGCCGGCGCTGTTCACGCTCCTGCCGCTGCGGCGCGTCGCCGTGGCGGCCGGCGAGCTGCGCCCGGCGCACCGTGCGCCGGGCGAGAAACGCCTGCACTACTGGCGTGTGCTCGCGGACCGGCGGCTGTTGATCTTCTGCGCCTGCGCGATGTTGTTCACCTTTGCCAATGCGCCGCTGCTGATGTTGATCAGCGGCACGCTGACGGCCAAGGGCAGCAATCCGAGCCTGCTGATCGCGGCGTGCATCGTGCTGCCACAGATCATCGTCGCGGTCGCATCGCCGTCCGTCGGCCGGTACGCCGAACGCTACGGGCGCCGCGTGATTCTCATGGTGGGATTCACCATGCTGCCGCTGCGCTGCCTGCTGTACACCCAGACCCAGAATCCGATCCTGCTGGTGGCCGTTCAACTGCTCGATGGTGTCGCGGGGGCCTGTTTCGGCATCATGGTGCCGCTGATCGTCAGCGACGTTGCGGGGCGCAGCGGCCATTTCAATCTATCGCTGGGTGCCGTCGGGTTCGGGATCGGCATCGGCGCCACCGTCAGCACTCCGGTGGCGGGCTGGCTGGCGGACCATTGGGGCACGCGCACGGCGTTCTTCGCGCTCATGGCCGTGGGCGTGCTCGCCGTCCTGATCGTGTTGTTCTTGATGCCCGAGACGCGGCCCGACAAGAATTCCGCAGATGACGACCGCTCCGGGTCCGCTCAGTGCCGCACCACCACCACCACGTCGCCGTCGCGGCGGGTGACCGTCGCCGCAACGCCGCCGCCGTGACGATGCAGCAGCACGTCCACCGAACCGCCGCTCAGGCGCAGATCATGCAGGTGCACGTGATCGATGAACGCGGGCAGCACAGGACGATAGAACGCCACTTCGCGGCTGCCGTCGAACAGTTCGAGTCCGAGCGTGGCCTGCAGCAGCGACAGCGTGGTGGCGCTCGCCCATGCCTGGGGCGAGCAGGCGACGGGGTACTGGGTCGGCGCATTGTGCTGCCGCCGTGCGAAGCCGCAGAACAATTCCGGCAGCCGGCGCAGATCCATGTAGGACGCGGCATCGAACAGCGCACCGAACACCTGGGCCGCGGCGAGTTTCTGGCCGTAGCGTGCCATTCCCATGGCGATCAAACCGTTGTCATGCGGCCACACCGAGCCGTTGTGGTAAGACATCGGGTTGTAGCGCGCCGCGGCCAGCCCCACGGTGCGGATTCCCCAGCCGCTGAACATGGCCGGCGACAGCATCGTCTCGGCGACGCGTTGCGCACGCTCGGGAGATGCGATGCCGGTGAGCAGCACCTGACCTGCGTTGGAGGAGATGACGCGGCACGGCTGCTTCGCGCCGTCGAGGGCGAGCGCGTAAACCGAGAGTTCCTCGCACCAGAATTTTTCCTCGAACTGCCGGCGCAGGGACACCGCCTGGGCCTGCAGCGTCGCGGCCGCGGAGTGATGGCCCATGGCGCCCGCGAGCAGCGCGCCATGACGCTTCGCACCGTAGACGTAGGCCTGGACCTCGCACAGGGCGATGGGCCCATCCGCGGTGCGTCCGTCGCTGTGGAACACGGCGTCATGCGAATCCTTCCATCCCTGGTTGGCGAGTCCTTCCTTGGTTTGCCGGTAGTACTCGACGAATCCGTCGCCGTCCCGATCGCCGTAGGTGTCGATCCAGCGCAGCGCCGCCTCCGCGTTCGGCCAGAGCGCGCGCACCGTCTCGAGATCGCCCGTGCGCACGAAGTATTCGCCCAGCAGCAGCACGAACAGCGGCGTCGAGTCGACGCTCCCGTAATAGCGGCCGAACGGCACCTCGCGCAGATTCGCCATTTCACCGTGACGCATCTCGTGCAGGATCTTACCGGGTTCGGCATCGCGCACCGGCTCGACCGAGGTTGCCTGGGTGGCGGCGAGGAAATGCAGCACGCCCTTGGCGATGGTGGGATCGATCCACAGGGTCATGAGCGCGGTGATGATCCCGTCGCGCCCGAACGGCGTGCTGAACCACGGCGTGCCCGCATACGGATACGATCCGTACGGCGTGTCGGTGATGAGCATGTACAGATCCGACACCGAGCGGCGCACGATCTCGTTGAACACGGAATTCGAACTGTCGACGCTGGCGGCGCGCGCGCTCGACACGCGCAGCGCGTGACGTGCGGCACGCATCTGCCGGTAGAAAACGCGCCCGGTCCACTCGGCGCCCGCCTCGGCCACTCCGTAGCGCACGAAGATGCGGCGCGTTTCCCGCGGCTTGAGCGTCACGTCGTACGCGGCGCGCGCGGTGGTGAGGGTCTTCGGCGCGGGTTCGAAGCAAAGGCGCGTGACGCGTTCGACGTTGTCGAGGCCCAGGTAGCCGAGCACGACCGCACGATCGCTGTCCAGCTGCGCGGTTGCCGTGCCGTGCGCCGGGCGGCGCTCGCCCCGCACCTCGAACAGATCCGCGAAGTCGGACGCGAAGCGGAACGTGAGCCGCACGGACAACGGCGCGTCGCTGAAATTCCGCACGAGCACGCGCTCGAAGCACGTTCCCTCCCAGACGAATTTTATGCGGTGCAGGTGAAGCAGTTCGCGGCGCAGTGCGATCTGTCCGTCCACGAGCAGATCGGGATTGCTGAGGTCGGCGCTGAACACCGCGTTGTCGTCCTGCGTCATCGAACTCAGGAGCAGCGGCCGTGATTCCTCGAGCAGCATCTGGAACTGGGACAGGATGCGGGTGTCACGGTGATACAAACCCTCCGAGTTGCCGGGTTCTCCGCCGATGTCGCCGCGCTGATCGAACACGGCAAACGTCTCCCCGTGTTTCAGCGTGCGCGTGCGACGTTCCTGCAGGCTCGCGCTTGCAGAAATTGCATACTGCGGCGCCGACGCATCGTCGGCGACCTGGGCTTGCGATTCGGATCGGGGCAGATTTCCAGTGTTCACACGCACTCCGTCTCGTTGGCGCTGTTGTAAATATTGCAGATGCCGTCGCGCTGTGCCGGAATCATGCACAGTAGAGCACGCCCGCACCCATCAGAGTCGACAATCATGCATCGGTTCCACGTGCATAGCCGCGGCATGTTCAATAGAATAACTCGACAGTGGCACAGACATTCAACATGAAGATCGCACCATGAAAATTGCACAGGTCGCGCCACTGACCGAAGCCGTGCCGCCGAAACTTTACGGCGGCACGGAGCGCGTGGTCGCCTACCTCACCGATGCACTGGTCGAACTCGGCCACGACGTCACGTTGTTCGCCTCCGGCGACAGCGAGACGAAAGCCGAGCTCGAGGCGATCTGGCCGCGCGCGCTGCGGCTCGACCCGTCGGTGAAGGATTTTTACGCGCCGGTTTTCATGCAGCTCGAGATGGTTGCGAGGCGTGCGCACGAGTTCGACGTGATACACGCGCATCTCGACTATTTCGGGTATCCGCTGCTGCGCCGTCTCGACGTGGCGTCGGTGACCACGCTGCACGGCCGCCTCGACATGCCGGAACTAAAACCGCTTTACGGCCTGTACGGCGACATGCCGGTCGTCTCCATCAGCGACTCGCAGCGCGACCCGCTGCCGCAGGCGCACTATGTCGCCACCATTCACCACGGTCTGCCCAGGAATCTGCTGCGGCAGGGCGAGGGCCGCGGCGGCTACCTTGCATTCCTCGGCCGCATCTCCCCGGAAAAGGCGCCCGATGCGGCCATCCGAATTGCGGCGAGGTCGGGCTGGAAGATCAAGATTGCGGCGAAGATCGACAAGGTGGACGAAGCGTACTTCAAGAGCACCGTGGAGCCGCTGCTGCCGCAGGGCGACATCGAATTCGTCGGCGAGATCGGCGAGCATCAGAAGGGTGAATTTCTCGGCAACGCCGCGGCGTTGGTGTTTCCGATCGCCTGGCGGGAACCGTTCGGCCTGGTGATGATCGAGGCGATGGCGTGCGGCACACCGGTGATCGCGTTCAACAACGGTTCGGTGCCGGAGGTGCTGACGGACGGTGTCACCGGTTTCATCGTGGAGAACGAGGGCGAGGCGGTCCTGGCCGTGGCGAAGATCGCCACGCTGGATCGCCGGCGCATCCGCGAGGAATTTGACCGCCGGTTCACCGCACATCACATGGCCGCGAATTACCTGGATCTCTACGAGCGCCTCGCGCGGGCCCAGCGAACGGGGACCCGGATTTAGCGGCGCATGCCGCGGACCCATCGATCGCTGGTAACATGCCGGCATGTTGAGTTCTGATCTCGTCATGTCCTACGCGGCGCTGCCGGAGCGGTTTTTCGCCACGGTGGATCCGACGGTGGTGGCATCGCCGCGGCTCATCAAGTTCAATCATGCGCTGGCATCCGATCTCGGGCTCGACGTCACGGACCTCGATGCCGCGGCGCTGGCGGAAATTTTTTCGGGAAACACGCTGCTGGCCGGCATCCGGCCGATAGCGATGGTGTACGCCGGCCATCAGTTCGGTCAGTTCGTACCGCAGTTGGGGGATGGTCGTGCGATTCTGATCGGGGAGGTGCGCGACCGATCCGGCCGGCGCCGCGACATTCAGCTGAAGGGCGCGGGTCGCACGCCCTATTCGCGCGGCGGCGACGGGCGTGCGGTCGTCGGTCCCGTCTTGCGCGAGTACCTGGTGAGCGAGGCCATGGCCGCGCTCGGAATTCCGGCAACGCGGGCGCTGGCCGCCGTCGCGACCGGCGAGACCGTGATGCGCGAACAGCGACTGCCCGGCGCCATCCTGACGCGGGTCGCCGCCAGCCATGTGCGGGTGGGGACCTTTCAATTCTTCGCGGCGCGGCGCGACGTCGAAGCGACGCAGCGCCTTGCCGACTACGTGATCGAACGGCATTACCCGGAGGCGGCGGGCGCCGCGAATCCTTATCGGGACCTGCTGCGATCGGTCATCCGGGCCCAGGCATCCCTGGTCGCCCGTTGGATGACCGTCGGTTTCATTCACGGCGTGATGAATACGGACAACATGGCCGTATCCGGCGAGACCATTGATTTCGGCCCCTGTGCCTTCATGGACGGCTACGACCCGATGACGGTGTTCAGCTCCATCGACAGCCAGGGTCGATACGCCTATGCCAATCAGCCCGCCGCCGCGCAATGGAACCTCGCGCGCTTCGCCGAGACGCTGCTGCCGCTGCTGGCCGTGCAGGGCGACCAGGCCGTCGAACTCGCGACCGAAGAGATTTCCGGATTCAGCGGCGAGTTCGACGCGCAGTGGCTGTCCGGCATGCGGCGCAAGCTCGGACTCGCCCACGAGGAGGCGGGGGACGGCGCGCTGGCCCGGGAACTGCTCGAACTCATGCAGCGCAACGCGGCCGATTTCACCGTGACATTTCGTCGCTTGTGCGATGTCGCGGCCGACGCCGCCGCGGATGCCGCGTTGTGTGTGCTGTTCGGGAGTTCCGACGCCATTCACCGCTGGCTCGAGGCATGGCGTGCGCGTCTGGCGCGCGAGCCTCGGGCCGCCGCCGAACGCGCCGCCGGCATGCGCCTCGCGAATCCTGCCGTCATTCCGCGCAATCATCGCATCGAGCAGGCAATCGCGGCCGCGGTGGGGGGTGGCGACTATGCCCCGTTCGAGCGGTTGTCGGATGTGCTGTCGCGGCCCTATGCGGATCCGGCTCCGAACATCGAGTACGAACTGCCGCCGCGGGCGGACGAACGGGTGCTGCAGACGTTCTGCGGGACATGAACCATGGACCAGGAGACGTTGGAACAGGTTCAGACGAAGATCGCGTATCTCGAACGCGCCAATTCCGACCTGAGTGATGTGGTCTTCCGCCAGCAGCTGGAAATCAAGGCATTGGCGGCGCGGATCCAGCAGGTGGCGGATAGCGTCGAGTCGGCCAGGTCCGAACAGCGGCATCGTCCGGCCGAGGACGAACGGCCGCCGCACTATTGATGGCGGGCGTCGCAATGTCCGAAACACAGGCGCTCGATGCTCCGATTGCGGCGACCCCCTACTGGCAGGACGATCCGGTGGTGCCCACATTGGCCGCCGCGCCGCTCCCGGCTCAGGTCGACGTGCTCATCGTGGGGGCGGGCTATACGGGATTGTCCGCCGCACGCGAAACCAGTTCCGCCGGTGGCAGCACCCTGGTGCTCGAGGCCGGCGCCCTCGGCGCGGGTTGTTCCGGCCGCAACGGCGGCCAGGTGGCATACAGCATCAAGCCCTCCCTGGCGACGCTCACGGCGCAACACGGTGCGCAGCGCGCGTTCGCGATCGCGCGCGAGGGCCTTCTCGCCATGGAGTATCTGCGTGCGCTCGCGCTCGACGAGGGCCTCGCCTGCGACTGGCGCGCGAACGGCTGCTACTTCGGAGCGCATACGCCGCGCCACTTCGCCGCGATGCAGCGTCAGGCGGAAAATCAGCCTCCCGGCCTGGAGCAACGCATCAGCATCGTCGGTCGCGCCGACCAGCGGGGCGAAATCGACAGCGATTTTTATCACGGCGGGCTCGTTTATCATGACGACGCATCGGTCCATCCGATGCGCCTGCTGCTCGGGCTGCTGCGCCGTGCCGAGGAGCGCGGCGCGCTCGTGGTGGATCATTGCCGCGCGCTGCACATCGCACGCGAGCGCGGCGGTTTCGACGTCGCGACGACGCGCGGCAACGTCAAGGCGCGCAAGGTGCTGGTCGCCACGAACGGCTACTCGGGGCCGCTCACACCCTGGCACCGGCGTCGAGTGATACCGATCGGCAGCTATCAGATCGCGACCGAGCCCCTGGGAGTTGCGCGCGTACGCGAGTTGATCCCGCAGCAGCGCAACATTGTCGATTCGCGTCGCGTGGTCGTGTATTTCCGGCCGTCTCCCGACGGGGAGCGCATCATCTACGGCGGCCGTGCGGCACTCGCCGAGCGCGATCCGCTCGCCTGCGTCCCCCGGCTCACCGCGATGCTGACGCAGGTGTTCCCGCAGCTGACGTCCGCCAGGATCACCCACGCATGGGCGGGCTGGGTCGCGTACACGTTCGATACGCTGCCGCACCTGGGGGAGGACGATGGGCTCTTTTACTGCATGGGTTATTGCGGCCAGGGCGTGCCGCTGGCGCCTTATTTCGGCCGGCGAATCGGTCAGCAAATCATGGGCAATCCCGACGGCCGCACCGCTCTCGATGGGCTCGCGTTCGCGTCGCGGCCGTATTACCGGGGAGTGCCGTGGTTCCTGGCCCCGTCGGTGCTCGCGTACCGGACCCTCGATCGCCTGGGGCTCTGACATTTTACCCTTCACCGTCGTTGCCGCCCTGGTCATCGGCCTTGCGGCATGGGTCTGGCGGCGTCGGCCGCATCGGACGGCAGCGCTGCGCGACCCCGCACCGGCCGTCGCCCCGCCACTCGCTGCGACGCGGGGCGCAGCGGCACCGGACGCCGGGGTGCCCCGTGCCTCGGTGCCATCCGCTGCCGGCGCCGTCGATGCGCTGCAGATCGAGACCGCGAGCGCGCGGGCGTCGCTGCGGCTCTGGGGCCTGGCTTTCGCCACTCCGGTCGAAGATCCCGCGTATGAACCGACGGACGATCTGGTCAGAAGCAACGTGACGGCCATGCTGAAGGTCGATACGCTCGATCCCCGCCTGTTTCCGCGCCGCCCCGCGCTCATGCCGCAGCTCATGCAGGCGGTGAACGATCCCGGCGCTGCCGCGGAGCGATTGTCGCGCATCGTGGCTCACGATCCGGTGCTCGCCGCAGACGTGCTGCGGCTCGCCAATTCGAGCCTGTATCGCTCGTCGCCGGCGCCGATCGAGACGATTCAACGCGCGATCGTGGTCTGCGGCGTCGACGGACTGCGGGGCATGCTCGCGGCGGCGATGTTACGGCCGGTGTTTCGTGCGTCCTCGAAAAATTTCCCGCGCCTGCCGAGACTGCTGTGGGACAGGACCGAACGCGCCGCCCGGGCCGCCGAACTGTACGCGGTGCAGGCGAGTCCGGCGGATCGCTTCGAGGCGCAGCTGGTCGTGCTGCTCTGCGCGCTCGGCCCCTTGGTGGTGTACGGCGCGGTGGTGGACGTGTATTCCCGTAACCCTGGTTTCGCCCCGAACGGGCCGCTGTGCGTCGCGTTGACCGCGGAACTCGCGCCGTCGCTGTCGTTGCACGTCGCGCGTGACTGGGAATCCTCGCCGCGGCTGCAGGCCGCACTCGAAAATTCCCCGACGGAGCCGCTCACGAGCGCCCGCCACCTGGGCGAGCTCTTCGGCACGCTGTCCCTGCTCGAAGCGCAGACCGTCATATCTGCCGATGAACGTCGCGAAAGTCTCGCCGCGGCCGGCCTGTCCGAGGCGCTGGCGCAGAGCACCTGGGCTGCATTGCACGGCACCGTGTAGCGCCATCGGCCCGCCACGGCCGGGGCCCCGGCGGGCGTCCCGCTGTGGCATCATCCGCGCGATGCCATCCGTATCAGATCCCGCCGAATGGGTCGATGCTGCCGCGCGCCGGCATCCGCAGGATGTTTTCCTGCGTACTCCCGACGGCACGGAAGTCCCGTATGCGGCGCTGCGCGAGCGCACCGGCCGGTTCATCACGGCCTTGCGCCGCGGCGGCGTGACGGCGGGCGACAGGGTCGCCGTGCAGGTCGAAAAATGCGCGGACGCCGTTTTTTTGTACGTCGCCTGCCTGCGTCTGGGCGCCGTTTTCGTGCCCATCAACGTGGCCAACACCGCCGCCGAAGTTGCATATTTTCTGCGCGATTGCGAGCCGCGGTTGCTCGTCGGACGTCCGTCCGACCGCGAGACTCTCGAATTGCTCGCCAAGCAGGCATCGGTGCGGTGGGTGGAGACGCTCGGTCCCGCGGGCGATGGATCGCTCTCGGAACGGTTGATGCAGTGCGACGCCGACGAAGCGCAGCGCTCCCATGACGCCGCCGCGCCCGCCGCGATCGTGTACACCTCCGGCACCACGGGCCGCTCGAAGGGGGCGATGCTGACCCGCGCCAACCTCGCCTCCAATGCCGCGGCGCTCGTGGAGGCGTGGCGGTTCACCGCGCGCGACGTGTTGCTGCACACGCTGCCGCTGTTTCACGTGCATGGACTGTTTGCGGCGCTCAACACCGTGCTGGCATCAGCGTCGAGTCTGGTGCTGATGCCGAAATTCGATGCCTTGCAGGCGCTGGCGATGCTGCCCCGGGTGAGCGTGTTCATGGGCGTACCGACCCATTACACGCGCTTCCTCAAGGAGCCCGCGCTCGATCGCGACGTGACGCGCAACGTGCGCCTGTTCGTCTCCGGCTCGGCGCCGCTCACCGCCGCAACCCACGGGGAGTTCCTCGAGCGGACCGGCCATACGATTCTCGAGCGCTATGGCATGACCGAGACCTTGATGAACACGTCGAATCCGTACGACGGTGCGCGCATCGCGGGATCCGTGGGGCCTGCCCTGCCCGGCGTGTCGGTCCGGGTCGCCGGCGGCGCCGGGTCCGGCGGAGTCGATGCCGGCGAGATCGGCATGCTCGAGGTGCGCGGTCCGAACGTCTTCGCCGGCTACTGGCGCGATCCCGCAAAGACGCGTGCCGAGTTTACCGCGGATGGCTGGTTCAAGACCGGGGACCTCGGCCGCATCGATGCAGCGGGATATGTGTTCATCGTGGGTCGGGCCAAGGATCTGGTCATCAGCGGCGGCTACAACGTGTATCCGAAGGAGGTCGAGCTGGAAATCGACGCCGTGGCGGGCGTGCTCGAGAGCGCGGTGTTCGGCGTGCCGCATCCGGACTTGGGCGAGGGCGTCACCGCGGCGATCGTGTTGAAGCCGGGCGCCGAGATCGCGGTGGAGGATGTCATCCGCGCCGTGAAGTCGCGCCTCGCCGGCTACAAGGTGCCGAAGCGGATCGTCGTGATCGACGAGTTGCCGCGCAACACCATGGGCAAGGTGCAGAAGAATCTGCTGCGCGCGGATTACGCATCGCTCTACAGTGGCGCCTGACCCGTTGACGCGGGCGCAGCCCCTCGAGCCGCTGACGCGGGCGCAGTTGCGCGGCTTCTGGGCCGCCTGGACGGGCTGGACCCTCGACGGCATGGATTCGTTCATCTTTGCGCTGGTGCTTGCGCCCGCCCTGACAGAACTCCTGCCGCGGTCCCAGATGAACGCCGCGCCGGCCAACGTGGCGTTCGTGGGCTCGGTGCTGTTTGCGGTATTTCTCGCCGGTTGGGGCACGTCCCTGGTATGGGGACCGGTCGCCGATCGGTGGGGACGTACGCGGACGCTCGCCGCCGCCGTCGCCTGCTACGCGGTATTCACCGCGGCCGCCGCCTTTGCGCACAATGTGTGGCAGCTGGGTGCGTTCCGCTTTCTCGCTGGCGTCGGCATTGGCGGGGAATGGGCGGTGGCCGGCACCTACGTGGCAGAAGCGTGGCCGGAGTCGCGCCGCAAGATGGGTGCCGGATATCTCGGAACGGGGTATTACGTCGGATTTTTCCTGGCGGCTGCGCTCAACTATACGGTGGGCGCGAGCTTCGGCTGGCGCGCCATGTTCCTGTGCGGAGGCGCCCCCGTGCTGCTCGCGTTCTACATGTTGTCGCGCGTGACGGAGTCGGACCGGTGGGTCGCGGCGGTGCGCGTGGATTCGCAAACGAGCCCGTTTCGACGGATACTCAGCGGTCCCTATCGGCGCCGCACGCTCTTGAACGCCGCGCTGGTCACGGTGTCCATCATCGGCCTGTGGGCCGCCGTCGTGTATGAGCCCGCAGCCATCGTGACGCTGGCGCAACGCGCCGGTGCGTCCGGCGTCGGGGCGATCCGGATGGCCTCGTTCGGCACGGGTCTGCTCTCGATCGGGACATGTCTCGGCTGTCTCGCGGTGCCGCCGCTCGCCGAGCGCTGCGGCCGGCGGCTCACGCACGCGATCTATTTTTCGGGAATGGCCGTCTGCATCTGGCTGTGTTTCGGATGGGCCTTCTACGCGCCCGGCGGCCTCGTGCGCTTCATCGTGGGCCTGTTCTTCCTCGGGTTTTTCGGCGGCAACTTCGCCATGTACAACCTGTGGTTGCCGGAGCAATACCCCACCGCCATCCGAGCCACCGCGTTCGCCTTCGTGACCTCGGTCGGACGGTTCATCGGCGCCGGCGTCAATTTCCTGATTGCGGCGGGTGTCCACGGTCATGGCAGCATCGGATTGCCGGTGGCGGCGACGGGGGTCGCCTTTCTCGTGGGTCTGTTGCTGCTGCCCTGGTGTGTCGAGACCCGGGGAAAATATCTGCCCGCCTGAAATGCACACCGCTATCATGGTGCACATGGATGCAGAACCGCTCAAAGTCCTCTCCTCCATGGCGACCCGCGAACTCCTGTCGGAAATGGTGGCCGGCTACAGCCGCGACACCGCGCACGCCGTGACGGCCGAAGCGGGAGGCGGTGTCGATGTGGCGAAACGCGTGCAGGGCGGGGAGCGCGTCGATGTCGTGGTGCTGGCCGGCAATGCGATCGACGCTCTGACGGCGAACGGGTCCGTCCGGGTGGGAAGCCGCCGGGATCTGGTGAAATCCGGCATTGCCATCGCCGTGCGCGCGGGCGCGGTGCGGCCCGACATCAGCAGTGCGACGGCGGTCAGAGATGCGATTCTCGCAGCGCCGGGGATCGGCTATTCCACCGGTCCGAGCGGCGTTCATCTGGAGAAACTACTGGCGGGCTGGGGCATCCTCGAGACGATGCGGGATCGCATCGTCACCGTGCCGGCCGGCGTGCCGGTGGGCAGTCTGGTGGCCGACGGCCGCATTTCCCTGGGATTTCAGCAGCTGAGCGAACTGATGAGCCTTCCCGGGATCGAGGTTCTGGGGCCGATGCCGGAGGCGATCCAGAGCATGACGGTTTTTTCGGGCGCCATTGCGGCGGCCTGCGACCGGCCCGATGCCGCGCGCGCGTTGCTCGAGTATCTGGCGGCGCCGGCCAGGGCGCGCTGCAAGCGGCAGCATGGCATGGAGCCGCTCTGATGGCTCCGCTCCTGCCGCACATCCTCGCCCTCGATGACGATGCCGACGTTCGCAAGATTTTGCTGGAGTATCTGGGCGCCCAGGACTTCCGCGTGAGCGCGGTCGCGCGGGGCCCGGAGATGCTCGCCGTTCTCGAGCACGAGCCGGTTGATCTGTTGGTGCTGGATCTGCGGTTGCCGGGCGAGAGCGGCCTGCGGCTTGCGGGACAGGTGCGTGAGATGTCGAAGGTGCCCATCTTGATCCTGAGCGGCCAGTCGGACGAGGCGGATCGCGTGATGGGTCTCGAACTGGCCGCGGACGACTATGTCACCAAGCCGTTCAGCCCGCGGGAGTTGCTCGCGCGGATTCGCGCGCTGCTGCGCCGCTCGCAGACCACTGCCGCCGCCGCTGACGAACATGTGCGCGCCTATCGCTTCGGCGGCTGGGAGCTCAACACCCGGCTGCGCCGCCTGACCGCCGGCAACGGTCAGCTCATTCCGCTGACCAACAGCGAGTTCAGCCTGATGTGTGCCTTCCTGTCCGCACCGCAGCGGGTGCTGACCCGCGATCAGCTGCTCGAGCGCTCACGGCTGCACAGTCTCGAGGTGTTCGATCGATCGATCGACGTCACGATCCTGCGACTGCGCCGGAAGATCGAGGCGGATCCGTCCAATCCCACGTTGTTGACGACCGAACGCGGCGCCGGGTACATCTTCAACGTACCGGTCAGCGTGCTGCGATAGCAACACGTCCGGATCTGGTGCCTCGCCGCGCGATCCACCGAGACTCCGGAACCCTGCGGCGCTGGGTCACCGTGGGCGGCATCGCCATGATCCTGCTGATCGTCGGCGCGGACAGCTACGAGGCCTGGCAGGATTATCGCCGGGTGACCTTCGACAACGAGCATGCGCTGGTGGCGCTCAATCGAGCCCTTACCGAACAGACCGAGCGCCTGGTGCAGGAAACGGACGTCGTCCTCGCGAATTATGCGGGCTGGCTGGCCTCCACCGAGGGCAGGGCGGCCGATCGAAACGCATTGGTGTCGCGACTGTATACGCAGATCGTCAGCCTTCCGTTCGTATCCTCGGCGCTGTTGATCGGTGCCGACGGCAGGATATTGGCGGGTACACGCGCGGAGGACGGGGGTGATCGAAATCTCAAGGAACTCGCGATCTTCACGGCGGCTGCGCAGGGCGACGCCAAGACGCTGTACATCGATCGTCCGCGAGCCCTCGGCGCGGCCCGCCCCGGAACATTCGCGGTGAGCCGGCGCGTGTCCGCGCCCGACGGCTCGTTTGCGGGCGTCGTGGTGGCACGCATCGCCTTTGGCTACCTGACCGCCTTCTACGCGGGCGTCAACGTGATGCCGGGAACCTCCATCCGTCTGTCGCGACTGGACGGGGTCACGCTGGTCGAGTTTCCGGCGCCGCATGCGCCGCTCGACACTCCGGTCGATGCGGCTGGCACAGGGAACAGCGGGCCGCCCACGGAACGGATCAAGTATTCCGTGACCGATGGCGATGAAATGATCCGGGTGTCGCAGGAGGTGGGCGGCTATCCCCTCAATGTCACCGTGTCGCGAAGCTCCACGAGCGTGCTTCAGCCTTGGATCCAGGAAGAGCGCAGCAGCGCCGCCCGCACGCTCGCGTTGTCGGTTCTCGCCGCGCTGTTGTTGATGGCGCTGCGTTCAGCCTTGAACCGGCAGGATCAGATGGATCTGGAAAGAATGCGCTTGGAGCAGGAACTCGCCGGAATACGACAAGTCGAGGCGCTGGGGTCGTTGGCGGCGGCGGTCGCACACGATTTCAACAACGTGCTGACCGCGATCATCGGCTACGCCGAACTCGTGCGCGACATGGCCGAGGCTGAGCCCGCGATGCTCGCCAACGTGGACCGCCTGCTGGCGGCGACGGAACGCGCGCGTCTGCTGGTGCGCCGCGTCCTTACCTTCGATCCGCGTCGCAGCGTGAGTTACAGCCCGACGGCGGTCGAACCCATCATCGTTGAAGTGGCGCAGCAGATCCAGGCGACGCTGCCGGCGTCGATCCGCGTCAAGCTGAGTGGTATCGACGGCGTCACCAGCATTCAGGGGGATGCCACCGAGATCTACCAGGTGCTCATGAATCTGTGCACCAACGCGGTTCACGCCATGCCCGCGGGGGGAATCCTGGACGTCGTGCTGGAGACTCGCGACGTGTTAACGACGACGATTCTTGCGATCGGAGAACTGCGGCCCGGCCGCTGGGTGAGCGTGTCCGTCATCGATCACGGCATTGGTCTTGCCGATGACCAGATCATGTCGATCTTCGAACCGTTTTACACGACGCGCCAGTCGTCGCATGGAATCGGCATCGGCTTGACGGTGGTGCGCAACATCATTTCGCGCATGAACGGCGCGCTGGATGTCGAGAGCCGGCTGGGGGCCGGAACACGCATGACCGTTTATTGGCCGGCCGTCGCCACCCTTGCCGCATTGCCCGCGCAGGCGGGGTCGGAAGGCGCGGGCGCCGGCGAGACCATCCTGGTCCTCGACGACGAAAAGGAGCTGGTGGTGTTGACGGAAGAACTGCTGGCCTCATTGAGTTACGAGCCGGTCGGCTTTTCCGATGCGCGCGCGGCGATCGAGGCGTTTCGCAGTGATCCGAAGCGCTTCGACGCCATTCTCACCGACGAGCGCATGCAACCCCTGCGCGGGCTCGATTTTGCCCGCCTGCTTCACGACATCGATCCGGGTGTTCCCATCATCCTGATGACGGGTAATCGCGATGACCGGATCGACGCCGCCGCGAATCAGGCGGGGGTCGTCGAAATTCTTGACAAACCCCTGCGCGTGCAAACGTTGCGCGAAGCCTTGGCCCGCCAACTCCAGGCGGCGCGCGGCCGACGCGCCGGCCGGGTCGCATCCGTCACAGGCTCGTGACGATCCGATCCGCGAGCTCTCCGAGCAGGATGCTCAATGCCTGCACCGTCGCTGCCGAGCCGTCGCCCGATACCGTCGTCCGCAGCGTTGCGGTTCCGCCACCCGTGGCCGGCGCTTGGCCGGCGCGATGCACCACCCAGCTCACCTGCAGGGAGAAGCCGCCCGCGTCCGTCTTGAATTCGAGCACGTCCACGTTCAGACCGAGTGCGCCATCCGGCTTCGCAAGATGGGGAAATATGGACTTGCCAGGCGGCAGCCGCGACACCAGATCCGCCGCCAGGGCCTGACGTGCCGTCTGTCCCAGCGGCGCCGACCAGTGCTCCAGATCATTTACTGCCATTTCGCCGGGCGCGACGTCACGTACGATCTCGATGCGATCCAGCGCCGGCGGAAAATGCACCGCATCGACGCGAACGGGTGGACCCGTGTACGTCTCGCGTACCGAATTGGATGCCAAGGGATACAGGGTGTAGAGGCGCGTCGGCGCGCTTCGACAGGCCGACAGCAGTGCGCCCAGCGCGATGGCGAGTGCGCGAATTCGCGGTGACAGGTTCGAACTCATGGACTTTCGGGCCTCTTGCCACGGATCAGCGCCTCGGGATGCCGGTCGAGATAATCTGCGAGGGTGCGGATGGAGCGTGCAGCCTGATCCAATTGTCCGATGGCCTCGGACAGATTGCTTCCGCCGGTGTCGTCGGCGCCCAGAAGTTGACGTGCCGCCAGCGCGATGCCGGACACCTGGTCGGCCGCCTGATTGAGCTTGGCCAACAGCGGGCCCACCTGTGGTTGTATCTGCCCGAGGATCTGATCCACCTCGGTCAACGTGCTGGTCACGTGCGCGAGGCCTTCGTCCATTTTTGGCGATGACACCAGAGCGTTCAGACGACTCGTCACCTGGCGCAGATTTGAGCCGATTTCCTCGATGGGAATGCGATTGACCTTCGCCAGGATCTCGTCCGCCTGCGAGGTGATGTCATCGATGCTGCCGGCGCCCGGGGCACTCGGGATGCGCGGATTCGCTCCGTCGTAGGCCAGCTCACCGGCGCCGGCGCCTCTCACGGTGACCAGCGCGATCGATTCTGCGCCGATGAGGGCCGGCGTCTGCTGCAGGCGCGCACGATAGCCGAAATGCAGCAGCTGACGGATCTTCCGATCCGTGGGCTCGCGCCAATCGCTGCCATGCGCCGGGGCGTGCAGATCGAGCTTCCGGGGATACAATCGCGCCGTCACCGTCGTGAACGGCTTTCCGGTCCGAGCATCGTAGCTGAGCCGTGCCGTCTCGACCTCACCGATTTGAAACCCCAGCAGGGTGACCGCCGCATCTTCGTCGAGATCGCCGGCCGCTCCCGTGAATGCGAATTCGTAACGTACCGTCGGACCCGACAGACCCTCGCGGGCCGCATTGCGATTGGTGTAGAGCGTGAACCTGGCGTCCGCCGGACTGCGGGAGGTCGCGAGGGCCGAGTCCGCGACGGAGACCTCGACATCGATGCCGCCGGAGAGCAGCGTGCTCGCCGGTGCCAGGCTGGCATTCAGACCACCACCGGCCAGCGACAGTCGCAGTGGGCTCATCTTCCAGAAGCGGGTGCCCGGTCGGATGAGCGCGTCGTACGGCTCGAAGACGAACACCTCGAGTTCAAACCCGGACTCACCGTCGAACTTGACATCGGTCACCTTGCCGATCGGTTGCCCGTGAAACAGCAGGCCCGACCCCTCCCGGATCGGACCCAGCGTGCGCGATTCGAGCACGAACCGCGTACCGCGGTCGCCCGGCAGCACGGTGGGAGCCTTGTCCAATCCGTCGAAGGTCGTCTGGGGCGTGCCGCCTTCGCCGGGCGCATAACCGATGGCGACCCCCGAGACGACGGCGCGGAGCGAACTCAGATCCGTGAGGTTCGGCGATGCGCCGATGAGCCAGAAACGCGCATTGCTGTTGAGTCCAGCCTTCGCCTCCGGCACGAGCCGCAGCTTGAAGTCGAGTCGATGGCCGTCCTCGTTGGGGACGATCTTCAGCAAATGGCCGGCCTCGACCCCTTGATACAGCACTTTCGTCTCGCCCGGCTGGGCGCCGGCCGCACGTTTGAACGTCACCGTCACGACTTCTCCGCGGCGCGCCCAGGCATGAATGGCGAGATACCCGACCACCAGCAGCGCCGCGATCGGCACCGCCCACACCAGGCCCGGCCAATGGGTCCTGCTGCGTCGCGTGGCCGGCAACGCCGGCGAATCGGTGCCCGCTCCGGTGCTCACACCACAGGCTCCGTCGCGTCCCACATCAGGCGTGGATCAAAAAACTTCGAGGCCAGCGTCGTCAGTATGACGACGGCGGCGAAGGGCGTCGCCGCCGGTTCGGCGCGGCCGTCGATGAGTTCGTTGAAGTGCATAACCGGCACGAAACACGCGATGGTCAGGGGATCGACCATGGACCAGCGGCCGACTTCCTCGATGAT
>Ga0116230_10001320_pt1 | contig 23363 bp, 17 predicted proteins | sample S1TSphfallax_3_FD_88678 | JGI IMG/M metagenome (GOLD analysis project Ga0116230, IMG submission 88678) | Host-associated microbial communities from peat moss isolated from Minnesota, USA - S1T2_Fd - Sphagnum fallax MG | ecosystem: Host-associated > Plants > Peat moss > Unclassified | place... | reverse complement strand
TGGGGGGGGAAGAGAGATTGGGGGGGGGGGGAGGGGGGGGGGGGGGGGGGGGGGGGGGGGGGGGGGGGGGGGGGGGGGGGGAGTGCAATACACAAGCCTAAGAATAATGCATTGGACAAAGCTCAGGAATATTTAGAATTTCACCAATGACACAACACATTTCCAAAATTGTCTGCTTTAAATGGTCAAGGGAATCCTTGTCATTTTCTTTCACTGGAGTTTGGACCTGATCTCAAATTGTGTTAGATCTCAAGGGAGTTGATAGACAATCCTGGGTCATATAGTGTGACCAAGCATACAAGTTACCTTGCAATAGCATGAGCAGGCATGACAATGGTATGCTGGTGAAGCAAGCTGGTTGCCACAAATATCGTGTGTTCCACATGGCCCCTGTGTAGATGAAGTGTATATCCTTTAAACAATATTAAAGATAATCTCCATTTGTAAATATGCACTAGAAACAATGATTTCAAAAAGGTCAATAAAAGAAATTGATTTGATTGATCAATCATAATGGGCCAATTGGTGACGATTGGCCTAGGTGGTGACACTTAAATAGTCTTTCACTTTTTAATGTCCAACTAATGTGACTTGTGTTATCAGCCCGAGTGTGAATATGACTATGTAACCTATTCCAATGTGAACACGACCCTAACCATAAAGCCAAAGAATATTTTAAATTTTACATTAATCTCTAATCACCAAAATTACTCAAAATTCAATATGTTCCTCACCATAGATCTAAATTTATGAAGCCATCACCACCAAATCCTCCTGAAGGAGGGTTTTCAACAATACCAAGAACACCCCAATTTTCCTAAACAAATTAGTTTTGATTTTATTGGATTTTCAATGACAAAATTGTTCAACATTCTATAACTCTTGGACTGTATGTCTAAACATTACAAACCACCTCAGTATTATTTGAGGGCTTTCCAACATTATGAACATGATGGGGGAAGACATTGTGGTTTGGTAGACCTCTATGTAACAAAACAAAGAAACTAACCTCCTTAAATTTACTAGAGTTTTCAAGTTTATGGGTGGGGACGTAATTAACACTGTACTAAATTTTCATTCAGCATGCAACTTCTCTTCATGTTTTCACTGTCTGAATTTTCATGCATTCTGTAACTTTCTATGTCATTTTACACAAATTGATTGTTGATGAAAATTGCTATTTGTTAATGATGTCCATTGGAGTTGAACCTTCAAACTGAAAGGGGAGGTCTAATCAGGGGGTTCTTTTCTCCAATTTTATGGTATTGAAATTTTGGTGAGATTTTTCAAAAAAATTATCAAATTTTCTAAGTATTTCTCTTTTTTTAAATCAAAAAAATTCCTGGGGAAAAGATGAACGCACTGGTTTAGTTCTTACTAACTCAGTGGAACATATATATTTTTCTAAAAATGACTTACATTCAGACATACTTTGAGTGTAATCACGAAATCTAGGTACATTTTAAAGCAAAAAGAACATTTTCAGGCTGGGCACCAACAATGGGTATACCCAAACTTAAGTACTTTGGTGTCAGAGACTGAGCTGCATTTCTTCCATTGCAAGGGTTTCACACTCACCCATAAACTCAAACTTCCTTAGCTTTACAGACTAAGCTGCATTTTATTCATTCCACAAGTTTTACAGTCACCCACAAACTCAAACTTAGGCCCTAGGAGTTAAGGCCAAGGTTAAACTGAAATCCAGCATTCCTATTGGTGCAAACACTGAAATCAGCCTTATGACTTTATACTAGGAGTCAAGGCTGAAAAAGAGAATAATTTTTTTAATCTAAGCCCTTACTTGACCCCAAGGTAGAAAAGGGATACCTATCAACTTGGGAGGCCAATGTTGCTGCAATAAACTATTGTTGTTTTGATGAAATTCACATTGTAGGATTAAAGTAAACTTTAAACCATACTTTATATCTTTTTTTTTTCTTCATTTTATCTTTTTTCATTTTCTTCTATTCTCGTGGAGCTTCTATGTTTGTTGACCATTCTTGCTGAACAGCTGCTCCAAAGGTTGTCTCTCCATGAAACCACTTATTCACTTGGAGTTTCATACAAATTTTTCTCTTGTTGCTCCATTTGTTTCCATAATAAAAACTAGTGTGGTCTGTGCCACTGGCCCAAGTGTGAACCCATTACAAAATAGGAAAACTCAACTTGTGAACATTCTTTTGCAATGTATGTATCAATTTTTTGAACAGCCCAATATGAAAGGAAATCATGTGTGAATTGAATGAGAAGCCTTCAAGTGTTATCACATTCTTAACTGATTTTTCCTTTCAAAACCTGATTTTTTGGAATTTATTTGAATTTTCAGTGACAGAAATCACTTCAAAATCAATATCTTCCACATTCTGAATCCAAATCTTACCAAATAAATTCTGCTCATCAAGATCTTTTCCAGTACCACCAACGGCACATTCCAATTCCTCTGAAATTTTCAGCTACAATTTTTATTTAATTTTCAGTGAAGAAATCCTTCAATATTCAAAAACTTTTGCACCACAAGTCCAATGTCATGGAACCAAGCCCATGCACCCATCCTTGGTGAGAGTTATAAAAATCTTGTGTTTATGCCCATCCATGGTGGTGAGCTGACTTTTAGAGTTTAGCTTAAGAAAGGAAGCAAAGATGAGATGAAAAATGATACCAAAAAAGAAAAGAATGAAAGCATATGAGAGATTGAAGCCTTAATCTTTACTATTTGACCATAGTGGCTTTACACATGAACTCATTGGCCCGCAAACAAAAAATATTTTATTAATAACTTGGGACTGAACAACAAGGCAAGAAGTGTTCAAAATTTTCCATTGTTGGCACCAAGGTTTTGTGGCCTTGTGGCCCAGACTCCTAATCTAAAGTGAGCATTATCTACCTTCACTTTGGATACTAAGCTCTGTTTCATTTGTTGCCTAGCTTTCACACCTGCCCACAAACTTTTCACTCGAGAGATGGGGGCTGCATGTTATTATTTGTTGCTTGGGTTTCACCCTCACCCACTTTGGGGACCATAACAGCAAAAGTGAAGCAAGCATTAGAAATTGCACCAAATCCTTTCCAGGTATCAAAACAAGTATCAATGTTGATAATTTTGATTATCAAAAAAATCAAATAATTAGTTTTGATCTATATAACCATGGTTATCAAATACTTGATTGTTATATATAATTAAGTGTTTCCAAAAAATTAAATCAAATATTTGCTTAAAATCATTGGATCTTTATTGATTTTTTCATGAAACCTAGCGGTTCTTTGAAGTTGTTGAAATAATTGAAACCAGCAATTATTTGAATCTGAATTTTTTAAATATCCAGACCCAGCAGTTCTTTGATTCTGAATTTTTTCAAATACCTGAAACTAGCGGTTTTTTTGTTCTGATTTTTTTTCAAAATCCTCAGAACAAGAAAGTATTACAAAAATCAAATATTTGCCTCACATTGATAAAAACTAGTGTAAGTGTCAATAGTTGTATATATGATGTTTATATCTTATGATTTACATTTACAAGTCCAAACTTTGTACACGTACATTTATATTGTTATCATGTATAAATTTTTTTTAAACATTTACATGAGGGCAATGTAAATATTTGTTAAATACATTTACACAATGTCTTGGACTGTGTAATTGTAAGTCTCTATATTATATACCCTTAAGGAGCATACCTTCTTACAAGTCCATATTAATTGATTGTGGGCGTGTAACCTAAGGGGGGTCTGGAACTATGAGGATTTATTTTTTATTAATCCTTTCTAGCACATAGGTAGACTATCAAACATATTTCAACACAACACTTGCAATATTCATCATTCGCATGATTCCCAACATGAGATTCTACATTCTTTTGGGATAGGATAATTCACATGCCTAAAATTGAATCTTTATGTGAGAACTACACCCCAAGGGAGGTCATCACATGCATTTAAACATTTTCCTTTATGAGGATCACTTACTAAAGAGTATAAAATTTTCACAATGGTATTCACCATAATCTCCACATTTATTTTTCTAGGGCTTCCTATTCACATATGATACTTGTACAAGTTTTGATAACAATTGACAACACGAAATTATTGAATACAAATTATGAACCAAAAGCTCCAATTTTTACCCCTAATATATTTGAAGGAAAAAAGTGGATGAATAGTCAACAACATTCATTTACATTTATTCCCCATGTATTAAACCGATCATCAAGTGCCATATATAACTTTTCATCCTTCTATGGATAGGTTTTACATTATTTGAAGTCTAAGATTTGGTCAAGTCCACATACTTAACCTCCCATTATTATTAACCCGAAATAATTATTTAAACCCTTCCTAATCAACCTTTATGCCCCTAATCAAAAGATTCTCCTTGTAGTGCCCATGAGGCTCATTATTTTATTCCCCATTTTTATCCATATTATAACTCCATACTATAATAATATTATTTACAATTACAACTCCTAATAATTATTTTGTTGTTACAAGCACATCCAAAGCTCAATCCATTTGTTTTGTAAAAGGCCACTTTGATTGGCCTTTCACAAACAAAATCATGCTACTTTGAAACCTTCAAATATTAACATTTTCTATCAATATGCAGCTATGATGTAGTTATTTCAAAAAATATCTTGAATGCACATTTTGCCCCTTCATTATTTGACGAGTACTTTTATTTCTAACTTTGCTCATCACCATTTTTGGAGCTTTTACAAGGGCTTAAATACTTATTGTGATTCATATTGATTAATTTATTTAATTATGATGTATCCCAAAGCATAAATGTTTTGATAGTTTCTTTTTTTGCAATGGGTCATTTATTTGGCTCATCACCAAAAACATCGTGAAACACCCCTCCCTAAGTAGAAATCACATTTTTTACATAGTTTTACATTATCATATAAATGTAGGTTTTTTACACATACATTGTTTTATACAGCATAAAATAAATTTACACAGTTTTACACTTACACAAAATATGAGTTCTGAACAATTTGCATGCATAACATTAATAAAAACCACCAACAGATTTGTTTTAGTGTACTTCAAGCTACTCTTACAAAGTGTAAACATATGTATTAAATTTTCAACTGTTTTACTGTGATACCCAACAGTTACCAGGCTGGTACCCACCAGGTATCACCATTAAAAAGAAAAGGTGAAAAGCACATTGGACAACACCTTGTGGGCTGATTATTTCAGGAATGCCCCAGCCCTAGGGCATTACTCTACAGGCAAAGACCTGCTCCAATTCGGATACTGTAGTACCTTGGCCATTTCAACATAGGTCCGTCGAATAATTAATTAATTTTGAAAACTTCATTTCAACACATGGAATGTTTTTAAATATTCAATATTTTTTTATTTGAAAGAAATAATTTTTGAAAATTTCAACTTTTCTGAAAATAATATAATTATTGTCGAATTGGCCAAGGTATTAGGGTAGTGTAATCAGAGAGCACCTTATTGAGCTAATGTTTCTCTCTGCTCTTTGCAAGTTGTTTCAAAAAATGGAATGCCAACTTTGGTGTGTGTTCCATTTTGAAACACCTCACTTTTGCCCCAGTTAGGTAAACCAGTTGGTGACTGAACATTTAACAGCTTGGGGCAGGCCGGATCCAAGGGGAGAGCTCCATTGTTTTTAGTGTCCCAACAAAACTTGAATCCCTCCTTTGAACACATCTGACAATAACAATAGTCAAAAACAAATTAAAAATGAGAAAGTTATGACCCCCCAAAGTAAAGGGGTCAAGAACTCAAAAAAACAAACCATGGAACACTACCAAAGCCAGTTCTTGAACACCCAAAAAATTCTTTGTATGTTGCTCAGTTGCTATTAGAGTTCAAAGATTATTTGTAAAACTTCAGGTGGTGCTCTTATAACACTTTAAATTGTTTAAAATGAATAAAAAATAAGAAAGTTATGAGGTTTAAAAATAGGAGGGGTCCCACAAAAAAAAACAAAAACAAAACATGTTTTGTAAGTTTTATTTTTCGTCATTAATTTCTCATTACTCATTTTCCTTCGCACTCCATAACATTCTAACTCACTCAAAATGAAGCACATATGATAAAGATATAAATAATGTTCGATCATAGGCAGCTGATGGGTGAGGGGCCAGTCTACCCTAGAATGAGGGAAAACCAGAAAAGATAAACAATAAAGAATCAGAGCAGTTCTTTAAGTCTTTACACTGGGAGGAATACATGGCCTTGGGCTTTACAGTACACTGTCAGTCATGCTGTAGCAATGAATTTAATTCGTTACCGATTAAATCCAACTCATTGAACACTTGCCACAAATAGTGTGAGTTGTGGTTTTGGCCCAAGTGTGAACCCAACTCCTTACTAATTTCTCCTTGTAAAATATTCTTTTGTAATTGAGTTGAATTGCCAATGACAAAAACTATTCAAAATTCAATATCTCACACACCTTAATTCTAAAAACTATGAAATCACCTCTTAGAAATTCCACTCATCATCCAACTGCACCAAACATGCATTTGAATTTCATTAAAAAAATTGGCTTTGAAAAACGGACGTATAATTGTAAAGAGTAAACAGATTTGGTTGAATTTTCAATGACAAAATTATTCAATATTCAATAACTCTTACACTGCACTGTAGGTTTAAACATTCCAAAACCACCTTGATACACCCGTACTAATAGAGAGATTTATTTTTTAGGCACCAAGAATGTACTAGGTATCACCATGGTTTGGGGATGTCAAAGTGACAAATAAACAAAACAAACAACCTTCTTTAATAGATAAACTAATGAAGGTTGTGCCATTGGCCCAAGTGTGAACTAGTTCCCAAATTAATTTTTCCTTCAACGACCATTTTGTTAACTTTATTGAATTTTCAATGACAAAAATTACACAAAATTCATTATTTTCTACACCTTGGATCTAAATATTAACAAATTGCTTTCATTAAATCCTACTTGCTAAGGGCTTTCAAAAAATATCAAAAGTATGCCCAAATTCTTCTATAATTGAATTATTTTATTTCAATTATTTTTCAATGAAAAAATTGTTCAATGTTGAATAACTTTTGCATTGTCAGTCAAAACATTATGAAACTAACTTCATGCATCCACACTCATTGAGGGTTTCTCAACAATACCAAGAATGTGACAAGGAGTGTTGTGGTTCAATAGATCTCAAGGTGACAAATAAAACAAACAAACAATCTTTTTTATATGTAAATATTAAATGTGATAAACATTTGTAAAGACCCAAATATCAAGTATTGTGGAGATGCACTTATTACATAAAAACCAATTTTGACCAATTCTTTACTTTTATGGAGAACCTCTAATTTTGATTCTAAAAATAGAATAGTTTTAATTCCACATATAAATGGAACCAAAAATCGAATTCTAGGTTTGGTTTTTCTAAAAAATAATTCAAATTCCAAAACTTAGACCTTATTCCAATTCAATTCCAAATAACTCAAACCAAAACCGCCATTTAGTGGCAATTAAAATGCAATTCTAATCTTTTTATTCAAGAATCTCACCTTCTATTTTAATTCTTGTTCCACACACCTATAGAACCATGAACTTAGTTTTGGGTTTGATCCTTAAAAGGTTGTAGTTCCAATTCCAATTCCAAAGCTCAAACCCAATTTTAATTCAACTTTTACTAACCAAAACCAATTATTCAAACCCAACAAACCTGGTAACCACACAATAATAGTAGAAGCCCATATTGTTAATGCCACCTTTTCCTTGGCCATAGCGAACCATCACCCACCAATGCATCATTTTGAATGGAGACATGAAACTTTTTTCATTGGTCCTTGTCCCTAATTAATTAGCCCAAGTTAGCATAGTTAATCTATTTAATGTTTGATGGTCCACCTATTTGTACTTAGTTTTTTTCAAAAAAAAATGTTTTCCTTATTTCACTGACTTATTAACCTCCTTCTTGCCCCTACTAACCCATTAATAAACCAACAATCCTAACATATAGGATGACATGTCTACCTATCTACTTACCTTAAATAAGGTATGTGCACCTACTTACCTACCCACCACTTAGAGAATGGCACTACAAAAAGATCAGAACATTGTATGAAAACAAGTAGTTATTTATCACCCCTACCTTCCTACCTATTATCCATTGAGGACGTGACCCTACCTACATGGGACCACCTCCCTATCTACTAGTGAACCCTATAATTTGAAAAGGAACTAAAGCTACTAAGCTAAAAAAGATTTGATGCCACTGTCAAAAAATATGAATATTGCACAAAGTTTGTTGTCCTCGATTTAAGCTTTGCCTTCTATTCTCCAATGATATTATAAGGTGAACCCCAAATGTAGGTACTGGATTAGGTGCCCAAAGGTGTGCATTGCAATAACTCTATATGAATTACATTCACAAATGATCAACCATGGTATGAATGGACTTAATCCAAGTACTGGTCTGTTTTCGAATGTAGTCTCAACAAAGAAGTTTATTATTGGCCACAATGAACCAGCACCCACCAGTGCACCATGAAGGATGAATAGTAAGTGGTCAGGAAACAGTTTTCTGTTGGCTTTCAGTTCCCTAGCTAACCATGGTAATTAGCTCAATTGCTTTTTTTTTCTAAACCTACCTACTAACAACCCACATGCAGGTTGTTGGTAGGTAGGTATTAAAAACAGCCCTTACATATGTATAAATCATCTACTTACCTAGTAGTTACCTATTTTCCTACCTGCCTATGTATGAGACCTATTTTTTACAGAATTGGTTACCAAGGTGAAACCAAATATTAGCTCAGTTGAGGTTCATCCATAACTGAGTAATAACGGGCATCCAGTGGATGGTGCACTGGTGGGTGCTGGTTCACTGTGGCCGTTATCATTGGGTGCAACGCTCTCTGTATCTCTCTCTCTCTCTCGCTCTCTTCTCTTCCCTTGGGTGTTTCTTTGGTCATGTTGGACGTGGGTCCTTCCATTTTGTTCCTTGTTTTCCCCCTTTTTTGGGTGCTTTGATTTATGTATGATTGGCAGGGCTTCTTCTCTCTTGAGCTATATCGATAATAAGGTGCTGCAAATGGTGAACTTTAGTAGCAGTACACGATCTGGACTAGCCTTTCGGTTTGCCGTGATCCTGATATTGCTCGTAACTCTGGTGACGCCATGGTTGGGTGCTTTGTTCGTGTTTAGGCTTTACAGCAGTAGTACCAGTCCTCTATTGTTCGATCCGTTTGTTCTACCAGGACTGCCGAGAAGGGCTCTGGATGCGCGATCAAGTGTCATCACCGCAGCTGCCTGTGTTGAATCCGCAAGCAAGTTGAAAAAGGGTAGTAGAGCTGGCGAGCTCGTGGTGGCAACGGAGTGCTCCTGTAGATCTGTGAGGGAGAATGAGCTAGAAAGAGTGATTCAGCAGCTGGAAACGAAGGAGCGCAGCCAGGCTTTCGAGCGCATTTACAGTACTGATTATTGGGGAGGAGGCGAGTCCAGATCTGGACCTGGGAGTAATGTGCTGTACACCGCCAATGCGAGGAAGTTGTTAGCTGAGGCTTTTCAGAAGTTTGGCGTCCATCTGGTTTTGGATGTTCCTTGTGGAGGTCAGTAAGCATAGTCACATTGCCCCATCAACGTTGCAAATCCATCATCTGATTGTGCACAAAAAGCTGTGCATCAGTTTGTCTTCAGATTTTTTTTTTCTCCGTTTGTTGTCTCTCTTCAGTACCCAGTCCTGCAGTTCATCAGTGCAGCCTGCTAACCTATAGTTTTGGGGTACAAAAAAGCTCCACCAGAAATGAAGCAAGCCGGAGCGAAGACTAGATTGCAGGAATAAAACAAAATTTGATGATGTGTTCTACCAACATCTTGTGCAAAGAAGAGATGTTGTTGCTGATTGAACACAGCCTCTATCCAAATCTTTACAAAATCTCTTGCAAAGATTGATAAGAATGTGATGCCAAAGGTGGCTGACCCCAGCATTAGGTCTTGACTTCTTAGGTTACCCTAATGTGGTCGACACTTTGCAATGAATTCAAACTGTATTGGACACGTTTGGAGTCCATCTGGTTTGTGCCCCAGACATGAATCCTCCAGCTACTGGATTCATGGTGCAGCAGAAGTGCAAGGTTTCAATACTTTTAGTCTAGATGGATGCTTGTAGAAATTTATCTTGTGAATCGAGTTTGTTTATCTGATCAGCAGAATAGACAATTAGCAATCCTAAAATACTGTTGGCCATCAACATTTGCACTGACAGCTTCATATGATTTTTATCTGAAGTCAAACCTAGGCTCCAGGAGAACAAAAACTGGTGCTCTGTTACTTAGTTCAGGATGCATCCATGGTGATTGAGACCAAGTCAAGTGTGGTCTGATTGATGCTGTTGTCTCTCATGACCAAAAGGAGTAATGAACTTGCTGAAAGTCTGCATTGAACTTGTGAATTTTCTTATCCAGATGTGAATTGGCAACCTCTCATTGAAGGCTTCAACTCCACCAAATATGTTGGATATGACATTGTTCCCCAACTTGTAGCTCGCAACATTGAGCACTTCAGAGAATTCAAAAACATGGAATTTGCACGACATGACTTTGTGAATATGCCCATTGACATAACTCCAGACCTCATCATCTGCCGCGATGCAATCCAGCACAACACACTGAAGGATGGAGTCCGTGCTCTTGCTAACCTTGAGAAGTCTGGTGCAAAGTATCTTGTGACCAATTGGCACACTAATACTGGAAGGGGGATGCATATTCCAGCCAACAAGCATAATTTTCATGTATCTGTTGGAGGGGCATATCCAATAGATGTATCATGTCCTCCATTCAACTTCTCAAACCCTGAACTCTTCATTTCAGAGGGTCCAAATGGAGAGAACGATGATGGAAAATTTATAGGAGTATGGAAATTTCCAGCAATGTTGAAGGGTAACGGGGAGAGATTCATCATCCCTGATGATTTGAAGGTAAGGGCAAAGCAAAAGGTTGTTTTTTGGGATGAAGTTCTCAAAGCTCAAGACGTGGCATCAATTTGATTCAAGAATGTTACTTGGGCACATATTGCAATATTTTGCACCATTTGCTGAGGAAGGGAGGGGATTTTAGATTCCATTCTTTGCTAAAGATTGAGACATCATTGCTGCAAATTTTTATTACAAGGTAGTTATTATATTTGCAAGGTTGGTTTTATTATCCAACAATGTTCAGTCAAGATCCTCTAGAAAGTCTTTGGAAGATGATGAGGTTGAAAGAAGAGTATTTGTTGGGTGGGTTCTGAATGGATTGTGGCTTAGAACAAATTCATGTCATGAAATTGACCCCCTGGTCCATGCAAATTATTGCCCCCATGAGAGCAGTTTTTTGCACTTCAATTAGTGGAGTGTATTGTGGTCAGGGAAATCAACTGCTAGAGGTGATGCACCTGGATTGTTAGTTGCACATCACATAGGGAGTCAAGACTGGACAATTTCACACTGGTGCCAAAATGTGAACGGGGGTGATGGAATCATTGACTGCTGATGCCAGCAACAACTGGGTCCTTTTGTTTGAAGATCAAGTAAATGTCTGAGTGCAGCGGGAGAAAATTGTGTCACAAATGTGCTTGGGAACATGCAAGTTCACCAATAGTTTGTAAATTTAAACTATGTAGTTTTAACAAATTATCATACCAACATCTCATTCAACAGTGGATCTGTACAACATGCTCCTGAACAGTGCTTTCAAAATGTAAACAATCTTCTTTGGTTAGTCAGTTGATATAATTTTTAAAAACCAGTGAGATATCAGATGAAGCAGCCCTTTTCAAAAGTAAATCATTTAGAGCATCACCAGCAGTGGGAGTTATTTGCTCCACTATCAGTGTTTATCACATCCAAATACTAGTAGGTATTTATTCTCTTCCCCTCCCCGCCTATAGCCCTTAGAAACAAGACAACATAAAGTGAGACAGAGTTTAGGTGGCCAATGAAGAGCACTCATTTTAGCATTCTGTTGATTGAAAGCCGTAATGCGACCCTTTGGCAAGTCAAACTCAGACCCTGTCTTAAAGATGCCACATGGTGGAGCTTCATCCAGAATGTAGCATACAGTGCCACACCAATGGAGATTCTCTAGTAATACAACAAACTAAAACCTACTACCCTAGGTCCCTCAACCTAAAGCCTAGGTTCACCTTATCTCCAGAATCAATTCCTTTTTAACTAAAATTACTGGACATGTAAATGTGAATGTAGAACATAAAGAGCAGGCCTACCTGTGACCACAACACCTTATTCTTGACATCCACATGCCAGAGCACCACACAGAGCGGCCATTTTGGATATAGATGAGGGTCATATATCTGCTTCGCACTTCTTTCATTGGCTTACTGCTGAATTCCAAGACCTGATCAGGGTTTCATTCTCGTCTTCTTCTTTTTTCTTTCTTTTTTTTGCTGATTCCATAAATTACCTTCAATCAAAGAAGATCATTTTGAGAACAAAGAAACAACTTTTCTCAGTGAATATCAAAGGGAACATTTTTGTAGCATTGAAAGGAACAAACTCTGGGCTATTTTGTACGAACAGTAGTGGGATTCCAATGGGAGTCATATTTTCCAAGTCAAAAAAATGCAAAAATTTGCCCCAAAACAAAAACCCTGGACCAAACAATCCAAATTCAATATTTTGTGACGCCATTTATGTGTGATGGGTCTTTTTAGAAAGTTCTTTCTTTTGCAAAGCAGTTTTTTTTCACCTTGTAATAGTGCAAACAAAAAAGAAAAAAGTTTCTAGAGTTTGGCATTAGTTGTAGTTTACAATTGCTTCCACCCTACTTCAAAAGCTTCAGCTTCATATCAGAAGAAGGAACGAGAAAGGTAAGGTGTTTTGACACACAATCCTAGTAAGTCATATCAAGGCAAGATTGGAATCAAGTAGAGAATGCCTCAAGTCATACCAGCCTGGTAAGTTCACCCACACTGATGCCCATTACCTGTGCTATGTACCAGGCCACCATCTATGTGCAAAGACCAACACTGAGGGAGAACCCACTGAGGCTAACATTAGGGGGTCCAACCTGTGAAGCTATGGACTCTGAATACTTCACCAAATGTGAAGAACTTTCTTCTAAAAATTATTCCCATTATTCTTCAGCTCCAGAATGTTTTCACCAGCATGGCACATGATGTCACACCACTATATCAAAGGGCTAATGGGATGTTCAGGGGTACAAGCCAACCTTAAATGCAAAGGAATTTCTCCAAAAGTTCTTGCTGTTTCTCAATCACTTAACATATTGATGCTGGTCACCAGTAAGATTGTCCATAGCCAGGTTTGGTCACAATTCAGTGCCCTCATGGATGTAACAACATCCCATGGATGATTGCTGTGGACGTTGATGCAAATTCTCTTGAAGGGTCATCCTTGTTTTGGGTGATTCATCATGTATGTGAGTTTTTTGAGGCACTCATTGAATTTGAATGTGTGGAAGTTGATAGTCGGCCACTGATATAATCATATAGTCAACATTTGTTCATCTGTGCAAACAACTGCTTCATGATCAATCACCCAGGGTCAGAATTCTTCATGTCTGTGCTGGAAATGACAGAAGCACACATCAACATTTGTGCATCTGCCACAACAACTTCATGAACCATAATTTGGGGTTTGGAATGTCTCATACCCAGACTGGAGGTGGCACAACCACAGAGTCAACATTTGTGGATCTGCTGCACAAGCTTCATGAACCAAATTTAAGGGTTGGAAGCCTAAGTTGGAAATTATACAGTATCACAGTTGCTTCAGCAGGTTGATGACTGACTGGGTTTAGAACCAGATGGAGTGTGGGAATTGCAACCAGAGAAGGTGGAAGAGACTTAGATGGGTTTGGAGCAGCTCTGTACTCCAGGGTGCATGACACTTCAAAGTAGCAATGATCAGTCAATAGTACTTCAGTACCCAGTAGATAGATGTCTGAGTGCATGCTATTAACTTCATGAGATTAGCTTAACCGCACCATCTTATTTTTCATTTGTCTCTTGGAGCTTGATGAGGAGTTGTCTGTCCCTCTCCATTGATTTAGTTGTGAGAGGATGCAATCACACTGGCCATGCACACTAGTATACTTTACAAATGTGTACCCGTAGTGCAACCCTGATGAACAGACTGGTAGTTTCACTTCTCTACTCTACAGCAATGGCCTAAGTTTTGACACACCATTGTTTTGAATTTGAACAAAGAAAGAAATTGCACAAAACAAGCTTTTGAAAATTGAGTTGATGGCTGCATGACTTGGACAAGGCTAACATTGATGCAAATGGGTCTAACCAAGAATATTTACAATTGTATAAGCATATATGCTGGCAACCTGGGACAGTATTCCTACTGCAAGTGTGACTATTGACAACCTAATGATCCAACATCACAAGGAAATGTATGTTGATAATAAGATGCAAGCAACCAAGGGTTAAGCAAGATCCAAAAGTTGGAAGGTTAGTGGCAGAAGTATTAATGTTTAGGAAAGGAAAGGACAAGATATGTAGCGAAGGTTATGACCAAGAGTAGAAGCGGAATCTATTGTGAGTAAAAGAAGTGCATGAAATGTAAGCAAAGCAATGAAGATGGTAAGAGATTCCCATGTGACCTAAGGGAAAAAGATGATCATAATGTGAGGGGACATTGTAACACAATTGAGAGCAATAAGAGTGTGCTACTTGTTGAAATGACATAAGTGGTTTCTTAATGGCAGTGCATTAGATGACATGACTAAGAACCACTGTTGGTTTTAGGAACTCAAATTAGAAGAACTAGAATGGTTTATGGCTAGTTCATGACTAGATTATGTCACAAACAACAGAAAAGTTTTTGGTTGCAATTGTTGGAGATATCACAATAGGGTGCACGTCCCAAGTGGGTTGAAGGAACCCACTATCAAGACTGTATGTACCAAATTTGAGAAAAGGACAATTGTCAATTTGTCAATCTACAAACAAGAATATAATGTATGACAAAATGTGGTAAGTGTGGTATGTCATCTTTAGGATATAGACTTGAAGTCAAACCCTTTGTTGGATATGCCAACATAGGACGATACTTTGTCCTTTGGTGTGCTTTGCACATCCAAAAACAACATAACAAGGGCTCCCTCCATGTGTGCCATTAGATGTCAAAGAAAAGCACAAGAAAGGACCAAGAACAGATGGCCATGGTCCAAAAATATAAAGAACTTGACCTCATACTTCCAAGGTTTCATACAGATTTATGTGGCTTCCTATGAGGACCTGAAAATTTACATGTTGGGCTCAGAAAAGCTCTGCCCTGCTTGAGTCTTGCTTGGTACAAAAACCATATGAGGATATCAGAAACACCAAACAGAGGTGAATCTTTCATTCACACAGTTGTTACAGAATATCTTCAAAGTTTCTGGCAGTGTGCATAGAATAGCATTGAAGCGGCCACTCCTCATCGAGGCTACTCAGCAGAGAAGGAAATGAAGGTTTGGTTCTAGAATATCTGTGACATTATAGGGGAATCCTCAAGTGCGCACACGTTTGCCAGGATGCACATCATCATCATATCCACTCCGGTCTTCCTCATACCCACCACCTCCAGCCTTGTCTTTCTTATTGCGGTCCAATATGCGGTTTATCTTATGCAAGTCATTAGTGAGTTTTTGGTCTTTATTCTGCTTCCGTGTTTTACGACCATCTTGCATTTTTACTCCAAACTGGAATGCTGCCTTGGGCATGGCTTCCTTTTGCTCGTTGTATTTGGCCCAGTCATCCTCTGACTCAAAGTCCCAGCGATGCAACCGACCCTTTGCCTGAAAGAACCATGAAAAATACCTAACACAGTTAGTTTCCTTTAATAAATGTAAGCACTTGAAAACCTTCAGCATACAGTCTACTGACCAGACAGGTCTACACAAGCAGAAAAAATGAAACTCCAAAATCAGACAAAAGAACAGGAAATCTGACCCGGCCACCCATATCCATCTTTGTGAGATCTTCATCATCATCACTCTCTACAATCTCACGGTTGTATTCTTGGTAGCCTGGATAGCATTCAGAATAACTCTCGGATATGAAATTCGGGTCCTTCTCACGGGAGTCACGCTCTCGCAGCTGTTGCAGACGCTGGTCATCACGCTTGAAAACTGACCCAAGACCTCGGTCTTTTTCCTCCTGGGTCATTAGGCGTGGATCAGGGGGTGGCACAGGGAGACCTGCCAAGTCAAAATCACCTGCAACCTGCAAAGTGTCCAACCTCCCACTTAATATTTCTCTTGGAGAAGTTGCAGAGTGTGCCGAACCAACATATCTCTGCAACATTAGTTATTATGATTAATTATTATCTGTGAATCAAAAGTAGTTCATGAAATGAAATGAATAACTGGACTACTTACAGGAGGGTTGCCATATTGCTCAATGTAAGCAGCATACTGCTCAGGTGGCCATGGGCCAGCATATGCTTCTGGGGGAGGAGGAGCAGGAAACTCATTCCATTCGCCTCCAGGATATGGCATTGTTGGCCCCTGCATGGCATTGTCATAACCTGCCTGCAAACAAGATTTGACAACAAATCAACACATCATTGTCATTCCATTATCTGTAGGCCAAATCAAAAGGACACAAATTCAACTCCAGTCCCACTCCAGTCCCAGTTGCAGAAAGACAGAGTGTGTAATACTGATGTTCCACAGTGGAATTGTCAGGAAACATCAATGCCACTAGAGGACATGGGAAGGACAGCAGTGTATTAAAGGATCAGAAGATTAACAATTACAGCACAAGGATAGATGAAGAATTTTACCTCATGCTCCCAGCCCTGGCGAAGGTCATGGGGAGGTGGTGCTGGTCCATAAGGTTCATTGAAATAAGACTGTCGGTCATTATCTCGTGGTGACTCTTCCATATCCTCAGACACTGGACTTTGGGCCTCTCGAACAGTGGGCACATACTCAGAGCCAACTCCCTCGAAAATGTCATCTCTCTCACCTTGTGGACCATTTGCTGTTCCAGTGATCGAAAGTGCAGCTGAAATAGTTGTGGCTGATTCTCTTGAATCTACAAAATTATGTTGAGGTGGAAGCGGAGGTGGGGGAGGTAGGAATTCCTCTTCAACTGGCCGGCCATGGGTCCCATTAGTTCCTCCATTGACCACTCCATCCATGACTCCACCCTCACCTCCCATTGATGACAAAATCTTCCCTGCTCAAACCAACTCAAACTCAAACTCATGAATTGCATCAGAGTGACAATCTGTGCTCTCTCACCAAATGAGAAATAACCACAAATCCAAAAGCATAAACACCATAAAGATTGCCTGAAAGACAGGGATGGTGAGTACATTTGTTAAATCCAAGAGTAATTACTAGAGAGGCTCACAGTGTTTTTCCAAAGACCACTGCCAATTTAGAGTAAAACATAAAGCCTCAAATTTACCTCTCACATCACCTTTGTCCTTTTTCTTCTTCTTCAGTAACTGCAAGAGAAGCACACCAGAAAAGACCATTACTACTAAAGTACATTGCCAGTGCCATCTAGCATTCTATTATCCCACATCCCTCCTTCATTCAAGACCTAATCACATTAAAGATGAAGACTTCAAAGCTGTGATAAAGCTCTACTCTAAACTTCTCCAAAAACACTACCCTGAAGTTAGAGAATTATGGCCATCAACAATCCACTATAAGCTATCTCCTGATGATGCTTCTTAGATCCTCTACTCAAGCTTTGCACCAGCAATAAAAAGGAATATGCAAGATTGACTGCAGAACTCTCAAACTACCTTTCCAGAGGAACCTAACCGAAGGTATGCCATGATCTTAGCAATACGTTCCAGCACTGTTCCATCCACTCCCACTGTAACTGTTTCCTGCAGCTCAATTTAGAAACAATAAGCCCACTCTGGAAAAACAGCATTGGTCAAATATTCACTACACTTTGAGAAAGCCTCACTCTTCACAGATGGACCTCTTACCAATGGGCAGTAAGCTAGTTGACAGAAAGCTATGGTTGCTGCAACTTCAAGACAGCATCCTCACAGAAGAACCTAGAGCTCACTGGTAGAAAAGTGACTGGCAGATGATCACAAGCAACTACTACATATGGTTTACAGGAAAGTCCATAACCTGAGGGGGAGGACAATCTGCCTTGCTTCGGTGAACAGTGGTGGGTATGTCATGTGCAAACTCTTCATCCTGCATAGATTATAGTCATTAGCATTCACAAATGGATCTCAGTGGTTGTTTCACCACTATTTGCAGTGCCCAATGACAACAGTACTGTAATAAAATATACAAAAAAGCATGGTGCTAAAACGAAGGAAGGACAATATTCTATAAAACTGTTGCAGAGTTTGGTACAGGGAGGAGGGCAAAGGAGCTCACCATGTCAAAAACAAAGGCAGTGCGCCCAGGCAGAAACATCTCGTTCACCTTGTTTACAGTCTGTGGCTTCACAATCCACTGGAATACCATCTGCAACCCAACAATTTCAACACACACATTGTAGTTCCCACTCATATAAAACCACCTTTGAGCAGAGCTTCATCACATATTTCATGGAGGACAACCCACTAGAACTGCTACTTAGCTTAAGCAATACAGACATATCTGACACTGAAACTTATAAGGTCCATCTTTTTACCTTGGCTGAAGCTGTGCGGAATGCCATTGTCTTGTCCTCTTTCCTCTGCTGGCTGGGACCCACAACACATGATTACCTCATCATCATGTGTGCTTCTGAAAACAAGTAAATATGCAAAACCCTTGAAACAAACTCAGCACTTTTAGTCCCTCCACATACCTATGCTTGGCATTCTCTACCAGCTCATCATCTTCCGGTCGTTTGTCGATCTCACTACGAATTTTGTGCAGTAATGCATAATCAAGCCCCTTGACCAAATGTGTATGCTCCACATCCCCTGCTCAGTAAAAATGAAGCCCTTCAGTAACTGCAAAATTCAACCTTAATGCAGATATCCTTGCTAGAAAGAGGGCTGCAGGTAAAAATGTACCATGGAAATAAGCCAATGAAAGATGGACACATCTAATAAGTTTACAGACGCACCTCCAAGAAACTTGCTGTTTTCAATGGATATCCGGTGGGCATCTGCTATCCTGACCTCACACACATTGTATTCGGTTAAAATTTCAAGCAATGTCCCATAAATACCAAAAAGGATGATATCAATGAAAGCAGCAATTGTTGATCCTGACAAGCACCCACTATCATCAAAACCAGAAGAAAATGGTACCTCAAGTCAACAGTGCCAGGTGGTGCCACTGCATGCAATGATCCAAGCTCTGCGGTTGTTGCGTCATAGTCAGGATTTACATCCTCTCTCCTTTCCTTTGCACGATCACGATACCTTGGCAGATCATCCTCCTCTCCAGCTTTCTCCTCTCTGGAATGTCCCCTTTGATTGATTAATGCAGAACTGAGTATGGAGCGACTGAAATTCCTACAAAACTCTTTAGAGCAAATTTCTGATGCAATGTTTCAGAACATACCAAAAGGTGAGGAGTTGGGATTTCCACCATGGAAAAACAAATCCCATAAAATTGCTAGAATGACCTCTACGGCAAGCTATCAAAATACTTGTCTATGACAGGAAATAATTGCATGCACAGTCAGATGGAGCTCACTCTTTCAGTTTTGGTCGGAATTTACGGTGAGCCCGCTTCTCACCATCAACTTCTTCGTCCTCGCCCCGCTTTGCTCGACTGCGATACAAAATCCACGGCCACAAAAACTATTCATTCCCTGAACAAGAATCGGGATGGCATAAGATCCAAATTACGAGTAGGGTTAGGAATTCCGAATTAGGGTTTCAAAGAGAAACTTCACTCCAGTATGCGTTACATCGCCTCTCAGTTTCGTGGCTCTAGCTCATCTCCCATTCCATGGTAATTCAGGCGTCAAATCTTGTATTGCTCGTGAGAGGAAGCTTACCTGCGCGGCCGGTCTTTGCTTTTCTCCTCCCCTCGGCGAGGGGTTTCCATGACCATTTTCCGGAAATCGGCATTGGACAAATTCTGAAGTGCGGCTCCTCCATTCGCATTCTCGCGCCTCTGCTTATCCTGGGGGCGTGGGGGCGGGGGCAACGGATTCGAAATCGGCATGAGCTGGTCGTCATTTTCGTCCTCCATTTCACGCCCCCGACTTTCTTCTTAACAACGGCCGCCTTTCTTATCTAGTATTTCCCTCCCTACTACAGCGCCTCCTGCACACGCAAAACTACGCCTCCGAAACAAAGAGAAAATACCTCTAGAACGCGAAAGAGAAAACTCTAGAAACGTTCCCACGTCTTCTTGTATCCAATCCTCTTCAGTTCCGAGCATGAGCAAGACTGGAATTCACTCCTACACGCTGATCTCGTCCACGAAGCTCTCGCTAGAAACGATGTCGCGAGCCTCACGAAACCCTAAAATCCCCAATGACTCCAATCGCAACTGAGGTAAGATTACAAACACCGGGTAGACGTCCTGATGGATGATGGACGTCTCATCCACGAACCCCACCCCAGAAACCCTAGCTACGGCTAATTTGTTTCTCCTCGATTTACTGACCTCGGAAGGAGCGTCCTTGAGGAACTCTCATCCACGATCAGACCAGCGGGTTATCATAATTTGGGCTATCGTTAGTCGGTCGGTCATTCGTAGCAGTTACAATTACGTACATAGTTCTAAAAGTAAAAACACCTCTAATTCCGGGTGACCTGGGTTCGGATCCCGGGTGGGAAAACCCCAATTCTTTGGGTTGCTATTGTAACGTAATGCATTTATGAGACTACCCAAAGTGGACTAGCCATAGGAGACGTTTGGCATTGAAGGCTACCCATTGGAACCACGGGTGGCGCCTACGGCAACCTGGCAACTTGCCCTAATTATTGGAAATTTTTGGCAGTTCCATCATGCCCAAGTTTTCTTTTTCTTGGACTATGACGAAAGTCAGTGGACGTTGGATGTACCATCGGACGGTCCAAATGCAATAGAAGCAAAAGGTGGCAACGAGTTCAATCTCAAGGTTAAAGAAAATGACGATCCTTTGCTCTTTTACGTTCACCCTTAGCCTTTATCCCTCTCTCCCTCTTTACAAATTAAATCACTTGAATTCGCACATTGTCTTCCTCTTCTTTCTTAAGTATGAATATTTGGCAACATTTAGGGTTTTTGTTTGACACAATTTCACCATCTACTTTTGTGCGATTACATTTCTCTTACATTTTTCTATTCTATTTGCTTGGACCAGTTTCCTTTTGGATTTAGGCATTGCTTGGTAAGGATTGAGTTTCATTTTTTCTGTTTTAGAATATTTGAGTTTTGATTGTAAGTCATTTTTGTGTTTTTTTTTGTTTGGAGTTTTATTATTTTGGCTAAATTTTTTTGATAAAAAATAAGGAAGCACAATCATGAGGGTTCTCATTGATGTTGTGAACTATGATCACATATAAATGTTGAATCTTGAATTTTCAGCATGTTTTTGTGTGATTTAATTTTGGGAAAAACTAAAATGGGAAAAAAGAAAAGTTGGATATCAATGTCATGTTTAATACTTCATTAAGTCTACAACTATGGGTCATCTCATTTACAAACTAGGACTATCAATAAGAAAGTCATCAAATGCTCTGAAAAGGAGGTTATAGAGATGAACTATTTGTTCATCATTTATTCAAATATGTGTAAGTGTTGGATAAGCTCAAGGCAAAAAATGAACATGAAACCACCAAGTATTATTGCATCATCATTGATATTTCGAAATATACTGATATCATTAAAAATATGATTGCAAGTACTTCCCAAGCCAACTATGTCATTCCCATCTTCCATTCCACCATAAGAAGTTTCAAAGTCAGTATTTTCAAAGATAGACAAACCCAAAAAAATGTTCTTTTGGCTTCCACTATTAATGTCGAATAAGTGATCTACTAGGTATTACAAGAAGCTCAATGTTTGTTTTAGATGTATGATTATGTTAGTTTGTGTGATTCATCTACTGTTGTTGTGTGTGTAAGGAATTGTAGATTTCTTTGTTTTATCCCTCTTATAAATGGATGCCACTGCACCCAAGTATAATAAGATTCATTTTGATAAGATTACAAAAGAGGTGTCATTACATATAGTAAAGAACATCGGGACAAAATGAAGCTTTCCATCCATTTGTCCCGTCATCCATCCATCCATCCTTTCATCCATCCATTTACATTAAATGGCGACTATCCTAGGCGGAAAGTAGAGTTTTTTCTGCAATCCTGCCTAAATCTAGGGGAGTTACACGGACTCACTGCTAAATCTGGCAAATTATTCCTTTTTTCTTCTTTTTTTTTCTAAGAAATATGGCGAATGTTCTGGAAGTTCTTTTTTTTAATTCCTTCCTAGAGGTCGCACTGGGTTTTTTTTTGTCACCAGTTGGCGAAATTTTGCCAAAAAAAAACGCTGCTATATTAAAGTTGGGGATCCTCGCCATTACACCTACCTAAGGAATTTGAAAAAAAAACCCTATTATACAGGGTTTGCTTTCTTTCAATTTTTGTGATTAGTTATCCCACAAAGAGGATTTAGCCAAATTAGGCTATAGACCATATAAATGCCAGTGAATAAAACACTTAAGAATATTTATGCTTTATATATATTTAGCGAATTTAAAATATTTTTTTCTAAATTTGGCAATTAGGGCCATTCCTTTTCACACAAAAATGTTAGAATGTGTAGAAAAAATATAAATTTCAAGTTGAAACAATGAAAATAAATTCCCCCAAAAAGAACCTAACAATGTGATATATAAAAAGGTTTTGGAAATGTAGTTTGTAGTTGTAATTTTGTAATATGTACCGTCAAATACACACACACGTGCATCAGGCGCAGGGTTCAAACTAGTCTTACTTAAAGAAAGTTGGGCAACCTTGAAAAGATCCCCTTTGTCCCCATCTTTGGATTTTAAAAAAACAATATGATCCAGCACTCTTACAACTTAGAATGGTATAAAGGCCCAACCTTTAAGGGAGCCTTGGACTAAATCTTAAAACTTGAATGGCCATTTGACAAGCCCTTGTGATTGCCCATTAAGGATGTGTACAAGATTGGAAGCATTAGAACTGTGCCCATGGGTTGAATGAAAGTGCGTATCACTAAACCTAATATGGTGGTGACATTTGTCCCGATTAGATTGACCATTGAGGTGAAATTGGTGAAAATGCACCATTGTTGAAGCATCATCTTGGTGATAACATCAATTTCAATGTGAAGAATGTGGTCATAATTTTTTTTTTTAAAAAGGTATTTTGCTTATCTTATATATAATTACAACATGTGTGTCTGTCCGTGCGTGTGTCCGTCCGACGCGACAGTTCCGCGTTTTAATGACGCGGCGGAACCGGCCCGGACGGTCGGATTCCGAAAACGGGAACCGGCCCG
>Ga0116230_10001319_pt1 | contig 23364 bp, 22 predicted proteins | sample S1TSphfallax_3_FD_88678 | JGI IMG/M metagenome (GOLD analysis project Ga0116230, IMG submission 88678) | Host-associated microbial communities from peat moss isolated from Minnesota, USA - S1T2_Fd - Sphagnum fallax MG | ecosystem: Host-associated > Plants > Peat moss > Unclassified | place... | reverse complement strand
TTTACGATCCGGACGTGTCGATGATCGGCAATGGCGGCGGAGCCGTGCACTGCATGTGCCAACCGCTCAAGCGCGATCATGCCGGCCACTGACGGGCCGGCACGCGCATTCCTGCTTGGCTCGATCGCGATCGGCGCTTTTTCCGGCACCGTGAATGCGGCGGCGCCGGCGCCCGTGGAGTCCGCCGAGGGCATGGTGGTCACCGCACAACACATCGCCTCTGACGTGGGCGCGACGATTCTGCGACAAGGGGGCAATGCCATCGATGCGGCGATCGCCGTTGGTTACTCGCTTGCCGTGACACATCCGTGCTGCGGCAACTTGGGCGGCGGCGGCTTCATGATCATTCATCTGGCCGGCGGCAAGAGCACCTTCATCAATTTTCGGGAGAAAGCCCCCGCGGCGGCCACCGCCGATATGTATCTCGACGAACGGGGCAACCCCGTCGCGGAGCGGAGCCTGCGCGGTCATCTCGCCGTCGGCGTCCCTGGAACCGTGCTCGGGCTCGAGACTGCCCGCGAGGAATACGGCACGCTGCCGCGATCCGTCCTCATGAAGCCTGCGATCGAACTCGCTGAGCGCGGCTTCGTCCTGACCCGCGGCGATGTGGACGTACTCGAGCCCGCGACCGCGGCATTTCGCGCGGAGCCCAACGTGGCGGCCATATTTCTGAATCACGGCATGCCCTACCAGCCCGGGGACCGCCTGGTGCAAAAGGATCTCGCCGCCACGTTGCGCACGATCAGTGCAGGGGGTGCCCAGGCGTTTTATCACGGGCCCATCGCGGCATCCGTATCGGCCGAGAGCCGCGCACACGGCGGTTTGCTGACGCCGGCGGATTTTGCGAACTACACGGTGACCGAATCGGCGCCGATAACCTGTAACTATCGCGGCTACGTCGTCCTGTCCGCGCCGCCACCGAGCTCGGGCGGCGTCACCCTGTGTGAGATGCTGCGCATATTGGAACCCTATCCGCTCGGATCACTGGGTTTCCATTCCAGCGAGTCGGTGCACTACCTGACCGAAGCCATGCGTTTCGCATATCGCGACCGTAACCGCTACCTCGGTGATCCGGCATTCGTGCGCAATCCGGTCGAGCGGCTGCTGTCCGAAGCCAATGCGAGCGCAATCAGATCGCAGATTTCGGCCCATCGGGCCACCTCTTCGGCGTCGCTCGGCATTGCACCCGTGCCCGGCGAGGGCGCGACGACGACGCATTATTCCATCGTCGACCGCTGGGGCAACGCCGTGTCCCTGACCTACACCATCAACGATGATTTCGGCGCCAAGGTGATCGCCGGGCGCACCGGTTTTCTGTTGAACGATGAGATGGACGACTTCACCGCCAAACCCGGCACCCCTAATCTGTTTGGGCTGGTCCAAGGCTCCGCGAATGCCATCGCCCCGGGTAAACGACCGTTGAGTTCCATGACGCCGACCATCGTGCTGCGCGATGGTAAGCCCGTGATCGTGGTGGGCACACCGGGCGGCTCACGGATCATCACGACGGTTCTCGAGATCATCGTCAACGTCGTCGATCACGGCATGACGCTGACCGAAGCCGTCGATGCGCCCCGCATCCATCACCAATGGCTTCCCGACACGCTTGCGGCGGAACCCTTCGCATTGTCGGCCGACACCGAATCGGCTCTGGCGCACATGGGATACCGTGTGGTGCCATTGGAGATATGGGGAACGGGCAATGCAGCGGAGGCCATCGCCGTCGGATCTCCGCGCTCAGGCATCCTCTATGGTGCCAGCGACGCTCGGGCACCCGCGGGGTCGGCGGCGGCACCGTGATCCACCGATCCGGCGCATTTGAACATAAGCAGCTCGACAGGCGGTATTCTCCTACGCCGCTTTACGGGCTTCAATGGCATAACTCCGGCGCCCGCAGTTGCTATGGTTCCGACACCCGCATCGAGTGCGGCGTGTTTTCCACGGGAGAGAACCGATGGATGAGCTATTACTGTTCAGTGCGTACCTGCCCTGGGTCCGTCACCAGTTGGAGCGTTGGTTGGCTTCCCGGCGCCGCGGCAGCGGCCATGCGGTCTTATCGCGCAGATGTCTGACGTCCCGCAATGAGCATTCACGCTTTCTTTCCCACGTACGTCTATCGCGCGCGCCTGCAGCGCACCGGTACGGCTGCCTTCAACCGGCAGCTGTTGAAGGAGAGCCGTCAAATTCGTGAGGACGATGCCGCCGGACGTCGTTGGTCGATAAAAAACTATCCGGGTGGGTATACCAGTTACGGGTCGGCGCATCGCCTGCAGCGCGTGTCGCCGACGTTCGAGTCCTTGCGGCGCAAGTTGCAGAGGCACGTCAGCTCCTTCGCCGCGGCCGTGCAGTGGGACCTGACGGGGCGCACACTCGAAATGACCGACTGCTGGATCAATATCCTGCAGCGCCAAGGGGTGCACGGCCTGCACCTGCATCCCCTCTCCACACTGAGTGGGACTTATTACGTGCAAATACCCCGCGGCAGCCCAGGCATCAAGTTCGAGGACCCGCGGCTCGATCGCATGATGGCGGCGCCGCCACGCAAGACGGATGCGAGCCAGGAAAACAAGCCTTGGATCACGGTGCCCGCCGTCGCGGGTGAAGTCGTGCTCTTCGAAAGCTGGCTGCGGCACGAGGTGGTCCCGAATCCAGTTGTCGCCGAGCGGATCAGCGTCAGCTTCAACTACAACTGGTTCTAAGAAGCCCCCGACCCTAGACGCGATGTCTCACGGCGTCAACGTACTGATGTATTCCGTCACGGCTTCGATCTGATCATCGGTGATGTTTTTGACATTCCGATTCATCAGTTTGTTCTCGCGTACCCCGGTGTGGTAGTAGTGCAATTGTAACGCGATGTAGCCTTTATGCTGCCCGGCTAGTCGCGGAACATTGTTCGTACCCGCGCCGACGTCGCCATGGCATTGAGCACATTTGACCACCTTGGGCTCCTCGACTCCATTTTCGTAGATCTCTTTACCCTTTGCGGCGAGAGCGGGGTTGTTCGACGGCTTCCCTGTTACGGCGGGCTGGCTCTCGAAGTAGGTTGCGAGGTCGCTAATCTCCTCGTCGGAGAGGCCACGAGAAATCCCCCACATGAAGGCCCGCGCATGCGGATCGGCGCGACCGCGCTGGCGCAGGAGCTTCAATTGTCCTTCGATGTAGACAGCATTCTGTCCCGCCAGAATCGGGAAAATCGGCGAAATGCTCACTCCATTGCCACTGACACCATGGCATTTCGAGCAGGCAAAACTGACGAGCTGGCGCGCGGGCAACTGCGACGGATCGGTGGGTACGGGGGGTAGCGAAATCTCGGCCGCTCCAGAAGTACCGACTCCCATGCAGGCGAGCGCAAGCACTACAGTGCCGAGCTGATGAACCTTGAGCTTGTTCATTAGTAATCCATCCATAGTCCAAGTACCCAAGTGTTGTTGTTCCCCGCTCTGATATTGGTAAAGCCCGGGGAATTGGGGAAATTGGCGTTGCTAAGATTGAAAGGGCTTTGGTTGTTGGCCACCACCTGATAAACGTCGTATTGCAGGAGGAACCTGACGTTCAGCCAGGGGACGTAATCCAGCTCAAAGGTCTCGTATTGATTGGCCGGTGAGCCATTGCCCCCATACGCGAGCGGATCGTACGTGCCGGTGGTCCGCGTGAAGCTCACGAGTCCACCGTAGTGACGGTCACGGAAGTATTCACCGGTGATTAGAAACTGCGTCAGCGTATCCGTTGGGTTGGTGTAGATCGCCGAGCCAGAAGGCGTCGAACCGGTGAAGGTCGCCGCGACCAGCTGATCGCTGTTCTGCTGCCGCTCGTGGGTGACGTGACCCAGGAGACCGAAGATATTGTGTTGACCGTTGTACTGGTACTGCCAATCCACGCTGAGATCGGTGTAGCGCTCGATGGCTCCCGGATTGAACGTCTGGGAAGGCGTATAGGTATTTCCGGCCAGTGCCGCCGCCGCCTGTTGCTGCCGCGAGACGTAGCCGTTCGACGGAATCCAGTTGGCGTACAGCGCGCTCGCGCCGATCTCTGCCGAGTGGTAGCCCCAATCGCGCTCGTAGGCGATGCGCGCGTAGGGCGCAAAGCGATCGAGGGCACCGCCATTGGCGGCCAGACTGACACTGTCAACGACGGGTGATGCACCGCCTGGAACCGCCGAGTGATACTCCGACACTTCGAAGTACAGCGAATCGTTGAAAAACACGTAAGCGCCGATGCCGCCCACAACCCCAGGCCCCAACGCGTTGAGGATGGGCCCCGTCGTCCCGGCGCCGGCGACGCCGTTGTTATACAAGGACACGGTATTGAAGTTCGGAATGGTATAGCTGCCGATGCCGTTCCACACGTCTTGGAAGGTCAGGTAATTATTGGCCGTGATGCCCCAGACCCACTGGTTGTCCAAGGTGTGATCCGTGTACCGGATATCGATGTTGTCGACACCGACGCTGCCGGACTGCCCGTTGTAGGTCAATTGCATCCAGGCGCCGACGTGATCCGATACAGCTCCCGCATATGCGAGGCTGAACTGATCCGGGAACTGATAGGTGTCGCTTTGCGCATGGGCGGGATAAGGCTGACCGGTATCCGGCGGCGCTCGGTTGTAATGGCTGTAATTCATCTGCGCGAGGACGGCGATTCCCGGCAGGTCGGTGAGCCACAGCGTGTTGTCTTTTTTATCATCGATATCGTTGACAAGGGGCGGCCGCGTGGTCAGCACGTAACCGTTGAGCTTGAAGCGTCGGCCAAAAGGCGTAAGTTCCGGAGGTAGTGTATGACATGCTTCGCAGGCCAAACCCGTCTGCCGGGCAAAGGGGGGAATGGCGAGGGCCGGCCGAGCTACCAGCATTAGCGCCGATCCGCCGAGGAGCCACAGCGTGGCGACGGCAACAAGCCGTAGCGGACTCACAACAAACACTCTGGGCGTGAAATTGCACGCGACATCAGGTTGAAAAATCCTGTTTTCATAGTTCAGTCCCCGTTTTTTGCTCGTGTCAGCCGCCACCCGAGACCGCTTTTTCGCCGCGATTCCGCCGCCTAAAGGCCGCTCTTGTCTGGATCTCGTGGCGCGAACTTAGCTGCCTTTGCGCGGGAAAGTAAAACGAGGAATTCAACGCTCCATCGTTTGAAATCTTAATGAGTGGCGTAAGTGCCACGTTACGACTACGCTAGCGACGCCGGCATTCGCTCGAGGAAACGCCGTTCGTGGGGCTAACAAGGTGCGAGATCATGACGAAACCAGGCTGCCTGTTGCTCTGTCTCAGTGTTTTTTCCGCAGGCATTCGCGCCGACGAGACCGACCCGTGTGCGGGCTTGGCGGGCGCTGGCTTGACTCTGTGCCGTAATAACGAGCAAACCCGTCAGCTCCAGGAGCGCCTGGAACAACAGATCCAGCAGCAACAGGAGCGCCAGATCCAGCTGGACAAGCAGCAGCGCGAAGTTCAGCAACAGCTCGAAAGCATGCGAGTCCAGAACGAGAGCCTTCGCAAAGAACTGGAACGTGAAGCGGCGAATCAGCCGCGGTCGCCGGCGGCAACGGCTGCGACGAATGCCGCGAAAAATGCCGATCTGAAGAGTTGGAAAGCGGACAACCCTTGGTTTGGATCGGACTATCCCAAGACTCAGTTTGCAATGCGTTACATGAAGGAACTTCAGCAAGAACGTCCCGATCTGGGCGGCCGAGCACTGCTGGATGCCCTGTCGACGAAGGTCGATGAAACCTTCGGTGCAAAGCATTAGGAATTGAGCAAACTGAATCGGCTGACTGCCCGCCCGATCCGCGTAGAATTGGGATCATGAACGAACGAACACCCCGGACGTCGGACGCGACGATGGCCGTCTATCTCGATCTCGAGAACATCGCATTGGGCGCCCGCGACGCCAAATACCCGAGCTTCGACATCGAACAGGTGCTCGAGCGGCTGCTGCTCAAGGGCCACATCGTGGTCAAAAAGGCATACTGCGATTTCGACCGCTACAAGGACTTCAAGCGCGGCCTGCACGAGGCGGCCTTCGAACTCATCGAAATCCCTCATGTTCGCCAGTCCGGCAAGAACTCCGCCGACATACGCATGGTCGTCGATGCGCTGGACCTCTCGTATACCAAGGGACATGTCGACACGTTCGTCATCATCAGCGGCGACTCGGACTTCTCGCCGCTGGTCAGCAAGCTGCGGGAAAACGCCAAGACCGTCATCGGCGTGGGCGTCAAGAATTCCACGTCAGACTTGTTTTTGAACAACTGCGACGAGTTCATTTACTACGATGATCTGGTCCGCAAGGAGCCCTCCAAGGCACGGCGGCGCAAGGCCACCGTGGCGGCGGTCGCGGAAAATAAGGGTCCCGACGTCTCTGACGCGCTCGACCTCGTCACCGAAACCCTCGAGGCCGTCATCGAAGAGCGTGGCGAGAACGAACCCATCTGGGGTTCGATGATCAAACAGGCGATCAAACGGCGCCATCCCGGTTTCAATGAACGCGCCTATGGCTTTCGCTCTTTCAATGATCTGTTGGCCGACGCGCAAAAGCGCGGCCTGCTGACGCTGCGCGCCGACGAGAAGTCCGGCGGCTTCATCGTGCGCGGTCGGCAAGGCGCGGCGTCACCGGACCCGTGAAGCCGGCCGCGGCCCGCCGCGTCTGACGCGGGGTCGGCGAGGAGTCTCCGACGGGTTCTTAGGGAAAGAGCGCAGCCGAATTTTGCGGGGACCGAAACACGAGCGCCGTGTCCGCCGGCGGCCGGCCGGCGAGCGCCACCGCCTCGGTCACCAGATGATGATGCGGCGAGAGGTCACAGACCGGGTCGGCATTGGCCGCATCCCCGGTCATCAGGTACGCCTGGCAGCGGCAGCCCCCGAAATCTCGCACTTTTTCGGGACAACTGCGGCACGGTTCCTTCATCCACTCATCGCCGCGAAAATGATTGAATCCGCTCGAGTCGTACCAGACCTCATCGATGCTGGAAGTCCGCACGTTGGGGAATTCCAATCCCGGCAGCATCCGCGCCGCATGGCACGGTAATGCCGTGCCGTCCGGCGTGACCGTCAGGAATATCGAACCCAGTCCGTTCATGCACGGCTTCGGACGCCGTTCATAGTAGTCCGGAACGACGAAGAAAATTTGCATGGGGCGGCCGCCGCGTTCGCGAAACCGCCGGGTGACGGCTTCGGCACGCTCGACCTGTTCGCGGCTCGGCATGAGCTGTGCGCGGTTATGCCATGCCCAGCCGTAATACTGCGTATTCGCAAGTTCGACGTACTCCGCGCCCATACCGTCGGCCATCCGCAGAATCTCTTCCACGTGATCGATATTCATACGGTGCAGCACGACGTTCAGCACCATCGGATAATCGTATTTCTTGATGAGCGCCGCCACTTTCGATTTCAAGTCGAAAGTACGCGTGCTGCTCAGGAAATCGTTCATTTTCTGGGAGCTGTCCTGGAACGACAATTGAATGTGATCCAAGCCGGCCGACTTCAGCGCAGCGATCCGTTCCTCGGTGAGGCCGACGCCCGAGGTGATGAGGTTGATATAGAAGCCGAGGCGATGGGCTTCCGCCACGATCACCTCCAGATCGTCGCGCACCAGCGGTTCACCGCCGGACAATCCCAACTGGACCGCGCCCAACGCCCGGGCTTCGTTGAGCACGCGCAGCCAATGCGCGGTATCGAGCTCATCCTTGATCCGCGCGAAGTTCGTCGGGTTGTAACAGAACACGCAGTGCAAGGGGCACCGGTAGGTCAATTCCAGCAGCAGCCAAAGCGGCGGTCCGGGCCGTATCATGACCGCACCACCACCCATTTTTTTTCAACGGCCATGGTGATGAAGGCGATGACGTCGCCGAGGAGGCCCTGGGCGGCGAAGCACTTCTCGAGATCCGCGGTGATGTCGGCGATGGTCGCCTTGCCGTCGCAGCGCTTCAAGATCTCGCCGGCACTGCCGTTGAGCTTGACCATCCCCTCGGGATACAGCAACACATGCGCGTTCTGTGCGGCCTCCCATTGCAGACGAAAGCGCCGGTCGACGGCCGGAACACTCAGCACATCGACGGGCGGCGCACTCATGCCGACAACCCGTAGCGCAGCGCTATGGCATCGCTCATTTGCCACAGGACGTCCAGCTTGAAACGCAGAATCTCGATGGCCCGTTCCTGCAGCGAGCGCGTATTGAAATGATCCAGCGTGAAGGCGAGCCCGAACTCGACGTCGCGCCGCGCGAGGCTCACACGACTCTGAAAATAATGCAGGCCCACCGGATCGACCCATGGATAATGACCGGGCCAATTCGCCAGGCGCTGTTTGTGGATCTCCGGCGCAAACAGTTCGGTGAGCGAGGATGCGACTGCCTCCTGCCACGGCGCCCGGCGTGCGAAGTTCACGTACGCATCCACCGCGAATCGCACGCCCGGAAGCACCTGGGTCAGCCCCTCGACCGCGGCGCGCGACAGCCCCACGGCTTCACCCAACCTCAGCCAGGACTCGATGCCGCCGGGATCATCGCCATGGCCATCGTGATCCAGGATTCGCTGCACCCAATTGCGTCGCACGGCGCGATCGTCGCAATTGGCCATGATGGCGGCATCCTTGATGGGGATATTGATTTGATAATAAAAGCGATTGGCCACCCAACCCCGTATCTGCTCGCGGCTCGCGGCCCCGGAGTTGAGCATGCGGTTGAAGGGGTGGTGGATGTGGTACGCGCTTCCCTGCGCGCGCAGTTGCGCCTCGAACTCCTCGCGGCTCCATGTCACGTCGCAATCTCCATGCCATCGTACGCAACTTCGACGCCGCGCCGGCGCAGTTGCGCCGCTTCGGCGGAGGCGCCGTCGAGGATGGGGTTGGTGTTGTTGATATGAATCAAGATGCGGCGCGTGCCTGTAGGCAGGCGGTCGAGCCACTCCAGCATGCCGTCCGCGCCGCTTTGCGGCAGATGGCCGATGTCGCGCGCTCGTTTGCGCGATATGCCCATTTGGATCATTTCATCGTCGGTCCAGAAGGTGCCGTCGACCATGACGCACGACGCGGATTGCATGGCTTCCCACAAACGATCGTCGATGGCGGCGAGACCCGGCGCATAGACCACCGATCGGCCGTTGAGGTTATTGGTGATCACGAGCGCCAGGTTGTCGCCGCTGATCGGCGCTTCCCGATTTGGAGAATAGGGAGCCGGCTTGCTCGCCACCGGCAGCGCCCTGAAGCTCACGCCGGTCACGCCGACGCTGAAGGGTCGATCGAGTTCGATGCAACGCCGGTCGACACCGCAAAAGTGGGCGAGTACGCCAAATACCGGATTACCGTGGGTCAGATCGGCATGCGTGCTATCGGTGCACCAAATAGGCCAAGGTCGCGTGGACTCGCGCAGCATGTACAGACCAGTGGTATGGTCCACCTGCCCATCGACGAGAATGATGCCGACGAGGGCCGAATCGCGGATCGCGCGGTTCGGCTGCAGCGCGGGCGCTGCCTGCAATTGGACCAGGATATCGGGAGAGGCATTGACCAAGACCGACGACACACCGTCCGAGCCGGTCACGGCTATCGAGGATTGGGTTCTGGCCTGCGCATCGAGGGTGCCGGCACGTATCCCCGCGCAATTGCGGCAATTACAATTCCATTGTGGAAATCCGCCCCCGGCCGCCGACCCCAATACACGGATTTTCACGTCAACAGTGGGCGTGCCCGCCGAGCGGGCCAAGCGCCCTAGCCGATTCTAGCGATTCGAAATGTACATGGTGATTTCCATGCCGAAACGCAGATCGATCGCGTGTGGTGTTTCCCAGGTCATCAACATTCTCCTTTGGTGGTTACGGGTTTTATCGTGCCCCCATGGTCCGCCCTTTGCTTCAGCAACTTCATTAAACTCTTCTCATGATTTTCATGAGGGACCCTTACCGGGGCCCTGGCCGTGCAGCAGTCCGCTCCCTGTTACCATAAGCGGCACATGAGCCTTCGGACCCGCTTGAATCTCGTCGTCGCCGGCCTGAGCGCTGCCTTCGTCATGGTGTTGATCGCCGCGGAGATTCAAAGCAACCGGGCCTCCGTGCGCGAGGAGATCGAGGCTGCCAACGGCGTCGCCTCGCACTTGTTGGGCCGCTTGGCAGCGATTTACTCGAACGTGGGTGGCCCCGACTTGGTGCTCCAGTTCTTGCAACAGCTCGGCCGGGTACGCGCCAACGAGGTGACCCTGTTGTCCCCGGCCGGCGAGGTGCTGTATCGGTCGCCGCGTGCCACTTACAAAGCGGGTCGAGAGGCTCCCGGCTGGTTCACCCATCTCATGGCGCCCCAAGTCACGAGAGTGACCTACCCGCTGCGCGGCGGCGTACGCCTGGTGATCGACGCACAACCCTCACGCGCGGTGTTGGACGCGTGGGATGGAATTACGCAGCTGACGGCCATTGGCGTCGCCATGCTCGTGACCGTCAACGCGCTAGCCTTCTGGAGCGTCGCGCGAGTTCTACGGCCTTTTCCGATCATTGCGGATGGCCTCGAGCGCATCCAGCAGGGCGAGCTTGACCATCGGCTGCCCCCGCTCGCCGGCGAGGAGGCCGGCGCGATCGGCAGTGCGTTCAACCGCATGGCCCAAGCGGTGGAGGATAAGGTCCGCGCGGAACGTCAAATGCACGACGCCGAAGCGAGGCTCGAAGAGCGACGCGAAATGGCTGCTTTGGCCGATCAGCGCGTGGAAGAGGAACGCCGCCTCATCGCCCACGAATTGCATGACGAGTTCGGCCAATCGGTCACGGCCATCCGCAGTCTCGCGCTGGCCATCGCCACGCAGGCCGGCAACCGCGACCCGGCGACGGAGGGTATTGCACGCCTCATCTCCGATGAGGCCGCGCGCCTCTACGATGCCATGCACGGTCTGATTCCACGGCTCACGCCGCTGTCGCTCGACACGGTGGGCCTCACCGCGACGCTCGAGAATCTGCAGCGGGATTGGCAGCGTCGCCATCCCGGGGTGGCATTGACCTTGCGTCATGCATTGCCGCCGGACTTGGGTCCCGGTGTGACCCTCGCCATCTACCGCGTCGTGCAGGAAGGTGTGGTCAATGCGCTGCGGCATGCGAATCCATCGCGAGTGGACGTCGACGTCGCCACGGATCGGAACATCATCCGCGTGACCGTCGCCGACGATGGCGTGGGGATGCCCGCCGAATGGTCCAGGCCCGGCCACTTCGGCTTGCGCGGCTTGACGGACCGGGTCACTCAATTAGGCGGCACGTTCCATGTCGGCAACGACGGCGGAGCCCGGCTCATCGCCGAAATCCCGCTCGGAGCCACCGCTTGATTCGGGTGCTCCTGGTGGATGATCACGCCGTGGTGCGCATGGGCTTTCGTCTATTGCTGCAATCGAATGCGGATATCACCGTGATCGCCGATGCCGACTCCGGCGAAAGCGCCTGCCAACTATTTTTCGAATTGGCGCCCGACGTGGTCGTCATGGATATCGCCATGCCCGGCATGGGCGGTCTTGAAGCGTTGCGCCGCATCCGCGCGCGCCAGCCTCAGGCCGCGATCCTGACCCTGTCGGCGCACGACGACCTGATGCATGCGCGGCGCACGCTGCAAGAGGGCGCGCTCGGATTTCTGTCGAAGCGCAGCGCTCCGGAAACACTGCTGGAGGCCGTTTGCACCGTCGCGGCCGGGCGTCGCTACATCGATCCGGCGTTGGCACAGAAGCTCGCACTCGCTGAATTCGACGGGGGCACGCGATCGCCGGTCGAGCAATTGTCGGAACGCGAATTCGACGTGTTCGTGCGGCTCGCCGGCGGCGCGACGGTCCAACGCATCGCGCAGGACCTGAAGCTCTCCGCCTCTACCGTCGGCACGCACCTGTACAACATCAAGCAGAAGCTCAACGTGGTCAATCAATCCGAACTGACGCTGATCGCGATTCGTCACGGCCTCATAGAGGCCTAAGCTCCTAGGAGGCTGCTGGCGCGGCCGATGATGGGCCTTTGGCCTGGTCCAGTTGCGCGCGGCGGAACTTGCCCTGCATGTCGAACATCCACCCAGGGTACTCGGGCGGCAAGGCGCTCACGCGGGCGATCTGGTCGAGTTCGGCGGCACTGAGTTTCACGTCGGTCGCAGCGATGTTGTCGGCCAGCTGGTCGGGGCGCTTCGCGCCGACGATGACGCTCGTGACCTGCGGTTGATGCAGCAGCCATGCAAGAGCGATTCGTGCGATGGAAACGTGGTGAACCTCCGCGATGCCGCGCATCACCTCGATGCTGTCCTTGGCCCGGGCTTTGTCGACCGGCGGGAAATCGAACGATGACCGCCGGCCGCCCTCCTGCGGCTTCGCGTCGGCATACTTTCCACTGAGCAGTCCGCCGGCAAGCGGACTCCACACCATCAATGCGAGGCCTTCGGCCTGCAACAGCGGAATGAGTTCGCGTTCCAGATCGCGGCCCGCGACGCTATAGTAAGCCTGCAGCGATTCGAATCGCGCCAGTCCGAGGCGTGCGGACACACCCAACGCCGTGGCGATTTGCCAGGCGGCCCAATTCGAGACGCCCACGTAACGCACGTGACCGTGACGCACCAACTGATCGAGCGCACGCACCGTTTCCTCGATCGGTGTCGCGGGATCGAAGCCATGAATTTGATACAGATCGATATGATCGAATTGCAGCCGCTTCAAGCTGGCTTTGACTCCATCCAAAATGTGGTGCCGGGTGGCGCCGCGCGCATTGGGACCTTTGCCCATCTCGCCGAACACTTTGGTGGCGACGATGACATCCTCCCGCGGGATCTTGAGATTCTTGAGCGATTGCCCGGTAATTTGTTCGGACAAGCCCGCGGAATACACGTCCGCCGTGTCGAAGAAGTTGATGCCGGCATCGAACGCCTGACCGACCAAGCGCTCGGCATCGCTCTGCGCCAAACCGCCGATGCTGGCCCACATGCCCTCCGAGCTGCCGAAAGTCATGGTCCCGAGGCACAGTTCGGACACGAAAAGTCCGGTTCGACCCAGCAAATGATGACGCATGCAATTCTCCTGTGACGTGGATGCCAGTCTGCCGCGTATGCCCGGCAGCGGCAAGGTGACGGGCGACCGGCACTCGGAACGCGCGCCAAGCGGGCGTCGCGCTATGATTCAATGGTGCACGGACTTTTAATCGTGGTCGGACTTTCGACGGTGAACAGGCTTCGATAGTGAACAGGCTTTCCATAGTGAACAGGCCGCTATCCGCTCCATTTCGATCGCAACTCTTGAAATGGATCGGCAACAAACAGACCCAGGCCGCGTCCATCATCGCTCATCTGCCCCCCCGGTTCGGGACTTACTTCGAGCCCTTCTTGGGCAGCGGCGGGGTTCTCGGGGTGCTCTCCCCGCCCCGCGCGATCGCAAGCGATGGATTCGGCCCGCTCGTCGAGATATGGCGGACGCTGTCCACGGACAAGGAGAGCCTGAAGCGTCAATACGCGGAGCGTCATGCCTTGATCGCGTCCCTCGGCAAGCGCCAAGCCTATGCACTGGTTCTCGAGAACTACAATGCCAAGCCGAACGGCGCGGACCTCGTTTTCCTGTGCCGCGCCTGCTACGGCGGCGTGGTGCGATTTCGCAAGCACGACGGGCACATGAGCACGCCGGTCGGCATCCATGATCCCATCCAGCCGGATAGCTTCGCGGCCCGCGTCGATGCGTGGCATGTGAGAACCGCCGGCACCGAATTCCATCTGTTGGACTTTGCGGACGCCATGCAGCGCGCCGGACGCGACGACGTCGTTTACTGCGACCCGCCCTATCGCGATAGTCAACGCATCCTGTATGGCGCCCAGGCATTCTCGCTGGATCGGCTGTTCGAATCGATCCAGCGATGCAAGGACCGAGGCGCACGGGTCGCACTCAGCATCGACGGCACGAAATCCTCGGGGCGAAAATCGTGCGATGTCCCCATCCCGGACGGCCTATTCGTCCGGGAGGAATTCATCAGGGTGGGCCGCTCCATGCTGAAGCGCTTTCAAATGGACGGAGAATCCCTCGAAGGGCACGAGGTTCTCGACCGGTTGCTGCTCACCTACTGACGGCGGCCTTCTCGACCACGAGTTCCTCTTCCTCCAGCTTGATCCGCTCGTAGACTTCCTCGCGGTGCACGGCCACATCGCGCGGCGCGCGGATGCCGATGCGAATGTTCTTGCCTTGAACGTTCAAGACCGTGACGACGATGTCATCGCCAATCATGAGATGTTCACCAACCCGTCGCGTCAGAATCAACATTCCACACTCCTTAGGTTCACGTGTGCTCGTCAGGCGATCCCCGTGACCATGCGCGCGTCGCCAGGAGGTGTCTGTACGGTAGCGCACAGACTGCCCAAAACGCGCGAAGCGCAGCGAAGTGCCCCAGAACGGGGCGAGTTCGGGAACCGGCGGGAAGTTGGGATGCTGGGCGGGGGGTGCGCGGAGACCTCCCGCCCCTGTTTCAGGAACCGGCGGGCGGCGAACCGGCGGGTGGCGGAGCGACCGTGGCGCTAGTGAGCGCCGGAGCGGCGACCGGCGTGCTGGTCAGCGTCGGGGCGGCAGCCGGCGTTGGCGGTCTCACCAATTCCGGATAATCCTTGATCATCGGGACGCCGTACAACGGCTTATTCGCACCTCGATGGCACGTGGCGCAGTAAATCTTAGGGACGTCACCGGTGGGGCCCAATCGCTCGGCCGGCAACTCATGCGTGAGCGGCACCATCACGGTGTTATTCAAGTCCCGCACCATCCGGATCCCGTACCAAGCCACCGCGCGCTGGGGCGTGCTGGTGTCCCAGTTGTAGAACGCGGGCGTGTAGTGACAAAACGTGCAATTGACCCCCAGCGATTCCGACATGACCATCATCAAGCCGTACGTATCCCGCGCCTGGTAGACAGAGTGCCGGTTGCCGCCCTGCAAGGCCGTGGGACCGGCGACCCTGACGTTGTCGTCATGCAGCAGGTAATCATCGAGTGCAGTGACGGGCAGCACGGTGTTGCCGGCGGCGTAAGTCGGCAACCGCACGGCTCCTCTGCGCACGGATTCGCCGTCCACCTCCCGATCCGGCGCCGAATACCAGGTCTTCGCGGGCACGGGCTGGCCACGGTGGCACGTGTAACACGTGACGCCCGTGGCAGCCACATGCGCCGTCCAATCGGTGTTGATATGCCGGGTCATGCGCAGCATTTCGCGCGCCACGCGCTTCGTGTACTTGACGTCGCTCGCATAGTCGGGTGCATTGTGACAATAGCCGCACCCTTCGTTAGGCGCCACCCACGACTTGATCGACAGCATCGTGCGAGCAAACTGTTGCTTGCTCAAATCACCCAATACCTGCACGTTTTCGTAGCTCTCGGCCGCCGTGGGACCGGTGGTGCTGGCCGCGCGCAGCGGCTTCACCAGCTTGTTGATCTCATCCTCTTGGGCGAGCGTCTTTTCACTGTAAAGCTCCACGCTGTTTTGCCCGCGATAGCCGCGTTGCACGGCTTGCGTGCGATGGCATGCGCTCACGAGCGGCAGAAGTGCGACGACGACCCAGAACCCGGAGCGGTATGAAATCATGGCAGCATCAAGTCCTCAGGTACCCGCTTTCTTGGCTTTCGGATCGTTCTTGTCGGTCCAGCCCTGGCAATAACAATGGGTGCACACGTCACCCTCCAACAGCGAGCAATCACCCGAGTCGGCACCGTAAAGACCCGTTGACTTAGGTGAGAAGTTGATGCACGTCGCGCAGCGCTTGCCGCTATCGTCCGGTGTGTCCTGGAAGTAGAAATCCTCTTTCGACGCTTTGCCCTTACCGAATGCGGGACGAATCCCGACGACGACAACGCCGATTGCAGCGAGCGCACTTGCGGCGCCGCCAATGGCCGCACGCCGGGTGATCCTGCCAATTCCACTCTGGTTGCTCATGTTTGCTCCTTGAGTTAGTTCAATGGTCGAATTACTGCTCGGACAAGCACGAATTCGGAACCTCAACCGAAGGAGATTGGATCGGCAAGAGCGGGCCCAAACGCGGCCACCGTAAGACATGTATGGTTCACTAACCAAACCCCCGTTCTTATTCGCGCCGTCATTCCATGACGCCGTTTCGCTATTCCCCGACCTGCCTCAAACCCCTCCGTCGAGGCCCCGAAAGCGAGCCTTGATTTGTATCGCAAAGTAGGCGCACCACGTCGTCGCTGTAAAACGAGTAATTCACACGGTCGTGTTGTGAAATCCTCGCGTCCGAGACCGCGCGCGCCTCCCGGCAAAATGTTAACTACCCAAAATGGTGCTGCTGTGCGGTAAAGGCCCTTGCTTGGAAGGGCTGCAAGGCGCAATATCGGCTTGTGTCTGACATTCCGGTTACGTCAGTGACTGGTGACTCGATGTAATTATAAGAATTCGGCGACGGCGAGAAACCGGCACACGAAAAGTGCGGCTCGGGGGACTTGTGAAAGGCGCGACTCTTCGACAATTGAGAGCGTTTTCAGTGGTGGCCCGCCACCATAGCTTCGTGCGCGCCGCAACAGAGCTGCATCTGTCGCCGTCGGCGGTCTCCCTGCAAATCAAAGAACTCGAGCATATCGTCGGTTTGCCGTTGTTCGGCCGTAACGGGCGATCGTCTTGCCTGACTCGCGCCGGCGAACTCCTCTTGGTCGACGTCAATCGTGCCTTCGGAGCGCTCAAGGATGCCGAAGACACGCTGGGTCGACTGGTCGGCAAGGAGACCGGCGTCGTCTCGATCGGCATGGTGAGCAACGCGACCTACTTCCTGCCGCGACTGCTGGCAAGTTTTCATGCGGCACATCCCGACATCGAACTGCATGTGGCGGTTGCGAATCGGGAACATCTTCTCAAGAAGATGAGCAGCAATGAAATTGATTTCGCCATCATGGGCCAGCCACCGCAAGGCGTCGACACGCAATTCGAATTGCTCGCCGCTCAACCGCTCGGAATCATCGCCGCCCCCGAACATCCCCTCGCCCATCAGCGAAACATCTCTCCAAGCTCGCTCAACGACAGCGAGTTCATCGTGCGCGAGCTTGGATCGGGCACGAGGGCCGCCATGGATCGTTTCTTCCTCGACAAGGGTGTCGCTCCGCGTCATCTCATGGAAATGGCCAACAACGAGTTGATCAAGCAGGCGGTTGCCGCCAACATGGGATTGGCATTTCTCTCGCTGCACACTGCCAGACTGGAACTTCGAAACTCCATGCTCGTGGTACTCGATGTGGTGGGTCTGCCGCTCATCCGCTCGTGGCACATTGTCAAGATGGGTTGCGAGCCATTGAGCGCGGCCGCGGAGACATTGCGGCGCTACATCGTGGATTGCGCCAGGACCCAGATTGCGCAACAGCTCAACGACGCTGGAGAGATCTCGCCGAACAGCCTGGTAGTGCGGCCTCGAGAATCCAGGGCCCCTGCCCTGACGAACTGACGGGACAAGGGACTGACGAGCTGAGAGCCTGACGGGGTGAGGGGGAAGAGGACTACTCGTCGCCCCGGCTACTCCTCTATGAGATCGTAGTCCGTTTTCATGGCGCCGCATTCGGGGCAGCACCAGTCTTCGGGGATATCCTCGAAGCGCGTACCCGGCGCTATGTTCGTGTCGGGGTCTCCCAATTTTTCATCGTAGACGTGCGAACAATAGCGACAGCGATATTTACGCATGCGCGCACCCTAGCCTGTCTGATTTGACGGCGCTGCGGCCGTCGCGGACGGTCGAACGGCGGGATGAAACGTGGGGCGGATGGAAAAATTGTGCTGGATGGCGAGGTCCTTCTTGCGCAGTTCCGGTTCGAGTAGATACCACACCCTGTGGTTGTTGTAGAACGGCGTCATGGGAAACAGGTGATGGATCAGATGAAAATTCTGGTTCTGCAACGCGGGTCCCATGAACCATTCGGCACCTTCGCGAATGGTCGTCGCACCCGTGAAATTCTTTTCCTGTTCGACGTCGTGAGGCACATGTGGCAACCAGAAGAAGCTGAACCCCAGCGTGAGAAAGATCACGCGGGAGGGGATGAACCACAACATGAGCACCTCGAGCCCGTACCCGAAGTACGTGAGCACCGCGATCAGTGTGCCGAAGATGGCTGCGAACCAGTACGACTGCACCAAGAATGGCTTCGACACCTTGTCACCCTTGGAGAGCGCGTAGATCAAGTAAAAGCCGTCGATGAATATCCAGCGAAACGGCAGTTGCCACCACGGACCATTCAGCACCCGGTCCGGATCGAGCGGACCATTGGCGAAGCGGTGATGCAGCACGTGGCCCCAGCGGAACAGCTTCAGACTGACGTAAGGGGCCACCAACAAGAGCGCCAATTGACCGATCCAATCGTTGACCTTGATGTTCGTCGAGACTGCGCGGTGGATCGAATCGTGCACCACGCTGAACGCCACGTACCCGACCACGCTGTTGATGAGCATGCCCGCCCACAGCGGCATGCGCCCGCTGACGCCCAACGTGTCGGAAACGAGAAACGCGGCGTTCAAGGTCACCCACATGGCCAACGTGAGCCATGCGATCTTGGGCGTGCTCGTCAGAGACTTGAACTCCGCCCTTTGCTCGGGGGTCAAATGGTCGAACGAAATGTTCCGGTCGCTCATGACGTCATCGCGTTGGCTTGAACCATGTCGTCGCCCTGAGCCACGCCGTCGGCGTGGGCCACGCCCAAAATCCTGAATACGGTCGGTCGCACGAGTTCCTCCACGCGGCAGCCATGCACGAGTTGGTTGGCAACGTGCAAGGTGAGCAGGCCGTGCACGCTGGCCCATACCGCGTGCGTGATCTCGCGTGGATCACCCTGGACCACGCCCATCTGTACGCAACGTCGTACGAGTTCGACGGAATGTTCGAACAAGCTGCGGCGTGCCGCCAGCAATTCGGGATAACGCTGCGGGGGCGGCTGCGCGGTCACGAAGATCAATGTGTATTCCACGGGATGCTGGAAGACGAAATCCACGTAGGCATCCACGACCGCGAGCACGCGAGCCAAAGCCGGCGTCGCCGCTAATTCCGACATTGTCGCTAATTCCGACATTGCCGCCGATTCCCGCTCGCGCACGAACCGCTCGAACTCCGCGAAACACATCACCCGCACCGCGGCCAACAGGGCGTCCTTGTTCTCGAAGTACCGGTACGGCAGCGTGTGACTCACGCCCAAGGAATCGGCCAGTCCGCGGAACGTCACCGCATCGATGCCGTGGTCCCGGAACAGAGCCAACGCCCCCTCGCACAGCCGCACACGCATGGACTCCAATTCGGCCTGGGTAAGTGAGGATCGCGGCATGCATTTAATATACATCGTTTATTAAACAATGTATATGATTCGTGCGCGGTTCATTTCCCACCAGGGAATATCCCGCCGCGCCCTGCGCCCCGGTCAGACCGAGGCAACGTCGCCGGTTCGGGGTTACGCCGTTATGGATGCAGCCGTATTCTTAGATAGCAGTTGCAGAAACGGCTCCGGGCGGTGAATCGAATAACCCTGAACGAAGTCGACACCCAGAGTGCGTAACGCCGCGCGAGTCTCCGCGCGCTCCACGAATTCGGCGATCGTCTTGACGCCGACGACCTTGGCGACCTCGCAAAAGCAACGCACGGCGGCATTATCGAGCGGGTCATCCAGCAGGCCCGAGATGAATTGCCCATCGATCTTGATGTAATCCACCGGCAGCGTGCGAAGATAGCCAAACGATGACGCTCCGGCCCCGAAGTCATCGAGGGCGATGCGCACGCCCAAGGAACGGACCTCTTCGATGAACACCTTGGCATCGCCCAGATGGGTAATGGCCGCGGTCTCGGTGATTTCGAAGCACAATTTCCTCACATCGAACGAAGCCGCGCGCAGCATGCGCATGAGCTCCCGATGAAACGCACGATCCCCGACCGAATGTCCGGACAGGTTGACCGAAATCGTTTCGATGAGTTCCAGAGTGGTGTCTTCGGCTTCAAGATGCGAGAACACGCGCTGCACCACCCAGCGATCGATGCGTGCAGCCAGGTGAAATCGCTCGGCGGATGGAAGAAACGCACCAGGCGCAATCACGGCGCCGTCATCCGTGACCAAGCGCAGCAGGACTTCGCAGTGCAGCCCACCACCTGGGCCGCAAATTGGCTCGACATGCTGGGCAAACAGCGTAAAGCGGTTGTCGTCCATCGCCGCCTCCAGACGATTGACCCATTGCATCTCTCCCTGCCGCACTTGCAGCGCACTATCGGACTCCACCCACAGATGGACTCGATTGCGGCCCGCTTCCTTGGCCGCGAAGCAGCAGCTGTCGGCTGCTTGCATGACCGCAGCCGAACTCCCCCACCGCACATCGACCGGCACGACGCCGATACTCGTCCCGACGCGGTAGCGTCGGCCATCATGCGCGAACCGGTACGATTCCATCTGCTCGCAAATTTTTCGCCCGATCGTTTGGCCCTGCTCGATGCCGCAATTCTCGAGCAGCACGCCGAATTCGTCGCCTCCCAGACGCGCTACGGTATCGCGGCCGCGCACACAGCCCTGCAACACGGCACTGACCTGGCGGAGCAGTTGATCGCCCGCGGAGTGGCCACACGCGTCGTTGACTACCTTGAATTGATCGAGGTCGATGTACATCAACACGTGGGACGTGCCCTCGAGCGTGAGGCCGGCCAGCAGCCGCGACAAGCGCACCTCGAACTCGGCGCGATTGACGAGGCCCGTGAGCGCATCATGGGCGGCACGATGGCTCATTTCGCGGCTCAAGCGCCGTTGCTCGGTGACGTCGTGGAACACGAGCACCGCCCCCAAGATCTGACCGTCGGCATTGCGTATCGGCGAGGTGGAATCCTCGATGCCGAACTCGGCCCCCATCCGCGAAATCAGCGTCGTGTTGCTTTGCAAGCCCACCGCCTTTCCTTCCGCTAGGCAGATCGCGACCGGATTGAGACTGGGCTGCCGTGACTCGGCGTGCACGATGTTGAACACATCGACGAGCGGCTTGGAATGCGCCTCGGACTTGGTCCATCCCGTCATCGCTTCGGCCACCGGATTCAACCACTGCACCAGGCCCTCCCGGTCGGTGGTGATCACGGCATCGCCGATCGAATCGAGGGTGACACGCACGAGTTCGTAACTCTCGGCAAGTTCGCGCACGAGCCGGCGCTTCTCGGTGATGTCCTGGAAAGCCCCCACCAGCCGTGCCGCCGTACCGTTATCGAATTCCACGGTCCCCGTCGCTCGCGCCCAGAATATCCGTCCCGCGGCGGACACCAACTCCAGTTCAAGGTCCCACGGCGTCTGGTGCTCGATCGCGTCGTTGAGAGCTCGTCGTACGATCGTCTTCGATTGCTCGGTGTAGAACCCGAGCGCGTTCTCGAGCGTGGGTTCGAAGTCGGGGCTTACGTCGTGCAAGCGCCGCGTTTCGTCCGACCAGGTGAGCTTGCCCGTGGCGAGATTCAGCTCCCAACCACCGACGCCGGCGGCCGCGCCCGTGCGCGCGAGGAAGTTCTGGCTGTCGCGCAGCGCACGCACGGCCGCGCGCCGAGCATCGCTGCCGAGACCGACAGCAATGGGCGGCATCACGGTGGCGAGCAATGCGATCACCGGCAAACCGATCAGGGAGACGCTCATCGACGTGACCGGGTCGAGCCCCAAGGGACGAATACCGATGAGCCATAAATTGGTTATGAGGAGCCCGAAGGCGAGACTCATGACGGACGTACCAAACCCGCCCAACCGAAACGCGGCGACCAGCAACAACAATCCGATCGAGACGAACGGAAACCTGACGTAGCGAATTGCCAGGTAACACCCCGCAAGACCCAATACGAACGTGAGCGCGTTCTCGACGAGGAATTCCCGACGGGTGAGACGGCCGAGTTCTGGGCGACTGAACAAAATGATCGGGGGTGCCAACAGACATGCGCCAATCGCGTGCGATGACCACCACTGCAGCGCGCCTCGAGCGAAAGTGACACCAAAGTGATCTCGAAGGACGAATCCAGCCGCGACAGCCGACAGTCCCGGGATGACGATGCCAAGTACGACCGTCATGACGGCGGCATGGCTTATCGAGATATTGGGGTATGGCGCGACGCGAACGAACCGGAACGCCACCACCATGAGCGCAATTTCGGCCCCGTTAATGCCGGCGAAGATCGCGCCGATACCCCACAGCCGATGACCCACCATGACGTTCGCGAGAAGCAGCGCCAGCAACACCGAAATGGCCGCAGCCCGCCAGCGCACCTGTGGCCGACGGATCAATAGCGCCGCCGCAATGGCGGAACCGGGCCAAAATAAGGCAATACCGTCGGGTGACCGGGTCATCCAGAACGACAGGCCGGCCGCAAGAAAAATCACGGCACCGAGCAGCATCTCGTTGAACGGCGATCTCAGAAATTCCATACCGCGCGAGCGCCGCGGCTCGGGAAGCGCCTGCACCTGGGGACTCGACATCACACTCGCTGCAGGTGAAAGACCCTCTTTCACTCCGCGAAAGAAAGTCCCTTCAGGGCCACGCCTCAGTGCGTGACGACATATTGCAGGATAGTGGTGCCAGGAAGACGTGTAGTGCGACTCGGTCTCACTCGGCGTTTTTTGTCTGCGAATACTGGCCGCAGCCCGGTCGCGAAACCCGCAATGCTGCGAACCTAAAGGTTGTGCAGCGCATTGCGCGAGTGACTAACCGAGCTATGAACCCCCAATCACCTGAGCGGCGTGCAACCGGCTGATCGCGGCGCCGCTCAACCCCACGACCGTCTCCAAGACCTCGCGCGTGTGCTCGCCCAACCGCGGTGCAGGGACCGCCGGCAGCCGCCCCCCCGCGGCGAAGTCGAGCGGAATCGTCGGTGCCAGAATCGGACCCACGCCCGGCTGGTCGGTCATCCCGAACAACGGATTTTGCAGCGAGCACGCCGGGTCATTCGCAACCAATTCGCGCAGCGTCTGATAACGGCCCCAGCACACGCCGAGACGATCGAATACCGGTGCGAGTGCATCCAATTTCAGGGTGCCCACGCGCGTGCATACCAACGCCGCGATGTCCTCGCGCGCGCGGAAACGATCGCCTTCGCGCGACAGGTCGAGACCCAGCCTCCGCTCCAAGCCCGCCACCGCCACACCCAGGTCCAGCGCCTCGCACAACGCGGACCACTGTTTGACCGTGAGCGCCACGATCATGACGCGGCGGCCGTCTGCACAAATGAAATCTCCGCCAAACGCGCCGAACAAATAGTTGCCCACTCGCTCGCGCAGTTGGCCGCGCTGCGCCTCGGCAAGGAACCCCAAGTTCCCCAGGGTCGCCAGCGCCACGTCCTCGAGCGCCAGCTTGATGTGCTGACCTTCCCCGCTGCGGCGCCGATGGCGCTCCGCTGCCAGCAATCCCGTCGCCGCCATTTGCCCCGTGATGAGATCCCAGGCCGTCAGGACGTGATTGACCGG
>Ga0116230_10001317_pt1 | contig 23367 bp, 21 predicted proteins | sample S1TSphfallax_3_FD_88678 | JGI IMG/M metagenome (GOLD analysis project Ga0116230, IMG submission 88678) | Host-associated microbial communities from peat moss isolated from Minnesota, USA - S1T2_Fd - Sphagnum fallax MG | ecosystem: Host-associated > Plants > Peat moss > Unclassified | place... | reverse complement strand
AGCACGGTGACTTCGGTTGCCGTCGATCCGGGCTTGCGCGGATCGTCCACGCCGATGACGTCGAACAGTGCCGGATTCGCGGTCTTGACCTCGACGATCTTCGCATCGCGCAGCGCCAGGAGAAGCTTGCGCAATTTCGTGACGTCGGCGGGATAGTCGGCGCGTTGCGCCACCACCCAACCCGCCGGCGTCGACTGCAACGTCACGGCGGGATCTGCCGCGCCTTTGCGGATTTGCACCGACGTCACGGCATTGACGCTCTTCGCCAATGCCGGCAGCAGGGCCGTCCCTTGGGTCTCCTGCGAGGAATTGCGCCGCGCGCCCAACCACAGGCCGCCGCCAAGCACCACGACCGCCGCCAACAGCAGCGCGAGGAAGCGCTGCTGTTTCATGGCGCGCTCGATGGGTCGGCGAGGCCGCGGGTTTGCGAGGAGCCGCGCGCCTGACGCCGCCGCCGTGCCGCGAGCACCAGTCCACCGACCACGGCGACGAGCAGCGGCGCGACGGCGATGTTCAAGATCTTGATGCGGTTGTCGAGCCGGTCGATGTCGACATTCAGGCCGCGCTGCGTCTCACGCAACTCCTTGCGCGCCCGCGCCTTCTCGGCGGTGAAGCGGACGATTTCCTGCTCCTGTTCGGGGGAGAGCATCAGCGAACCCTGATCGTTGCGCTTGTTCTGCAACTCGGTGAGCTTGGTCTGGGTCTGTTGCAGCTCGTTCTCGAGTTCCATGACCTTGGACCGCAGCCGATCATCGGCCTGGCGCCTGAGCGTCTCGACCCGCTCGAAGGGCCGCGAAAAGTTCGCGCGGCCACGGATGCTGATGAGTGCGGAGCTGCCGGCAAGATTGTCGAGCACATTCGCCACCAGATCACCGTTGTTGGCGAACGCCTGCGCCAACTTCTGGCCGAACACCTCGCGCGTCTGCACCCACATGTAGTCCATCAACAGATCGGTGTCGGCAATGATGACGATGTTCGCGGGCGCTTTGGACTTCGCCAGGTGTGCGACCGGCGGCCCGGCCTTGGCGGCAGCCTCGGCGGGCGCGCCATTCGGATACGCGGACTCCAACGGTCCGGTCAAGCGCACCCCGAGGGCGTAGCGCTGGCCGGTGGGTTTGAAGCCGTCGCGCAAGGTGGCCGGGTCGCTGAGGCCGTTGAAGCGCTCAGCCGGCAAGGGGGCGGCGCTCGAGGAGCTTTGCAACAAGGGCTCGAGCGTGGTCTTCGCGCCCTTGCGCTGCGTGAGGTAGCCGGAGGTGGCCATGTTGATGACATCGAGCGAGGTGGTCACCACGTCCTCTTGATTCAAGTCGGCGCGATGCAGACCCAAGATACCGATGTGGCGGACCGGCGGCGACTGCATGGTGGTGCGCACCTCCAAACCCAGGTCGAGGTCGCCCACCACGCTGCGTGGGTCATAGCCCACGCCCCATGCCGACAGCAGCGGCTCGAGATCGGAGGAATGATCGGCGAGCGCGCCCGCGACGGGATTGGAGGGATCCTGGCCACTGGTGTCGGCGCCCGAATTCGGATCGACGAACAGCAGCATCTTGCCGCCGTTCAGCACGTACTGGTCGATGGCGTAGAGGGTCTTCGCCGCCAGATGTTTCGGGTGCACCACCATCAGCACATCGACGTCCGGGTCGATGTGATCCACATCGCTGGTCACCGGTTTGACCGTGAACAGCTGTTCGATCTGGGTGAGGATGGGCCAGGGCTCACCCATTTGGCCGGTCATGGGATTGAATTGACCCTCGAGCGGCAGCGACGATAGCAAGCCGATCACCGGCTTCTTCGGCGTGCCCAATTCGTGGATGAGCTTGGCCACGTCGTATTCGAGAAAGCCTTCATGGTCGCTCTGGAAACTGGCGATCGAAGCGCGCCCATCCGTCGAGTTGGTGCCGGCCAGGCCAAAGTACAGCGATTCGCCGCCGCCCGCTGACAGTGATTGCAGCCCGTCCCCGGCAGCCCGGTCTTCATCTTCGGAGAATGGCTGAGGGTCGATGACGTGCAGCCGGACCTTGCCGTTCGAGCGGGCGGCGATCTCTTCGAGGAACTCGCGCACCCGGCTGGCGTAGGGCAGCAGCAAGGGCGACTCCTTCGCGGCGACGTCGTGTGAGAAGTAGAAGTAGAGATTGATCGGTTCCTTGAGTTCCGCCAACACCTCGAGGGTGCCAGGCGTCAACGTGTAGAGCTTGTTCTGGGTGAGATCGAGCCGCGCGCCGCGCAAGGCCACGTTCGTCAGCATGACGACCCCGAGGAAGAGCACGGCGAGGGCGATCAGGCCGCCCACTCCATAACCGGTTTTCTGCCAACGACCAGAGCTCACGTCATTCCGCCTTTTTCATGTCGAGCACCAGCGCCGTGGCGGTCAGCCAGAAGACGATCAGCGCGGTGAAATAGACCAGATCGCGCAGGTCGATCACGCCCTTGGAGATGGCGTCGAAGTGCGTAAAGAAGCTCAACGAGGCAATGGCGTCGACGATGCTCTGCGGCAGCAGCGCGCGCGCGAAGTCGAGCACCAGCGGAAAGCCGGCGAGCAAGAAGATGAAACCGACCAGTGCGGCGGTGATGAAGGCGATGACCTGGTTGCGGGTCGCGGCCGACATGCACGTGCCGATGGCGAGAAAGCCGCCCGCCATCAGGAAACTGCCGATGTAGCCAGCGACGATGGCGCCGTTGTCGGGGCTGCCGAGATAGTTGATGGTGATCCAGATCGGAAAGGTGAGCGCGAGCGCGATGCCGGCGAATACCCAGGCGGCGAGAAATTTTCCGAGCACCGCCTGCCACAGGGTGATCGGCAGCGTCATCAACAATTCGATGCTGCCGCTGTTGCGCTCCTCGGCCCACAGACGCATCGACAAGGCCGGGATCAGGAAAAGGTACAGCCAGGGATGCCAACGAAAGAAGGGCTGCAGGTCGGCCTGACCGCGTTCGAACAGGCCGCCCAACTGAAAAGTGAACACGGCCGACAGCACGAGAAAAATCACGATGAACACGTACGCCAGAGGTGTCGCGAAATAACTGCGCAACTCGCGCCGGAAGATGGTCCCCACCGCCTTCATGGGCGGGCTTCCGGGTGTACCGCCGTGGCGGCGCCGGCGGCCGCGCCTTGCGTCAGGGTGCGGAACACTTCATCGAGGCGACCGGATTCCAGATGCAACTCGGGGACCTGCCAGTCATGCCGGGCGATGGCGGCGGAGACCGCGGGCAGGGCATTGGCGCCGGGGCGCGGCAGGGCGGTGAGCCGCAGATCGCGCTCATTCGCCTCCACGCCCACCACTTCGGGCAATGCGGCGATCGCGATGGCGGCGGCGGCATGCTGGTCCGCGCGCTCGAAACGCAGGCTCACCGCATGGTGGTAACGCGAGCGGGCCTCGAGCGCACTCGGCGACTCATCGGCGACGATGCGCCCATGGGCGATGATGATGGCGCGGGTGCAGACCTCGTGCACTTCCTCCAGGATATGCGTCGAGACGATGACCAATTTGTCCTTGCTGAGCTCATTGATGAGGCGACGCACCTCGTGTTTCTGATTCGGATCGAGACCGTCGGTGGGTTCGTCGAGAATGAGCACCTGCGGGTCGTGGATGATGGCCTGGGCAAGGCCGACGCGGCGCCGAAAGCCCTTCGAGAGGGTTTCGACGACCTGCTCGACCACCGGTTCCAGCGCCAGGCGCGCGATGACGATGTCGCGTCGCTGCTTGCGCCGTTCGCCCTTCAGGCCGCGGATGTCGGCGACGAAGTCCAAGAACTCGCCGACGGTCATTTCACCGTAGCTCGGCGCGCCTTCGGGCAGATAGCCCATGGCGGACTTCGCCGCCACCGGCGCCGCTTCGATGTCGTGCCCGCAGACCGTGACGGTGCCGGCGGAGGGCGCGATGAAGCCCGCGATCATGCGCATGGTGGTGGACTTGCCGGCGCCATTTGCGCCCAAGAAGCCGAGCACTTCGCCCGGCGCGACGCTGAAGGTCAGGTCATCGACCGCGAGCTTGCCGCCATAACGCTTGGAGAGATTTTTCGTCGTGATCATGGCGGCCGTAGAGTGCGGAAGGGGTTGTAAAGTTCCCGGCGGAGAGGAAATTTTTTATTGCGTGCGCTGTGGGCGTCGCGGCCAGCGGCTGCCATGCAGGCGGCGCGCAGTCTGCCGCTAACTGCGTCCCGCCCGCTCGTCGATGATGGATTTGTTGTCTTTGAGGATGCGTCGCACGTCGGTCACATGAGGTCGGTCGGCCATGCTCGAAATGAGCTCGGCAAGTTCATACCATTTACGGCCCCACTGTACCAGGCGCGCGGCATCCGCGATCACTTGTTCGCGCACCTCCTCGGACGGCGCAAAAACGCCTCGCTCGGCGCTCGGCGACCGGGTCGACGCGGGCGGCGGGTTGACAGGCCGTGCAGGGGACCCGGCGGCCGCTTGTCGCTCGGTACGCGCCACGGTGCTGGTTCCCACCGGCGCGCGCTCATGCACATCGCTGCCGATGAATCGCGGCATTTCCCGCGTGCCCGTGGCGGCCGTGGGCTGCTCGCCCGGCGCTGCCGCGCGCGCCGCCGCGGCGTGCAGTTGCTTGGCCGGCTCGGCCAGCGGAATGAACCGCTCGATGTGCTCCGAACCCACCAGGTTGGCGAGGAAGGCCATGAGTTCCAGGGATTCACTGTAATGCGGATCGCCTTGGCGGATCCGCTCCTCGACCTGCGCCTTCAAGGCCAGAGCCTTTTGACGGGCAAGCTCGATGATCCAGCGGCTCGGACGCTGATGTTTGGGCCAAGGCTGAATGCTCGCGTAAGCCGCCTCATCGAGGGCGCAGTATTGCAAATGCAGTTCGAGGCTGGCGAGCCACTTACCCAGTAGTTCGAGCAGACGTTGATCGGCGGGTGTTGTCATGGTGACCGTTCCAGTTTGCAACCCTACACCCAAGCGTTGACCGATGGCAAAGAGTCGGCGTTAGACTGGCGTCCATGTGCGGCATCATCGGAATCATCGGCCCGCTGGCCAGCGGCGACACGGTCAGCGCCATGGCGCAGAGTCTGCGCCATCGCGGGCCGGACGGCGAGGGAGTCTGGTCGGTGCCGGGCGCCGCGCTCGGTCACCGCCGCCTGGCCATCCAGGATACCTCCGAGGCCGGCCATCAGCCGATGGTGCACGGCCCGCTGGTGCTCACCTACAACGGTGAGGTATACAACCATGCAGCACTGCGCCGCGGGCTGCCCGGACCTTGGGCGTCGAGCGGCGATACCGAGACGCTGCTGCGCTTGTTGGCCGTCGAGGGCGCGGCGGCGGTGGAGCGACTGGCGGGCATGTTCGCCTTCGCACTGTGGGACGACATGGCGCGCCGGCTGTTGCTGGTGCGCGACCGGGTGGGCATGAAGCCGCTGTATTACCGGCTGCTCGCCGATGGCATCGCCTTTGCGTCAGAATTGAAGGCGTTGCTGCTGCTCGGCAAGCCGCCGATCGATCGCAGTGCCGTGCGGGATTTTCTGATCCATGGCTATGTGCCGGCGCCGAAGACGATCTACCAGGGCATCGCCAAGTTACCCGCGGGTCACCGGCTGACCTGGCAGGACGGCCGGGTGAGCATCGAGCGCTATTGGCGACCCACGACTTCACTCAAGGTCCGCGGGGAAGCCGACACGTTGGAACAATTGGACGACCTGCTGGGGAGCGTCGTCCCGGCGCACACTCTCGCCGACGTACCGGTGGGGGTTTTCCTGAGCGGCGGCATGGATTCGGCGTTGACCACTTACTATTTGCGTGGCCCGCGGACCTACAGCTTGGGGTTCGACGCCGCCGATCGTTCGGAACTCGACGCGGCCCGCAGCGCCGCCCGACATCTGTCGACGATGCACACCGAGATGACGGCACCCAGCGCGGATTTCGAGGCGGCTCTCGAGGCGATCCCTAGGTTGTTCGACGAACCGTTCGGCGACAGCGCCGCATGGTCGAATTATCTGATCGCCGGCTGCGCGCGGCGTGAGGTCACGGTGGCGTTGTCCGGCGAGGGCGGGGATGAAATTTTCTGCGGCTATCCGCGTTATTGGTCGGACATCGGCGCGCGGTCGTCGGTGCTCAAGCGGGCGCTCGCGAACACGCTGCCGCCGCTGTCGCGGTTCGCCATGTCCATGCAACGCCATGCGGCCTTGGGGCTGCCGGCCTTTGCGCTGGCGCTGGGTGGCTTGGCGGAGAACCAGGTCGATGCCTTGCTGGCCGACGACTGGCGGGAGTCTGGCTACGATTACCTGTGGTTCTACCGACAGTTCTGGTCGCCCGATCTCGCGCCGCTGGCGCAGCTGCGCTGGCTCGATTTGAACACCGATCTGGCGGAGGGATTGCTCACCAAGGTGGACCGCGCCAGCATGGCGCATTCGCTCGAAGTGCGGCCGCCGCTGTTGGACCATCGCTTGGTTGAATTCATGTTGAGCGTCGATCCCGCCTTGTTGGTCGATCGCCGTCGGCGCCGGGGCAAGTTGTTGGTGCGCCGCTTGATGGAGCCGCGACTCCCGGCGGGGCATCTCGACCGCCCGAAGTCCGGCTTCGGTCTGCCGCTCCACCGATGGCTCCGCCGCCATCCGACGGTGCTGCAAAAGGCGGTGGCGCGACTGCGCGAGCGTGGTGTGCTGCGGCGGTCGGTGGGTGCTGAGTTTCGCCGGGCGTGGTACCTGTTGGTGCTCGATCGCTGGTTCACCGCCTTTGGCTGAAGCTGCGCCGCGATTGTTGTTCCTGCCGGTCTCGGGCGAGTTCGGCATGGGCGAATATGCGCGCTCACTGGCGATTGCGCAGGGGGCGGTGGCGCACTGGCCGCAGGCGGTGATTCATTTCGCCCTGAGCCGGCGCGCGCGCTATGCGGCCGGCACGCCGTTTCCGACGACACTGCTCGATTCCTCGCCCACGTTTCATAGTGCCGCGGTCGGCGAACTCATCCGCACCTTTCGTCCCGACGCGGTGATCTTCGATAATGCGGGCCGCACGGCGCAGTTGCGCGCGGCGCGCGCGAGCGGCGCGCGGGTGATCTACATCAGCGCCCGCGCGCGGCAGCGTCGCAAGGCATTCCGCTTTCGCTGGATGCGACTGATCGACGAGCATTGGATTGCCTATCCGCGCTTCATCGCCGGGAACTTGAGCACGCTCGAACGGCTGAAGCTCAAGCTGCTGCGCCGGCCGCGGGTGCGCTTTCTGGATGTGATTCTGGCAAGAACCGCGGCGGCGGAGGCGGCGGAGGCGGCGCCCGCGGCGCCCGCGGCGAAGCGCCAGGCCTACGTGCTGTTCATTCCTGGCGGCGGCACGGCGCATCCCGGCGCGCGCGATGCCGTCGAACGCTTCTTGGCCGCGGCTCGGGGACTGGCGCGGCGCGGAGTGGCCACCCGCTTCGTGGGCGCGTCCGCGGCGCTCGCGGCAGCGGCGGTGGCGCCAGTCACAGAACCGGCGACGCTGTCGCTGTTCGAGATCTTGCCGCAGGCTGAGCTCGCCGGGCTGATGCGGAACGCGCGACTCGTCGTCGCCAATGGCGGTTCGACTCTGCTGCAATCCATCGCCTGCGGTGTGCCGTGCGTGGCGGTGCCGATTGCCGGCGACCAGGCGGGCCGCATTCATCAGTGCGTGCGTGCCGGCGTGGCGCTGGCCGCCCCGCTCGACGCGGCGGCCATCGAGCGCAGCGCGGCCGAGCTGTTCGCGGATGATGCGCGACTGCTGGCGATGGCGGGGCGGGCGCGCGGGCTCAAGCTCGCCGACGGCGTCGAGGTGGCGGTTCAGGCGATCACGGCCCTGCTGGCGCCGGCTTAAAGATCGCCGTCATGCCGAACGCGTTGCTCATGGGGTATGGACTCGATCAGCCGTCCTTTCGGCATCGCATGCGCAGCCTGATCGAGCCTTTGACCCGGGCCGGTTGGGCCGTACGCACGGAGCAATTTCCGAGTGGCCGCTATGGCCTGCGCACCTGGGAGCGGCGCGCGCTGCTGCGCTCTGCCGATGTCGTGGTCCTGCATCAAATCAAACTGAGCGGCGCCGAAGCGCGGTTGTTCGCCGCCTTGAGCCGCCGGCGCGTGTTCGATGTCGATGATGCCATCTACGTGCGCAAGCCGCGACAACTGGGCGACCCGGTGCACGATTCGCCTTGGCGCCGCCGCAAGTTCGACGCGACCTGTCGCGCGGTCGATGTGGTGGTGGCGGGTAACGCGGTGCTCGGCGACGTCGCGCGGCGGGCGGCGCCCGAGGTGGTGATCATGCCGACCTCCATCGATGTGGCCTCCTACCGGCCGAGCGTTGCATCCGCGGCCGATCCGCCGATCATCGCCTGGATCGGCAGTCCGGAAAATCTCATTTACCTGGAGATGATTCGCCCCGCCTTGGCGCGGCTGTCGATGCGTCATCCCAGCCTGCGCTTGCGCGTCATCTGTTCGCAGTTTCCCGACTGGCCGGAGGTGCGCGTCGAGCGCGTGGTATGGAGTGCGAACGGCGAGGCCGAGGCGCTGGCCGGGGCGCACATCGGCATCATGCCGCTGACGGATGATGAGTGGGCGCGTGGCAAGTGTGCCTTCAAGCTGTTGCAGTACATGGCCGCCGCGCTGCCCTGCGTGGCCTCACCCATCGGCGCGAACACCGAGGCCGTGATCGACGGCGTGAACGGCTTGCATGCGCGCGATAACGGCGAGTGGGAACTCGCCCTGGAGCGGCTCATCAGCGCGCCTGCGCTGCGCGCGAGCTTCGGCGCCGCAGGCTTGGCGCATGTCGAGCAGCGCTACGCGATGCGGGTATATCAGGCTGGTTATGTGGCTCTTCTCAAGCGAATGACCGCAGCTTAAGACGGCGGGGTATAATCCCGCGATGGCAACGATGCGTTTGTTTCAGATCCTTAACCACTATACGCGGCGTGAGGATCTGGATCCCGGTTTCGAGGTGTTGGACAACTCGGCGAACCTACGGCCCGACTGGTATGAGTATTGGCCGATCAGGAATTTCCTGGTGGGTCAGCCGCTCGACGAGGAGACCTTCTACGGGTTTCTCTCGCCGAAGTTCAAGCACAAGACCAATCTCAGCGCGGCGCAGGTGCGCGAGTTCATCGCCGCGACGCCGCCGGCCACCGACATCGTGCTGTTCAGCCCCAGCATTCACAACAGCGCGTATTTTCAAAGTGTGTTCGAGCATGGTGACCTGGAGCATCCGGGCCTCGCCGGCGTCGCCGTGCGGCTGTTCGCGCGCCTTGGGCAGCGGCTCGATCTCGAGACCTTCATCTCGGACTCGCGCAACACCGTGCATTCGAATTACTTCATTGCCAAACCGCGATTCTGGCGCGCCTGGCTCGACATCACCGAACGCATGTATGCCATCGCCGAGACGGCGGATGATCCGCTGGGCAAGGAGCTCTGCACGCCGACGAAGTATCGCGGCGGCTACCAGGTGCACATGAAGATCTTCGTGATGGAGCGAATCGCCACCTGGTTGTTGGTGACCAACCCCGGTTTCGTGGCGCGGGCGCGCGACCCATTTGCCGCCCGCGGCCGCTTCTATAAACTGCCGGTGGCGATCATCTGCGATGCGCTGAAGATCGCCTACCAGACGGAGCGCCGAGGCCAGTACCTGGATGTGTTCCGGATGCTGCGGTCGCTGCACAAATTGTTGAATCTGCAGGTGCGCATCGGTGGCCGGGTGGGCCTCCGTCACGTGCAGCCCACCTTGAATCACCTGAGGGCCTATTGGCACGGATGACATGACGACGAGGCAGATTCGAGAGGATGGGCACTTTTGGCGCGGCCGCCGCGTGCTGCTCACGGGCCATACCGGATTCAAGGGCGCCTGGCTGCATCTGTGGCTGCGCACGCTCGGTGCCGAGGTCAGCGGCTATGCCCTGGCGCCGGCCACGGCGCCCAGCCTCTGGGCGCTCATCGGTGAGCCGACGCGGTCGGTCATCGGCGACATTCGCGATGCGGCCGGCTTACGTGAGGTTGTGACGACAGCCGCGCCGCAGGTGGTGATTCACATGGCGGCGCAGGCGTTGGTGCGTGAGTCCTACCGTGATCCGCTCGGCACCTACGCCACCAACGTCATGGGCACCGCGAATGTGCTCGAGGCCTGCCGCGGCGCCGTGGGTCTCGAGTGCGTGGTCATCGTCACCAGCGACAAGGTGTACGAGAATCTCGGCATGGGTCGCCCCTTCAGCGAGGCCGATCGACTGGGCGGACATGATCCCTACAGCAACAGCAAGGCCTGCGCCGAGCTGGTCACGGGCAGCTTCCGCGACAGCTTCTTCGCCGCGGGACCACCCGTAGCCACGGTGCGTGCGGGCAATGTCATCGGCGGCGGCGACTGGTCGGCCGACCGCTTGATTCCCGATTGCGTGCGGGCGCTCGGGCGCAGCGTGCCGGTGCCGTTGCGCTACCCCGAGGCGGTCAGGCCGTGGCAGCACGTGCTCGAGCCGCTGTCCGGCTATCTGGCAATCGCCCGCGCGCTGGTCCAGACTCCGCAGGCGGCGCCGCGTGCCCTGAACTTCGGTCCCGAGCCTGAGGCGTTTTGCACGGTGCGCGAGGTGGTCGAGGCGTTCAGCGCCCGCTTCCAAGGCAGGCCGGGTTGGCGGGCCGATGGCGGGATACACCCCAAGGAGGCGCAGGCGCTGACCCTGGCCTCGGACCTTGCGACGCAGGCGCTCGGCTGGCGGCCGCGCTTGAACATTCAAGAATCGCTCGCCTGGACGGCGGATTGGTACAGCGCCTATGAGGCGGGAGATGACATGTTGAGCTTCACGGAGTCGCAAATTCTTCGGTACCAGCGATCATGAAATGCGTGATCCTCGCCGGCGGCAAGGGCACACGCATCGCCGAAGAATCGATCAACCGGCCAAAGCCCATGGTGGAGATTGGCTCGCGACCGATTCTCTGGCACATCATGAAGCTCTATGCCCACTTCGGGGTACGCGACTTCATCGTCTGCTTAGGCTACAAGGGCTACATGGTCAAGGAGTATTTCGCCAACTACTTCCTGCATCAGGCCGACGTGACCTTCGACATGGGCTCGAATCGGGTGGACTATCACGACTGCCGCAGCGAACCCTGGAAGGTCACGCTGGTCGATACCGGCGAGGAATCCATGACCGGCGGTCGATTGGTGCAAATCGGCAAGTACTTGAATGCCAATGAACCATTCTGCATGACCTATGGCGACGGCTTGTCCGACATCGACATCAATGCCGAAATTGCCTTTCACAAAGAGAGCGGCTGCAAGGCCACCGTCGCCTGTGTGCGGCCGCCGGCGCGGTTCGGCCGGATCGTCATCGAAGGGAGCCGCGCCACCTCCTTCGAGGAAAAACCGAGCGGTGAGGGTGGCCTCATCAACGGCGGCTTCTTCGTGCTGCACCCCTCCGTGCTCGAACTCATCGACGGCCCGAAGACGGTATGGGAGAACGAGCCGATGCAGAGTCTGGCGACGAGCGGCCAGCTCGCCGCCTGGGTGCACCGCGGCTTCTGGCAGCCCATGGATACGCTGCGCGACAACCAGCTTCTCAACGGCCTGTGGGACAGCGGTCGGGCACCGTGGAAGCTCTGGAATGGCTGAGCCGGTCATGCGTAGGCTCGGCATCCGTGGCCGCGGCCCGGTCGACTTCAGCATGGTCGACTGAGCGATGGCGGGCCCCGTCACGCGCTGCCGCGCCTGCAGCGGCCGGCTCGCTGTCACCATGGCGGATCTCGGCATGCAGCCGCCGTCGAATGCCTTCCTCGCCCTGCCCGGCGATGGGGCGGACGAAAAACGGTATCCCTTGCGGGCGCGGGTGTGCGAGGACTGTAAGCTGGTGCAGATCGATTACGATGTGGCGCCGGAGGAATTGTTCGGCAACTACGTGTACTTTTCCTCTTATTCGGAGGAATGGCTGGCGCATGCCAGGGTTTACTGCGACATGGCGCGACGGCGCTTCGCGCTCGACGCGCACAGTCTGGTCGTGGAACTGGCGAGCAACGATGGCTACCTGCTGAAGAATTTCTTGGCGATGGGAATTCCCGTTCTCGGCATCGACCCCTCGGGCACCGTGGCCGCGGCGGCCAAACAGGTGGGGGTGCCGACCCTGGTGGAGTTCTTCGGCGAGGAGTTGGCCCGGCGCGTGGTGAGCGAGCAGGGCCGGGCGGATCTCATCATCGGCAACAACGTCCTCGCACATGTTCCCGCGCTCAACGACTTCGTTGCCGGCATCGCCGTCCTGCTCGAGCCGTCCGGCAGCGTGACCATCGAGTTTCCCCATCTGCTCACCCTCATCGAACATGTCGAATTCGACACGATTTACCACGAGCATTACTCCTACCTCTCGCTATTCGCGATCGAGAAGGTGTTCGCGCGGCATGGGCTGCGAATCTACGACGTCGAGGAGTTGTCGACCCACGGCGGCTCGCTGCGGATCTTCGCCGCGCATGCCGACCGCGATGCGATCGCCGACAGTGAGACGCTGCAACGGGTGCGCGCCCAGGAGGCGGGCGCCGGGCTGCATGAGCTGTCGACCTACTCGCGATTCGCCGAGCGCGTGGAGGAATGCCGCCGCTCGTTGCTGGCATTCTTCGCGGCGGCCAAGCGCGAGGGCAAGACCGTGGCGGCCTATGGCGCCGCGGCGAAGGGCAACACCCTGTTCAATTTTTGTGCGGTGACCCGCGCCGAGGTTGCCATGGTGGCCGATCGCAATCCGCACAAGCAGGCCAAGTTTCTGCCGGGCACGCATATCCCCGTAGTCTCGCCGGAGGAGTTGATGGCGGCGCGACCGGACTATGTGCTGATCCTGCCCTGGAACCTCGAGGAGGAAATCCGCCGGCAACTGCACGGCATCAAGGCCTGGGGTGGCCGGTTCGTCACGCCGGTGCCCGTGGTGAGCGTCGATCGCGACCCCGGCCATCGCGACCCGGGCCATCGCGATGCAGGTCATCGCGAGCCGGTCGAGCCGTGATGGCGCCGGCCCGGCCGTGATCTTCACGCCGGCGTTGCTGGGCGGCGCGTGGGTCATCGACATGACACCCGCCGCCGATGAACGGGGACTTTTCGCGCGCAGCTTCTGCGCCGCCGAGTTCGCCGCGCAGGGACTCACCGCGCCGGTGAATCAATGCAGCGTCTCCTTCAACAGCCGCCGGGCGACGTTGCGGGGCCTGCATTTTCAGGCCGAACCGCACGGCGAGGAGAAGCTGGTCCGCTGCACCTCGGGCGCCATTTTCGACGTCATCGCCGACTTGCGGCCGCAGTCGCCGACCTATCGCCAGTGGTTCGGCATCGAGCTGACCGCCGCCAACCGCCGTGCGCTCTACATTCCGCGGGGAGTCGCGCATGGCTTCGTGAGCCTCGTCGATGGCAGCGAAGTGCTCTATATGATGTCCGCGGCATTCGCCCCGGATGCTGCCCGCGGAGTTCGTTGGAACGACCCGGCGTTGGCTATTCGCTGGCCGCTGCAGCCACTCATCATTTCGGCACGCGATGCGGCCTATCCGCTGCTCGACTCATGATGCCGGCCGCTGCCGCTGATGGTCTTCGGGCTCTCGGGCGAAAGGTGGTGGTGGTCACCGGCGCCGGCGGATTCATCGGGCGCACGGTGATCGCGCCGCTGCTCGAACGGGGCTACACGGTGCACGCCATCGTGGGGCGCGCCGCCACCGGGGGCAGCCCCCCGACCGACGCCAGCCTCCCGCGGGTTGCAGATGCAGCCGACGGTGCTCATACCCATTGGCTCGACTTGTTCGATACCGCGGCGGTGCGCGCGCTGCTCGAGACCGTCCAGCCTTCGCATCTTCTGCACTTCGCCTGGGTCGCCACGCCCGGCGTGTATTGGCAGAGTCCGGACAACAAGCGCTGGCTACGGGCAAGCGAGCAGCTGCTCGAGGATTTCCGTGCGGTCGGCGGCGCCCGCGTCGTGATGGCGGGGACGGGGGCCGAATACGACTGGTCGCGCGTGGGTGTGTGCGATGAGCGTGATGGCCCGCTCGCCGATGAATTGGGTGCGCCGGCCACAGCCTACGTACGCGGTAAGCTGGCGCTGCAACGCTCGCTGGCGCGAGTCACCGCTGAACACGAACTGTCGAGCGCGTGGGGCCGCGTCTTCTTTCAATACGGACCCGGTGAGCATCGTGAACGGTTGGTGGCATCGGTGATCACCCGACTGCTCGCCGAGCGCGCTGCGCCCTGCACCCATGGACGTCAGATCCGCAGTTTTTTGCATGTGGCCGATGTCGGGTCGGCATTCGCCGCGCTGCTCGACAGCACCGTGCAGGGTCCGGTGAACATCGGCTCCGATCGGCCGATTCGTATCGCCGAGCTGCTCGGCGAAGTGGCGCGGCAGATCGGCCGACCGGAACTGCTGCAACTGGGCGCGCTCACCGCCCCGGCGGCCGAACCCGAACTCCTGCTGCCGCGCATCGAGCGGCTCCGCGCCGAGGTCGGGTGGCACCCCCGCTTCGAGCTCGCCGCCGGCCTCGCCGACAGCATCGCCTGGTGGCGGCAGCAGCCATGTTGACGCCTGGCTGGCATCCTCTGGTCGTGCATTTTCCATTGGCATTGATCGTCACCGGGGTGATTTGTTTGACGCTGGCCTGGGCGCGTGTCCCGCCGCGCCACACGGCCACCCTGGCCGTGGTCGGCACCTGGAACCTATGTCTTGGCGCCGTCGCTCTGTTCGCTGCGCTCGGTACCGGACTTGCAGCCGCCGGCGATTTGCACGTCGGTGCCGCCGCACATGCGGCGATCACGGCACATGTGAAGTCGGCCATCCTGAGCACGCTGCTGGTCCTGCCGGCCGCCATGTGGCGAGGCTTCGGCATTCCGCCCGAGGCGCGCCCCTCGGCTTTGTTCACGCTCCTGCTGTGGCTTGCCACGGCCTCGTTGGTGGTCACCGGCTATCGGGGCGGTCAAAATGTGTACCGGTACGCCATCGGCGTTGCCGCCACCGACCTGGCGGGGGAGCATCCTTGAGCGGGTGTTGCGGGGGAGCGTGACGACTTGGTATGGTCGGCGCTTCATGGGAGCAAACAGAACGCATGAGCATCACGTCCTTCATCCACGGGCTACCGAAGTGCGAACTGCACGTGCACATCGAGGGAACGCTCGAACCGGAGCTCAAATTCAAGCTCGCCGCGCGTAACGGCATCACGCTGCCTTTCAAGGACGTGAGCGAGATGAAGGCCTCGTATGTGTTCCACGACCTGCCATCTTTTCTAACGCTGTACTACGGCGGGATGGAGGTGCTGCTGACCGAGCCGGATTTCTATGATTTGACCCTGAGCTATCTGACCAAGGCTCATTCGCAGAACGTGGTTTATGCGGAGATTTTCTTCGACCCTCAGGCTCATACGAGCCGGGGCGTGAGTTTCGACACCATCATTCGCGGGATCCGCCGCGGTCAGCTCGACGCCGAGAATCGACTCGGCATCCGCTCGCAACTCATCATGTGCTTTCTGCGCGATTGGAGCGCGGAATTCGCGATGGCGACGCTGCTCGAGTCGCTGCCTTACAAGGAATGGATCGTGGGTGTCGGACTCGATTCGGACGAAAAGGGCAATCCGCCGGCGAAGTTCGCCAAGGTATTCGCGCGCGCGCGCCGCGAGGGCTATCTGCTCACCATGCACTGCGACGTGAACCAGGATGATTCGGTGGCGCACATCTGGGATTGCGTCAATTTGATCGGCGTCGATCGCATCGATCACGGGGTCAATTCGCTGGAGGACGCCGCGCTCTGCACCACGCTGATCGATCGCAAGCTGGCGCTGACCGTGTGTCCCATCTCGAATGCCTTCGTCACGGATGGTCCGGCGACCGATGTGGTGGGAAAAATGCTGGCACTCGGCATGCGCGTGACGATCAACTCCGATGACCCTGCCTACTTCGGCGGTTACATCGAGGAGAACTTCGCCTTGGTCGAGAAGAATCTCGGACTCGGGCCCGCGGGCCTGTCGATGCTGGCGAAGAACGCCATCGAAGGCTCGTGGCTGCCGCGCGCCACCAAGGATCAATTCCTCGGACGGGTGGACGCGCATCTCAAAATTTATAGCGCACACCCAGCGTCGGATTGATGTTGGTGGTATTGAAGGCGTAACCACTCGCGACACCATTGTAGACGCCGCTGTACATGGCGCCGGCATAGGCGTCGAAGTGTTTGTTGAAGAAGTAGTCGGCGTCGATCGAGAAGGCCTCGAAGCTGCCGCTGCAGGTGCTGTTGACCGACGTGGAACAGCCCGCCACCGCGCCGCTTCCATAGGCGTTTTGACGATAGCCATAGTACGCCGCGGCCAACTGTAGCTTCGGGATGACGGTGTAACGAACGCCCGCCCAGTAAACCTGCAGAATCTTGGCATTCGCGTAGGCTGTGTTGTTGACGAAAGCCAGGGTGTAGCCGCCGATGTCGGTGAACCCCGCGCTGATCGGCGTGTCGGGGTTGGAATACTTGATGTGCTCATAGCCGGCAAAAAATTTCAACGGGTCGAACTTGTACAACGCCATGAGAGAGAACACGGTGTTGTCCGAAATCGTCGCCGCCACCGAATTCGACACCGAATAGCCGAGTTTGGGCAGGGCGGTCACCTGCGCCGCCGTCAGTGTGGACGCGGTGATGGCGTCGTTGACCTTCGAGTAGAAGGCATCTACCGAGGCGCCCGCGTACTCACCGCCGATATCTGCCTGGAACGCTGAATTGGTGGTGCCGTTCGAGTTATTGAACTTGTAAAGGGCGCCCACGTGCAAGACATCATAAAAGGTTCCCGAATACTTCAAGGCCGAGTCCAGCCGTTGATCCTCCGTGCTGCCGGCGCCTTGGTACGTGCCCGATCCACCGAGCAGTCCGAATGCCGTCGCGCCTAAGTTCGGGTCGTACTTGATGATGCCTTCGGCGACCAGATTCAACTGTCGTCCGAAGGTGATGGTGCCGTACTGCTTGGAGCTCAAGCCGGCGAATGCCGTTTGGAAGGCCTGGCCGGCCGAGGCGCCGTCGAAGTTCACGGTTTGGGTCGCGGCGGTGCGACCATTGTTGACGACCAGCGATTTGACGGCATTGGCGAGCTGGCCGGATTGGGGATTGAAGAAGCTTTCGATTTGGAAAAGTGCTGACCAATCCGCGGCGAGCGGTTCAAGTCCCTGCAGACCGACGCGCGACTGGCCCATGTTATTCGGCGCGACGCCGAGGACTGATTGTCGGCTGTCCTTCTGGACGATGTTGTTGCTGGCGGCGGGCCGATAGTCGCTGAACGGCGCGGCATGGGTATCGTATTGAATGCCGACATCGATGACGCCGTAGAGCGTGATGCCATTCCAGGTGAGCGCGTCATCGTTCGTGATGTCAGGACCGGTCTTGTTTTGTGCAAGCGCCACCGTGGCGTAGAGGCCACTGAGGGTAAGCAGGGCACCCAAGGCAATCCCCCGGCGACGGGGCTTACGCGAATGGTTCATGGATGTGTTCTCCCGCAAAAGACTGGCAACGTCAGCCAGGCTTGGTATTGTCTGTGCTCGATTCAAACCGCGAAGTTTCAAGAAACCGCTCACCATGCGTCAAATGCCTAGAGTTGCCTCGCTAATGCCGTATCGGTATAAGGCGTATGCATGGGCGGCGTCGTTGGGATTGCATGTTCTGCTGATACTCATGGTGCTCTGGTCGACCCCGGGGCCGCTGCCCATCCCGCCCCTGGTGCCGCTCAAGCTGTTGGACCTGTCGCTGCCGAAAGCCAACACGTTGCTCGATGGTGAGCCGGACGCTCCGCCCTGCGGGGTGGGCAAGTCTTACCGGGGTATCGGCATGCAATTCAATCTGCGTGATATCGTCATCAATGCGCCGCAATCCTATCCGGCCTTCCAAGCCGGCATCCGGGTGGGCGACATCGTCATTGACCCGAACATCGAACCCGACGGCGAGGGCTACGAAACGGTGAATTTCATCCACTCCGGGAAGGCGCACCGCCTGCGGATCAAGACCGAATGGATCTGTCTGCGATGAATGGCGCCGGTTTGCTGATTGCAATTTTCGTCATCTCATTGGGCGCAAGCCTGGGCGCGCTGCTGCGCTGGTACTTGGCGGTGCGGCTCAATGCATGGTTTCCGCAACTGCCGCCGGGCACCTTGACGGCGAATATCCTGGGCGGCTATCTGGTCGGTATCGCGATCGCTGTTTTTTGGGCTTTTCCGGCGCTCTCGCCGCAATGGAAGTTGCTGACGATCACGGGGTTTCTCGGCGGCCTGACGACCTTCTCGACGTTCTCCGCGGAGGTGGTTACCGCCCTGCTCGAAGGGCGGAGCCGCTGGGCGCTATCGACGATCTTCGTGCACGTGGGCGGCAGCATCGCCATGACGCTATTCGGGGTGGGAACGGTGCGCCTGCTGGTGGGAGCACTCGCATGAGCACGGAATTGCTGCGGCTGCTGCACCTTGAGGACAAGGCCTGACCGGCCCAGCCCAGCCGGCCGACCGTCGCAATCGAGGGGGTATTTCATGTGTTACTCCGCACAAGTCGTGCAAGTGGTGCGCAAGCTGCATCGGAACCTGGGGGTTCGGCTCGATATGGACGAGGCGCTGAAGCTGTTCGTGCGTCGACTCGATGATCCGTCGCTGCACATCTCGCGAGGCTTCGAGGCGAATTTCGAGCAGCCTACCAGCGATCAAGGCAGACGGATCAAAGAGGCGATCGATGAGCACCGTGCGCGCACGGCGACCCAGCTCGAGAAGGCAATCTTCTCGCAGAAGACCCGACTCGTGAATGCGGAGCGCTCCCTGAAGGTCAAGGAAACCAAGAAGGCGCGTGAAGACGTGCGCATCGCGACGAGCAAAATCGAGACGTTCACGGACAAGCTCAGCGACCTGCGCCGGACCGAGTCCAAGGCGCGCGACAATCGAATCTTTCCCATGGTCTACACCGGCGTCATCATCAAACAAGACGGTGAAAACCGTCTCGTGCCGATGCGCTATGCCTGCCGGCCGGCGGGCAAACCGTCGTTTTACGACAAGAAGTTTCCGGGACTCTACAACGCCCGGCGGGACAATCTGGAAAGATTTTGGAGCGAACAGTTCGGCGCCCATCATGCGTTGATGGTGGTCGACAGTTTCTATGAGAATGTGCTCCTGCATGTCAAGGAACACCGGCAGCTGCGCGCCGGGGAGCGGGAACAAAACGTCGTGCTGCATTTCACCCCGACGCCGCCACAACCCATGCTGATCGCCTGCCTCTGGTCGCATTGGACCGATCCCAAGGAGCCGGATCTCAAAGGCTTCGCGGCGATCACCGACGAGCCACCGGCGGACGTCGCCGCGGCGGGCCATGATCGTTGCATCATCAATCTGCGCGAGGAACACGTCGAGGCATGGTTGACGCCGGCGGGCCGATCGCCGGCGGAGCTGTACTCGATTCTCAGCGATCGGGCGGTTTCCACCTTTGCGCACGTGTCGCTGGCGGCCGCTTGAAAGAGAATCATTGATTAATCGTTACCCCCAACGTACATTCAGGTTCGCCTTGTCATAACGCGGAAAAATCGCGACAACCCAATTAAACCAGGGAGGTTCTAGATGAAGTTCTCGAAGATACTCAAAGTGCTTGGTGCGGGAGCAATGGTTGCCACCGCGACGTTGAGCGCACCCATGGCGGCTACGGCGGCATCGACCATCGCCAACAACATCCCGGGATTCGTCAAGTCGGCGACCGTCCTCGGGAAAACGGCGACGAGCAAGACCATCGCCGTGACCGTCTGGTTGAAGCCCCGCAACAAGAGCCAACTGGACGCCTTGGTTGCCTCTCAATACGACCCGAAGTCCGCCTCGTACCGTCACTGGCTCACTCCCGAGGCATTCGAAGCCTCGTATGCGCCGACGGCGGCGGATGCAACGACGGTTTCTCAATTCTTGACCAAGAGCGGGCTCACCGTACTCTCGGTGGGTCCGAAGAACATGTACGTCCGCGCGCAAGGCACGGTGGGTGCCGTCAACAGCGCCTTCCAAGTGGTGTTGCACGACTTCAATTTCCAGGGTGCGACGCATTACGCGAACACCACGGCTCCCGTCGTGTCGGACGCCGCCGCCAGTTTGATCGGCGCAGTGTATGGATTACACGACCTGACCTATACGCACCCCTATGTCACGCAAACCTTGGGAGGCGCAGCCGGCAAGGGTTCGAGCCGAATCATCGCCTCGTCCGCTCCAAGCATCAGCGATAAGTGCATCTCGGGCTCGGAGAGTGAAACTCTGTCGGGCAGCACACCCTATCCCGAGGTCAAGTTGAGCGGTAATGGTTATTCCACCGCCTCCGGATCGCTGGGGGGGTGCGGCTATACGCCGCCGGAGATCCAAAAAGCCTATGGGCTGCCGGCGCTGTACGCGAAGGGTTTGAACGGTGCCGGCCAAACCATCGTCATCATCGACTGGTGTGGTTCGCCGACCATCCTCGCGGATGCGAATACTTTCTCCGCGTCGTATGGTCTGCCGGCCCTGACGTCGAGCAACTTTCAGATCATCAGTTCGTCGACCCCAGCGACTTGCGGCGCGCCGGACGCTGAGATCAACATCGACGTGGAGTGGGCGCATGCCATCGCACCGGGCGCGAATATCGATCTGGTGGTGCCGCCGAGCGCGAACTTCAGCGACGTCGATGCGGGCGTGTTCTACGCCGTCATCAACGGGCTGGGCAGCGTCATCTCCGGCAGCTACGGCAGCGAAGAATTGTACGATAGTCCGGCCGAGGTGCAGACCGAGAGCCTCATCAACGAAATTGCCGCCGCGAATGGCATTTCAACCAACTTCTCGAGCGGCGACTCCGGCGACTTCACATTTGATGTCGGTTTTCCGCCGAGCGTGAGCGTACCGGCCGATTCGCCCTACGCGACGGCGGTGGGTGGTGTCAGCCTCACGCTCAACAAGACGACCGGCGCGATTTCCTGGCAGAGCGGCTGGGGAACCAACGTGGCATTGATTGAAGAGGAGGGGTTCATCGTAGATCCGCCGACCCTCGGCGCCGGCTTTGATGGCGGTTCGGGCGGTGGCCCGAGCGGCGTGTTTGCCAAGCCCAGCTACCAGGCTGCATTGGCGGGTTCCGCACGTCAGGTACCCGATATCTCCTGGTTGGCGGACCCGTTCACGGGCGCGGTCATCGTGATCAGCGAGCCGTTCCAGAGTCCTGAACAAGTTTATGAGGTGTATGGCGGCACGAGCCTCGCGTGTCCCATGTTCTCCGCGCTCTGGGCGATCGCCAATCAAGCGGCCGGAGCCCCCCTCGGCCAGGCAGCGCCGTACCTGTATACACTGCCGGCCGCGGCGATCTTCGATATCACGCCGGTCTCGTCCCCGACCAATGTGACGGCGAAGTACAAGGAGTCGGCCACGGTTACTGACGACTATACTGCAGCCGAATTGGCCGGCCCGCTCGAGAACACGACGGAGTTCGTCAGCGCCATCTGGAACTATCCTCTGCTCCAGGACACCGTCTATCTCATCACGTTCGGCACCGACTCAGGCCTCGTGACAGGGCCGGGTTGGGATAACGTCACGGGTGTGGGCGTGCCCAGCCCGGCAGCCTTCGTGGGGTACTTCACACCGTAAGCCTTCGCGTATTGGAGACCTGATGAGCCGCCCCGTCCGGGGCGGCTTCACTAGGCGGGCGGCGAACTCACTCGAGAAGCTGGCGATAATCGTGACGAAGCCGCTGCATCAAGCCTGCGCGCGGAGTTACCTTTGAATCCCAAGATACGCCGCTCTTGATGAGCTTGGCCGGAATGCCGCCAACGATGCTGAAGCGTGCCACATCGCGTGTGACCACCGCCCGAGCAGCAACGATGGAACCCAGTCCTACGCAGGTTCCCTTCAGCACGACGGCGTCCTGACCCAGCCAAACATGCGGCTCGACCAAGACATTTTCCGGCGGGTTGATCCATGCGTCGTCGTCGAGCTGCACGATGCTATGCAGGTCCGAGGTTCTTAGCGACGTGCCGGTCGCAAACATGCAATCTTCGCCAACGATTGCAGAGCTCCCGTCGCCTTCCACGGTCACGCGGAGGCCGTTCGACTTGCTGCGCTCACCCAGATAGAAGAACCCCCGCGCCGATGACAGGCGCACATGGACTATCGACATCCAGTCCGCGCGCGCGCCGATGATCACCGTGCCATCAATGCCACGTAGATCGAGTTCTAAGTGGACTTGGCTATCGGGTCCGATCACCACGAGATTGTTCCTGGCGCTCGAGTCGATTTTTATCTTCAACCGGTACTTGCGCGCTTGTCGCGCCAAAATGAGCACGTTGCCGCGGCCGCCTTTGTCCGACACGACGACGTCTGGATGCTGCAGGAGTCCCGTGAGGGGAAGAATTTCCGCGTCGCCAAGTTCCGGCAGGGCGTAGCCGGGCGTCCCTACCGGAGGCACCACACAGCTTCGGTCTCCCGACAGGAACTGTTCCGCCCGTTCGACGCCTTCTCCCATAAAGAACGGTCCGTCCTGGTTTGCATCAGATGATTGCTGACGCCGCTACCAATTTCCCTTAACTTAGAACATTCCCGTAAATTTTACCAACGTGACCTGTCATTCATGACACCGCGCGAGGTCGGCCAAATCCCGAGATTTGACAATAGTGTGGATTGAAGCGGTGCGGCGCCGGCATTTTCAAACAAAATGGCGCTCCCTACGAGATTCGAACTCGTGTTACAGCCTTGAGAGGGCCGTGTCCTGGGCCTCTAGACGAAGGGAGCTTCTGACCGATGTTCCTTAAGGCCGCCGGGACCCCAAGAGGGCTGGTAGTATAGCCAGCAATTTTTTGGACTCAAGCGGAACCCTTCTTTTTGAATCAACCTTCGACTCAATTCCCTCTGGTCATCATTCCCCGCGCTGAGCATTCCATCTCGCGCGCGGCCATCTCTCCGAATGCCCTGAAAGTGCTGTACCGCCTGAAAGAGGCGGGTTACCAGGGCTTTTTGGTCGGCGGGGCCGTACGGGACCTGTTGCTCGGCATCACGCCCAAGGACTTTGACGTCGCCACCAACGCGCTGCCGGACGAGGTGCGCCGCCTGTTCCGCAACTGTCGTCTGATCGGCCGTCGATTCCGCCTGGCACATGTGCATTTCGGTCAGGAAATCATCGAAGTGGCCACGTTTCGGGCCGCGGCGGCGCCCGAGCGCGAGGATGCCGAAGATGACGGCGATGAGGAAGCCGCGGCCCCGGCGCCTCCGGATGACACCACGCATCGTGCCTTCGACACCACCGGCCGCATTCTGCGCGACAATATCTACGGCACCATCGAGGAAGATGTCTGGCGGCGGGACTTCGCCGCCAATGGACTCTATTACAACATCGAGGATTTCTCGATCTGGGACTTCGTCGATGGCGTCAACGATGTGCGCGCACGGCGCCTCAAATTGATCGGTGATCCCGAGACCCGTTATCGCGAGGATCCGGTGCGCATGCTGCGCGCGGTGCGCTT
>Ga0116230_10001316_pt1 | contig 23373 bp, 15 predicted proteins | sample S1TSphfallax_3_FD_88678 | JGI IMG/M metagenome (GOLD analysis project Ga0116230, IMG submission 88678) | Host-associated microbial communities from peat moss isolated from Minnesota, USA - S1T2_Fd - Sphagnum fallax MG | ecosystem: Host-associated > Plants > Peat moss > Unclassified | place... | reverse complement strand
GTCCGCGTGCCTCGGAACTCTTCAAAGCGGAGGCGCAACTGCTCCAGATCTTCCCGGTTGTCTGGTGCGGCTTGAGTCATCTTGCTTGAGCCCCTTGCGCTCAAGCTTTCGAACCTATCAGGATTTTCTAAGCTATGTCACGCACGGTTGCCGGAAACTCACCCGGCAAAGGCAGCGGCGAATAAGCCGCCGCAGCCCGGGCACGGCCGCAACGCGGCATCCGACTTCTCTGGCGCAAAGCAGGTCAAGGTTCCGCATACAACGCTGCGTTCCGGCGATGCCTGTCCCGGGTGCGCGAGAGGAAAGGTCTATCAGCAGAAAGAGCCGAAGCCGCTGGTGAGAATTAGGGGCCAGGCGCCGCTTGCGGCGGTCCGCGCCGGATTGGGCCATGCCCGCCAAAGCAGCACACGCCTCGGCCGTCCCGCCACGGCGGCGATCAAAGCTGCCGAAGTCCGCAAACTGTCCCGCCAGGGGATTAGCAAATCCGAAATCTCACGGCGGCTGGATATTGGCAGAACCTACGTCCGCCGCAAATTAGGCCAAAATAGATCCTGATTCTGTTTACGCACGCTCACCGCAAACTCACGCTGGTTCTGGCTACAAAACCAGCGGAAATGCGGTCAGTTTATTCTGGCGCTAACAAGACCGACCAGTTACTCCCGCATACCTGGCAAACTCGTCTCCAGTAGAGCTTGTCTCTCTCTCTCCAGCTCACAAGTACTGCTGCTAAAACCCAAATGTGCTGCCGAGTAGGTTTTCACACTGTTCAGCTAACTAAGTCTGAATCGTCTCTTATGAATGGGGGCAAGCCCAAATAGTCTCCCCCGTGTGTTGCCGATTCAACATCGGGTACTAACAAAGTCAAAAACTGCCCCACATTCCATCGTGAGTCAATATATATTCGCGACCATCGTCGAGGCAGTGGACCAGCACTCCATACCCACTATCAGCAAACGGTATCACGTGTGCAGCTTTCCCAGTCGCGTCTCGCTTTATCACCCAGTAGTCAGCCTTTCCGGCCGACCGATGCACTACGGCATTTGCAACAATGGGAATCGTGGAATCAAAGCGGAATTCCTCGTCGGCTAAAACTGAAGCTTGCGACGGGCTCCTGCTAGGCATCTCTTGTTCTATAAGCCTTGACAGCGCACTAAGCTCCACCTGAAAACGAGAAAGCCTGCTTGAAAGGGTCTCGGTGACCAACTGCTGGCTAGCAACGAGCCGCGATAAATGCTCCACGCGGCGACCGTCCTGAGTGATGCTCTGAGTAACGGAATCGAGACGCTGGTTAGTCGCTCCTAGTGCAACGCTCTCATCGCGAACTCCTGATGCCAACACTGCGATTGCACCATCGTGGAGATCCTCCTTGTGATTAATCCGAAAAAGTAAAACATAGGCAAAGCAGTCAAATACAAGTATCAACGCCAAGCCAACTACTATTCCGCTCAACGACGGCACAACCGGCCGACTGCAACCCTGTCGTGCTGTGCGCCCCAGCAGATTTTCCCCAGACTCTCTTTGACCGAATAGCCCAGCGCTCCTTGCCGCAAACGGCTCTACAACTTGCTGGCTAGAAAACACCTTATACCTTCTCACATCTTGAAATATCTGAGTTGACATATTATCCTCCCCAAGCCATTAACCGAGAACGCGCGTGATCTCCATGACCTCACCTGCCACATATACATATTACCGTTTACCTAGAACGCTCTCATTCCAAACGTTCCACGCAAACAGCATGACTCATCTCAGCACGTAAGTCGCCATTGCCGCTTCGATCATCGGCTAAGCCCCGAGATCACGCCCCGCAATACGGGAACTGGAAGCTCAACTTGCGCCAACGCGACAACCGAATCGAGACGCCTCGACCTTGGACCTATATAACACGACGAATCACATGCACAACAGCGTGCCATACGACGAACGCCCAATTACGAACCTCTCTCGCCGCTTTGTCAATGGGGTTAGGACGGGTTCTATTGCCGCCCGTGCTGACCAACGAGGTTGTCACCGGCGACAACGTAAGACCTTCAAAAGAGACTTCAGATTCGTTCGATGTGCCGTCTGACTCAATTCCAACACCAACCAAATACACGCGGGCTGGAAATCTGGCGGGAACCGGACGACTAGCCCAATCGATACCATCTCCCGAATACATGGCGTCGATAGTCGAGCCGTTCTTCACAAGTTTCAATACCGCCGAAGAATTACCAAAGGGAATAGAGAAAGTCTGCACCGCACCGCCATTGGCGGTGCGACTCTGAATATTGATAGCATTGCTCGTCAGTCCGATACTAACAAATGCGCTACCTGCACTTGGTGAGCTTCGCATCATCAGAAGTCCCGTTGCCGTTGAACCAGCACTCAGATCGACCTTGGCGACTGCAACAGTGTTATTTCCGAAGTCTGCGCCGAGGAGATTAAGAGTATCACCGCCGTCGTCGATAGAATATCGCGGTGCTCCTTGGTGTCCCATGGCGATAGCCCGCATACCTGTATTTGTCGCTATTGGGCTCACTAAATCACTAGACGATACTGGTCCTATAGGGAAAAGACTCATCTGGGTCCCATTTAATGATCCGATTGAGCCTTGAGTCGCACCCTGGATGGGTGTGTCTTCGATTAACTCGCTCGAGTTATGCACGTAACTGTTCGTCATGACTGTCGCCATTGCACCTGTGTTCAGAACAAACGCGGCGTTGCTATTAGTCGCACTGTTACCTTGGAAGATAGAGCCTAGTAACGGGGGGACGTCTACCGACACGTATGCGCCCGGCGATTGCCAATAATACAGATTGAGAAAACCCTCACTTGACACCTTGTAGTCGTCCCAGCCCGAGTTTGTCACCCTTGTATTCGGAATAGACCCGGTCACACTGTTGCTTAGAATACTGGCTCCGATGATCTGAGTTCCAAAAGGTTGCGCTTGAGAGTCTTCCCTGGGCGCAAGCATAATAAAGGCTGGATGAAGGTGGGAAACGTCTTTCAGAGTATTACCGATAACCCGTAAGTGATAAATGACATTGAACAGCGCACCCGCAGAGGAACTCGCTGGATTCTCACTTGGGCTGATCATGACGCCATCGCTATCGATTAGAGTATTCGACTGAATCAGGACATTGTATGCACTGGCATTGAATAGCTCAATGCCTTTGAAGTTGCCGGTCATCGAATTATTGGCGATGGTCCAGTCACGTGCGGACCAGTCGAACGTCGCATAGTGAGCGCCAACTTCAGGCACAACGCTCCATGGAGTGTCGATCCCAACCGTATTGCCAGAGACCGATGTGACTTTCCTGACCTGACCCATCGCATTTCCGGAGACAATCGCGATAGATGCCATCCCCGGCCTCAGATTGGGAGTTGCGTTGGCCGAAGACAAGAAGTTCTGAGTTGCATCTGTGATGCTTTCGTTTCCGGCTGACGTAACTGCTCCACGGAATTCATCGTACCGTGTTCCTCCACCGGCCTCGCTATTAATAACTTCTCCGTCATTGTTAGTCGGCAGTCCGCTACCTATCGATTCGAAGCTGTTGCCGATAACTGCGAATCCTTGAACAAAATTTGCAGCGATAGAGTGAGTGACCGTGCTTGGATTGGGTGAGTTGGCAATGTCTCGAATCACTTGATTATTCTCGAACACGAGATCGATAGCGTTATCAAATTCGATACCACCAACCACGAACATGATTTTACTCCGAAGAACCTCACAGTGCACGCAGCTCATCATATCCAAAGGCCCCAAGTTATTGAAGTTGCTATCAAGCCCTTGGTTAATTGTTGAATCCTCGATCGTGAGATGATCATCATTTTCGAATACAGTCCATTGGCTAGTGCCGATGTTCCAGACAACGTCCTTCATAAAGAGCTCGCTATGATGTTGAGAGAGCCCAGAAGATTGCCACTGTCCGGCTGTATCTACATTCTGTAAAGTCAGGTTGGCAAGTCCAGAATGGCTTGCGAAACACACGCCGTATCCCCCAGGTCCTCCCACCGGATATCCATAGTTGATAGTCACCTGGCTATTACTCACACCCGCCACGACGACGTTACTCTGCAACTGCATCGCGCAACCATTGGGAATGTGAAGCGGATAGGTGCCTGCGGGTAGGAACACCACTCCGCCTCCAGCTGCGGCTGCGACTTGAATCGCATGGTTGATCGCCCAAGTGTCGTCGGCGATGCCGTTTCCCACAGCCAGAATACCGCCCAGCCGTGCGTCGGTCTTTACATCGTAGACGTTATTATAAAACGAGAAATCGGCCGCCCAAGGGACTGCCAACTGCCAGTAATCGACGCCGCCAGCCCGGCCAGTCAGGACCGCAGTGGCAAGAAAGTCCACCGGACTAGACGAATTGCCGGAGTATCCATTTCCGACGTACACCTGGTAAGAATGCCCTGGTTGGACACCGGCAGGTGCGATGGCATGTAAGACATAATTGGTACTTCCGGCCATGATTACGTCAGCGGCCTGCGAATTGCCAGTTGCGGCATCGACAAAGCGTATCGTTGGCATGCGTCCAAGATAGAGATTGATGCCGAAGACTTGAAACGGCGCAAGCGGCGAAAGTTGGTCAGTGTCGAAGTATATGGCGTGGGCTTCATTTATGAAAACCGGCACACTCCACGTGACGCCATTATCACTTGACACTCTTACGTCGAGGAGGTCTGGAAGACGCGTTTCGGTTACGGGAAGCTGCGCGACGATTACTCCGTTATTATTCTCCAGCGCCGGGAGGATTTGCCAGTTTGAGTCGTTGAAAGCGTACTCTACAACCGGTGCAGAGCCGAAGTTGCTTCCTTGAAGGTAAATGCTGTCGCCAATGCCGGCCGATTGAGTGTAGTTGAATATGACTGGCACCGCTGCGTTGGCACAAAGGGTAAACCCAAATGCGAGCCATGTGAGAGAAAAACGGAGTATTGGAGGTTTCATAGACGTTCATTAGTAACTGGAATACTAGAAAGTGAAAAACGTACGATCAACGATGGGTTTGGCATAATCAAGTTAAAGAAAAGTGACAACTTGTCTGGAATCGGCCAAACTCCGTCCGATCGCCAAACGCCTTCGGGGGGTCTTCCATATGCGCTCGACTGTCTTAATTCCAGTAGCGAGTATGGGTGGGACCCGCAGGAATTGATCCATTCGCACACCCGAAGTACCAGGCCCAGGTAATATTGGAAAGTTGGGTGTCGAGTGCTCATCAATGTTTGCTCTTCTTCGGATTACAGGACCGCACGGTGCAAAGGTACTTGTTATGGCCGACAAAGCCGACGGGCCTGGGAGAATACTCTCCGTTTCTACTATGGTGTTTATAGCTTTAACTTTTTCTCAACGATGGGATCAGTTATGTTTCCTCCCCGGTTCCGCTCTTGCCGCAGACGCGGGTGTATGACTGGTGTATGACTCACTCCTGCGAATGCCGCGTTTCCGGGATGACTCGACCCTATCGCTTACCCTTGTTCCCTTTGCATCGGAAGCTTGTTCGGCTTCGACCAACAGCAGGTTCTTAGTATTGCTAGTGGTAGCCCGCTTGCGACCTTTGACCTCTCGATCAGAGGGGAGGCTGAGAGGCTGGAGCTTTCAGCGAAATGTTGAGAGTAACGAGGCGAGGGGAACTGGACTGGTGCCTCACCAGTCATTCGGTTACCGCGAGGTAGGCTTAGGGGCGTGAGTAAGGTAAACCGGCCTGCTGTTCAATGATAAGCAAGTTTCGCGAAAATGGTTGTCGCTCTGAGTTCGTGACTGCTGACGTAACGAAGGACAATCCTTCAGGTCACGTCGACGCGTTGCTGAGCGGTACTCTTCCGGGCGATGGGCGGCTTACTGGTTCTTCAGATGTGATGTAATCGCACGGACCGGGCAGGCGGACTCTGGTTCACGAAGGGTGATAACACGTTACAGGTATAGATTCCGAGATGCCCTCTAAATACGAGCGAGGCGGCATTGCAGCGCCCACTACCAGAGTTATGCTCATCGTGATTGGCGACAAAAACGGCCCGTATTGCCTGCGCAATAATAGTCGTCGCAACCGATGACGCCGGAAGCGAAGCTGACTTGTCTTTTCGCGAGAATAGGTGAAGGTGCTACAAACGTACCCTTCATCGGAGCCGACGTCATCTGTTTGGAATATATTCCCAGATTTCGAGAATGCGTTGGCCGTCCGGTGCAGGCATCGGCTTTCGCCGAACAAAAGCTGGTTAGGTTCGTGGTCGCAAACCAGCACCTGCATCGTTTCTGCTGCCGGTCTAGCGCATACAGGAATAAGCATCCTGTCAACAGCCGTGTGGCTTCAACCTCCCGGTTCGAAATGTTTTTAATCATGACCTAACGGTACTCAGGCTAAAGAGTAGTGCCAGTTTGCTAAGGACGGTGACGGCCATTTGCAATCGAGTTCGCGGATAGAATTCGCTATATGGTGCATTTAGGGGAGATGCGTTGGGCATTCAGTTGTAAATGAGATTGAACTTCTTCGTTGGCCATCAGCTAGTGTTTATTCCGAAGACTTCAATCACGCGCATTGTATACCGCAAACGCGGCCCCATCAATAAAACCAGGCAGTAAACATCATGATCAGGAAGGCGCAAGGGTCGATGGTAAATGGTCTATTCATTTCTTTCAACTTCTGAAATGAAGGTGTAAAATGCTGAAGAAAGATCTCTGGGAGTGGCGAACAAATCAGAGGAGAATCTATACCCCGCTGTTGGGCGTGTTCCCAAAGAGGAAAAATAACACTTGGGCGCCATGGAGATGGCCGTTGCGGCAAGGTGGATGCGAATAACGACTGGCTGCTGCGCGATTTCTGGCTGAGAAAAAGGCGATTATCGATATTCATTGAAGAATCCGCTGGAAGGGTGTCGGCGGTCGACTTTTATAATTCGGGACACCGACATTCGTCGCAGTAAATGGTCGAGTGTCTTGCCGCAAGTGGTAGCCTCGTTGTGGTTATGGCGGGTGCTGGGAGAAGCCGGATTGTCGGCAAAGCGGAAAGGCAACCAGGTACAGCTTTGAACAGCCGCCTCAGCCGAGTGAGCACGCAGACCCGCAGATGTTCGCAGCACTGGTCGAGACGATGCGACTTCCAGCGGCATTGTCGTTTTTGGCACTGGGTTCATTCAGTATCTTCGAATTTCGACCTGGTCTTTTGTGGATTTTGGAGAAGTGCGCCAGAAACTCCAGTTGAATCCAACAACATAAGCTCGGACCTCGTCCTTCGCGACATCTCAGGGAGGTTTTTTCAGCGGCTCGGGCATATTCAGCGGGGTCCGGTACGCTTTGCGTGGCGCGCTGGTCCCCGGCGATGAATCATCGGGTAATCAGGATTCCGCTGCCGCCAATTGGCTTGTGTTTTTCGCTGGCGCACGGTCTTGCAATTCCTGTTTGCCGCGGTCGTACTGGCGATCTACCACTCACGGGGCGGCCGGAACCGCCAGCGGCATCTCCAACCTGGTCTCTTTTGGGTCTCTGGCATGGTGAGCATCCATCGTCACCAACCGCCGGACCGGAGGATTCGGGGGTAAGGTCAGGGACACCCGTCCCCCGCGCTGTGTCGGTGAGTGCTGGATTGCTCGACGTTCTCCTTGGGCTGCCGCCTTGCCTCCACGGCCTCCGCTAAAGGTTTCCCCTCTTTGTTCGACTGTTTCATCGGTGTTGGTCTGAGGAGTCCAGGCACACCTGCCGGTATTCCGGATCGGTCTGGATTTTGCTGCGGTGGTAATCAGAGCGGCGGCGCTGGCGTTCCCGCTAGCTGCAACTTTCTCTTGTGGGCGAAAGAGAGAGCATTGAACTGCTGCTGGAAATAGCAACAGCGGCGGGCGGGAGACAAAGCGAACTCCTTTGCCTATCATTTTCAAAGGTAGGGTTCGATAGTTCGGCAACCTTCGTCAGGTAAAAGCGAACAGATCTGATCCTAACCTGCCACGAAACAGGTGCGTTGTCCAGGACTGCCTGCGCCAACGCATGGCGACGGCCTAGGAAGCCGCAGTTCTCCGGCCACCAGTTTGCCTCCAGGCTCAGTCCAGGCAGGGTTCTACGTTTGTGTTCCCTTTGATCGCGGCCACCGCCATTGCAGTGCCAACTGCTTGACCAGACCCGCGGCCAGCAGCGCCGACGCGCCAACGACCGTCATCAAAGGAGTTCGGGGGGACGGCTCGACCAGCGCGAATACCGGCGGCGCCTTCACCAGCGTCCCGCGCGCGTGACGGATCAAGCTTTCAGTTTCGGTCAAGTTAGCCGTGGATTCAGGATCAGCCGCAGCCAGGAAAGCGACCGGACCGTGGGCCAAATCCCGCAGTGAGCGCTAGAATAGAGCCATTGGAACAAAGAACAGATCCATTTGATCGATCTAGTTTCTACGATGACTATGCCACGCATAAGCGATGGGGTGGAGGAGACCTTGCGGAAGATGTCGACCGCTACTCGGTCACCTTTCAGAAGCTTCGCCTCCCTGGCTGCTGTTCCATCCTTGAAGTTGGCTTTGGAGAAGGGCGCTTTCTGGATTGGGCGAAGCGTCACGGCCATGCCATCGAAGGCGTGGAAATTCTGCCGGAAATGGTAGACTTCGCGCGCACGCGCGGCCATGTCGTTCACCTTGGCCCCATTCATCAGATGGAAAAATCGGGTCGGCGCTTCGATTTGATTGCGGCCTTTGATGTCGTTGAACACATGACACTCCAGGAGATTCTCGATTTGCTTCGCAGCGCCGACCTCCTGCTGAAAGAAGGCGGCCGAATTGTAATGCAATTCCCAAATGCCGGCAGCCCATTTTCCGCGCTTTATCAAAGCGGCGATGTCACGCATCGCTGCGCTTTATCGCTGGGCCTGATGATGCAGATCTGTCCGGCGCGGGGCTGGACGGTATCACAATATTTCAACGCGCGGGTCAGTTCAAAGCACCCTCTGAAATGGATCAAATGGAAATTGGCTCACGGTTTACGCAACGTGCTGGAAATCATTTTCAGTCTTGCCTACTATGGCACTCGGTGCCCTTTGGACCCTAACATCATAGTCGTCCTGGAGCGGCGTCAGGCCACCCTCGCAGAACAAGCCTTTGCTTGCACCTCTTTGTAGCCTGGAATGGCGTGCCGCTACCCCGCCACCCCTTGAAGAGTTCCGGATGAGAGCCGCATCTAAAGAAGTGGGCTGTTTCCTGTTACCGGTCATCTAAAAACGTAGATTTCTGAACATCAGGCCGAGCGGCCTTGGCCACCCGCTGAAGCTTGAGGCGGAGGTAGTCAAGATACCCAGCCGGTAAGGGCTCCTGCTGCAACTCAGCAATGACCGGCAGAAAGTAAGCCAGCGAGCGGATTCGCGTGAGCGGCGGAAGATCATCGGGCCGTGCGAGGCGGCGCAATGTGCAGAGCAGGAACGCAGATTCAATCAGCGGCAAAGGAATCTGTTCCTGGTGAAAGCGTCTGGCTAGCGATTGGTCCATCGGGCTGGGCCGGCAGGGCGTGTCTGGCAGATCGGCATAGAGTGTCAGGACGGAAGCGACGTAAGCCGCCTCCGGCTCGGCCTCGCCGTTCATTTCTTCCTCCGGCGCGCGGCGGTTTCCATCTCGCTCTCGCGCACGCGGTAGCTTTCGCCTTCCAGCACCGTCACGTCGGCATGATGCAGCAGCCGGTCCAGCAGCGTGACAATGCAGGTGGCATTGGGAAAGACCTCATTCCATTCCTTGAACGCACGGTTCGTGGTGAGGATGACCGGCTTCCGTTCATAGCGGCGGTTGACCACTTCATAAAGCAAGTCAGCAGCCTTGTCATCGAAGGAAAGATAGCCAACTTCGTCGATAAATGTGTTGCTGCACATTTATCGATGAAGCGAGATTACTATCGGCGAACCCAGCGTTCCTGATCGTTGATAGAACACGTAGGTCGTTTGCTCACGCCGATACAAGACGCAATCTTGAGTCAATTCGGATACATCGTCGGCAATTCTCGGCGTCTTGCTCTCGGCGTGACTGCCTGCTGACTCCATGCCCCATTCCCGAAAGATGCGACGGCCGCAGGCCGGACAAACATAGTCGTGTGATTTGGCTTCAAGTGCCAGCCACAAAGGCAGTCGACAGAGTGAACAGAGTACCGCGGCATTGGCGTTGCTTCTCGTAGCTCGCTTTGGTTAATTGCTTCGTGTGTATTAGTTTGACGCGATTGTTGAGCCAAAATTATGCGGCAACACAAATAAAGTTTGGGCGGAGCGACGATGGATCGAGCTGTCTCATCTGAACTGCTCATCGCGTTGCAACCGCTCGGAATTGCGGCGGCCTTGGATGCCTGGGACCGACGGCAGGAATCGGAGGATCAAAAGCTGCGCGCCGTCAATATGGCACTGGAAAAGGGTCAATATGAAGCAACCCGTATCCAGCGCCAATTCGACGCAACCGATCCTGGAAACAGACTGGTGGCCGGAGAATTGGAGCGGCGATGGAATGAGGCACTCCTGAAGGTGGCGGCACTGGAGGCCAAGTTAGAGACGATGCGTCAGTCGGCAAAAACTTTGAGCGAAGCGCATCGGATCGAATTGAGGAAGCTGGGCGCGGACCTCGACCTAGTTTGGAATCATCCTGTTTGCCCGGTTCACCTGAAGAAGAGGATCTTGCGGACAGTAATCAAAGAGATCATCGTGACCGAGCAGGCAGAGCCTCCGAAAATTTTGATGACCGTCCATTGGCACGGTGGAGTGCATAAAAAACTTCAAGCGCCACGAAGGACACAAGGGCAACACGATAACGGGAATGATGCCGTTGTAGTCGACCTGGTCCGCGACCTAGCCGCAGTTTGCAAGGACGCCGCAATCGTTTCCATCTTGAATCGCTTGGGCTATAAGACTGGGGCCGGCAACACATGGACCGAATCCCGCGTGCAGCATCTTCGGCATACCAGTCAGATTCCAGCGTGCCCTCCCCCAGAAGAGCGGCCCTGGGTGACGATGACGGACGCGGCGGAACAAATGAAGGTGAGCCAGATGGTCATTCGGCGACTGATTAAGCAAGAGATTTTGCCCGCACGTCAGGTCATAAAGCACGCACCATGGGTGATCGAGCGCAAAGATCTCGAACTTCCATCAGTAAAGAAGGCAATCTGGCTGGTTCATGAAGGGATTCGGCACTCAGGGTCTTCCGAGAATCAGGCAGCACTTTTCGTTGATGTGTAATGTGCCCGATCTTCTTGCTGCCCAACATCGCTACGTGACCAGCCTATCTGTGACTTCATCGAAGTTCGAGTTAGCTATTGAGACAACATCGACTGGACGGTTATCGCTAAACAACATACTGAAGACCCAATGACACTTAAAATACTTCCTGGTGCAGGCACCTTCTGACGCCAGCGGCTGGGATCGTCGAAGTGCCTCGAGGATTGACAACCAATCTCACTAACTAGGTATCGACCCTCCAGGTTTTCGATTCTTCCATACTCTGTACCGTCATCGCATTCACATTGTGCGAAAGCTGATAGGTTGCATTTGGATTGCCCGTCAATTGGGCGGAGCGGCGGCCACCCTCCATTTTTGAGCGAGCGTAAACGCGGAGTTGGCATCTCCTCGATTCGGTGCTGCGATTAGGCTGCCCATATTTGACGACTGAGCGCAGGCTGAAACTGTCAGAATGATCGCTGCCAACGCCCACTTCGTGTTATGTGTTGTATGTTCCTCAAGGTTCGAGATAGATGGCGACACCGCCCCAGGTATCCGGCTGCCCAAAATCGGCGGCCCTGACGACGGGAAAGTTGTCGAATCCTCTATCTATGAAACTCTGCCGAGTGATCGGGTTCAGAAGGCTGAGGTTGCCGGGATCGCGTCCCACTACGTAGAGATTGCCGTAGGCATCGGGAGTCACGCTATCGACAATGAAAGCATGACTCCCCCCACCGGCGCCAAGACCAACCATGGCGGGATAGCCGTCTTTTGTCGCTGCCTGCAGGTTGGCAATGGTCTGACCGCGCGCGAGGCGCGCACGAACGCCCAGTTTTGTCAGCAGGTCAGTAAGCCGCTCAGGGGAGGTGCCAATGTTGGGCACGTAGCAGTCGATGTCACCAGCAAATCTCGGCAGACCTGCCAACAGGCGATAAATGCGTTCCTCAGCGGACGGCTTGCCCAACGTGGCCATCACCATTTTGATGCAGGCAAGGCCACAGGAAGCATTTCTCTGCTGCAAAAAGAGCGGGCGTGGCGTGTTCTCAATCACTGCAGGCAAGCTGAAACCGGGCGGGAGACGCTTCACCGACGGCAAGACAATTTCAACAGCTTGCCGCGTTCCCCAACTCCAGCCGCCCGCAGCCGCCAGGTTTCTGGCCGCCGCCGGCACTCGCGCCAGCCAGCCGAAACCGAGGTTTATATAGGCATCCCGGATGAGGCGCAATCCCTCGCCCGACTTCGTCATATCGTAGTGCGGATTCTGCGCCTCCAAGGCATTACTCAGGGTGATCAGCCATTTAGAGGTGGGGTCGCTGCTGCAGGCGTTGGTGGAAGCCTGTGTCCGAAGCGTTCTTGTGGGCGGAGCGAGTCCAGCGCAATAGCGCGCCATCAGGCCGAATCTGCTCAGAGCGTTCGCTTGTTCAGAGGCGCCGGGTTCCACACCGGCAGGCACCTGACCAGGCAAATTGACTGTGTAGTTGGCCTGACTGTAGAGCGGCCCCATCGCGAAGGGCGGCCCCACTGCGGCTGACAAATTGGCATTGGCGTGAGGCGCGATCTGTGAGGCATAGACATAGCTGAAGGGCGGGGTGTTCTTCAGCCGGTTCACGTCGGCGCATGTGGTTTGAACAACATGAATCTGGCATGCGGTCTGAGGAGGATAACTGGAGCTTGGTGAACCGGCCCGGTAGTTGGGCGCGAGTGTTGCATCCTTATGCAGGAAATTTGAATAGGCGCAGTTGGTCACATTTCGCCAAATGGGCGCGGACAAAGGGGGCGGCACCAGACAGGGCGACCGGCCGAGCAGGGACTGGTTTGGCCGGACGGCAGGAAGATCAGCGCAGACGCGAGAGGTGCCGGGCGAAACGCCATCTTTGGCACAAACTCCCCGGTAGACCAATATTTCAAAAAGCTGGCGGTCGGACGCGGGCGTTCCGCCGCCATTGCAGGGACCACCGCCTGATGTGCTGCGGCCGCGAATGAGTCCCCGGAGAATTCCCGGCAGGTTGGGAGTGCCCGGGCCAGGATTTCCGCCACCACCCGGTCCGGGTCCCGGTCCAAAGTAAATGTCCGGGCCCAGAGGGAAGGAGGGAGTCGCCGGCGGCTGATCGGTTTCCGTGGCGAATACGTCGTCAAAAGGTGAGGTCTGGTCGCTGGGGTCCTGAGCTGACGCAATGGAATGGCAGTGCGCCAGCAGCAGGAACAGGTAGACGGAATTCAGAATCACGCGGGTGTATCGCCGATGGCTTGAATGTTGGGTTGCGTTCATGGAAATGATCCTCCTGATGCCGTCGACGATTAGCGAGGAACCACTCCGGGCGAGGAGCAATTTGCTCCGCCCTGCTGTTTGCATTCCTGATAATCGTGATTCTTCATGTTCCAAACGTTGCGCTTTTCCTGGGCATCGACTTGCGCGTTGTATTGCGCTACCCCGCGCAGGTATTGCATGCGCTCGGCTTCATTGCGGAACAATCGTCCAGTGGCCACCGGGCGCAATTCTACCTTCGGGAAGAGACTTCTCTCACTGTTATTGGCTAGCGTCAGATCACTCTGCAGATGATTGTCCAGCAGATACTTGGCCTGAGTCTTCGCTTCGCCCTCGCCATGCTCAGCGGCGCGCTGGTACCACGCGACTGCCTGCTTCAGATCGACCGGCACGCCGATACCGTATTCGTAGCAGCGCCCCAGACTGAATTCCGCCTGGCCAAACCCTTGTGCGGCGGACTTCGCGTAGTACTGAGCGGCGGTGACCCAATTCTGCGCCAGACCGCCGTCGCCGAGTTCATAAAACTCACCCAGAGCTTGATCGCACTGAGGGTAATTCTTAGCCGCGCAACGGCCAAACCACTCGGCCGCCGTCGCTTTGTTCTCTGCAACGCCGTCACCGTTTTCGTAGAAGTATCCAATCTCATACGTGGCGATCAGACTGCCGGCAACTGCGGCCTGTCTTGCCAGGATGGCTGCGCCGCGGTGGTCCATATTCAGATACTTCTCCTGGGCCGCTTTCCAGAGCTGGTTGGAGGATGCCCCGGCCAGATTGCCGGACGGCGGTGCATAGCGGGGAAGGTCGTCATACTTTTCTTGCCCTGCCGCGGTTCCGGGCACAAGGGAATCCGTCTGAAGAGCCGGCGCAATTGCTCGGCCAACGGAAGTGCCGATTTCCTCCGCACTCTGAAATTGCGGGGTGGACGGGTCACGCAGGAGTTTGGCAATCTGTCCCGACTTATCATCGCCCAGGCTTCCGGCCTGATTGAAGTAGCTGATGGCCGTCTGGCGGTCGCGCGGCACGCCTTGTCCGAGTTCGTAAATATAGCCGGCGTCCGCGCAGCTTCTGGCGTGGGCTTTATGGCAGGCTTCGACGTAGAGCAGGCGGGCTTGTTCCCAATTTTGCGCCACTCCACTGCCTGCCGCGTACATGCTCGCCAGGTTATAAGCCGATATGGCCGAAATGTGAGCGGTCACGGCCCAAAGCTCGGCAGCCTTGGCTAAGTCCTTGGGGGCTCCCTGGCCGGTGTTGTACATTCTGGCGAGGCCGACTGAGGCTTCCTTGTTTCCCATGCGGTAGGCTTTGCTGCATAGATCAAAGGCCTCCGAATAGCGAGCGCTTTTGTAGGCGTCGCGGCACTGGTTGGCGAGTTGCTGGCCGGGGTCAGCGGTTTGAGCTGATGCGGCGGGGGTGATGAAATGGAGGGAGAGAAAGAGCAGCGCGGAGACGCTGCCTGTGATGAAACGAAGTTGGGTTTTCATGTTTTTTATTCCTTTCTTGTACTGCTTCCAACTTCATAAACGGGGACTTGCCGGGGATTTGCGGCGGGATTGAGATTTTTTAGCTGATTGGTGGGGCTGGAGAATCTTAGAAAAGGTGGAACAGATTCATCGGGTCAAAGGTCATGGTCGAGCGTCCGATACTCTGAATGGCGCAGGTTTGGTGATAGCTAGTTCCAGGTAAAAACTCGTTCCATTCCTCTGGCGTGAGATTGCGTGTGATGTAGTCACAGGCGGCGTTTTCTATCACCTTCTCTTCCAGGTTCCAAATTTCAACGCCTCTGTTAGGAAATCCAATGGCAAGCTTGTTGGCAGGGCCCCAGGCAAGTGCGGAAATGGGGCCGTTCTCATCGATAGTTCGTATCAACTCGCCAGTAGATACTTTAAAAATCCGGACCTTCTGGTCGAAATTGTTGCTTACGGCGATCTGTCCGTCACTGCTCCAAGCTGGTTGGCCAGGCCAAATAGAACGCGTATGCACTACTCCCGTCAACGAGTGCGTCCGACAGTCCCAGATTTCAATCCTGTCCCTGAGGGTGTCTGCGGTAGCCAGAAACCGGCTATCGGGACTCCAAGCCCCCGATAGACTGCCGCTTGTCAAGGACGCGTCTGAAATCCTGCCGTCCGATGCGGCGCGAACCTGTACCACGTTCGCGCCGTCTCTGCCAAAGATCGCTATGAGCTTTCCGTCGGGACTCCAGGCTAGAAATGGGATCTTTCCTTGATCTGCGATTTCGTGCTCCAGGGCCCAAAGCAGTCGGTCGTCAGATGCATTACGAAACTCGATCCTCCTTTGGTTCAACCATGCCAGTTCCCGAGCCTGCGGACCGACTGCCAATAGTGTTCTGCCAGCGGGTATTCTGGCGGTTTTCACAAGCAGGCCTGAATAAGTGCTCCAAATTTTCAAGTCGCTGTTCTCAGTCCAAATCAAGTCGCCATTTTGAGCAGAAACCAGGTGGCTGCCATCTGCTGCAACATTTGATCCCGCTTCTCCAAATTTGCGAACCCGGTTTTCCTCACCTTTTAGGCTTTCTGCGTCGACGATTCGGTGCGCTTCGCCGAATTCTCGAACCAGGGTGCCGGTTGAGGCGATCAGCGTGCTGGCCTGGCCTCCGTAAACTACGGATATCCGGGCCCCATCTGGACTCCATGCGATACGTTCGTAGGCCCGCACACCATTCAGCAAAGGGGAGACAATCGGGCCGGCAGAGGCATCCCACAGTCGAACAGTGCCTTCGGCATTTACGCTGGCGATTTGTCTAGCGTCCGGGCTCCAGGCCACAGATTGCACGATGGCAGAATCTTCGTAGACTCGCAAAGGAGTCTGCCGGTCGGAAGCCGGATCCCAGATAGTAATATCGTTTCCCTCAGCGCAGGCCAGCAGATCTCCGTCAGGGCTAAGAGATATTGGATGCAGCCTGCTGTAAAGATCGCCGTTTGCCTTACATTTTAAGTTGAGCTCCGGCGAACTCCCGTTTAGCGGGTAAACCACAACCACGCCTTCCTTCAAGGCAAAGGCGAAGCGCTTGGAAGAAAATGTCGCTGAAGTGAACTGCTGCTCCTCTGTTGGCAGGCGATCGCGCACCTTAAGATGCCACTGTGGATCCCATGTCTGTATCTCCCCATCATCACCAAAACCCGCGAAGGAGCTCATCGGCGGCGACCAAATAAGGGAAATGACGTTGTGTCTGACCGGCAGCGTATTCAAAAGTCCGCCGTCGTTTGAATTCCAAACCTGAATGCCCAAACTGGGCGACCGTCCTACCGACACCACCGAGGAGCCGTCCGGTGACCAAGCTAGAATTTCAACTCGCGCATCGGATTTTACCTGGATGAATCGAGGGCGGCTGTCGCCAATCTTCCAGAGCCCCGCTGAATAGCGGTAGACGGCGGCAAGCTGGGAACTGTCCGGGCTCCAAGCAAAGCTCTTGATAAACTCGCCGGACGGCGAAGCTAAAGCGCTCACAATCCTGCCGGAATTCACATCCAGGACTCCAATTGAATCAGGTGTTCCAGCTATAGAGCCAGGTGCTGCAGCGAGTCCGAATGCGAGGCGCTTACCGTCAGGCGAAAACGCCAAGTCGGCGAAGTTTGGTTCCCTGCCATTAATCAAGACTTTTCCAACGCGCCCCAGTCCAGAGAGCGCCCGCAGCAAACTATCCTGTCCTTCAATAGTTCGGTGAGTCCGCAGCGATTCAAGCGCCATCAGTGCAGCCACGGTGCGATTGCCAGACTTGTACAACCGCCCGGAAAATGTGGCCAACTGTTTCGCGGTCCTCTCACTGTGCTGATTCCAGATCCCAAGGCCTGTACCGCAAGCAATCACGACGACGGTCAAGAGTATGAGCCATCGATACGATTTCACAAATCGACCCACCGTCAAAGCGGGGGACTTGGGCATCATGCCCGCTTCCGCCGCCTGCAGCGCTGCGCGAAGTTCGCCGCACGTCTGCCATCGGTCCGCCTGCTTTTTCTCCAGCGCCCGGAGCACCACTGCTTCCAGTTCCTTCGAAATGCGCCTGTCCGATCTGCGCAGACTCGGCGGCATCTCATCTTTATGCGCCATCTTCAGTGCGAAATCATCCGAGTGGTGTGCAAACGGTGTGCGCCCGGCCAGCATCTCGTACAGCACGCATCCAAAGCTGTAGATGTCGCTGCGCTGGTCCACCATGTCGGGCTCTAAAAATTGCTCCGGGCTGATGTAGCTGGAGTCACCCACAACGGCTCCCGCCATGGTCAGCCTTTCCCGGTTGCGGCTGATCACCAGGCCAAAGTCACTCAGGTAAGCATTGCCATCTTTATCCAGCAAAATATTGGATGACTTCACATCGCGATGAACCATCTGGTGCTCGTGCGCAAACTCCAGGGCGTCCAGCATCCGATAGGCAATACGGAGAAATTGCTCGTCTGCAAGCGGTGTCTTCGGCATCCGCTCAATGCGGGCACGCAGCGACTCGCCCTCGATATATTCGAGAGTGAGAAAAAAGACCGGCTCATTTTCCACAACGGTCTCGTCGTAGCCAATGACTTTCACAATGGCCGGATGGTCCAGTTGCGCCTGCTGCTGTCCTTCCTGTAAGAAGCGGGTGCGGATGTCCGGCACATGGCCCAGCCAGTCGCCCATGATCTTGATGGCGCGAACGATGCCGAGATCCCGATGACGGCCCAGCCAGACTTCGCCCATGCCGCCCGCGCCCAGAAACCGTTCCAGCACATAGCTGCCGATGTGCGTCCCCACGCGCGGTCCGCTGATCTGTTCGGCAATGCGAAGGTAATGGAGCGAAATATTGTCCTGGCTTCCGGCGGCGAACGCAGCTTCCGCCAGCGCGGACGCAGATGCCTTGGCATCGGTATGCTGCTCGAGAATTTTGTTGATCTGTTGATCTGAAAGATGGGTGAGTCCGTCCGTGCAAAGAAGAATGCCATCGTCCGCCGCGAGTTTGATCCGCTCCGTGAAATCGAGCTTCAAGTCCGGTGTCTGGCCCAGTGATCGAGTGAGGACATGCGAATCGGGATGATCGCGCACGGCGTCTTTGCCGATCAGTCCATTCGCTTCCAGTTGCGCGGCGACGGTGTGATCGCGCGTTAATAGCTGGAGCGCTCCGGCGCGGAAGAGATAAGCGCGGCTGTCGCCGGCATGCGCGACCACCAGTTCGCCTTCGTCCCCGAAAAAAGAAACAACCGCGACAATCAGCGTGGCACCCATCTTTCTGAGATTTGGATCGCCCTGATTGCCCTCGTTATAAATCTCCGCATTTACGCGCTGCGCTGCCTGAGCGATAGCCTGTTCTAACGGAAGTCTGCCCTCCAGTGTGCGGAAGTGAAGCGGGAACTCTGTCGTTGCCATTTGAGCCGCCAGGGCGCCGCCAAGGTGACCGCCCATGCCGTCGGCCAGGACCAGCACTTCGCCGGCTGGCGAGTAGAACCGCGCGAGACGGTCCTGATTGTCCGGACGTCTGCCCGCCAGCGTGGTCTCGCCTCGGCTTCCGACAAATAAAGTGCGCCGTCCTGGCATACGATTTTTCTCTCCTCAATTATCGGTAACGCGAAAAAGGAACAAATTTGCGGGCTGAGTTGGTGCAATATAGATTCTGAAGCGAGAAATCAAATTGTCTGGTTTGCTTGATTTAGACACTCCGCCGTGGATGATGAACCTTGCATTTGGCCGCTGGCAGGTGATTCGGGAACTGAAAACCGGCGGCATGGGCACCGTCTTCCTGGTATGGAACGAGGCTGAATTCGGTAGCCGAAAGTTCGCGCTGAAAAGCATTCGCAAGGATCTGGCAAACGATCATCTCGTCTCCCGGTTCCAGCGTGAGCGAGAGGTGATGGATCAGCTCAGTCACCCCGACATTGTCAGAATTGTGGATCGTGGGCAGAGTGACACGGGCGAGTCGTATTTCGTCATGGAGTATGTGGAAGGCCAGTCCATAGTCGAATACTGCGTGGAAGAGAGTCTTTCGCTTGATCAGCGTGTTCGGCTTTTCCACCGGGCGTGCCTGGCGGTTGCCTACCTGCATTCCAAGGGCTTTGTACACCGCGACCTGAAGCCGTCTAACATTTTCGTGGACAGCGATGGCGATCTGAAGCTGCTTGATTTCGGGATTGCCAAAGCTCTCACTGATGTCACCAAGAGCACCATCGCCGGCTTGCAGCCCTTCACGCCCGCGTATGCCAGCCCGGAACAACTGCTGGGAAGTCCGGCAAAACTTGCCAGTGATGTCTATTCCCTGGGCAATATCTTCTACCGGCTGCTGACTGGCCGCGGCCCCTTTCCATATCCGACGGAGATGAAATTTGAGGATTTCCGGAGACTTGTGGTCGGTGGGAACCCGCCCGCTCCCAGCAAGGCTTTGATGGAAGGCGCACCGCCAGATGAACCGGTGACTTTAGAGCGGGCTTTTGCACGCGGCTTGGATTCCATTGCTTTGAAATCGCTGATGTTGATGCCAGATAAACGCTATAGAACTGCCGTGGAATTTGCGGAGGATCTGGATTTATATCTCAACGGCGAGAAACCCCTTGCGGCTCAGGGAGCTATTGGATCATGAAAGGCAGCACCGCTATTCTTTTGGATCGGGCAAGGGATGGGGATATCGACGCTAGAGATAAAGTCTGGGAACGCCTTGCAAAAGAGATCTACGCTGAGGCCCGGCGGCGCGTTACCTGGAGACTGTCCACCGATCCGGACGGCGGCAAGGAACTCGCGCACGATGCATTTTTCAAGATATTTTTCCTGCAATGTGAGTGTGAAGACGAGGATGGAAATTTAAAAGTTGTCAGTATCCCCAGAGGGAAGGTGGCGAAATTTGTCCCCCGAAAGATGGTGGCTAAATTTGTTTCCCCAGAGAAGCTGGCGGAAATTTCACCCAAGGGGACGGTGGCGCAATGTATCCCCAGAGAGAAGCTGGCGCAATTTATCTCCGGAGAGACACTGGCGAAATTGGATGAGATGATGGGGCTGCCGGAATTCCAGAGCAGGGGTAAGTTTTTAGCCTATCTAGCTGAGACGATGAAGTACCTCAGCATGGATCTTGCCAAGCACAACAAGACAGCCAAAGCCGGCGGAAATCTAAAGGCGGTCGTCCCAGTAGAGGGCGAGGACCCCGAAGCGGTGTTTGGGACCGGTAACCGCATCATTTTCCCGCAACCTAGCCCGGAAAAAATCGCTCTATCAAGGGCCATTGACAACTTGCGTGAAGATCTTCGCGAAGTGGTTCATCTGAAATATTGGAACCAGATGACAGATAAGGAAATTGGAACAGCAATAGGCAAGAAAGCTTCCGAGGTGCAAGCTCTCTGGAAACAGGCCAAATTGCAGCTTGAAAAAGAGCTGGCGGGAAAGGGCAAATCCGTCGCAACCTGATTTGCCCTGCCGTCATCTATCGGTGGCAAGTGGCCAAGCACAACACAAAGACGATCGCCACAAAAACCAGCGGGGAGTATTTCTCTGATCCTTCGTTGCTCTCCAGGTTTTTGTTAATCTGTTTCGACAAACTCCACGGTTCTTCTTCTTCAAATTTATTGTCTGGCATAATTCATTTCCTCTTCTTTCCGGGGCTTGAACGCCCACACGGGACAGAACGAATATGCGGCATGGAATTGCGGAGAAATTCTTAAATTATCGAATGAGGCATATCCGCCGCAAAAGTTCGTGTAAATCACGTTGATCAGAGTGCGGGCGGTTGAATGCCACATTTTAGGGCAATGAGTATCCGAAACATAATGATGGTGAAGAACTACATGAACAGTTGCGACGCCCAGCAGAACGGTCAGCCGGTATGAGGATGGGTTTGCGGGTTGGAAAGTATGTTTTAGATCGAAAGCTGGGCGAAGGCGGCATGGCTCAGGTGTGGCTCGGGTGCCATGTCGACCTTGGCTCGTATGATGCCATCAAGATTTTGGGTCCCAAGATGTCAGAAAGTACGGAACTGCGTGCCAGGTTCCTGCGCGAAGGCCAGCGTCAGGCCGGACTCAGAGCGCATCCTGCAGTGGTCAAAGTCCTGGGATATGACGAAGCAGACGCTGACGGCCAGCGAATCGCCTATTTGGTTCTGGAGTACATTCGGGGAGAATCGCTGCGAGCGCGGTTAGACAGGCTCGCACAAGAGCCGATGGAGCATTCCGAGTTTCAGCGGGTAGCCTTGCGCACGCTGGACGCGCTGGCTTTTGCGCATAGCCAGCGGTTGGTGCATCGGGACATTAAGTCGTCAAACATTCTCCTGGACGAGGCAGGAAATGCCTTTCTGGGCGACTTTGGGCTTGTGCGGGCACCGAATGAGGCAGGATTGACGCAGGACGGAGCGATTCTCGGCACGTCTGAGTACATGAGTCCGGAACAGATTCTGGCGTCGCGCGAGGCAGACGCGCGCAGCGACATTTACAGTTTTGGCTGCGTGCTCTATGAGATGCTTGCAGGAAAAACTCCGTTCTGGCAGCTTAAGGATGACTTTCTCATAAAGAAGGCTCACCTGGATGATGCGCCGCTATCGCTGGTCAGCTTAAACCCTAAGATTTCGCCGCAGATGGAAGCTATCATTTTCAAGGCTTTGAGAAAGAGGCCGGAAGAGAGATGGCAATCCTGCGAGGACTTGCGAAAGGAACTGGAGCAAGCTGCTGGCAAGACTGAAAGACTGCCAGGCTCGGAGCGTCGCTTAGATGAAACTATCGACGGGCCCAGGATGATAGACGTGTTCGATCTTGCGTCCACCCTGGGGCGTTTACAGGCATTTATAACGCTCGCAAGAGCTGCAAAGAAAGAACCAGCCGAAATTGAAGATGGGCTCAGACGAATGGGTGGTGTGATCGACCCCGTTTTCTGTTCAGACGCCCTTCGAAAGATCGGCATCGAGATCAAAGACTTTCCTTTGACCGCGGTTTTCGTGGAAGCGTTATTTAATCGCGTTGATCGGACACTTCGAAGCGGAGGCCTGAATTCAGAGCGCGCGTGGCGCCTTGGAACTGCGCTTGGGTTCTTGTTGTGGTACCGTCCTGAGGCGCGGCAACTTAGCCTAATCGAAGCACAGATTTGCGATTTATCCCCCACACGACAGGGCAAAGGCGAGATCTTGGCCGCGCTGGGGGATAACTCAGCCTACCGACGGGTTGAGGGCATCGAGATGGTTCGAAGCCTTTTCCGCCCAACTGCCCGCAACAGCTCTTAAGTTCTGCTGACCATCAATCTTTGCAAACCGAGTTGAACGCCGCCTATAGGCGGCTGGCACGCCTGGAGCCAAGCCGCTTCTTTCGGAGAAAGAAGTGAAACAGCGCCGCAAATGTTCACCGAAATCGCGTTCAATAGAGTGCGGGCGGTACTTGGCAATGGCACCGCTATGGGGCAGTACATCCAGCATGGCCTGGACGGAATGCTCATGCAAAACAGCAATCTAAATCAATACCAGAAAGAGGAGTATGACAATGAATATCTATGAAATAAAGAACTTAGCTCAAGCCGGAAATGTAGACGCTATGTATAGCCTGGGCCTGAGCCTGTGTGAGGGCCGGGATGGGACCGTAAACCGGCAAGAGGGAGCGGCGTGGCTCGAAAAAGCAGCGCGACGCGGCGATGTGGAGGCCATGTTTGCGGCCGGCGGCGCATTTGCCGGCAAGCTGGGAGTTGGTCCGGCTATCGACTGGGGAAAGGCGGCCTACTGGACCATCAAAGCGGCGGAGAACCACTATCCAAAGGCTTTTCGGCCTGCCGCAGTTTGCTATGAGGATGGGATAGGCGGCACACCCATAAACAAAACCAGAGCAATAGCGTATTATCGGCTCGCCGCCATTCATGGCGATGAGTACGCGAAGACCAGAGTCGGCTGATTGAACCACTTCATTTTGCAAAGTTTCAGGGCTCTTTGCCGCTAATGCCTAACAGGATGCTGAAAAAGTAATTCAGCCTCGTTACCGGCGAAAACATAACTGCGTCTAAATGTTTATAAGCCATGCGAGGACAAGACACCCAACAGAGCGCGATGTTCAGT
>Ga0116230_10001314_pt1 | contig 23388 bp, 15 predicted proteins | sample S1TSphfallax_3_FD_88678 | JGI IMG/M metagenome (GOLD analysis project Ga0116230, IMG submission 88678) | Host-associated microbial communities from peat moss isolated from Minnesota, USA - S1T2_Fd - Sphagnum fallax MG | ecosystem: Host-associated > Plants > Peat moss > Unclassified | place... | reverse complement strand
TGCAAATGCATATATTCCATTCCTTCCTTGTGTGTTCTCTCTCCATGGAATGTACTAAGTTTGATTCTAGTTTTCAAGTGGTTTACTTTACAACAATGGAAACAAAATGAAAGTTTCATGATTCGTGTTTTGGTTTTATGTGTAAGCTATGACAAATGGGCAAGGCTATTTGGATTTGGAGGCTTTAATCCCATTGCCAATGGAAGAACAAAACTTCTTGAAGATTATCCTTGTTGAAGATTTGTTTCCAAATATGAATTGTGCAAGCAGTTTATTAATTTCATGCATTGTTAAAAGATTCCACCCACATACATAAAATGTGACATGAAGATTAAATTGAATGAAAAACCAAACATATACATTGTTTCAATCATTCAAAGCATGCATTAATGAGCCCCATTCCATGTCTCACTCACATGTGTGCATTTATTCAAGTTTGCATAAGCTTGTAACCTACATGAATACATAAACAACACTGAACTTGTCAAGTCTCTCTAATGTTCTTTCTAACAAATTGCTTGAGATTGAACCTTTTCCACTAATATTAATTGGTCTTGGATTTGTAATTTTTAGAACGTCATCCAAACATTTTTGCATGATCAAATCTATGTCTAATTCCTTTGGATACAAATCACAATCATTTCTTGAAGCTTCATGTAGGTCTACTTTTGTTGAAAGTGTTTTTAGAAATAGAGGTTTGGTAGCATTCGCATCATATGTTTCCACTTAAATGTTTTTGTCAAAATCTTGAAATAAATTTGTTTTCATTGACCAACACTTACATATCATCTTTCTCCCTTATTGTAGTTGTATCCATGCATAAAACAACCATGCACAAACATGTTCTATGACTAACATTTAGAAATCCACCTTTGGATCCTCCTCTTTTAGCAATTGGTCTATGATGGATCACAAGAAAAAATCTTGTTTTTTGCAATCAATAAAATTGCAACTACAAGTGACTAGTTGTTACATGCAATTGTTTGTAGTATTTTTTGCAACTAAGTGTTTCTTCATTCTTTTAACAAGATTAAATTTACACTTATTTCATCAATGAACAACATTTTACATCACATTAGTTGTAATTGAAATGCAATGGGACCAATTTTTACTAGTAACTATAATGTGAACCTAGTCTCCTTAAAAGTTTAATAATGTTTACTAGGGGTGTACATACTTAATGATTCAATATGTTTTCTTTTTTTAAGAAATAATTCAAGGATTTACTTACCTACCTACCTATTTACTTTACATACCTTACCTACATGTATCTACCTCTTTACCTATGTAGCTAGGCTAAGTAAGTAGATATGTAGGTGAGTAGGTAAGTAGTTGAGCAAGTAGGTATTACTTTAAGCTAAGTTTTGTTAGTAGGTAATAGGTTAAGTTAATAGGAAGTAGGTTATGCTAGCTAATAATTTAAACTAAATTAAGTGGGTAGTTAAGGAATACATAATAGGTAGTAGATAGTAGTTGCTAGTATATATAATAGTTGCAATTAAGTTGCAACTATAAAGTTTATATCATATGTTTAATATTTCATTTCAATTTTGTAAATTATGTAAGAAGGTGCATTAGAAACATTGAAAAAAACACATTGGTACAAAATATCATTTATTTTAACCATAGCATGAAATTCATGCAATCTGTGTACAAACCTATGAAAACTAGATTTCACACACAATTTGTACTAACCTATGAAACTTAGTAAGTTTGTGATCCTATAATTTAAAAATGGCAATTTCAACCTTTTTCCTCAACATGTGATACATTTGAATGGTTTTCCCCAAAATTTCGTTGGAGAAGTCACAATTCCTTTCTTTTCATTGACAAGTGTTGAAATTCCTACCCAAAAAAATGTCGTATGTATGGTGTTTTTTACTTTTAAAATGTTTAATTCATTTACTTTTGAATAAAATGACAGGGCATTAAAGATCTCATCAATGATTTTCCCTTGTTGAGTTCACAACTCACCAAAAAAAATTTGGGGGGGGCAAGCTTTTGCATTTCTTGAATTGAAAAATAAAATTTTGACATACAAAGGATTTTAGTGAAAATCAGATTGCCTTAATTTTCCAATATTTGATTTTTTAAAATGGCTATATTTCTATAACAAATTATAGCAAGTATCTAGATGTATACGAGGATTTTTTTAAAAGTTTACTTTCACACATGGTCTATAGCTAAATTTGGTTAAATGTTCTTATGGACAATTGCAAGTTTGGCTACATCATAAAATTGAAGGATAAAACTCCCTATTCACAATTAGATTCCCTTTATTCATATTTTTTATTAATAATTTCTTGTAGGTATACATATGTATCCAAAAAAGGGGTAAATAATTTATAGGAATGCAAACATTACATCCTAACTTCATTGAATTTGTAGTAGTTATTTTAAACTTCATATATGGTATTTATGACTAATAATTAAAAGTGTCCTATTGAAATATTTATTGAAAAAAATCCAACCCCAATTTTAATTTTTCAATAGTTTGACAATTTCATCATAAGTATACAAAATCCATCTTATCATTTGAATGTAAGTTGTAACCAATGTTTTTCTAAGGTTACAAGTTTTAAATTAAGCTCTTAATATACCAAATAAAGTTAAAACATCTATAACACCAACAATATAATGGTTTGTACAATATTTTTAATGAATTAAAAACCTTTGAATGGTGTGGAACAATGTTTTTTTCTTGGCAATAATTTGTTAGTTAACAAATTTTATAATTAGCAAAAATAATGCTAAAAAATAGAAAATTTTGATGTTTTAATTCTCATACGTCCAAATGGTTTATTAAAAAAGCTAAATTCTACATCATGTTCCAATAGATAGCCGACAATATAAAATGGTACTTATATATTTTCATTTTCATTTTTTTGTAACCAACTTTAGTCAAATATCTTATGGGTGATATAAACTTGTGCCACATTACAAAATTGGAAAACATTCTTGGCATGAAATTGAGTTTGGATCTACAAATTTGCTTAGGATACAATGATCTCCAAAAAGGCTAGTAAAAAAGTTATTGTTTTTTATTGGCTAGCCATAATGATTCACCTAGTTGATAAGATTTAAATAGTATTTCATTTCGCTCTCACCTTATATTGTCTAATTTTTCATGTATTAAGGAAAGGGTGGGCAACACTAACAAGTGAAACAAGGTTGTGGGTGAAAAAAATATTAGTTTAATTTTTTTACTTGTTTTAAAATTGCAAACTTGATAGCCCTAAAATATTTCTTAATGAAAGTTTTTGGGTGAAAAGAAAAAAAAACACAAGAAATATAAAGTTATAAAATATTTCTTAAAGGAAGGTAGCTTTATATTCCAAAAAAGAAAGAATTAATGAATGCAAACAAATGCAAACAATTTTTTTCGATAAATCGCAATGAAGGAGTTAGAAGGTAGTTATCTTTTAGTTTGCCACTAATTCCTCTACAGTGAACTAGTATAAAAGTTACCTTCATGAAGCTATTGCCAACATCCTCTATCATTATTGCCCTCCTTAGTTTTGCTACAACTACCATTTAATAGTCTTGATGTTTTAACTAAACATCAGAGAAAAACTAAAAGAAGATTAAACACCATAGTATTTTATGTCAAATAAATTTAATTTAATTATTTGCAAAAAGAAAAGTATTAAAAAACCAAAAATAAAATGGACATATGACATTCCTTGCATTTAAATTTTCATTTTCATGTATTACAACCTTCCAAAAGTACTTCCTCATTTTTTTTCCTTATCCTCCAAAACTATTATCACGGATGCCAACACCATAGAGTTCATCCATATGAATGTTCATCCATGACTTGTAATTAACTTGTAGCTAACTTTAAATTTAGTTTCAATTCACTCTTAATGAAATTTTAATTAACTCTTGGTTAACTTCCAATTAATTTTTAATCCAATTGTAATTATCCCTCAATTCACTTTCTAGTTAATTGAAAGTTAACTCATAGTTCATTATTAGTTCCCACATGGATGGACATGGGCCACACATGGGTGCACATGGATCACACATGGGTGAACATGGACCAGATGTAAGTTGGAAGTGTTTTTAAAAGCTTCCTTGAGCTAGGTGCCTAATGGGTATAAATAAAAATAGAATTTTACATTACTTTCAATATGTTCAACATTAGTTATTAGCAAATCTTTGTCATGATCTTGTTGTGTTACTATCATGTTTTTGGAATAAAATCATTTTGCATTCATATCATGCACACATTGTGTTTTTACTTTTTATTTTTTTATTCCATGACTTAGATTTAGAATTAGGCAAGCCTTCACATGTAATTTGGAAATTTAGTTGTTTAATTATTTTTGTGCTAGTGATAATTGCACACACACACACAATAAGAGAAAAAAAAAATCCATTACTTATAATGAAAAATGAAAAACCCCACAAGGTTTTCCCCAAACCCATAAGCCACAAAGGTGTCATCTTTTCCTAGGTCCTTATCCCAATATCCTTCATCAACACCCAATTAATGGCAAATTAGTTGCCCATCATCCTATCATTAATAATTAATTACCAAATAATTTCATTTCCTAGTACATAGCAAATGGTAAGTGTAAACCTACCATTAATAATTAGGAAATTATCAGGAAGCCCATGAAAATAATTGTACTAGGATATTTTCCCCTTAACATCACATTTTTGAGAAAGTTCTAAAATGAAACATCATCAACAAATACACTACTTCCAAAACCTCTACATGTACTTATTGTCACAACCTTAGCCTTCGACTTGTGACCAAGGCAAAGGCTTACAAAGGTGTAGGCCAAGAGGGAAGCTTGGGAGTCACATCTCATGCCCCCGGGAATGTGGGAGAGTGTGAAGGAATGAACCTTCACACTCCCAAGTGAGCTCCCACTTTAGGAGTTAGAGTCATAATGGACTTCCAAATTTTCAGAGAGGGATTGCAAGGGTCAAAACCCGTTGGATTGAAAAGTTCCTTATATCATTGGAAAGCTCTTAGAACGTAGATGTCTCAAATGGGTTCGCATGACCCATTTGGACACTTCAAACACAAGTTATGGCCAAAAGAAGGGTCGAGAGTCAAATTGGCAATTTGACTCCCGAGCATTAAAAGTTGGGAATCACCCTGATTTCCTTGCGTGCAACATACGATTGAAAATCTCTCGGCAAGGGCTACAACTTTGCTTCAGACCTCATCTCAATCGGAGGTCTGCACGCAAAATTATGGGTCTCCAAAGTCGTAGGAGTCCTAGTTGTGGGAATTTCGGGACTCCCACTTGGGAATCCCATGACAAAATGACATTTGGGTGCTGGTCCCATGGCCATGCACAAAGTATATTATAAAGGGGAAGGTGGTGATTTCCCCCAAGTCCGGGTCGTGGTGAGTCTTGTGAGTCCGTGTTTGCTCATGGTTCATTCGAGCACCAAAGTGTTCCAACTACGCACTAACCAACTTGTTGTTTAGTTTGTGTAGGTCCGTGTGAGTGATTTAATTGCTTGTCAATCTTTTTAGTCTCATTTTGGAGCTCTAGCATGCCCCTCTACCTCTAAAGTGCTACGAGCCAAGGAGTGCGCCCCAACTCTTTCTCCTTTTGATGTTTTTATTTTTGGACTCGTAGTTGAATGCATTAAGGAGCTTGGGGGTGTGTCACCTATCCTTTTAAAAAGGGTATTTTCTCATGTTGAATATGGTGTTAAACATTTTTAGGGATAAACTTCCATGTATCTGATGAAAAGGTGTAACATGCACCCAAGATAATCTTTTTTTCTTTTATTTGGGGGAGGGTATTATCTTTGGATTTTGGTGTTTCCAATATGTTTTCATTTTGTTTTCAAAAGGTTCTCAATGATGTTGTTTAACTTGTTCCCCAAGTTCTAATTAATTTACAATATCATCATTTTTTTTCATACGTTTTATCCAAATTTATATCCTTTTAAATTATATACCTAGTTAGACCAAAGTAAGGGTTTACATATAATATTTTATTAATTGATCAGTCATGGGTTTGTTTTGAATATTATTAGGAATACATTTAAAGAGCCTACGAATCTTTAACAATTTAAAAAATACTCCTAGGAATCATTATTGACTAGTAAAACCCATTCAACAAAATAGGGCTTTTCTTTATAGCAAATAGGCCATGGTTCATGATACTCTCATGAATTCAAATTTGTGATTTAAAAAAATTGTAATGCAAATTAAAATAGCGGTGTTTATTATGGCACATATTACACTAATGTTATGAATTTGACATTAATATATCAACTTTTAATTGAATATAAGTGGCACATATTAAACATAAGCTTGGGCTTGATGTCAAAATTTAATATTAATGCAATATGTACCACAATAAACACCACGTAATTTTGTTATGGATGAATTCACAAAATTTACTTCATCCATGTGTAGTGAACAAATGCAAATTGTTGTTGTAAGAAAAATCCATATTATATTATAAAATTTCATGTGCATTTGATTTTTTAGTTGTGAAAAATAAAATATATTTAATCAATATTTTTTGTTCTTCTTGGGTTAAAAGTATGTTGTCAAATTCATTCTTATTTGCAAGTTTGCATCAACTTTGAATTGAACCTCCTTCTTGTTCCTAATTTCACACATAATCTTCTTCAATCACATAATGTTTAATCATTTCTTCATTACACACTTGTATGGAAATAAATAGTTTTAAACTAAGGCATTTGACCAATTGTGATAAAGATTCACTACTACAAAATGTGGGTGTACTTTATTAGTCCTTGTTCACTAAACCAATGAATTCATTTATTCCCCACTAGGTCATGTTCACTATGACCAATGAATTCACTTAACATTTGGTAAAATCACTTGGCATATAGGGACACCTTTTGTTGTAGTGAATATATTGTTGGATTTACGTTTTTAATATTGTTACCACAATCCACCAATCTTGCCATTTAAAATATTTAAATCTAGTGTTGTACCTCACACCAAGTTTGAGTTTTAAATTTGAAGATGAACCAATGGGCCCCAAGTGGAAACCACCAAGTTTCTACAAGTTTCACAAAATGAGTGTCAAAGATTTTTCCCAAAAACAAATCCTCATATGGTAAAGTGTGTAACTAGGATAAAGAGAAACAAACAACGCAACTAATGTTGGAACCTTGTTTGTTAGTTATAAAGTTTGAAATAGGCTAATATACTACCACAGTCCTTTATCTCCAATATTTGGATAGGTTTTATTTTAACTTCATTGGGAAGGTTGCATAATTTTATAAATCAAAGTAATTGCATGGAAGAAATTATCTTAAATGGAACACTTCATTTATGGATGTTGCAAAAATAATCAAATATGATGCAAATCCTTCTTCTTGGATTGTTTTAGTACAATGGATTGAAGGGGTGCTATACTCTAAAAAACATATGAAAAGGAATTTTTAATGCTGAAATTGTATATATAAATGTTACAATTTGTGCATTTTTTAGTAAAATTGGATAAGCATGTGCTAAAAGCTCCAAATTCTTGCTAAAATTTCGTCTTGCAATTTGCATGTCTTTTAGATGGCACACATGCAAATAACATGCAACATTTAAATATTAATTTAGTGAAACAACCATGTAAAACAATTCAAAACACCAATTTGAACAATCTCATCGGTGACAAAATTGTTTTTTCACACTTAAGCACAAGCTTATTAGGTTATTACAAGATTTAAGAGTTAGTTTATTAAAAAAACTCAAACAATTTAAAGCTCCCATTATAACAATTTCATTTGGCCACATACGTTTTTTTTTTCACACCTTAATGTACAACACATTCACAAACTTGGTATATTTGTGAATGTTTTCTACACTGTTATTATAACCCTATTTTTACAAAAGTGGGGGATTTTCAAAGGTTGTGAGTTGCACACAATCGAAGAGAATAATGATGTCAAAAAGTAATCCAAGTCAAACATGTCACCAAAGAGGAGGGATGATAATGTATAGGAGGCAACCTACCACCTAAAAATTGATGTTTAGATGTGCACCACTTTTCAATGTAAACTCTCACCTACTATATCATTAGTGTGAAATATAGTTTTCAAACTAGAAAAATGCATGCAATCCAACCAATTGAATATAGGCCAATACATATTCATATTTATGTCATTGTTTCAAGTTTTTTTTTCTATATTGATTTAATTTGTGGCTGAATATGCTTATTCCATGCATAAATAGGAGGAAATTTGAATTCCTTACCCCCTTCTAAGATCCCTTTTAAAGTTCATGATATTCAATCTACCTTAATTACCCAATAACAAATTTAAGGTTCATGGTTTAAAGGTCTTTAGGTTTTTAAGGTTTATGATGTACAACAATGAACACTTTCTCTCCAAGGTTAGCAAAAATGAAAAAAAAATGATGTTGTAAAAAAATCTATTTTTGTTGTAATTAGCAAAAGAAACATATGATCATTGTAATTTCATATTGTGATGGCTTGGTGGTTACAAGTATATTGTCTTGAGAAATAACATGTTGTAATAAAATTCATTATTAAAATTCATATATATGAACTTATTGAAAAATTATTCACAATAATGATTTGAAAGAAACATAACAATGAAAACAATCATAACCAACAAAAAAACTTGATAAGAGAAAATATTCTCTTACATGTTAACAACCAACATAATGACTAGATTTTCTTGTTGTTTCTAGAAATGTGATAGAAACTCATGTTTTCATTGTCAAGCAACCATTTTGTGAGCTTTGTTGCGATGCCACCACATACTTGCTCACATGTACCCAAAAAATGAAACAATACCATGTTGTGTATGAAAAAATACAAGCTTCCAACCAAAATTGGTAGTAAGTTTGGTCTACCAAGTATGTCCTCATGTTAGAATGCAAATGTGTTCCTTCTTCCATGGATGTTGCAATAGGTTTTACAATCCTTCATTCCAAACCTCTTGAATATGCTATGCACATAAGACTTTTCTACTTGCATGATAGGTCTATAGCTTAAGCAATAAACTCCAACCCTATGCGAAGCCTTGTTAATTTAGTTTGGACATTTCAAACATTATAGTCTCAAGTTGTTTTCCAATACACACTAACTTGGCCAAATGGTCTTTTGTCAATAATAAGTCATTAACATAATTAAGAATGATTATAACATACTTTCCTCATTCAATCAATAAATATAAGTTATGATCAAAGTCATTTATACCCATGCCTTGCTCTTATGGGGAGGATCAATTTAAGAATACCAAACATGATTTACTTGCTTCTAATTCGTAAACATAATTATTTCGTCCCTTCATGATCACCTTGAAACCTTGGGACTAAACCATTTCAACCTCCTTACGGACAATGCAATTGAAAAACATTGATTTAATATCCAAGTTTGAATGGACTATTTATTATTGGTAACCATTGTGATAATTATAAGATTTGTTGGCCATTTGACATATTGACATATTGGGTGATGGAATATTGAAAATTGACTATTTTCATTTGTTCAAGCCTTCATGCCATATGGCAACCTTTGAGCCTATACAAGCTTCCATTTGTTGTGTTTTCACCATAAAAACCCATTCAAAGCTAATATGGGTGTCTTCCAAATATCATTCTTCAAAATTGAGTCATATTCTTGTGGAATGGCATTCTTCCAACCTAGGTGTTAAATCACTTCAAAGAAGTCACATGGTCACTATGTGTCCAATTTACATGCAAAATTCCAAGCCATTCGAATGAAAACACATTTAGATTTCATTATTTAATAACAATTCACAAAATATTTGTTCACGGATAATATTTTTTGACAAGTTACAACCTTTGTCTATGAAAATTAATTTACTAATAACACAAAATTAAATTTATAATCTTATTTTATAATAATAATAATAATAATAATAACGATTTTCATTCGTAATATATTATAAAATAATAACATGTTATTTCAACAAGTCATAAAATACTTTTTTTGTTATATTAATTTTTAATGTACAATATATCATACGTTATATTTATATGTTTATAAAAGAAATTACATCTACAATATAATGTATTAGTACTATATATATATATATATATATATATATATATATATATAACATACGTATAACATATAGGTGAAAGTATGATTGGGTGGTACCACTAGGAATGTCACAATGGTTATTTTCCTTGAACTTTTTGGTTTGGAACATTTTTCAAACAAGGTTTTGGGGTTTTTTTTGGGAATAAAATTTAAAGGTATCTAAAATGGTATTATATTTGCTGTTTTTATTGGGTAATTATTTTATTATGTATAATTTAGTTATGAATTTCCAAAATTTAGTAACTTGATTATTGAAAGGGCCACATGAATAAGGAATAAAAATTTGTAACAATTTCCACATTTTTTATTGCAATGGAAACTTCGACCCATATAATTTTGCATGCAATAAATAAAATGAAAAATAATAATTTATAATTATGAAAACATTTAAAGAAAAGGGCCTAGGAATATGATTTGGCCAATTTTTGTTTCTTGACCATTCCTTGAAATGGTTATTAATGAGTCCACCTAATCATGTTTTCACCCGTAATTATGAATGATGCTTCACCCTATGAAATATCACAAAACCATTATTTAAAATCTGATGCATATATTGCAACTAAATGTGATCCTTGACAAAAAAAATTATTTTGATGTTAAACGAACATTTTTTGTCCGAATCTTCAACCAACATTGAATTTTTCAAGGAATGCTTCAAAGTCATTGAGTAAAGGTGATTGATGCTCTAACAAAGGTGTGAACCAAACAAATGCCATGTTTAACAACAAAGTACTAATGAATCCAAAGTTGGGTTGGGCCAATTAGATATTGACAAGGATGAAATCAGATGACAATATGCACTTAGTTGAAAAAAATTCAAAACTTTGAACATGCACCATTAAATTTGTCAAGTAGGCTAATATGTGAAACGTTTAGTTGGGGTTGTGTTATGAAAGCACATCCCAAAGAGGTTGAAACTTGATTGGTTTGCAAATGAGCAACACATTCACAAAATGCTTGATTTTCATGTTCAAGATTCCTAAGGGTAGCAAGGACTTCTTCCATAAATGTAGACATGATCTCGAAACAAAAGGATAACAAGAAAAAATGATGAAAATAAGTTTGATTGGAGTTTGTTTGAATTGTTATGGGCACAAAAACAACCATATCTACTGGATTTATAAACCAAGACAAGAACAAAAGCAAGCTTCATTCCAAATTTAGATCATGAAACAAGAAGAATAATAATAAGAACATGATACATGCAAAACAAAAATTCAATAAGATTTTATTGCAAGGAAAATATAAAAACGGGACAAGGTTATGACAAGAAAATGTATCCAAACTAGTGTTGAACATACTAAAGGTAACATGGAATTATATCTCTAATTATACCTATTGGACACCTAGCTTTTGAAGAATTTTATTAAGAAACTTTCAACTTACACATGGTGCATGTTCACCCATGTGTGCCCATGTGCACCCATGCGCACCCATGTGCACCCATATGTGAATTAAGAATTAACTAGAAGTGAATTGAAAGTGAACTAAAAGTTAATTATAATTGAATTTAGACTTAATTGGAATCTAATTAAAAATGAACTAAAATTAAATTAGGAGTTAAGTATAAGTTCATTACAAATCATGAATGAATTCCATAGCATTGGCCTTGATGATACAATGATTGGGTTAATGAATTACACCCACAATTGTTATTAATGCCATAATAACAAAAAAAAATCCCCTTTTAAATGCAATAAGTAGTGTCTTTTCTAAAGGTTGCAAGGCCCTTCACCTTGCAAAAAGTTCTTATATGAAGGCAAAAAAATGGGAGCCCTTCAAAAGAAATGTCAACTAAAAAATGAACCTTACAACATGAAAGGTTACAATTGAAAATGAAAAGTTGATACATTCATTTACAATATTATTTGTCTAGTAGCAATGGTGGGTTATGTTATGCCAGGTTTGTTATGGTAGACCCATAGAACTCAATTATAATAATAATGGCTCTTGACAATTTAGGTAGGACTTAATTGAAACAAATTGAACTTAGTTGGACTTGGGTGGACAATAAGGCCTACTTCACATTGTGCAAGATATAAAGTTTGCTTACAAGTCTTGTTTGACATTCTTTTCAAGAAGCAAGAGCCAAGGTTTTGGTTGAAGTCAATTCTTGACAAATACAAATAACACTACAAACCAAATCTATAGATTTTTATTTGAAGAGTGTCAGTGGGTGTTTCCCTCCTTTCTATAAAGATGTAAGGACTTTCTTTTGTTTTATAACTTGTTGACAACTTAGCAGTTGTAGCAAGTTTCTGTGTATTTTTTTTCCCTCATAATGATTGGATCATGATTTTATTTTGAAAAGGTACAAAAATTGTTTCAAAGCATGACATTCTTTCTTGATGTCAATTTGGTAAAAAATGATTTTGTATCCCAACTAGCCCATGATGTTTCTTTTGGGGGAAATCATGGGAGCATTGGGCTTATAACAATATAAACCTGCAAAATATCTTCGTTGTGTGCACAAAAAATGGCATTTTAATGCTCCAACTCCAAGTTTAAAAAAAGATCGATGTTTCATTCAATAGTGGGGTTAGGAGACATGGATAGTTACATTTGTATGGTTGCTAGATGGTTAAAACATAAGTCACCAACAATTGGGTGTAGAGGTAGGCTAATTTTGCAACACATTTCTAACCCCTATTTTGCACCACATTCCAAGCCAATCATTTATTCATTCAAGAAATGTCAACATTCAACACATCACACTTATGTTACCTATGATCAATGGTGTAAAGATTTGATGGTTTGTAAAGGTTTTCTTACTTGGGTTTTCATATCCACCCCAAGGATGCATGCTAAGTTGTGTGGTGGGTTTTCTTTCAACCAAATAAATAAATAATTAAATAAATTATTTAGATTAAAAATTATTATTTAATTTATTATTTGTTGGGACTTAAAAATTGAAAACACATAAATGATAGATAAAATTGTAAGGGGTTGCACATGACTACAAGTTGATTTCTAGGGTGATATATAAGTTTTGAACTACTATTTCTCCCCAAAAAAGGTACCCAATGAGCCTTCAAAAATCTCAAAAAATGTGTCCTTTCCTTTTTGACAAGATGACAAAAGCATTTTTGGTTATCTTCTTGCTTCTTCCTTCAAAAACAAAAAAACCCACAAAGCTAGAAACTTGGATTTCACTTTGAAGTTTGTTTTTTTGTTTGTTTATTGCTAGATGTAGTTTCATAGACTTTTACCACTCAAGTTCCTAATGTTCATCTTTATACTATTCTTTGCAATATTGGGATATGAAATGTGATCTAAAAACTTAATCTAGCACCTAATCTATATTTCCCATTCCAAAATGGGTGGATCATTGTTAATCCAATCAAAGTTTTGGAAATTATTAATGGATTTTTTTGGAGGTTTTTTTTCAATAGTCTAATACCAAATGTTCATTGACTCACCCTTGCACTTGGGCAATGTTGGCAACCAAATGCATGCAAAAATTATTGGCACCAATGAATTAACACTAGCTCAAGTCCAGATTAATGAAATTGTACATTTTGCAACCTCAAGGGGGATTAATGGAACCACCACAAATTTGGTATGTATTGATAGTGAGCTATAAGTTGAAGTGGTAATTGAAGCTCCTCTTTGTAGCTCAAGCCATCATACACATACACACTACACAATGGCCAATGTTTTTAGCAAAACATACCACATGGTGGTAGAATATGTATTCAATACCTTCTCATGTAATGTTTATGTCCCATGTTTTTTTAAGATTTTAACATTCAATTTCAATAACTAACATTTAGTTTCAAATGGTTGTTTGGTTGTCAATGTATTGGGGGCTTTGGCATGGCTTGTTGGGTGGATTAGTTATAGGATGTGCATACCACATGTACTTTAGTTGCTCAACCTTAGAATCAACTCTATGTTTCAAATTTGTTCCTAAATAGTATTTTTGCTCATCACCAACATTATTTTCTATGTTAATCAAATTTTAAACCTTATTTGCATGTAAATTTGGCACGTTTCATATTTCACTATCTTTTTTATACATGAAAAAAAAATCTTAACAATGACCATTGGATTTCAAGAAAAATGTCACAATCTCAATGCCAAAGGGTGCGGCCAATATTTAGTAATATTCAAAATGACTTTAAAAAAATGAGTTTAGATTCATTGTTTTTACATTCTACACCATCAATATAGTGTTCTCAACAAAGTTTTCCACAAGGCAATCATTTCAAACAACAAAATATGTCAAGTTCATCATTATCAAAACCTTGTGGATTTGACATGTAATGTTTTCACATATATTAATGAGGATGGTATTTCATATAATAATGTTTTACATTTTGATCCTCTTATTGGTTATCAAATTGAGTGGAAAGTTAAATCAAAGATTATCAAAGAATTAGAAAAGAATATATCCAATTACTTATAAACAACTTAAATTTTAGATTTCTCCATTGTTAGTACTTTTCGTTTATTTAGTCTTAACATTGTCCAATTCATGATAGAGAGATGGAAACGTATACTAGTTTGATTTCATAGATTGTTCATCAAGTTCAACTATAGTGAAGAAATATTTGATAGGGCGAGAGCTGACCTTGAGTTTGTGGAGAGAGTGAGAACATAAATCCATGTTGGATACTTAGACATTTTGTTTGACTTTAGATGAGTTTTTTTCTTCTTGGTTTAACATTAATTAACATTTAGAAAAGGTGTTTCTGATTTTAGTTAACACAACTATTTGTGAGCATGGATTTTCAAAACAATATTAGGTGAAAAGTGATCACATAAATAAGTTAAAACTCAAAACTTTGGATGCATTGATTTGGGTATGATTGTGTGAAAAAAAGTTGAAGGCCATGGATTGACCTAACATCTTTGATATTAGGAGTGATGTGATGGATTGTAAAGTTGTGCCTTTAGACATCGGCATAGATTGCTTTCTTGTTCATATATTGTAATTTTGTAGGATTTCAAATTTTAATATATTATATTGCCATTTTGATGTGTAGGTTGTTGAAGAATAAATGGATGTCTTGTTACACATTAATCCATTGATGCAACCTTTATAATAATTAAAACTAACCACATGGGCAAGAAAAAGAAAGGAATTGAGAATGGCTAGTTGGAAGAATTGTGTGTAACCCAATACCTCGATTTTGGTGATGTGGATTTGTTGGGTAATGGGAATTGCTAGTACTTATTGTCTCCTCAACATCCAGGAGTTTTGGGGAAGACGGGAGAGGAGGAGGAGGAGTAGAGCGGTTGGGGATTGAGACTCGGTACAATTATGGCATCCAAAGAGACTGCGAAAACTGTAGTAATAGAAGAGGAAAAGAAGCAGCAGGAGGAGGAAGCGGAGAATGCTGTAGGAGGAGGCGGTGATGAGGCAGATGCTCCTCCTCAAACACCAGCGGAGGAGGAGCCAGACACGGTAGGCATGTATTCAGTATGGGCAATACCGCCCGATTACGTTCTGCCCAGTCTCCATTTGGTGATGACACAGCTGAGCGAGAGGTATGCAGGGCCTCCGTTTCAGCCTCATGTGACAGTGCTGGGTGCACACCCCGTGTTGCGTTCCAAAGCCCAACAGTCGCTCCAACAACTTTGCGCCACCACTCTCCCTTACACCTTCAAGATCACCGGCGTCACAAGTGACCTAAAATTCCACCAGTGTGTTTACCTCACTATGGAACCCACTCAAGAGGTAGGTCTGTCCGTCTGTCTGTCTCTACTTCTTCTTCTTCTTTTGGTCTCTTCCCTTTCTTGCCCCCTTTTTTTTCCACCACTTCTCTCTTGCAACTCACTCTTTGAAGAACATGTAACCAAAATCATAATGGTTTATGATTTTACAATTTAGGGTTTAAATCCTAAACCTTGCATCATCATCATCATACTCTGTTGATTGTCTCGTCTGTGGGTGTGAGGTTTTCCAGACAAATTTCTATTTGTGTTGTAGGTAAGGAATGTCTGAGTTCAATTGTTTTGAGACAAGGAGAAGTGGGTTAGCTATACCATGCTCGCCTGGTTGCCTGCACAAACTTGCTCCAGAAGGTATCATACCCCCCTCATGTTTGGAGAAGAGATCACTCTAAAGGTTAATCCTAAGGGATGGAGAGACACAGAAAGAAATCATGTGTCTGAAGGCCAGTGCATTTGTTTCTCCATTTTTCTTTTGTGTTCCAATTCATTTTTCTTCCTTGATTGTCTTGAGTTATGACTAAGTCACTGCTCCTATTTATGATGAAGATGATAGTCTGATACTCTTGTGAGTTATTTGAGTGATTTGATTGCTCACATGAGGGTTATGATTCCACTCCTTGTCATGTTAGTTTTGGTTTTTGCTCCAATTGACACAATGCTTACCTTCATACAGTTATTTTGGAATTTTTTCCGCAATCTCACAGATATGTTGTGTTTCAAAATGGAATTCCAAGTGTTCTTTGTAGAATCTTCTTGTAGATATGTTTTGTATTTCAATATACAATGATAGTCTCAATGTCCATTCATGTGATCGAGCAGATTCTGACAGAGCAGATGATTCACTAATTGCCAATTGGCCTTCTCTTAGCAAGAAAAGCTGAACCTGAGCATGACTTGCCTGAAGTATGCTGACTCAAATGTTCGTTCTTTTGCAAGACAAGCCAAAAAAATTCAGCCAGGTCATGGTGTAAGACAGGGAAAGAATACAAAGAGAAAAAGAATAACAGATTCTGAATTGATGAGGTTCTTGGTGTGCAGGTTGTAGATGCACATATACAAGCACAAGGCTGTTTTGGTTTTCTGGAGATAGGAGATGATACTACCACAATGAGGGAAGGTCAGCTTCAATCCCTTACAGTTTATTCTCCATGCCCAGTTTGCTTTGAAACTTACAGCTTGAAGTGAAAGAAGAATGAGCATTCTTTCCAATTGCCATAGAGATGAAAATGATAAAACCCGATGTGTGAGTAGCCCACCATGTCAAGTACCAATGCAGAGATAAATTTTGTTTTCCTTTCCAAGAGCATTGTGGAATCCACATCCATAGCTCAAATCTTGTGTATAGCACAGTAGGGTAAAATCTCCCAGAACTTTGCTCTGTTTTGAAACTATGGAATCTGAGTATTATGGACATTGATGCTCAAAGTCATCGTTTGACAATGTATTCACCAATACATAAAACCTTATCAACTAGATAGATCTTCAGAATTGTGGGGTGCTCATCCAGTCTGCCAGGAATGCTTTGCTTGAGTGGGTTCTCAGAATCATTCTTCATCATGCATATGTATGTCCACACTCTTTGTCTGAACATGGTGGAGAGTTTTTTTCTGCAGAGTACATGCCTCACATGAGTCTATTGTATGGGCATCTATTGAAGGAGGAGTTGGAGGAAGCCAAGGCCAAAGTGGAGGCAGAGCATGGGAAACAATTGATCGGCATGCAATTCCAAGTGTCTAGCCTAGGACTTTACTGTACTGATCCCTCAGATGTGCTATGTAAGTCTTGGAAAATGGTCTGCCAACTTCCTTTGAGAGCACCCAAGAGGTAAACAACCAAGTGTGGTGTCAATAGGGTCACTAAAATCTGCATGTACACTCTGGAATCCTGGAGTGCAAAAATTTATGAAGAAAAGAACATGTCATAAAAGGAAGAGTTGGGGGGGGCTTTGGGCAAGAATAGTTTGCAACCCTCTCCATCATATAAAGAAGTAGCTATGTGAGAGAGCTATACTCACAAGTCCACCCTCACAGTTTGAGGCCTTTTAAGAATGCCTTCAGCAAAGAGCTAATGGAATGACAGAAAGTTAGTTATTTTAGTCATTTATTCATGACAGATAAATGTGCTCATATTGATACCTTTCAAAATCATTCAAGACATCTCCAATTGAGAACTGTCTCATGATAATGGATGTGTATGATTAAAGTGACAGTGGGGCAAAGCTAGACTTGCAGATGTACAATTCCAAGCTGACTGGTCGTCAAGAGTACCACAGACCTAAATTTGATTAGGTCATATGAAACAACCCACAGTTAATTGATTGATCTTGTAAATCCAACATCAACTCAGTTGGGATTCATTCAGAACTTAGCCATTACAAGCTTGTCTGATGGTGCACTGGTGGCTGTCCATTCATTCTGGCCCAAAAGCACTAACTCAAATTGTAAAGCAAAACCTTGTGGTCTCAAGCTATACATAACATGGGCTTCTATGCAAAGAACACTCTAACCACCTAATTGCCAGTTACCACTGTACCTCTCACATGGTTTTCAGAAAACAAAGTTGTGCAATTGTATCCACAAAGGGCATCTAATCAACAGCACCACAATTACAGGGAATCTAAATCTGGACCAAAGTCACTCAACACACTTTCAGAGACTGTGACCATTGGTACTTGTGATTGCATGTAGCCCTCTTGCAACTTAGTATACATCCTCATGGAAGAATTGATACATTAGTTACTTTGCCATCTCTCTCCTCCCTACAACAAAAAAAGCCTTTCACCTCTCAAGCAATCTGTCTAGAACAAAATAAATGCACCTTTTAGTGCCTTCTTGTGAATGAGGGCTGTTGATCCAAGGGGAGGAAATCTTCATTCAGTGCTAAATCTACAAAAAGACCTCTTGATGCACGATTTGCAGAACTTGCCCGCTCAATAGAAGCCATAATTCGGTTTGCCAGTCTTTGCACAGTCCAAGTACGATGCCAGGGCGCCATTTGAAGGACCTAAAATGTCATACAGAAAAATCACCATGTTTCATTCAAGCAGAGTATCCAACCATACCAGTTGCCTGGTTACAATTCTAATTTGATCACAGACAGTCACCTAAAAAGAGCACATTTCAGAACTGCATGTAGCTCTGAGCTTTCCAAAAGACAGAAAAAAATAATGTGGATTATCCTTCAACTACCAACTAAAAGGAAAACATACATTAAATGTATCCACAGTTGCACAGGAAAATTCACAAAACCACTTTGAAGGAAACTATTGTGTTCCTTCTAGCCAAATCTAAACAAACATAATAAGAATGAGAGTGGTGCTGCAATGACCCAACTAAGATATGTACCATCTTCTTGGCATTACCTCATCAGAATTAAAGCTTTCCACAATGACACCACCTCGACGAGGTACTCCAAGTTCTCGCCAATCCATTTGGAAATAACCAAAGTCCCCAGCTAGCTCCTGAGCCACATGCAGCACTCTGAACTTAGGAAACAAAGAAAATGAATTTAAATGTTCCTGCAACATTGCTGTCCTCATTTGAAGTAGTGATGACCAAACAGCACAAACACAGCTATTTTGATTTAAGTAGTTCATAGCAAATCATTGACAAGGACACACTGCAAAGAGCGCCAAGGATAACAAGACAAACCTTACTCAATGGTGCATTGGCATCACCAATAACACCAAGTACATGACCCCGGTAGTGTGCAGCTGACCCCTGGCATATCCACAACATGCTGCCTTCAATAAAAAAGAGTGTGACCTGAGACAAATGGTTCCAATCTGCTGACTAATAAGACCCATGTTTATCACTGCTTCTGTAGCTCTTTTCTTGACAAACACTCTTCTCTAAAAGGAAATCTGATTCTACTCAAAATGATTAAATTTGAAGGAATCTGTTAATTTAGTGGCAACTTTCCTTTCTACCACCGATGCAATATGTAGTGCACAAACCATTAGTGTAGCAGTCACAGTCACCAATTAATTAGTCCTGCAGAGGCAGGTCATCTGCAGTTCATCAATTTAAGAGTGACAATAACTATAGTGATCAATTCATTCAAAATAAGTTCAGAAAGAGTTGCATCAAGGAGAAATTGCATCAGACATATCTATGAGATTGCAGAGAAAAACTCCGCAAGAACATGTTCAAGGTAACATGCTGTCAGTTGCAGGCAAACTAAAACAAACATGACAAGAATGGCTGCAGTCATAAAGTTTTGAATATCCATTCACAAAGTACTAGATCATCACCTTCACCATATTCAGGCAGTGACTAACTGCCATTAATCCCCACTGATTCATCAGCTGAGAACAGAATATTACAATCTGCTCAAAATTTCAGGCAACCAACTACACAAAGATTTGCATCCTGGGTTTATCATATTTCTTCAAACAATGAGAAGACTCAGTCATGACATGGCTGACTCTCAAGAGGCATAGCTAATCAGATGACTCAACAGTGTTCTTGTTCAAGCTGCAATAAGCTGGTGATGGCTAAGCTCCATTTCATTGGTTTGTGAGAAGCCATAAGACAAACATACAACAACTTACATCAGAAGATGATTTAAGCATATGCAACTGACAATTGACTCTTCAACTTGATATCCAAAGTTGGAGAAATTAGGGTTACAAGGAAGCAGCAAATCATCTACAAACCTTCCTTCTAAGGAAACCTAGAAGAAAAAAAGGAATTAATTAAACAATCAACAAGTTGAAAGTATGTGTCAAGAGATGGAAATTAGTTAAACTAGTACCAATTCAGGTACCAGTCTATGAACAGTGATTGACCAAAAATTACGAACAAAGTTTACCTATCAGAAAACTTCTCCAAGACTGAACTCTGACATTTCTGAAGTAACAACAAGGTTTGAACATTCTTCCAAAAGCTTTCGTCACCAGAACCTTCACGTTAGCTCTCAGATCTGGCAGCTTAATCTTTGTATAATGAGTCGAGAAATCAAAAGAAAGACTGCCAAAAAAATTGGATAAGTCTTGTTATTTGAGAAATCAATGACATCAGATACTTCTGAAGAGCATTTAAGAATCCAACAATTTTTGAAAGGGAAAGCTAACTTTCTTTGGCTTTCTGCAACTTGGCAATGCAAAGGTCACTGACCATTGGCAGAGTAGCTCTCTCACATCCAACATAGAGTATTAATTGAATCCCAGCCCCAGCCCCAGCAATAAACATGTGAAATTGAACAGTATAAGGTGAGAGACTACTTCAATGCCACCACTACCTGGCCTGATCATTATGGCCAGCCAATCAGAAGTGGTCATGTTTCTTACTAGGCCTTGTGGAGACCACTGTATCTTGTGCTACAAAAGGAACTCAAGCCCACTATCACACCTTCATACAAAAGATGAACTAACAGCATTGATAAACCTAGGCTTGACAAGTTTTGTCCAATCCACACAAAATTCATTCGGAACTCTTCCACTAGCTTCTTGGACAACAAATTGATGATAAAATAACTTTTGAATAACTTAGCACTCTAGGAAATAGTTAAATCAAATCAACAGCTAGGTCACTTGTGGTTACATGACCATTCTAGAAGAAAGAGAACCAATGAGGTTTGTACCCTTAAATACGATTCAGGGGCATTGGGATTGGAGATACGTGACTTCACAAGATGACTCAAGAATTTCTTAAGTTGGAAAAATTCCTTTCACCAAGGAAAAAGAAGTGGAGACAAACCTGGCCATGGATTTCAAGCAAAGGGATACCCTCCAGAGTCTGCATCGCAAAGTGTGTGACACAATTAGCTAAGTGGTTTGTGTGGTTATTAGCATGGACTGCTGAGGTTCTGGCATGCACAAGAGGACAACAAATTGGTAACTTTGGTCACAGGAAAGGGCAACAATGAAACACTGGAAAGGTCAGAAGCAGGCAAAAAATATTAATGAGAATTTTTTTGGAAAAAAAACACTCTTCAAATTTATCTTTCTATTTCCAAACCAAGAAAGGATTTAATGACAAGGCTGAAAAATATGAAGCCTGAGTAAACCTGCTTTGACACCCAATTGAGGTACTCTTCCCATGACAAATATGGTGCATCACGATCAGGTCTGAGCACTTCCCAACCATTTTCTATTAACTGCTTCTCCAGCATATTTGCAACCTGTCAGATAGCAATAATTAAGTGATTAAGATTGCTGGTAAACCAGTGACTTCTTTAAAAGAATGCCCATGAAAGCTCACATAAAACATTGAGAAATAAGTAGTTCTGTGTATAAGTCAAACTCACTTCAAGATTGAATTCACGTTCTCCTGCTGCACCTGGTTCGCTTTGAGAGTCAATCCAATGACCAGGCACTATGCTGATGATGTCATTCTTCCCTATCTTTTTGGCAGCTCGAAGATACACAGATGTAGGTTTTGGGTTGTCCCTTGGCACCTGAGTGACAACGGTCAGAGTACAAAATTGATTAAGAAAAATCTGTAACAGTTTTACATGCCAAAGAGAACAACAAAGCCCACTGAAAAGTAAGCAGATTTGGAAGTCATTACCCTTGTGCCAAATGTATGGGACACTTTGAGTGACAATATTCGTACACACAGTGGCAGACTGCTACTCAACTTCACCAATCGCCCAAAAATCAGGTTTGATGGTACTTCTGCAATTCCTGTTGCCACCTGCATAGGAAACCTACCCAATTAGCATGAACTAAAAATTCACCCAAAAAGCATATGAAGGTCTCAAAATAATAATCTGATCCACATTTCCTGGCAAGTAAGAATGAAGGCTGAGTAATCAAGGGAGTTGGAACTCATACAGCTTTACAGTCATGAGACACCTTGAAGGCCTTTGTGTACTGTAGACCAACAACCTGTTCCTCAGGATGGAGCACCATTCTCACCTGCTTGACAATGCCATACCATATCAACTTCACAAGCTTCCATAGAATGGAGCTGCAAATAATGACTCTGGTTTCTACAAGATTGACTTGATACAAATGTGCAAGTTCAAACTATCAGGAACAAAAGACTGATGACAAAAACATTGTGTCCATGTGATCCTACTAGACTTGTAGCTTTGAAATTGCAATCCCCTGCAAAGTACAGTCCAATAAATAATCCTTCCTCAAAGCAGAATAATGATCAATTACTGCTTGGATTTGCAGGGAATGAGAAACTCACCGAATCTGACAGCTGCAACCCAAGTTTCAAACTCCAGCTTGAATGCTTCAAGATACTACCTGGCTCACCCATCTGTACAAATAGACAGCTGGAATGAATGAAGAATGTTACTACATTCTTGAAGAACAGGTAAACCAACTCATGGAATGACGAACTGTATCCCAACACACATTGATGATTTCACCATCATTGTTGTCTTGATGTAAGCACTTAATCCAAGGGGGTTGTGCAGCATTTCTTCTACACTGGTGCTTGCTTACCTCCAAGTTGGCTTGCATAGTGAGCTTTGAAGAGCCAATGGAGAACCTGCACTTGAGTGCCAATGCTGGGACAGGGAGAAGCTCCAGTACAGGGCGCAGGGCTGCACAGTCCACCATAGATATGTCCCCCTTCAAATCCATCCCATCATGCCCTGCCTCCTTGTACCTGCGAGGGCCCAGCTAGCCTGAGTGGATATAGAAAGAAACTGACTATCCTGCTTTCAGATATAAAAATGCTGAAATGGGAGCCGCCCTGCCCCC
>Ga0116230_10001313_pt1 | contig 23392 bp, 19 predicted proteins | sample S1TSphfallax_3_FD_88678 | JGI IMG/M metagenome (GOLD analysis project Ga0116230, IMG submission 88678) | Host-associated microbial communities from peat moss isolated from Minnesota, USA - S1T2_Fd - Sphagnum fallax MG | ecosystem: Host-associated > Plants > Peat moss > Unclassified | place... | reverse complement strand
CGGGATGACGCTGCCGCGCACCGCTGCCGAACAGATCCGCGTGGGCAAAGCCGTGCCACGGGATGAACTGCGCGCCGGCGATCTCGTGTTCATGCATCTGAAACGCAAGCAACTCCATGTCGGAATCGCCCTTGACACCGACCGGTTCGTGAACGCGCCCGCCGCCGGCGGCCGGGTGCGCATCGATTCGCTCGCCTCACCTCTCTATGCGCGGGCATTTGTGCAGGCGCGGCGCGTGGTGGATGACGCGCTCAAAGCCGACGGCCTGGTCAACTAGTACCTCATCGGCGCGTCAAACCACGGCGTCGATGACCTCGCTCGGCGCGGCGGCGAACTGCAGCGACGCCAGGCGCGCATACAGCGGGCTGTTGACCAGGAGTTCCGCATGCGTGCCGACGGCGATCTTATGGCCGTGGTCCATCACCACGATGCGATCCGCCTTGAGCACCGTGGCGAGCCGGTGGGCGATGATGATGGTGGTGCGTCCGCGCATGAGTTTCTCGAGCGCCTGCTGCACCAGGCGTTCGGATTCGGCATCGAGCGCGCTCGTCGCCTCATCGAGCAGCAGGATGGGCGGGTCCTTGAGAATCGCGCGGGCGAGCGCGATCCGCTGCCGTTGACCGCCCGACAAGCGCGTGCCGCGCTCGCCCAGAAAGGTGTCATAGCCCTGCGGCAACCGGCGCAGGAATTCGTCGGCGGCGGCAGCCACCGCCGCGGCCTCGATTTCGGCGTCGCTGGCTGACGGTCTGCCGTAACGAATATTGTCGCGCGCACTCGCGCCGAACAGCACCGTCTCCTGGGGCACCAGCCCGATCTGCGCGCGGATATCCTGCGGCCGCAGATCCGCGAGCCGCCGGTCATCGATCAGGACGCGGCCAGAATCCGGATCGTAGAATCGTAGTAACAACTGGAATGTCGTGCTCTTGCCGGCCCCCGACGGGCCGACGAACGCGATCGTTTCGCCCGGCGTCACCTCGAGGCTGAAGTTCGCCAAGGCGGCGGTGTCGGGCCGCGACGGATAGTGGAAGCCCACATTGTCGAAGCGAATGTTGCCCTGCACCCGCGCCGGCAGCTCGAGCGGACGCGCCGGTGCGGCGATGTTCGGGCGCGCTTCGAGCAATTCGCTCAAACGCTCCATGGCGCCGGCGGCACGCTGCATTTCGCCCCACATTTCAGTCAGTTGCGCCGCCGAACTGCCGACCAGCAGGGCGTAGATCAGGAACTGGGCGAGCTGGCCGCCCGTCATGCTGCCGGCCACGACCTGATGGGCGCCCAACCACAGCACGAAGGTGATGCCGGCGAATACCAGCATGATGCCGACGGCGGTCAGCCCCGCGCGCACCCGGGTGCGTTTGACCGCGGTCTTGAAACTCTCCTCCACCGCGGCGTCATAGCGCTTGCTCTGTAGTTCCTCCAGGGTGAACGCCTGCACGGTCTGGATTGCATTCAGGGTTTCACCGGCCAGGCCGCTGGTGTCGGCAATCCGATCCTGCGACGCTCGCGACAGGCCGCGCACCCGCCGCCCGACCGCGATCAGCGGCGCCACCACCACCGGAATGCCCACCACGATCACGCCCATCAGCTTGGCGTTGGTTAGCGCCAACATGACCAGCGCGCCGATCAGGCTCAAGGTCGAGCGCAATACGATCGACAGATTCACCCCGGAAATGGCCTGGACCAGCGTGGTGTCCGTGGTCAGGCGCGACAGCACCTCGCCGACCCGGGTAGTCTCGAAAAACAGCGGGTCCATGTGCACCACCCGCCGGTACACGGCCTCCCGCAGATCCGACACCACCCGTTCGCCGAGCCAGGTGACCAAGTAGAAGCGTAACGCCGCAAAACAGCCATAAGCCACGGCCGCGGCCAGCAAGGCGAGGAAATAGCGGTTGATGGTGCTGGCGTCCTTGGCGGCGAGGCCATGGTCGATCACCAGCCGCACCGCCATGGGCAAGGCCAGCAGCGAGGCACTCGCGATTAGAAGGGCGCCAAGCGCTGCCGCCAGCGTGCCCCGATAAGGCTTGAGGAAGGGCAGCAGCGCCCGTAGGGGATTCAAGGATTTGGCGCGAGGCCTTTCGTCTTTGGCATTCATACTGCAATGATCCCATAACTCATGGCGCACCGCGTAGCCGCCGGAGTTGCGCGGCTTTTGGCCCGATGCTACTGTCAGAAGGACGCCACTTAAGCGTCATTCCAAAAAAATTCCGGGGATAAAATGTCTTTGATCCTGCCTAAACCGTTGGTTCGGTTGACCTGCAAGCATTTGTTGTATTTCTGCGTCTTAGGCGGTGCCTCGACGCTGCACGGCGAATTCTCACGCGCCGCCGATGCCTCGAGCGATGAGGGTCCCGCCCTCGAGGAGATCACGGTGACCGCCACCCGGCGCGAGGAAGGCATCAGCCGCGTGCCCATCAGCATCACTGCCTTGAGTCAGGAGACCATAGACGAAAAGGGCATTCATGACTTCTCCGACGTGGTCAGATTCACGCCCGGTGTGGCGTTCGACAGCGGCCAGACGAACCAGATATCGATCCGCGGCATCTCCTCGAGCGGCGGCTCGGGCACGACCGGCATCTACATCGACGATGTGCCGATTCAGGTGCGCAATCTTGGGTTCAACTCCGACGATGCGCTGATCAAGCTGTTCGATCTGGACCGTCTCGAGGTGCTGCGCGGACCCCAGGGTACTTTGTTCGGCGCCGGATCGGAGGGCGGTACGGTGCGCTACATCACGAATGCGCCCAGCGTCACCCAATCGAGCATCTACGCCAAGGCCGAAACAGCCTACACCGAGGGCGGATCGCTGACTTACGAGACCGGCATCGCCGGCGGGATGCCCGTGATCGATGGCGTTTTCGGTGTGCGCTTCAGCGCCTATTTTCGCCACGATGGCGGCTGGATCGACCGCATCGATCCGACCACCCTCGATGTCGTCGACAAAAATGCCAATTCTCAGGGCACGTCGGCGCTGCGACTCTCCGGCTTGTGGAAACCCAACGATGCCATCACCGTGACGCCGAGCATCACGTATCAGAACCAGCAGCGCAATGATGTGACGATTTACTGGCCGGAGTACTCCAATCCGAACCAGGATCGGTATGTGAGCGCGGATCCCACGGCGCGCCCCATTCCCGACGTCCTGTACCTCCCGGCACTCAATATCAAGGCCGACATGGGTCCCGTCACGCTGATTTCAACGACCTCGTACTTTCATCGCGACGAGATCAGCGGCTACGACGGCACGTTGTATAACCTTGGCTATTATCAAAGTCAGATCCCGGCTTACACGGGCGATGGAGCAACACCCGCGGGCCTCGCGGCCTTCCCGCTCCTCGACGGATCGGGTGTGCACCTGCCGGCGGGGCTGACCGATTACCGCTCCCCCGCGAGCGTCACCAACACGCAACGCAACATCACCCAGGAGTTCCGGCTGCAGTCCAATGACCCGACGGACCGCCTGCAGTGGACGGCGGGCGTGTTTTACTCGCTCGATCGCCAGTTCAGTCTGGAGGAAATCCACGACCCGATGGCCGACACGTTGTTCAACTATCTTTTCGGAGAGCCAATCGCGGAATACTTCGAGACCAATCCCGTGCTCAACCCGGACGGGAGTTCCTATCTGCCGATGGGCGATTCCTACTTCAATAGGCTGTTGGAGTACGATCGGCAGATCGCCGGCTTCGGCGAAGTCAATTTCAAGCTGACCGACACTGTGAAGCTGACCGCCGGAGTGCGCATATCGAAGGATTCCTACACCATCGAAAGTGAGTCGGGCGGACCGCAGAACGGTGCCACGCTAGCCGGCACGCAATCCAGCAGCGAGAAGCCCGTGACGCCCAGGGCGGGCATTGAATGGCAGGCGGACCCGAACGACCTGTTCTACTTCACCTACTCCAAGGGCTTCCGGCCGGGCGGCGGCAATCCGACCATCCCGTACGATCCCACCTTTCAGAACGCCACGTTCGGATGCACCACGGACTTCGACCCCCAACATCTCAATCTGCCGAACGGTGCGCCGAACACTTACAAGTCGGATTCCACGAAGAGTTTCGAGCTGGGCGCCAAGAACAACATCGACAATCGTGTGCGCCTGGCCACCAGCATTTACTACATCAAGTGGAACAACATTCAGCAGAACGTGGTGCCGCCCATCTGTCAGATCCAGTTCACCGACAATCTGGGTAACGCCGTATCGAAGGGCTTCGACCTGCAGGCCGATGTACTGCTGCCCGCAGGATTTTCGCTCGAGTCGAGCTTCGGCTATACGGATGCGCGCTACACCACGACTACTTTTCTCGGGGCTCAACCAGCCAACCCTGCGGCGGCGATTGCCGCCGGCAATTACCCCGTGGTGGTTGCCGGAGACGCGGTGGCCGGGCCGAATGGCATCGGGACGGGGTACTCGATCCCGCCGTATTCGATTTCAGCGGGATTGGAATACAAGTTCCGTCCCTTCGGATATGAGTCCTTCGCGCGGGCTGACTGGGAGTACCTGGCTGGGGACAAGTGGGAGCACCCCGCCCAGGATCCGAACACCGCGTCCTATGACCCCACCAGTTTGCCCACTCATCGCGAAAGCTTCGGCTCGCTGCGGGCCGGCACCAAGGTGGGCAACTTCGGCATCCAGCTATTCGTGGACAACCTGACGGACAGTCACACGATTTTGAACTACAACCATCAGACCAATACCACCGATGCGAATGGCAATCTTCTGGCGAGCCCGGCGTACCGCTACATCAGCTATCGGCCACGCACGTTCGGCATAGACTTTACGTTTCGCCAGTAGCCGCCGCGACGGGCCATGCACCGCATGGCCCGTCCCCGGCTTTCTGCTGCCTCGCTCACGCCACGGCGCGATCCGCTTCGACGCCATACGCAGCGGCCACCGCCTCGCTCAAAATGGCGAGGCCTTCCGTCAACACCGCATCCGGAATGGTGAGCGGCGCCAGCAGCCGAACCACGTTGGCGGAGGTGCCGCAGGACAACAGGATCAAGCCCCGTTGCTCGGCATGAACGAGGATGGCTGCGGTCAATTCAGCATCCGGCTCCCGCGTCTTTGGGTCCTTCACCAGTTCGAACGCCACCATGGCGCCCAGGCCGCGCACGTCGCCGATGCAGGGTAATTTCCTGGCCAGCGCTTCCAGATGGGTGCGCATTCTCTGGCCGACGTGGGTGGCCTTGGCGCACAGACCTTCCGTCGCGATGACGTCGAGCACCGCATGCGCGGCGGCAATGCAGACCGGATTGCCGCCGTACGTGCCGCCGAGGCCGCCGGGGTGCGCGGCATCCATGATGTCGGCCCGGCCGGTGACCGCCGACAAGGGGAATCCGCCGCCCAAGCCCTTGGCCATGGTCACGAGATCGGGCACCACGCCGGCATGTTCGATGGAGAACATCTTCCCCGTGCGGGCGATGCCGCCCTGTACTTCATCGGCAATCAAGACGATGCCATGTTCATCGCACAGCTTGCGCAACGCCCGCAGGAAATCGGCCGGCGCCACGTTGAAACCGCCCTCGCCCTGCACCGGTTCGATGATGATGGCAGCGACCGATTTCGGATCGACGTCCCCATGGAACAACCGGTCGAGATCCGCCAATGCCTGGTCGGTGGTGATCCCGCGGTAGGGCTGGGGAAACTCGGCGTGATACACCTCGGCCGGAAACGGACCGAAGCCCCGCTTGTACGGCATCACCTTGCCGGTGAGCGCCATGGTCATGTGCGTTCGGCCGTGAAAGCCGCCGGAGAAGGCGATCACCGCGGAGCGCTTAGTGTAATACCGGGCGATCTTGATGGCGTTTTCGACAGCCTCGGCGCCGGAATTCAAGAATAATGTCTTCTTCGGGAAATCGCCGGGCACGGCGGCGTTGAGACGCTCAGCCAGGCGGATGTAGGACTCGTAGGGCGTCACATGGAAACACGTGTGCGTGAAGGCCTGCGATTGCTCGGCTACGGCCGCCATGACGCGTGGGTGGCGATGGCCGGTGTTGAGTACCGCGATTCCGGCGGCGAAGTCGATATAGCGTCGCCCATCCGCATCCCATAACTCGGAATTCTCCGCCTTCACCACGTAAATTCCCTTGGTGCCCACGCCATGGGGTACGGCGGCGGCTTTTCGGTCTTTCAGATCGGCAGATTTCGTCATTACGGCACTCCTCGGGATAATGCAACCTAAGGAGCGGAACGGTATCACTGGGGGGTCATTTCAGCAAAGTTCGAGCCGGCCCGAGTGGTTGTGTCGGGCAACCGTAGAAATCCACTCACCCGACGCGTCAGTTGACCTGATAACCCCGCCCCTGCAGACAGGCGGACATGGCGCGGTAGTAGTTACTGCGGCTGCGATCGACGTCGGCCGATTGCACACCACCATCCGGCTGGGTGGGATCGAATCCCGTTTGTCCCGTCGCCCAGCCGTGGCATTCGTATTGATCCGCGGCTTGCTGATCCCTAGTCTGCCCGTTCTTCGGGTAGATGATGAGGTCGTCACCCGCGTCCTGCGGCGAATTATCGGTCGTCGGCGAAGGCGGCGCGGTCGGCTGATCCGCGTTGTCGGGCGGATCGACGACCGCGTAACCGTTTTGGTCCGGTTGCCAGGTGTAGTAGACGTTATCCGCGTAGTAATACGGCATACCGCCGAACCACACGGTCGAATAATAAGGCGGGAGCACCGAGATCACGAGACCGGGCGGCGGCGTGACCACGACGAAGCCTGCGCCGCGCGGCGCGTACCATACGCCCGCATTGAAGTAGTAGCGCTGGTTCCCGCGAAAGTAGGGTCGATAGTCTGGCGGTAACGAGGCGCGCACCGTCCCCGGTGGCGGATAGTAGTGGCCATGGTTATAGCGCTGGTCCAGTACCTGACCCCGGCCGTCGTAATCTGGGCGCGCGCCAACGGCGGCCGGTCGACCGGCTTGACCCGGCGTACGGACTTCCGCCGGCCGGCGGCCCTCCGCTTGAGCGTGTTCACGCTCGTGTTCATCCGCCGGCCCGGCGATGGCACCCAAGTCCATGCCCGCGATTAAGACCGCCGCCGACAACCACAGCACCCGGATCCCGCGCACGAGGCTCAGCGGCTCACTCAACTTATGGTGTAACCGCGGCCTTGCAAGCACGCACCCAAAGCGCGGCGGTACGAGTCGGCCCGCGCACGCCCCTCAGCCATGCTCGCGTTGATCTGCGCCTGGGTCATGTTTGCCTGCTGCTGGGCACTCGCATCCGCAGCGGTCCCGACGATGGCACCGGTCGCGCCGCCGAGCAGTAGTCCGGCTCCGGCGTTGCGCGGACCGGCGATCAGTGCGCCCAAGATGGCACCACCGATGGCGCCCGCGGCCGTACCGGATCCCGGCGGGTTCGCCGGCTGCACCACCACGCGCTCATAGGGGCTCGCGTCCGGTCGACTCGGATCGACGCCGGTCTGTTGCACCGCCCAAATGTGGCACTCATAGCGATCGCGATCGGTCTGCTCCGGACTCTGTCCGTTGGTCGGATACACGAAGATTCTCTGCGGCTGGGGCGCGGGTACCGACACCACCCGCGGCGGCGGTGTGACGCACGCCGCCAGGCCGAGCGTCGCGGCGAGGGGAATCGCACACCGCGTCCCCACCCGCGCCAGACGCGACAATAATGCTGTTTTCATAAACTGGTCATCCTCCAAAACCTCAACGCCACAACGCCAAAGACATGCATGCGTTGACAGCGGAGGACCCGCTTAGTTCGCTGCGAGGCCGGCGCCGCCTGACAGGTGGCGCGCCTACTTCTTGGGCTTGCGAAACTTCAAAATGAATTGATCCGTCTTGCCGCGGACGCTCGGATCGAACACCTTGACGGTGTGCGAATCCGCGGGTTGACGCAGTAAATCGCTGCTGCCCACGAGCACGAAGCCTGCCGCCAATACCTCCTTGGTGACGGTCTGCACGTCGATCCGATGCAACGTCGCGGTATCTCTGACGCCCGAACCCGGCTCCGCTTCGTGATCCAAGATGAGGTAGATTCCACCGGGCTTCAAGCTGTCGTACACCATTTGGTTGAATACGCCTACGTCGAGTCCCGGAAAATTATGCAGATCGTGGTAATTCTGCGAGGTCCATACCAGATCCACCGGTGCGGGCGCCTTCAGCTGACTGAACGGTTCGACCACGACCGAGACGTTGGCATAATTCGGCTCCGCGGCGAGCGCTTTGACGCGTGCCGCGAAATCAGGCATGTCGGCCGGCGCATCGGCCGCGGGTGCAGGCACCAGCGCATATACATGGCCGGTGGCGCCGACGACCTTGCTGAAAATACGGGTGAAATAACCGCTGCCGGGCAACAGCTCCGCCACCTGATCGCCCGGCTTCACGCCGGTGAACTCCAGCGTCTCGACGGGCTTGCGGTTGGCATCGCGCTGTCGGTCCGCCTCGGGACGTGCAGGATCGGCCACGGCGGCGGTAATGGCGTCGGGAGCCTTCGCTTCACCGCAGACGGGAGCCGTCAACGCGGCGAGTGCCAGCAGCGAGCCGGCAAGGCCAAACGAATATCGAATCATCGAACACTCCCCATGATGCCAGGTCGGTTTTTTAGCGAGCCGCATTGTAGCAGTCTGCCGTGGCGTATGATCGGCGCCAGAGCCTAGCCCGAAGGATCCCCATGAGTCTGAGTGTTTTCGACATTTTCAAGATCGGCATCGGCCCATCGAGTTCGCATACCATGGGTCCGATGAATGCAGCGCGCAGCTTCGTGCTGTTGCTCGAGGAACGCGGCCTGCTCACGCGCACGGCACAGGTGTCGGCGCAACTCTATGGCTCGCTCGCGCTCACCGGCCGCGGCCATTGCACCGATCGTGCGATACTCTTGGGGCTCGAGGGCGGCAGCCCCGACAGCATCGATCCGGCCATCATCGAGCCGTCGCTCAAGCGCATCCGCAGCAGCGGTCGGATCAATCTTCTCGGCCGTCATGACATCGCGTTCGATGAACCGCTGAATCTGCTGTTTCATTTCGATCAGGTGCTGCCGGGGCACACCAACGGCATGCGTTTCACCGCGCACGACGCCTCGCTCGACGTGCTGGCCCGCGAGGAGTACTACAGCATCGGCGGCGGCTTCGTCGTGCAGGCCGGTGCCGCGAGCGGCCCGAGCACGGCGCGCGACCTGCCGCCGTACGAGTTCAATTCCGGCGCCCAATTACTGGCCCACGGGCAGCGCGAGGGCCTGGAAATCCACGAATTGATGCTGGCGCGCGAACGCACCTGGTTGAGCGATGCCGAAATCCGCCAACGGCTGCTGCGCATCTGGCAGGTGATGCAGGATTGCGTACGCCGCGGCTTCGAGGCACAGGGACTGCTGCCCGGGGTGCTGGGCGTGCGCCGCCGCGCACCCAAGCTGTATCGGCAGCTGATGACGGACACCATGAGCCCGATGCACGCGCTCGACTGGGTCAACGTGTTTGCGTTGGCCGTCAACGAGGAAAACGCGGCCGGCGGCCAGGTGGTGACCGCGCCGACCAACGGCGCCGCCGGCATCGTGCCGGCGGTGCTGCATTATTATCGACGCTTCGAGCCGGGGGCGGACGACGACGGCGTGATGCGCTTCTTGCTCACGGCCGCCGCGATGGGCATGTTGTACAAACAGAACGCGTCCATCTCCGGGGCGGAGATGGGCTGCCAGGGCGAAGTCGGGGTGGCGTGCTCGATGGCCGCCGCGGGGCTGGTCTCGGCGCTGAACGGCAGCAACGAACAGATCGAGAATGCCGCGGAGATCGGCATGGAACACAATCTCGGCCTGACCTGCGACCCCGTGGCCGGCCTGGTCCAGATTCCGTGCATCGAGCGCAACGCCATGGGTTCCGTCAAGGCCATCAATGCCGCCCGGCTGGCGCTGCGCGGCGATGGTTCGCACAAGGTCTCGCTCGATCAGGTGATCGCCACGATGCGGCAAACCGGTCTCGACATGTCGACTATCTACAAGGAAACCTCGCAGGGCGGCCTCGCGGTGAATGTGCCGGAGTGCTGAAAGCGGCCTAGCACCTAAACGCAGTGATTTTGGTACTAGCCGGTCGCCTGTAGTCCCTGGGCGATGCCGCTGATGGTGGCCCGCAGGGCGCCGAACAGTGCTTCGTCGCGGCGATCCGCCGCGCGCCAGCGTCGCAACAAATCCACTTGCATCAGGTGCATGGGATCGACATAGGGATTACGCAGTCGGATCGAACGTTGCAACGTAGGTTCGCCCTCGAGCAGCGAGTCGGTACCGCGCACCTGCAACACGTGTCGCACTGTCAGCGCGAACTCCTCACGAATGAGGCCGGCGTGCACCCGCAGTTCCTCACTCGCGAGAGCATCATAGTGCACGGCGATGTCGAGATCGGTGCGCATCAACATCGCCTCGACATCATCCAGCAAGTGCCTGAAGAATGGCCACTCCCGCACCATGTCGGCGATCACCGCCGCGCCATGTTGCTCGATTGCCGCGGCGAGTCCGCTGCCAAAGCCGAACCAACCGGGCAACATATGGCGGCTCTGGGTCCAGGCGAATACCCAGGGAATCGCGCGCAACGCCTCGATGCCCCCGCTTCCGGCCCGAGAGGCCGTGCGTCGATACGCCGGGCGTGAGCCGATGTGCATGCGCTCGATGACGTCGAGCGGAGTCGCGGCGCGAAAATAGTCGAAAAATTGCGGGCTGCCGTAGACCAGGCGGCGGTAGGTCTCGAGGCTGCGGTCGGCAATCGTCTGCATCGCTGCACGCTGCGGGATAGGGGCGGGCGGGCGCTCGCTGTGCGCGGTGGCCAGTGCCACCGCCGCGAAGGTGCGCTCGAGAGTGCGCATCGCGATGGGCCGCAGACCATAGCTTTGGTTGACCACCTCACCCTGTTCGGTGAGCCGCAACATGCCGCGCACCGCGCCCGGCGGGGCCGCTTCGACCAAATGTTCGGTGCGCCCGCCACCGCGCGACGGCGTACCGCCGCGGCCATGAAAGATGCCCACGGTGATGCCGGCCTCGCGTGCGACATCGAGCAGTTGAATTTGCGCGGTCTGCAATGCCCAGCGCGATGCCGCTATGCCGCCCTCCTTGTTCGGATCCGAATAGCCGATCACCACACGTTGACGGTTGCCGCGGGCCGCCAGATGCCGCCGATACGCGGGCTCTTCGTGCAACCTGCGCAGCACGTCGCCGGCCTGCTGCAGCGAGGCGACGGATTCGAGCAGTGGCGCCACGTCGAGCGGACACTCCCCGGTGCGCTTGTCGGTGATGTCGGCCCAGCGGGACAGCAGCAGCACCGCCAACACGTCCTCCGGACCCTGCGCGCCGGTGACGATGTATTCGCCGATGGCGCGGGCACCGAATTTGTGGCGGGCATGCGCGATCGCCTCGAACACCCACAGGCTGCGCCGGCCGATGGCGTCGAGCGTGCCGTTCGCGCCCTGGTCCCGCGCCAACAGGTCGCGCAGCTGACGCAAGCGCTCCTCAGGCGGCAACGCCGGCCAATCGGGAATGCCGAGGCCCTGGGCGATCACTTCATTGTGCACGTGGGCATGCTGCGCGACGTCGAGCGTCGCCAAGTGGAAGCCGAACGTGCGCACGCGGCGCATGAAACGACGCACCAGGAAGTAACCGGCATGACGTCCCCGATTCTCGATCAGGCTGTCGGCGGCCAGTTGGATATCCGCGAGCAACTCGTCCGAGGTCGGGTAGCCATTGGGACCACCGTCATAGGCGGCCTTCAGGCGCTCGCGGATCTGGCCGAAGAATATTCGGTATGGCTGGCGATCGTGCCGCGCGGGGGCCAGTTCCTGACCACCCGGTAGCAACGCTCCATAGGTCTCGATGCGTCGCGCCAGCGCCGCGCTCACCGCGACACGATTCGCACTTTGGCTCAAGGTCTCGGCCAGATGGCCGCATTCCTCGAAGTAAGTTGCCACGATGAGCTGCTGATGGCGCTGCAGCGTTTCGCGGATCGTCTTGCCGTGCACGTCGGCATTGCCGTCCATGTCGCCACCCACCCACGAGCCGAAATGCAGGATGCTGGGCACGTCGAGCGACTCCACCGGTACCGCGAAGGCGTCGGCCAGTGCCGCCTCGACCTCCTCATAGAACAACGGCACCACCCGATACAGAATCTCGATCAGGTAGAACAGCACGTGTTCCCGTTCATCGGCAACGGTGAGCGCTTCGCGCGGATGATCCTCGGTCTGCCAGATGCTGGTGATCTCGAGCCGCACCCTCGCCCACAACGTGCCATATTCGCCGGCGGTCAGGGCCGGATTGAGGCGGTCGAGCAGATCCTGTGCGACGTGCTGTTGTTTGCGCAGGATGGTGCGGCGGGTCGACTCGGTCGGATGGGCGGTGAACACCGGCTCGATGCTCATGGAGGAGATGAGCGCCAGCGTCTTCTCGAGCGACAGCCCATCGGCCTTCAGACGCGCCACGCAGTCGGCGATGCCGCCGGGTTGCGCAGTGGTCGAATCGTTCAGATACTGCCGGCGCCGGCGGACCCGGTGCACTTTTTCCGCGGTGTTGACCACTTGAAACCAGATCGAGAAGGCCCGCGTGAGGTCGGTGGCGGCCGCCGGCGAGCGATCCTCGGTGCGCCGCTTGAGGACGTCGATGCCGCCCTCCCCCGGGACCGCGGCAACGCGCTCGCGCCATTCGAGTGCAGCGCGTCGATCCCCCTCGACCAGCTGGAAAAAATCCTCCCCACCCTGATCGCGCAGCGTTTCGCCGATGAGCAGCCCCAGCTCGTGCACGTCCTCGCGCAGGCCCACGTCCTTGGCGGCAAACCGGATGCTTTCACGATACATGTTGCTGGGCCGTCGCGGCGCCGCTCAATGCTGGTTCAACAGCACCGTGGTATCGAAGGTCTCGAAACCCGTGAGCACGCGACGATACGCGTTCTGCATGATGCGTTCCGCGTTCGCATCGGCACGCGTGCCGAGCAGCATGCGGATGATCACTTCATCCGCCGGCCGCGAGTTGTCCTCGCTCAACAGCTGGTAGCTGAATCGCGCCAGCCGCTGGTTGATCTCGTTGACGAACCTGAGCCGGCTCAAATCCTGACCATCACCGGCGCCGACCTTGGCCTCCTCGGTGACTTCGATGACCAGACGCGTGATGAAGCGGGCCTTGTCGACCAGCCCGAGATCGCTGAAAAAGTCTATTTCGGATTGAATGTTCATGGCAATGTTCACCCAGCCGGGAAGAAATCAATGGGTTTGGTGGCAGTCAACGGCGCCACGTCCTTGGCGTCGAATCTGAACAGGCGAATCCGCGCCAGCAGCTTGGCCTCGAACACGGGATCCTTGAGTTCGCTCGAGACGATGCGCGCGCCGGTGATTTCGCCCGAAGGCGCAATGGTCAGCTCGATCACGACCTTGCCCTGCAAGGCCGGGTTGTCGCGCAGCGCGCGCGCGTACATGGCATCGATGGCGCCCTTGTTCTTGGTGAACACGAGCGCAATTTCCTCGGCGCCGCGCGACGCCTTGCCGCTGCCGCCGGAACGCGTCGCCGGCTGGCCTGCCCCGAGCGCTGGCCCCTTGACCTGCGCGGTTTGGATACCATGCAGCGAGCCCGCGCCCGCCGCCAGGCCGCTGCTGGTCGGAGCGTTGATGCCGCCGCTGGTGGCGCCGGCGCTGGCCGCGATCAGGTTGCGCTGCACCGCGGTCACGTCGCCGGGATCGTTGCTCTTGTTCTGGTTCTTCGAGAACTTGTCGACGTCGACCTGGTCGCGAAGTGCCGCGAGGTCATCCATGTTGGCGAGCAGACCGCTCTTCGACGCCTTGACCCGCGGATCGACCGGCGCCTGGACCCTGGGGGTGGGCTTGGCGCTCACCGGCGCCTTCGGCTCAATTTTTTCCGGCTTGGGCGGCGGCGGGGGCGGGGGCGGCGGCGGCGGTTCCATCACCAATTGCACCACCCGCTCGGGCAGCGATTGGGTGTTGGTCACCGCCTCGTGGCGCGGCAGAAACGGCATCACGATGGCGATGATGACGAACGCAATGATGAAATTGCGCAGAATGACCCGAAAGCGACGCTCCATGTCCTCGGCGGGCGACCACGGCAGCTCGTAGCGCCGAAAGTACGGCGGCAGCGCGGTCGGGGTCCGTTGCAGGGAATTCGCCGTGGACATTTAACTTGCCGCCCGCTCACGTTCGACCACGGCAAAGGACACCTTGCCGTAATCGGACTGGCTGCAGGTCACCATGATCTTTTTCATCACGCTGTAGGGCGTGCTCTTGTCGCCCATGATCGTGACTTCGCGCTTGGCAGCATCCTCGGGCTGACCGCCATTCAGCAGCAGGCCGTTCTGCGCCTGCAGCGCCGCCTTGAGCGGCGCATACACCGGCTCGGGGTCGGCGACAATGTCAGCAATCGTTGCGACCGGCTTGCCGTCGACAAATACCGAATCCTTGGTCACCATCACGACCACCGACCCATTGGGTTTGCGGTCGGACAGCGACTGCGGAATGGCGATGTTCTTGGTGTTCGGCAGAATGTCCACTTCCGCCGTGTGCGCCAGCAGGAACACCACCAGAATGGTCATCATGTCGATGAACGGCACCAGCGCGAAATGGCTGGCACCGTGATGGCGCTTGCGCCGTCGCTGGCGGGCGGCGTTCATTTCGGAGCACCGGCGACGGGGGTGGTAGCCCCCGCCGTCGCGGCGCCCGGCGCCGGCGCAGCCTCGGCGGGCGCGTCGCCAATGGATATGTCGGGGAAGAGTTCCGCCTTGGAGAACGGCGCCACCGGCAGTTCGTAGACGCGCACGGCATCCATCACCTGAACTAGTGTGTCGTAGGAGGTGGCGGCACTCGGCAGTACGGTCGCGTCTGTCATGTCGGGATATTGCGATTTCACCTGGCGCATGAAGGTCGACAGGCCGTCGAGATCGGGGCCGCCGGCCGTGTTCGCCAGGGTCTTCAGCGGGCCGGAGTTGCGGTCATTGATCACCAGGCCGTCGGGATAAATGATCACCTCGAGTTTCAGGGTCTTCGGCAGATCGAGCGGCGCGGCGGTGCTGGCGGACGGCAAATTCAGCTGCAGTATGTTCGTCTTTGAGAACACCGCGGTGAAAATCAAGAAGAAGACCAAGATCACCATCATGTCGATCATCGGCACGATGTTGAGGTCGTCGCGACCCTGATGGTAGCGGGCGTGATTGCGGCGCACGCGCCCGATGGACTTCGACTTCACTCCGCCGGCCTCTAGATGGTGCTACGGGCGGCGGCGGCCGGCGCGCGTGGCGCGGCGGGCGCGGGGGACGGCGCCACCGGCGCCGCGGCGGTCTCGTTCTGCCGCTCGGTGATGGAGTTCAAGAACTTCACCGAGGCGATCTCCAGGCTGTCGATCAACGACGTGGTCTTCGACTCGAGGAACATATGGGCGAGCAGCAGCGTGATCGCCACGCCGAGACCGGAGGCGGTGTTGTTCATGGCCACCGAAATGGCCGCGGCCAGCAAGCTCGCCTTTTCCGCGGGATTGGCGGTGGCCACCGCGCTGAAGGCGCCGATCAAACCGGTGATGGTGCCGAGCAACCCGATAAGCAGGCCGACATTCGCCAACGACGACAGATAATGCGTGCGCTTTTCGATGCGCGGGATGACCTCGAGGAGGCTCTCGTCCATGGCTTTCTCGATGTCGTCGCGGCGGCGGGCGCTCGCCACCCGGGCGACCCCGTAGTTCAAGATGGTGGCGATCGATGCCTTCGACCCTTGGGTGAGCGCCACCACCTGTTTGAAGTTGCCGGAGCTGAGTGCGGGCACGAGTTCATCCCACAGGCCGCGGTTGCGGGCGGTTTCACGGGTCAGGTAGACGAAGCGCTCGACCGCGATCGACACACCGACCACGAAGATCAGTGCCAGCGGATAGAGGAAAAATCCACCGTCCCTGAAGAAATTGATGACCGAATTGATGAAATTCATCTAAGGACTCCTAAAATGCTCATCCGCTCCGAACATGGGATTCAAACAGATTCCTCGAAAAACGTGGTGGACTTATCTCTCAACCTGCTTCGCCGCCGCGGCCGCCGCACCGGTTTTCCCTGCATCCACGCCGTGTGCATTCGCATGGACCGCATCGTAATACGCCACTTCACGCTTGAATTCTTCGCGATCGACCGGCGCCAGCGCCTCGTCCAACAGGCTGTTCATCGGCTTGCCCGACAGGTCGCCGATGTTCGGACTTTTCCACGGGACGACGTACATGACTTTCGGTTGCTCACGGTCACCGGTGACCGTGGCCGCATTCAGGTTGAGGCGATCGGCAGCGGCGGCGCCCTTCTGCGCCGCCGCTGCCTTGGGCGGAGCACGCCGCGGAGCCGGGCCCGCGGGCGGCTCGGCCGCAGACGCATCGTCGGGGGACGGCAGGCTATTGGCTCGGGGTTCACCCGCATCGATTTGTGGGGTCGACTTCGCCGCCGGCGCAGCCGGGGCTGACGCCGGTGTCGGCGCCGGGCTCGGCGAACCGCTCTGCTGTCCGCAGGCCAGGTCGGCGCAGCAGAACATCAAGCTCAAGCTCAAGCTCAAGCTCAAGGTCGTGACCGCGGTGTTGTTCATGCAGCCTCCTTCTTCGCCGCCGGTGCCGGAGCACCAACGCGTTTGCGTAACTCGACCATCCAACCCGCCACTTGCTTGTTCTCGCCGGCCAGCTGGATGTAGTGTTCGAACTGTTCGAGCGCCTTTTTCGGCTCGGCAAGATACAGGTCGTAAAGCACGCCGAGATTCAAATACGCCGGGGCGTAATTCGGTTCAGCCGCTATCGTACGCTGATACACCGCCTCGGCCTCGGCGAATTTCCCCAATTTCCGCTCTGTGATTCCCAATTCGTTGCCGGCGATCGCATTGGCGGGATTGCGCTCCAAAGCAGTTTTGAAAGCGGTCTCCGCCTCGAGCAAATGCGACCCCTGCAGGTACAGCAGGCCGAGATTGATCTCGGGACCGGCGAGGTCGGGATAGGCGCCGGCCAACTGTTTGAATGCTGATTCGGCCTCGGCGGTCCGGCCGGCTTTCATGAGCCGTAAGGCATCGGCATACTTCGCGGCGGCCTCCGCGGGTACCGCGGGCACGGCTGCAGTGCCGTCGGGGGAGTCGCCCGCCGCGGCTCGGACCGGCGGATGCACGGACGCCGGGATCTCCTCCGAGGGGGCACTCTGACACGCCGTCAACAGGACCACTGCGCCCAGACTAACGAATCGATTCGACCAGCGGCTCACCGATCTCCACCTTGCCATAGCGGCCTGGATTGAGTTGTGCCAATGCAGCAAAGCTCTTCTGCACCCATTCATCATAGGTGCCGGTCTTGGCGCGTGCGGCGTTTACCTCGTGCAACTTGATCGCGTTCTCCTCGAACGGAAAGGATTGCTCCTCGAGGAGCACGTCGTATTGTTCGAGTTCGTCCTTCGAGAGATTCTTCGGCCGCTCCGAACTCATGAGATCCTTGCCGAGTTGGCGGTACAGTTCCGCGCTCTCGTAGGTCGCCGCCGTGGTCACCTCGCTCACCTGGTAATCGGCCGCCTGCGTGTAGGCCTTGAGGGCAGCCTCCATCGCCTTGCGCTTCTCGGCCAGGGATTTTTTCAACGGCGCCACCAGTTTGATGCGGACGAACTCCTCGCGGTAAGGCGCCGCCAGAGTCAGGGTCGCCTGCGCCGCGAGCAGGCGGCTCAAATCGGTGCGGCCGGCGCCGGCCGCGCGGTCCGCAGCGATGATGTCCTTGAGCCAGTGATCTCGGGCGGCCGTGTCGCCGGCCTTGGCCGCGATCTCGCCAAGCTGCTTGCGCGCCTCCATGGCCGGATTGAGCGGCTGCGGGAAATGCTTTACGAAGGCCTCCAGCATGGTCCGCGCCTTGGCCGAATCGCCTGCCTTCTCATAAAGTTGTGCCGCCTGCACGGTCGCCTCGCGTTGCACCTCGGGAGTCTCCTGCGGCGATGCTGCGATGCGTTCGTATTCCTCTGCGGCAAGCTCCGGACGGTCGGCCGCCGCATACGCAACGGCCAATTTCTTGGTCACGTCCGTCTGCATCGGACTCTGCGGAAAATTACGCCGGAAGCCCTCCAGGACGATGATTGCATCGGCCCATTTATGCTTGTCGATCAACAAGGCAGCGGCGTCGAAATCGGCGTTGGCGCGCACCTTCGAGCTCGGCGCCTCTTTGGATACGCGCAGAAAGTCATCCACCGCGCCAGCACTGTCCCCGGCCTTGTTCTTCTGCTCCCCCTGTTTGTAGATGGCTGCCGCGAGCCGCTCCACGATGATCGGACGCTCCGGATCGTTCGCCGCCATCAGCGCCGCTGCGCTGTTGTAGCCCGCTTCCGCCTGGTCATAGTGGCCCTCGTCGAAATTCGAGTTGGCGATCACCGTCCAGGCAATTCGCTGTTTCGCCACGTCAACGGGCGGGCTCCGCGCCAGGAGAGTCCGTGCGGCGGTGAGCGCACGGGGATAATCCTTGGCCGCGTAAAGCTCGGTCGCAGCCCGCGTAAGAACCTCCGCGCTTTCCGGAGCGAGAGGGAAGGTCTGGGCAAACTTCAGCGAGCTGTCGATGCCGCGAGCATGCATCTTCGCCTTAGGCTCCCCGGTCAGCGTCTCCTCCTCCTTCCCGTACGCGACCACCGCTGCATAGCCGGCGGCGCCTGCCTTGTCGTGGCTCCCATATCCATAGGCCGTCTTTTCGTATTCCTGCGCGGCATCGAGGTACTGCTTGTTCTCGTAGAGCGTCTCGGCCAGCAGAAAATTGGTGGCGGCCGACTCCGGATCGTCCGGAAAAGAGCTGATGAAACTGCGATACCATTTCGCCGCTTCGGTAAAGTCGGCGGAGTTTTTGGTGCGCTGTGCCTCGGCGTGGTAATACGTTGCCACGTCCTTGAGGTTGGTCTTGAGTTCGGCCACCACCTTGGGTTCGCCCTGCGGGGTCCGGTTCTGCCAAAACGCCGTGCCGTAGTTGTAGTTCTCGACGAACTCCTTCTTGCCCTGCAGCACCAGCTGCCCCAAGCCGCCCTTCGAGTACGCTTCGATGGCCTGCATCTGCAGCTGCGGTGCGTTTTCGTTGTCGGGGTCCTCGGAAACGAAGGCGCGATAGGCGTCGGCGGCGTCGGTATAGCGCTCCTTCTCGATGTACAGGTCGCCCAAGCGTGCGTACAGAAGATACGAGTACGGTCGCGACTTGTGATGCTTCACGAACTCATCGATGCTCTTGGGGCCGTCGAGATAGGAAAAGGTGATGGCCATGACCCGGAAAGTGTCCTCGACCAGCTCGCGATTCGCCCGGCTCAAGCTATCCAGCGCGACCAGTGTCTTAGGATCGCGCTTGGCCATCAGCACCGAATCGAGCACGCCGGCGAAGGATTCGAGGCTGCGTTCGTTTTCGCCCTGTTTGAAGAGCGACCAGCCATGCTTGTACAGGCTTTGGTTGTAATAAGGCGAAGCGGGACCGATTTTCACCACGGCTTCGTACGCCGCCTGCGCCGCCGCATAGGACTTCGCCGCGAACAGACTCTCACCGCGGCGAAACTGCGTTTCATCGAAGTAGCGGCTGTTCGGGTAGGTCTTGACCAGCTGATCCATTGCGGCCAATGCCTTGTCGGACTGTCCGTCGAGCTCATAGGCGCGCGCCAGCTGGTAGAGCACCGCATCGTTGCGCTCATAGTTCGGATATGTCTTGAGCAGCGCAGAGTACAGGTGGATGGCTTCCGTGGCGCGCAGCCCCTCGTTGGTGACGAGTTCGCGTTCGATGCGTTCAGATTCCGAGCTTTCCAAGTTCAGGTCGGCGAGCCGGCGCAATGCCTCGGCGCGCAACCCGGCGTCGCCGGCATTCAGATCGAGAAAGCGTCGGTAGCTGTCCATGGCTTTGTTGGCATCGACGTTTTGCGGCGGCGCCTTGCTGACGTCGACGTCCTGGCTCTCGAGGTCCTTGATCGTGGCCGGCGGCGGGTTCTTCGACTGCGCATGGGCCGGGGCGCCGGCATAGGCGGCGACGCATACCGCCGCCACCCACGACCGCAGCATCGGGGCCGGCACGCGGCACCTCATGGCTTCGCCTGCGGATGGTCGGGGGAGCTCGCCTTGTCATAGATCGCCGCCAGTTCGTAACGCGCCTGGACCTGATAGATCTCGATGCGCGCCTTCTGCGCTTGCAGCTCGCGGATCGCGAGCGCCTGCAGGTACCGGTTTTGCTGTGCGGAAAGGTCGGCGAGCCGCTGCTGTAGCTGATCGATGCGCGCCTGCACCGCCGCAACCCGGGTGGCGAACGCTCCGGTGTTGCGCGGCATGTTGTCGCGCGCCTGCTTCACCTGCACGGCGCGCTTCTGCGTTTCCACCAGCGAGGCCTCGAGTTCCTTGACCGAGCGCCGCTCGTTCCACAGTCTCGCCTTGAAACTCTGCGACAGCCGCCAGTACATGACGCCCTTCAGCAGACGCAGCCGGTCGCGCATTTCCCCCAGATCCGGATCATGCGGATGCAGGGCGAGATAGTCCTCGATGCGTTTCAGGCGCGCCCAGTCGCGCTGTTCCTCGGGCGTGCCGAGTGCCGCGACGTCATTGGATTTTTCGATGTCGTTGAGGCGCGATTCGAAAGCCACGCGCTTCGCGGCGAGGGCGTCGAGATCGGTGGCCGACATCACCGCGTCGGCCTTCGGCAGTTCCTCGTCGTAGGCCTCCTGACGGGTATCCAGCATATCGTTGAACGCCGACAAATCCTCCCGCCAATTCTCCAGGTTGCGGCTCATGAAGTGGAGTTCGCGGTAGTTCTTCAAACCTTCCTGAAATTCGTTGCTGGCCAGCAGTTGGTACAGATATCTCGATTCGGGCGCGTCGGGAATGGTTTTCAACTGCCAATACCAGGTGAGCGTGACCTTCTTGTCGTCGTCGAGCAGCCGGTCGAGCAGCGTGCCGCTGCGGATCTGTTCGATCGAATGGTCGATGCGCTGGGTCTCCGCATCGAACGACTCGATTGCCGAATTATAGAAATCCGCCGCCTGCCCGCTCGCGCCCAGCTGGTTGTAGGCGTAAGGCACCGTGAGGTAGGACTCCTGAACGGCTGAATCCAACAGATTACGCTTGCGTAAGGCGAGCCAGGGCACCAGCGCACGCTTGAATTCGCCCAGCGACGAATCGGCCCAGCCGACACCGAGAAGCGCCTTGGTGGAGTACGGCCCCTCCAATCGCACCCGCTCGAGGATGGGCCGCGCCTCGGCAGCACGCTGCGCCTGCAGCAGTGCAAAGCCGAGCGCAAGGTTGGCCTTGTCCTTGAGCGCCAACAGCTCCTCGCTGCGCGTTTCCATCCGGCCCACCTGATCGAGATGCGGGATCGCATCCTGCAACCGGCCCTTGCGCACCAGCGCCACGCCCAGGTTGTACTGGGCGTAAGCGGTCCAATCGGGCGCGCCGTGCCATGCGGACAGCGCCGCGATGGCGTCATCGTAGCGATTCTCGCGCAGCATCAACTGCGCCAGCAGCATGTAGCGTTCCGCATTGATGCGCGGCTGAATCTTGTCGGACACCTTGCCGAGCGCACGCTCGGACTCATCGAGGTAGCCGCGCTGGTACCACACCTTGCCGAGATAGAACCAGGCCTTGTTACGCACGTTCTCCGAGGCGTTGCCGTCGAGCAGTTTTTCGAAGATCTTGCCGGCCTCGACGTGCTCACCGAGCGACAGATACAGCCCGCCGAGCAGCAATTCCGCCTCGCCTTGCGTATTCGGCAGACGATCGAGTTCCTGCGCCGCGAGCAGACGCGTGATCGCGTCGAAATAATCGTCCTGGTAGAAATAAAACAGCACGTCGCCGTAGTGCAGATCCTTGACGTCCTGCGGCGGCAGCCCATCCGGATCGGGCTTGACGAACTTGTCCTTGGCGTGCGCCACCGACAATGCAAGCGTCAGAAGGCAACCGCCGAGCACCCATCGGTACATGATCATTCCCAATCTTTGATCTTGAACTCGGGCTGGTGCTTGGTCACGCGGTCGGTAATCTGCAGTTCCAAATATTTGGCCCCGACGCTCTTCGCGAAAACGAGGGTGGCACCGCGTTTGTAGTCGCGCTCCATCGGACCCTTGCCGGTGAAAAACGCGACCAATTCGTGTTTACCCACCTTGAGGTTGCCGAGATAAATCTCCTGCACACCGCCCTTGAGCAGCGCCTCGGCTTCGCGCGCCGTATACAGGTAGTTCTTGACCTCCTTGTTGTCGATCTTGAGCGTCACCGAATCGAGCGCGAAAAACGTGCCGACGTCCATGGAGACGTACACCGCCACTTGGGTGTTGGCGGGAAACAGCAGCTCTTCCTGGAGAACGAACAAATCCTTGTTGAGTTCGATGACGTCCTTCTTCATGCCCTGCACCTCCTGGTCCAAGGTTTTGAAGTCAGCAGGCGGCGTTTCCGCCTCCGGCGGGGTGGCGGGAGCCGCCGGTGCGACGGGGGCAGGTTCGGCCGGGGCCGGCGCGGCCGGGGCGGGCACCGCGGGCGCCGGCTGTGCAGCCGTTCCGGCGAAGGTTGCGGCGCAATCGACCAACGCTAAGGCGAGGATGCCGCCGCGCAACGTCATCGAAACCATTCTCAACTTCATAACAGGCCCATTCGCTATTCGCGCAATAATTCGCGTATTTGATCCAGATAGGCGCGCTCGTCGCCGCGCTTGAAGCCGACATTCGAGTAGCGCACGACACCCGCCCGGTCGACGAGGATGGTGACGGGCATTTTCTGCAGCAGGTAGTCGCGACCGATATCCGGGCTGGTATTGAGCAGCACCGGATAGCGCACCTTCATCGCGTCGGCAAAGTCGCGCGCCCGCCGCTGATCCTCATCCACCGCTACGCCGAGCACCACCAACCCGGCGCGCTGATAGGTGGTATTGATGCGATCGAGTGCCGGCAATTCTTCGCGCGAGTCACTCGACCAGCGCGCCCAAAAGTTCAGCAACACCACCTGACCCCGAAACTCGGAAAGCCGCAGGTTCCTACCGTCGAGACTTTTCAGGACAAAGTCGGGTGCATCCTTGCCCACCAGATTCGGCGCCGCGGCCGCCCCGGCCACGCCTGCCCAGGCACACAAGACCAGGCCCCACACCAAATGGATGCTACGCATGCGGTGCAGGCCTCAGCGCGTGAATCGTGTGCTGTCGATCGTGAAGCCAGCGCCATCGCGCAGCAAACCATCAGTCATTCTGGTAACCCCGCTGTCCCGGCGCCCGGCCTTATGCAAAATCGCACAATGGGAGCCGAAGTGTCAACGCAACCGCCCGTCGCTGCGCTCGTTTCTGTACCTGGCGCACATTCGTGGGCAGCGCGGATTCGACCGGCGCCACATCTTAACTGGCGGGCACCACCCCATTCACCAATCCGGCCAGCGGTTGGAACGCGATCAGCGGTTCCAGAGCAGATCCCGTGCCCAAGGTGTTGTTGAGATTCGGTGCCGGATACAGCGTCGGGAATAGATTGACGGCGTT
>Ga0116230_10001312_pt1 | contig 23430 bp, 15 predicted proteins | sample S1TSphfallax_3_FD_88678 | JGI IMG/M metagenome (GOLD analysis project Ga0116230, IMG submission 88678) | Host-associated microbial communities from peat moss isolated from Minnesota, USA - S1T2_Fd - Sphagnum fallax MG | ecosystem: Host-associated > Plants > Peat moss > Unclassified | place... | reverse complement strand
TGGTGGTGGTGGTGGTGGTTTAGTTTCCCCGGGGATCATGTCTGGTTTCAAATCACCCCGCCGGGGATCTTCTTATAACCTGGGTTTTCTCATGTAGATCCGCTGCATCGTGCATGTACGAGTCTTGGGAGGAGAGCAGCTGGAGCTTCAGAGGACTGGATCTGTGGATTGAGGAACTCCCGAGGATTTTTTTTGATGTTTGTAACAAGATGGCAAAACGGCGCTTTTCGGAAAAAGGAGATCTTTTCTGTTGCACGGGATTTGTGTAGTTTCTAGAACAGTAGTTTTATGTATTCGTTGACTACTGGTAGTACAAGGTCCCCCCGCCCCCAGGTATGGCGTCGTCTTCGAGCTCTAGTCCCTGTGCAGCATGCAAGTTTTTGAGAAGGAAGTGCACAACAGAATGCGTGTTTGCGCCTTACTTTCCACCGGACCAGCCGCATAAATTTGCCAATGTTCACAAGATTTTTGGAGCTAGCAACATCACCAAGCTACTCAACGAACTGCCTCCGCATAAACGAGAAGATGCCGTGAATTCTCTGGCATACGAGGCAGATGCACGAGTGAAAGACCCCGTGTACGGATGTGTGGGAGCTATATCTCTGTTGCAAAGGCAGGTTGCCCAATTGCAAAACGAGCTAGCAATCGCACATTCAGATTTGGCCAGGTATGCTGGGGCCGGGATGGTGGTGGGACCTCCCGCCGGGGCTGCACAAGCTGGAGCTGCTGGGCCTTCTTCAGCTTCTTCCCTGGGCATTGGAATGGGACTATCAGCTGGTGGAAACCAATCTGCAGGTCGTGAACAGATGTTAACGAGAGAGCAGCTCATAGATCTTGCAAGAGAGCCACCACAGCTGACGAGAGAACAGATCATGGAGCTTGCCAGAGTTGGAGGAGGCTCTTACGAGGCTGGTTTGGCTGCGCTCGGATTGACTGGAGCTCTGGGTCCTTTAGGACCGTCGTATCCATCAAGTCGAACAGGAGGAGGCGATCACAGCGGCAATGGAAGTGGTAGTGCAGGAGGACACATTTCTCCGGCCCCATGAACGATCCATCTACCACGAACAGCTTTCAATGGGTAACAAGAACAACCCTCTTGCTTTACATGTCATGTACAGTGCTGGAAGCGGATCTTTGCTTCCACAAATGTGTAGAGAATCTTGTTTCAGCTGGGAATTGGGTTTAGTATTAACAAACAGATGATGATGCAGCCTGAAAGATTATGAATCGGCTACTTCAGGTTCTTGACTCGGACACAAAGTAGATACTAATTTTTGTCCAGAGGCTCGTGTGGTTCTTCACTGCATTTGCAGATATTGAGTTCTAGCAACATCCAGCTTATTTAAGGCCCTTGCATGGGTTAGTTCTGCATAGATCAGCTGAGCACACAGATATATACGGAAAAGAAGCTTAGATACGATCCTCTTAGGGGGTTAGACAAAAGATAGCAACAAAAGATCTCTAGAGCTCTGGACTTATCGTCTCTGAGGAGGTTCCCACAGTTTTCCTTTCTCAATATGGTGGCTTACCTATGGGAGAATACAGGGAATGAGTTCATGGGTTGGAGATTGCGAAGGCAGCTAGGAACATCCAGAGAGGGCAGCAAAATATTGGGGAAAGGCTAGGACTCTTGCCCAAGGAATTGATCACATGGAACACATGATCGGTACTAGTGTAATGTTTCAGCTCTAGTTGAATGGGTGCAGGGAATCGACCAAGGATCTCGAGATCCTCATAATCTACATCCGGGGCCGTCAGGCTCACGAGAAGCGCGAGAGCAGCTGGTGCAATCAAGGAATGGCTAGGACATGGCTGTCTCGATCATGAGTATGCGGAGAAGCATAAGTTGCTTTATGGCACTGATCACATGACATTATGGCTCTTCGGTTCGACCGAACAAAATCCTTCCAAATGGAACTAGCGGATCTTCAAGCCATTTCCGTTTTGAGATCTAGCTTTGGCTTGCTTGTCAACTAGGACAGCTGATACCTTTCATCTAGTGCTCCTGCGGCAACTGCTATAAATCCGAGAGCTCATGATAGGAAAGACTCGAGCAGCAGCTAGGGATAATTCTCAATACCAGCTTCCGTCAGGGTGCTACAGATCACCGCTGCAGGATCTGCATCTTCGACACATGGGGCGCTCGCTGCATGACCAGCTCCTACATGAACACTTCACATTTCGTATGCTTCTTCCTGCTCTACTGATCCGTAAAGCAAGCCACTTCTGTCGCCTCCCTGCTCAAATTATGATAAGCTAGCCAGCTCATGGACAAGGTACGGGAATGATTCTCATGCGGGTTTCGAATGAACTTGTAGGGCTCAGGAGAGCAAATAATTGTGCAGCAGGATTGTAGAATTTTTCGATTTGCTATTTGGAACTTGTTTGTTTTCTGCTTCCCTTAGCGATCATGTTGTGACTAGTTGCGCAAACCCAATCAGAGCGAATGTATGTACGTTCCAGGATAGCTGCTTCCGCTTCCCGGATTGTGTCGAGACGTATAAAATTCAGGAAGGTATAGAGCTGGAATTGCCGGATCAGTGTAAGATAGGATTCTAAGTACTTGCAAGCAAAATGATCGTGATGAAGAAGGAATGGCCAGCTTGTTGTTTGTGTAGACTTTTTGGTAGCTAAACTCATCACCGGAACTCCAGCACAAAGTGGCAGACAGGCAGCTATGACCTGCTGCATCGACCAGTTGGAGATTACAACAACCTTGGGCAATTGCCTGGGTCATTTTTTAAACACGAATTCTACTTTCCCACATACATATATATATGTTCATGCCTCGGCTTATAACATGTAGGTTGGTTCAAATGAGATGCAAGACTTGTAGCAAGGCATTCAGCTGCTAGATAGATGTATATTGGTCTGTGGTATGGGGATCTGTGCCTGCAGCGCTTTTGTTATTTTTCACGCTCTCTGCTCATTCAATTTTCAGATTGTTGATCCATGAAAGATTCAGGGTTGTTGGTGCACTAGTTAACACGCTGCCCCTGAGGGCTTGCAGATCAGAACTTCTTCTTCGCATTGAAGTTGCAGTACTATTGTTCTAGATGATGGTCTTGTGATAAATAATCTTAAAGAAATGATTTTCAGTGTGAAGCATGAGGCCCTAATCCCTATATCCTCTCTGTATCTGGCAGCTTCTATGGCTATTGTCCAGGGTCAAGCTGTTACAATGAAATGAAGCAGCTTGACCCTCACCTGCAGCTTGTTGCAGAGCATGAGGATGTTAGTTATTGCAGACTCTCAAGTTTCCATGTTAGAGCTATGCCCATTAAGTACTCTAGAGCTGATCACATAACGGCATTCTCTTTGCGTTGCCAGCTTGCGAAATGGGATTTCGTAAAAACTCAGGAAATAGACTTTTGTATATTTACGCGCCCTTGACTTTCAGGAGATTATTGCAAACTTTTATATATATATACATGTAACGGATCAGCTCTGGAGATTTTTGGGTCGGCACTCCAGTAATTTGTTGTCCACATGACGTTTGCAGTGATGATTAGAAGCGTGCTGCATCATGGATATGTGAATTCCTTTATCGGCACTGATTTTTTATTAAGTCCGCGTCTAGTGGCACTCATGTCTATCTAGCTAGCCGCGGTTTGGCAGATGGATCTGACAATGTAACTGGATCAATCACATCTCCCTGCTAATTCTGTTGATGCAGCTTCAATTTTACCTTCACAATTACAAGATAGCAGCTACACATGCAATGCATAGCTATTGCTGGAAATGCACTGAAACAAGTTTGTTGTCCTACAAACACAGAATTGTTTTTCTGCAATCTAGGATTAAATGGGGACGCAAATATATCATAGCTCTAGGAAATATAAGCAAAGTCTATATATCACAGATGACGTTTCCAGCTTAATACAATTATGACATATAGAGATAATATGTAAATCAGCAGTCTTAATTAGTTACAGACGTTGCAGCCTCTTCAGATGTGTACAAATGCTAATCTTCTGCACATCTAGTCTAGCTAGCTAGTTCCCTTGAAAGATTGCAATGTACACAATTAGGTGGAGTTACCGTGCAACAAAGTTCTAATTTTTTCACTTGCCAGTACTACTGGACGTGGTCACGATGATCAGTCACTGGCGTAATATGTATGACCCAAAAAACTCATAAGCTTGTAACACAAGTTATTATAGGTAACACTACTAGTGATAATAGGAAGCTGGCAAATTGAAAAGCAAAGCACCAATGATTTGCTCTTACGTGAGAAACAAAAAAAAAAAGAAAGAAAGAAAAACCTCATGTTTTGCCAACTCCCGTGAAAGTCCGGTCTACGACGCGCGGTGGGTACGGACTATACAATCCACACGCAAAAAGTTACAGGTAGCTGCTGCTACTGCAAGTTACCTGAAATTCATATATAAATATGTTGCGTGCAGTTGATCAGTACTTGTGTAGACTACGTATCGGGTCTGCATTTTATATGTGTGCGTGTGTGTATATACATCTCATCATATAAATTATATTACCCATTAGAAGCAGCGATTTCTTTTTGGTGTGAAGTTTTTTTTGAAAAAATGAAATATACTGTCACAATATTCTTTTTCTTAAAGCCAAAAATCACCCCAAAACAGAGACTTTTGTAGTCAGTTTCACTAGATGTTTATTCTTGGATGGCCAGTGCTTTTGCTTTTTCAATTTTGTGATGTTGCCACACTGGCGAGCATCCACAAGAAAATTTAGCCACATTTGGCTATAGACAAGCTATGAAAGCAGAAATTTATTAAAATCTTTCTATATCGTAGCTACTTGCTTAAACAATGTGTAGAAACATGGCAATTTTCGCCAAACAGCTAATTTTAAAAAAAACTCTGTTGCTGAGTCCTAAGGGAGTCAGACTATAAGAGATGTTTGTTTGGGACAAGGTCTAATAAGAGGTTAGCATTTATTGCTAGATCTCTCTCGGGGTGCTTGCTAATGACGTTCCAGTAGAAAATTGAAACAAAAGAAAAAATTCATTACAAGTGAATCAAATTAGTTAACTGGATCCTTTTCCAATTCAGTTGCCATAAATAGCTGCTAGCTAGGTGAAGGCAAATTTATTTGGCAAACATTAATTTATTCTGATCATCTAAATTAGATAATCTAGACATAGAAAATGTATAGACAGATGTCTGTACAAAACCTGAAAACTATGACTTTCAGGCATTGAGTATACTACGAGGGATCATCCAGCATTATCATCAAATATTTTTTGCCTACACTAATACCCACCACTTATTACTAGTGGGTACCCATGACCTTCGGCCACTAGGAAGTCCCCTGATTTCTTTAAACCGAAAAGGTCCATGGACTAAAGTAAAAACAAAAAACATGACCGTAGATGTCTAGGATTTTAAACCGAAAAGGTCCATGGACTAAAGTGAAAACAAAAAACATGATCGTAGATGTCTAGGGCTTGGAAAATCAAAGGTGACAGTTCTTGAGAATTTGAAATTTGTCCTTTCATTAATTAAAATTCCTTGCCCATGCCGGGCCCCCCCTCGCCCGATCTTTTCCCGCGCCCCCTCCCCGTGCTGGCCCCCCCCCACCCCCGAGGAGCAGCAGTTACATTTTCAACAGTGTCTGTCTGCTTAGTAGAAAGTAACCTAGGTAAATTAGGTAAAAGAAGGTAACTTTGAAAATGTAATAACTAACAGACAGACATTGTAACTACGACCTACCTACCTACTAAATGTTAGGCCGGTTTTGCCAGTGAATTAAAATGCAAAATTGTCGTGTCAGACAGATAGATGCACGGACTACGTGAATTTATATATAAGATACCCCACTCCATGACTGTGGGCACCTAGCTATTTATTGAGATCCTAATTACTGTACTACCTTGGCAGTTTCCACACTAATTATATTATTTTGCAAAAATGTTAAGTTTAAAAAAAAATAAAAATTTAATAACAAAATTTAGTGAAAGGAATATTGCATCTTCAAGAATATTCTATTTGCCAAAATGAGAATTTCAAATTTAATTCATTATTTGACGAACATGTGTTGAAGCTCCCAAGGTACTACTATACGTAAACTTAGTATTTTAATTCACCAAATCACTAAGAAATTTGACGCATATTGATTTTGAATCAATTTGATGAAACATGGTGTAGGTGTGTCCAAACTAACAAGAGCCATCCCTATCAATTTGGTGGGTGTTTTTTTTTTAAATATTTCACTTCCAACTTTTAAAATCATTGATTTGTTTCTTTCCATTTTAAAAGATGTCACATTATATTATTATGTAAACATATGTTTAAAAGTTTTATTTAAAAATACATCATGTTTTAAAAATCTCTTAGAAAAATGTTTTTATAATTTTTTTAATTAGTTATAATGTTTAGTGGATTTTTTTAATATTATATTTTCATTAGATTCATTCCAAATCATATCACATGGTTTTCATAATATATGTAAAAAAATTCATATAAACATATTAAATACCTATAACATAAATGGATGAAAGCATAGTAAAATATACACAAAAATGATTGTCTTAAATTTTATTAAGTATGAAAGTACAACAAAAAGATAAACATGAAGTTATATTAATTTCATGAAAATCTAATTGCACAATTTTTTTAAAAAATAAATGAAAAAAAAAGAACCTCAAAAAGATAAACATTCTAAGTTTGATGATAGTTTAACATAAAATATTTAATTGAATATGTATATATTTAGTTAGGATATTGAGATGATTATATTTTTGTGGTACAAGTCAAAATTTTGTTTTATTTTCTATCTGTTAGAATCTATTTCATTTATATTTTGAAAAACTTATTTTCAACTTACTTTTACAATTTGAATTTTTTTTTAAATGCACAATACTAAAAAATAGTGTAAATATCATCACTATTTAAGGACCTACAGTCTACTAACTTTTCCTAGTGATAATCTATTTCTAAGTTTGCTACTATGCATAAAATCATAATGATGGTTTCCATATTAAACTTGATGAATAATTTGAAATTTTCACATTGTGATTTAATTTTTCCCTTATATTCGTATGACTTTTGTCCTAAAAACTTGCACCATTTTCTTTTCATGCTGTTGCACGGAACCCTTGTTGAGGGTAATATGTTAGAGAGCTTTTCAATAATGTAATTTCCCACTTTCACAGGCATTACATTTTTGAAAAGCCCACCATCATTTTTTCTAGTGATACCCAGCAGGTATCCAGCAAGTACCTGTTGGGTATCATAGGAAAAAACTTTTCAAAAATGCATGCAATTTTGAGGCTGTGTAAAACCTGCCCCGTCGTGTTTATGGGACACTGAAAGATGGTTTAGGTTGGCACTAGTGTCCAGTAAGGTGGCCACAGTGAACCAGCACCCACCAGTGCACCATCCACTGGATGCCTGTTATGGCTCAGTTGTGGATGATCCTCAACTGAGTTACTACCCAGTTTCATCATGGTAACCCATTCTTTAAGAAGTAGGTTTAACATATGGACAGGTAAGTAACAAAATAGGGGACTAATAGGTAAGTAGATAGTTTAAACATAGTAGGTAGGGGCTGTTATTTACTACTTACCTGGTCGGTAGGTAGTAAGTAAACCAACTGAGCTAACCACCATGGTTAGCTAGGGAACTGGAACCCAACAGAAAACTGCTTCCTGATCATACATCATCCATCCTTGATGGTGCACTGGTGGGTTCTGGTTCACTGCGACCCAGTAAGGTGTGAAAAAGTTTTAGGTTTCCAACACATTTTTTCAGCAGTTCAAAAGTGGAATTTCACAAAAGTTTCATTCCTGGGTAAAAGAAATTCCCATGACTTACTTAACATGACCTTCCACCAAGCAGAATGCATTTTCTTCAACTTTATGCTACCAGGATACTTTAAGGTTAGTGCTCTGTAGGATTTTACTAACTCCCAAACCACTGCTCTTCATGTCGTTCTCTTGGTACCTTTTGCTGTTTGATCAAATCGTTTTAGATTTTATGAATAAAAACAAAGAGATGGTAACAAAATGAAAAGGGTACCAAAATAGGGTTGGGACGGGTATGACTTAAAGGGTAGCATGATAATTTGCAAAATTTCACATTGATGCCAAAAAAAATTGGAAAAAGAAAACTTGTCACCATATTCATATTGTTTTTTAAAACAATTGAAAAATAATAATTTTGAGTAATGTTTTTCAAGTGAAAGTAGGAAAAAGGAGCCAAGCAATTTGTGAATAGTCCTTTTTTTTTAAAATTGAATTTTTGAAAAATCACCATGGGAACAATATATATCAAAAATTGTGTGAAAAATGTAGTATAAATCAATAGAAAACTACCATGTGGAAAATGAAGTCCTTGGAAAGGACTTTAACCTTGACATAACTAGCTCCTTTTTTCATGCTTTCACCCCTTCATACTTTTATTCTTGTTTGTATTAGGTAGTCAAAGCATGGAACCAATTTATTTTGTATAGGTCCTAAAAATTGGTTGTTACTTAATGTTAAATCCTTCTTTGGATGCTCATCATTGACATGAAAACAAAAACTTGGAAAAAAACACTAGTACCAATATAAAAATGGAATGTTTAATGAAGTAAAGCCCTGTGAAATGTGGAATATACTAATTATTTATTTTTGGAAAAAATTCAAACACATTAAATAGCCTTCCACCTAATGCCTTTATAGCCATTTACATAATTGCATTATGTTTACTATTATTGTTTACAATTTTACATTCGTTTGGGACCAAAGAGTCCATTAAACAAAAGGTAGATCATAGAGGACAGATTGTCCTTTGGTACTAACAGCATGTCACAAACTTGGCTAGGGCGATCGTGTTTGTAATTTGTATGAGTTCAACAAGAGTGCTAGTGTGGGTGAAGGGCATGGAACTAAACCCCCAACTTTCTGTGTATTTAGACAAATAAGGAGCAAGTGTTCTTCCTCCTCTACCTTCCCCAAATCACAACCCCAATAAAGACTCTCTGTGTATGGCATGCCCTTCCACGCACCTAACAATACTTCAAGTTGTGTGTTGCCACATCGAAACCGGGCCAAAGCTTTTCACAGTTGAACATAATTGATGTCACACAAATAGCTTTCATTCTTATATGACATACCTTTGAAGCACAAGTATCTTGTTTGCACGTTGGTCCCAATCTCGCAGTTGATTAAAAGTTTTTCAATGAAAGTCAACAACATATTATCTTTCACCCTTTCTACATTCAACATTGTGTGGGGAAAACCTAGAGGGGGTGTGGTCCTAGCCTCTTGGTTGGTTGGGCCTTTGGCCGCTGCAGGTTGAAGCGCCATTTCCAGCAATGGTTGAACCGGAGGCAGAAAACTTGCCACCTCTTGGGGTTTATTTTTGAGTAGCCATCTTTTCACAAATCCAGCCTAGCATTTCTTTCCCACAACAAACATAGCGACCTAGGCTTCCCATGCCTTTCCCAAGATGCAATCTTTAGTGATTGTGTTCAAATGGTTATAATATAACAACGTTTGTCCCCATGCAAAGTGTTCAAAGGGGAACTTCCCAAATTATGCTAGCACAATAAATGTGTTGGTTGTTTTTCGTGCCCCAAGCAAGGACTTGAGGAACCTCAGTACACCACTTCAATAGCTTCTATTTTCTTGGAATCTACCCAAACCTCACATGCATAGTTTACTATGGAACGCACCAACTTGTTGAACAAATCATAGTGTAGTTTAACATCCATAATATGTAACTCCACATAATGACAATTCAACGCAAACAACAAACGCCTACTGGCAGCTGCTAAATGCTCCATTACATTGTCCAAGTCCAAGGTGGTTTCGAGCAGGATCCCCAAGTATTTGAAAGTTTGTACATGCTCAATAACATCACCTTCAAACACAAAATATTGGCATGGGTTAGCAAAATTGAACACCATGAGTTTTGTTTTTTTCACGTTCATCGAAAGTCCATGTTCAGCACATAATTGCTAGAGCGTGTCTAATTGTTGTTGTAGTCCCACCTCTGATTCCAACATCAAAACGAAGTCATATGCGAAAAACAGCAACCATACACGCAAGTTTGTTAAGGCTGGTGCATCGCATTTTCTATCATCCAAGCACCCCTCCAGGGCATCCAAATATAGCCCAAACAATAGGGGGCTGAGAGGACAACCTTACTTCACACCTTGTTGGCACCTAGAGCCAAAGGTGACACCTTTGCTTGGGTGGTTGATGCATACGGTATCCTTGGCATACATCGCCTGCAGGCATCGCAAGAAGCATCCCTCCACCTGAAGGCCAGCCAACACTTGCCATAGCACTTCACGTGGTACAATATCGAACGCCTTTTTTAAGTCCACAAAGCAACAATAGAATGGTTTTTTTTTCCTTACTTTGTTATATCAAAATCCGCAATATGAAGAGTTAGTCAGTAATGCAATAATCTTTGTGAAACCCAACTTGACCCTTGGCACGCAGCCCATGTTGTTCAGCCCACTTGCTCAGCCTTTTGTCAAGGATCATAGCAAACAACTTTGCTAGGATAAGCCCAACCATTATCCCCCTGTAGTTGTCAAATTCGAAGGCATCGCCCCCTTTAAAAAGCGCGTGGACCACCCCAATGGAAAGGGCTTCTAGAAAGCCTTCCGCCAAAAAACAGTTGAACGTTGTCAATAATGGCATGTGTACCAACTCTCCCACATCTAAAATGAACTCAACTTTCATACCATCCAAACTAGCAGCCTTGTTCCTTTGTAGCTTTTTCAACGTTTGAAAGAGCTCAACAAGTGTGATATATGTGTTCAGGGTGTGGCTAGGTGGAAGTTCTATCACCTAAGTCGAATAATCAGTTCGCAACCATACTGGCGGCGGAGACTAACCAACTAGCCTGCGAAAGCGTTATAAAAGCTCAATTGCACTAATCTTGCCTATAACGGGTGCCCTTGGCCGATAATTTTTTCCAAAACGAAAGCAAATCCACCCTGGCAAACGCACACATATGTTGAGCTCTTGCAATTTCCCAAAAAGTTCTTTTCCTTTTTAATAAATTTTAAAGCTTATTTTCCTAATGTTTAATGGCATGTGAATTGAAGTTGGCTTTCAGCCAGAGCCTCAGCTCACGTTTCACTATACGACAATTGGCATCAAACCAAGGTTTATAGTAGTGTCTTTCTTTACAACTCCCTCCCAAAAGCTTGTTGCCAAAAATAAATTATGTTGTAGAACCCACGCACTGCTGTAAAAGGTCAACTAACCTGTATGCCCCTAGATGCCCAATTGAGTCAATAACCCACAGGTTTCCAAAACTCGCTACTAAGGCAAGCTGATATTCTTCAGCTTTTGATTTATCATATTTGAACATAGGTAAGAATTTTTTTGTTTCAACCCTATGTTGCGATTCAACAAAGCTGTAGTCAATGCTCAATCATAAGCACAATGGCCTGTGGTCAGAATCTCCCCCCACCACGCAATAACAAGTGTCATTTATTATCACTTCAAAGTGTGTAGCAACTTACCAAACTACAGGTGAGCCAATAATATAATTGACACTATTACGCCCCCCATTTTCCAAACAAGTGAATTCCCCTGATTCGTCACCAAGCATCCAGCCATTGAAGATGAGCAACCCAGCGTCACAGCATAGGTCCAAAAGCTCACGACCCCAACCACCAATAGTGGTGTCGCAATTTTGTCGTTTAACCATAGCGCTTGGTTGTTTAGTTTCAATGAGTTCAGGTGCATGTAACAGTTCGCAAAGGTCACCAGTGTCAATGGTATCTAGTAGCATTGTAATACGAACATTAAAATCCCCTCCCAATAATACTATACCCGCTAGAGTTTGAACTTCAACAATATTTGCTACCAAGTTTTAGAATACGGATTCACTCTCATGTTTAGAACCAATAAGGGCAGCATACACCATGTAAACAAACAAGTCAGGGGCAGCACCTTTGCTAACCCGTAGCCATAGATAAGAATTGCGGGTTCCTTCCTTCCACTATGACAAGTTTAGGTTGAAGTGGATGTGGAAGTAAGCAACAACCCCCCCCCCCCTATGTTTTATCGTTTTTGTTTTTCCTAGCTGCACAATGCACCCTATTGCAAGTGAATCAAACCTTTCAACGTTGGCAAATGTTGGCCTAGGAAGTGCCGAGTTTCGGTTAATAAAACAAGGTTGGCACCCTGAAACAACTCTAATATTTGCACCTCATTTCTAGTTTATTTACACCACCCCCATGCATGTTCCATAATACCATGCATAGGTCTCTCTAATCCCCATGCCCCTAGATAGAAGAGGGCAAATAAATCTAAGTGTTGTCGACAAATAGTTTAGTTGCGTGCCAGAAGGCATGCTTGCCCACCACCTTGGCCTCCTTGAACATCGGCCACATCTTCGACTTGCGCGCCTATTGTGTAGGCGTGAGGTCTTTGTCCAAGCCCAACTTGGTCCCCGCCATGCCCTTATGCCCTCACAGCACGGCCTAGCGATCCTTGCTTGTCGTGAACTTGAGCAACACTACGTCGAGGCGCACACCCACCACCGGGGCGGAGGCTTGCGCAGTAGCAAGTCGCTACCACGTGGCAGTGATAACCTTGACACACAGCTTCATCTGGCCTTGCAACAACTCTGTGTTGAACTACTACACTAGCTCCTTCTCAATCTCAACCTCCTTGGCCTCAATGCCCGTGAGGCACAGGTTGAGCTTACACTCCTCATGTTTGGGCATGTTGACTAGGGTCTCCATAGCCCGGTTGACCACCTGGTGCACGTTCTTAGCCATCACCGTGGTCCACTTGGGCTCCTTTGTAAACATAGCCTTGGTTGTGATAGTCGCGACTGCTTTGCATTCCATCAGTTGATTGACCACAAGGTTGCCAACGGCCGCAAAAGACGCATTGTTCTCGATGGTCGCTTCCATCTTGGACAACCGCGCGTCAACAGATGAATAATCACTCTTGAGACCCATCACCAACCAATGCCCAGCCATGGCTGCTTGGTAGACCATCAGGGATGCATTGTCTGGGACGTTGAGCCCAACATTGTTGCAATGTTGCTTGGCAGTGTCCTTTTTTAGCGTGAAAAGATGACTAAGATATGGATGCCCAAAACAAGGGGGGTCCAAAAACAGAATTTGGCTTCCTTCTGAACATGTTTTCTCTCATGCGCATCCAATGTTGCACTTTATTACTAAACACGCCAAACTTTATTTGTGAACTTTATTTTTCCTATCACCAAACAAAATTAAATTTGTAAATTAAATTGTGACCAAACAAAGGTGGCCCCACCCCTAATCAATTTTTTTTTACTTTTCCACACCTAAACCCACCCCATTCATGAAGGGGCCATTATTGTTCAACCTCTTTCATATATTCTAACAATTGTCATCTATAACCAAATAGTCATTTATTATCCAACATAATCGAAGCCCTTTTTGGAGCAAATGATTTCTCATAATAAAACATTATGAAATAAGCAATTGACCACAAATCATCCCACCCTATAGGGTAAACATTTATGGTAAAACGCTTAGTGCCTCAGTGGTCACCAAAATGCAAAGGAATGTTCCTTTCATTTTGGTGGCTAAAAAATATGTGCCCCCTATTGTGGATGTACCCATTACACTTTAAATCACCAAAAATAGAGTAATATGAATGATATGGTGATTTGAAGGGAGAGGGGTCAAAAGTCAAAAGTTTAAAACACATGGTAGCCTATGGGTGACAACTTTTTCACCCATGGACAAATAGTAACTAATGTACATGAAGGTTTGCTACTTATTATTTTTAGTTTACAAATGAAATGTGTCCCAAAAAAATTTCATCCTTTAAACGTTCACTTTACAACCCATGGCCAAGATTGATCCTCCCCAAAAAAAGAACAAAAATCCAACAACCATGGGCATAACCAAGTTTAATTTAGGGTTTAAGGTTGCATGCACTTAGGAGCAACACATAACTATGGGTGGTAGTGTGTTCGTTTTTTCAATTTTCTCATGTAGCTAAAGGTGGCAATTATTTTAAAGAAAATTTAACCAAATTTGGCAATTAAAAAATCTGAAAATAAAATTTTTGAAGCCTCCTTCTATATTTTTTGCAACTTATTAGACATCAGTGTGGCAATTGGTGACATTTAATATTTCTTTTGAATTTTTTTTCGAAATTTGGTGACTTAAAAACCCAAATTTTTCCATTTTGAAATCAAACTTTGACATTTGGCAATTTTCTTGGAAAAAAAGTTAAAAAATCACCGATGTGCAATCCTCATGATGCTTCTACTTTTGGAAAGAAAACTCTCCCCACGACCTCTTCTCCAACCTCTATGATCGTCTCCTCAAGCAAACTTAAAGCTCCTCCTCCTTTAAGCTCTAAAAATTCTTAGGTGATGTTCCTCTTGCTCCAAGCTAGTCCAAGCTGGTGATGTTCTTGTTTGTCATGTTCATGTTTTTTTTTTAAATAATCAAAGATGTGATGTATCTCTTGCTTGTGCTTCCTAGCAATGCAGTTGTTTCAAGTTGTGATGTTTTTCTTACTTGTGCTTCCCAATAGTCCAATTGCTCCAAAGCCATGATGTTCCCTCTTGTTCCTCTTTTTTAAAAGTCCAATTGCTCTAAAGCCATCATGTTCCTCTTTCTCATGTTTTTCAAAATGTTCCTCTTGCTTGTGATTTTGATCATGCTGCTCTTTGTTTTTGCTTTTATGTGATGTTCATGTTCCTCTTCTTAACAACCCGATGGTTCCAAGCCACGATGCTCTTCTTGCTCATGCTTCCCAATGGTCTAGTTGTTCCAATCTGTGATGTTCCTCTTATTCATGCTTCTTAAAGGTCCAATTGCTCCAAGCCATGATGTTCCTCTTACTAGTTCCAAGCCATGATGTTTTTTTTGTTATTTTTTCCTAATAGTCTAGTTGTTTGAAGCTTGTGATACCAAGTTTTTCTTTCCATGATGCTCCTCTTTCTCATGGTTTTTTTGTGATGTTCTTGTTTGTGTTTATTGCATGTCAAAGTCACAGTAACTATGATCCTCTCCAACTTCGCCCCACTTCATGTTCATTTAGATATGAGTTTGGTGGGTGTGATGTGCTAAAATAAGTCCATTTATTTGTTGCCTTGCCATTGCTACATGTCTAGTAGCTCGTTGTACTTCTATTGTGAATATAAGGTTCACACCTTGATATCCCAATGGGTGTGCATGCTAACCCATTTGGATTTTTTTGTGGAAGTTGTTTTTTACATTTTTTTATTATTGTTGTAGTCTAAGTTGCATCAAATTGGGCCTTTACACACCAATTGGTTATTCGCTCTATGGGTCACTATGTTGCAACCACCACCTTTGTTATTTTTTCAACTTTAGTTTCCTCCCTTTCCCTTCATTTTGCTTTACTATGCTCTTCTGATACTACTTTTTCAATTTTTTTTTGCAAGATTCCCAAATATTCAATAGATGTCACTACATGTGACCTAAAGTAATTCACTAATGGTTTTCTACCTTGTGTAGGTCTTGCAAGTAGATGGGGCTTGCTAGCAAGTTATGCAATTACATTACCTTTTGAGTGAAGTTCGCCGAAGTGGGAACGTCTTCCTATTGAGTTGTTTCATTTATGTTAACTACTTCTTTGACTACTTTGACTAGATTTTGAGGCCTTTGCACATATTATTGATTTTCCTCTTGTTATGGGGTGAAAATCCTTTAAGATGTACCACACTGGACGAAAAGGACGTAGTCCTTATTGCATTCCTTTTTAACTTTATATTTTGATCCCCATAAAAAATAATGAATCAAAAGTTGTTAAAATTTTCAAAAGGATTATATTTTAAGCCATTAAAATTTTTAATTCCATCATAATTGTCCATAAATGTGTCTTTACATGGTAAAAAAGGACTAAATAAAGAAGACAAAAAAAGGTGACATTGTGACAAGATTTTGGTACACCTTAAAAAATTTGGACCCTATGTACTTATAGGATCATTTGCAACTTGTGTTATAGATTCCAAATTTGTAAACTATTTGTAAACCCCTTTTGGCCAAAACCTTAATTCTTACTTGCCTACTTGTTTGAATCCCTATTTTGTTTAAGTTCCAAATGTGGTCCAAATGGCTTATACTTGTGTTGTTGGTAAAGGGTTACCAAGTTGGAGTAGAAGGATTTTTAAGAATCGACAGTGAGTTTCAAAAGCACAATCCCTCAACTTGTTTAATGTTTATGTTAAAATGCCTTTTTTGGAACCATTTCCATTAAGAGCTCCATGGAACACCATTCATGAATGGTGTTGGTCTTGTTTGTGTGATTTTTGCAACCTTCAAGTTTAATTGTTGTATAGTGATGGACAACTCCCATTCCTACATAACTAATGTCCATTCAACTATGGTTTTGTCTTCTTCCTCTATTAACACACTTCTTGGTCCCATCTTGTGGCTCCTTATTTTCATTGTTCAAATGATCAGATAGGGAAGTAGGTGGTATCCCATTTGACCTACTTGTTTTTTGTAGGGAATGGGTCTCTGCTTCAATAACCTCCACTACTTCTTCAAGAGTTTGATCAATCCATGTTGATCTCTTTGTTCATGGTGGGTGCTTTCTCTTGACTTGGGATTGTGTGTGTGGTGTGTTTGATGCACGTGTTGTTTGCCATATCTCCATAATAGGTGTAACAAATGTAACAAGTGTAATTAGTGTAATAGGTGTAGTAGGTGTAACAAATATAGTTTTCCTTATCCATTAGCTAGTCCAAGAAAGTGGATTGATGCCCCCGAAAGACAATAAACATCATTTTGAACTAGCCCTTTCTGGCCCTAAGCCTCCAACCGAAAAGGGCATATACAGTCCTTTCCCATTAAAGGTTTGCCCTTATGCTTCCTATAATCACCCCAAGACCACACAAAGTTCGTTAAGTTAGGGTAGGTCTTGAAAGCATATGCTTCAAATTCACCCCTTGAGGTCATGACTTCATAAAACCCTAAAAACTCTTCCCACACGAAATCCTTGTCTTTGGTCTTTGTGCAACCTGTCAAGATAAACCTATATGTGTGATTCACCCATGCAATCTAGTATCTTGGCTTCTTAGGCCTCGAATCTTTAACATCAAACTTAATGGACTTTTGTATCCACCAATAATACAAATACTTAAAAAACTTCTCTTTGGAAAGTCTATCAAAAGTCTAGAAATATGTTTATGGTAGATTTGGAATTGAAATGTGCAAGTGACCCTCTACTTCCTCCCTTGCGTCATGTTTCTTTTCCTTTTTCTCTACCTTGATTGTTGCTAAATTTTTCAAAAAATGGGTAAATATTGAAAGTTGCCAGTCTACCTCTCGTTTCACCCTTGGATTTACTTGAGATGCATGTTGCTTTACCTTGACTGATGGAAATTGAACTCTAGATGGTAATTCCTAACTATCCCCCAATTACTTTCACCCTGGTCTTTTCCTGATTTGCATTAGGATCTACTTTGGTGGATGGAATTTGAGGTTTTGATGGTAATCTTTGAAAATCGTACTCAACTTTCACTTTATCCTCTCCCTAACCTCATGTGATCCTATAACTTGAACATAAATCCTTTGATCATTGTCTCAAAAGTATTGCACTATGACAAAGGAGTTCAAAGAAATGTTGCAACTCCTCCTCCACACTACTTGGTAGTTTTAAGATTCTTAACTTACAATGAGCTTGGTGAGAATCAGAGAAATGGAATGAAAATGAAACTCTTGACTTTAAACCTTGATCTTAATGGTTTTTTTGTGTTTTGGTGTTAAGTTTTTATGAGGTGCCAAAATGTGCCCTTTGATGGGTGTAAATTACCATAATGTGCTAAGAATGCTCTTACAAAATATAATTGTTTTGGAAACATGTGCATTGAAACATTAAACCTTAATCTAACAAATGTTGGTTCCTTCCATTATTTTCTTACTACGAACCCTAAATAACTCTATAACCAAACACAACATTCCTTGTGGTGGTTCACTAATGAAACCCCAAAAACTCCAACCTTTCTCAAGCATAAACTTTTTTTTTAAAACATTGGGCACAAATAACACCCATATCCAAACACAACAACAAAAATTTTGAACACAAAGGAAATATATATAACACAAAAGTTCATTTTCACCCATATCCAAACACAATAACGAAATTTTGAACACAAAAGAAATATATATGAACGCAAAAGTTCGTTTTGTGAGCACAGGTGTAAATGTTTGAACACAAAAGTTTATGGGCAAGCTTTCAATCATAGGAAAAAAATGGAACACTAAAAGGATTAGGGTTCCGTTGGTCATCGAGTTTCTTGAACATAATGGGTGTTCACCTATAGGTGTGTGTTTGCTTATAGGTGTGTTTACCCTATACCACCATTCTAAAGATTGTTCACACCCTTTTTGAATCGAGCGATTGGATATAAGGGGATTGTTAAACTAGTATGGGTTGGGCAATGCACACCCACAGGGATTTGTTTTGATGGCCCTTAGTTCACCCACATATGTGAGGAAGTTTTTTTGAAGTCACCATATTTAAACAATAGGTTGTAACATGTCACCAGAATATAGCATGATCCATAACCTTTTTTACAAGTTCTCTAAGGTGTAGCCAAATTTGGCTAAGGAGCCAAATCCTCTAGTTAGCCAACCCACCTACCTCATAAGTTGGAAAAGAAAAAAAAATTGGTGGGGTAGTGATTTTAGAATATTGATTTGTGTTAATTTGGACACCAAGCATCAACAAACAAAATGAAGCTTTTTTTTTAATAAATGAATAAATTTTGTGAATTATCTGAGTGTATGTACTATGAAGTCATCTACCAAAACGGTCTTTACTTTCAGCCTTTTCCCACATGTATTTCTAGAACTCTTGCCAATGCAGATTTGTAGTTAGCAGGCTTTGGGTCCTTTTGAAATATCCACATTTGAATTCATCAGATGTCACTGAGTCCAAGCAAAATTACCAATATCAACTGAAGAGTGGAATAATGAATGACAAAACTTCAAAGTTCACCTAGTGACAATTCTCTTAACATCCAAGACGTCACAAACATAACACCAAGTCTCATTCTTTGTGATTCACAAAGAATGCCTGTAAATAAAGGCTTCATATTTTCACCTCAAACATAGCTAGTATCAAATTGTGCAAGTTATTCAAAGATCATTCATGGCTAGCCCACCCAAGATGGAACCTTTCCTTGATAGGATAGGGGTTCTCCACATCGTAGTTGGGGGCTTCCATCCAATGGTGGAATGACGGGGTGTGGTTTTCCCTGATGGAATGCTACCCTAAACAAAGTTTAAAGAGAATCCACCATTGATTTTGAGTATTTCAGGTTAAGGTATGTGCAAATTTTTGCACTTGGTAAATAAAAGAAAAACTTAAGCCATCTTGTCCTATATGGGAAAATATTGACCAGAAATTGAACTGGTTCTATAGGTTTTTAAAACCACTTTTGAGAAAGAAAAGAAATACCTGCCAACAAGGGGTCCATTTGTATGCATGATTCTTGAACAAGAGTTCCAATGTCAGGCTGAGCTAACAAAATAGCTTTCAGTTGCTCCCTGGGGTTGCCTTGGATTTTCAAAATCCCTAAAAGCTTAGGGGAAGAGCTACAACTTTCCAGTTTACAGCATTTCATTCAGACATAACCACTAGAAGATTGAGCTGACTAAAAACCTAAACCTCAAAAATAAAAACGCTTGCAAGCCAGCCTTTTTTCCACAAAGGTATCACTAGGTTTTTTGTTGCTGTGCACACAATTGTCAATGCAAGATTACTTCTGACAAGTGAAGAACATATAGATCCTGCACTTTCTAAAACTCTGATGGTGTCCAGGCACAATGACCTAGACACATTGCAATGGGTGTTGAATTCATTAACATTAACCTAGAAATCATACCTCCCTTGTCTGCCACCTCCACTAGCTCTTCACTGTTCCCCTGGTCTGAATGATGATGGCCTATCCAATTGGGTCCCACTCCCAGCTTCTCGTGACCTGCCTGTCTGGCACCTGTAGCAGTGAGTGTTCCTTGAAAAATTGTTTGTATTGCACCTGCCATCCATTCAAATCCAAGATTTTACATCTCCATTTCAGGTGTGCAATACCCATTGCCTCTTCACTCAGCTTACAATACACAGGTCTGCATAATAAACAACCAGGATAACCACAAGTTCTCAAATGACTGGAAATTTCTGCAAGAATATTCGATAAATTGTGGTTTAGGGCTGCAGAATTTCCCTAATCCCATGGTGAAGTTGGTACTAGGTTCTGCTAAAAACAGATACTAAGTCAAAATGTTGAAACCTGTGGAAATCCTGTCATATGCTCAAACAACAGCCCTACTATTTGAAACCAGTCCAATGACCAAAAACAATCAGGACCCCAGACTCTTACACCCTAACCAAGAAAACACAACAGCATCAATGCAAGGAAGGAAGACATAGTTTCAGAAAAGGTCCCTAACCGTTCACACTTCCAATCCCCAGGCATCATCAATTCCTGTGGATTGTAAGGGGATTGATTAGTATAAGGGGATGGCCTATTGTTCCTCCTCCGATGCTCAACACTTGGTGCATAGGGAATCTTGGGGATCCTTCGGGGGGGCATTGTAGGCATCCTCTGAATCCGTAGAAGTGGATCCTCCTCATCTGTTGTCCCTAACCTAGTTCCTGGCAAATCACTTGCAGTGGAACTTTTTGAACCTAACACACCCGTATCCCGGAATCCAGATGCCTGTGATACTGTCTGAGCAGCCCATCTTCGCTTGGACTCAGCTTCCCTTCTCTGCTTCTCCTTCTGAGCCCTGTCATGAAAGGAGTCAAGGGGGTAGCTCCTCTGAAGATTTGGTGGTGCTGGGTGACCAAACCGTTCCTCATAAAGGCTATCTGCAAGACTCTTGAAAGGCTTGCTTTCCACTGGAGGGATGATCTTTGGGGGAGGACAGATGCGTTTTGGATGAACTGGCTTTTCTTCACCATCTTCCTGTACATCTGCATTCAACTCCACTGCAATGCCAGAAATCTCTTCATTGACCACAAGCTTATTCATCTTCTGCAACTTGTCATAGAAAGAGCCTGGGCGAAAGGACCCAGGAGAGTGCAAGGGTGTCATCTGGTACTTCTCACCAGCCAGCCGGTCCACACGAATCCTGTCTGGTCTCTGATTAATAAGTGGAAGAGGCCTCAGTGTGGTCTCTTGACTAGTTTGCGAAGTGGCATCAGCACGTGAAACTGTGGGTGTGGCTAGTGGCTTGGAGGGAATGTCTATAGGATCATCCCTGAGTGTTTTCGCTTGACCAGGCTGTGGAGTGAAACTGGCTGGCGACATTGTCAATGTACTTGTTGTAAAGTGACTGTGTGTGGCCCCACTGTTTGCTGCCTCCTTTGCTTTCAGCGCAGCTCTGAGGGCTGCCAATTCACATTCCTTTGATGCAATCAACTCCAGGATTTCCTGACTGGACTGATTCATGCTTACAGAAAGAGATGCATCCTTCTCCACCACCTTCTTCCCTTCTGCTTTGGTACCAGTGGAGACATTAGATGGACCCCAGTCCATGTTTTCCACAGCCAGGCCCTGCCAGTTTGCAAACCCTACAAAGAAGGGTCCAAGTTCCCGCCTCCAAGATGTAGCCCCAGTGAAGCCAGACCCCAGCCTGCATTGAGCAGACTTACAAGCAGAGACTGTGGCTTCCACAACAGTACTTGCAATGTGTTGGTCAGCCATCACCACAGGCACTGCATATTGCCCATAAACTAACGAAGAATCATCTATTCCACAGCCACTGCTGATAAAGGCTCTTGGTCGTGGGGCATTGCCACACTGCATACCAAGCACATGGCTCAATTTCAATAAATGGGACAAAGCGGGTCAAGCTGTCCAAACCCAGACTGCAATAAATAAATGATTCCTCTTATCAAAAAGACAAAAAAGGGTAATGCGGGTGAAAAGAAAAACAAGGTTCTTACCTCATGCGCAAGTCGGAGGTATGTCGCTGTGGGTTTTCTAAAGGAAAACATCATCGCCCCCGACTTGATCATAGCAACTGCAACCTTCAACAAACACACTTGTGCCAGCACTACAAAGTCCACGCCATTGCTTCAGTACAGCAAATTTTCAATCCACCGTCACAACCCTGAATTGCCATGGTCAAGACTTAAGACCACCTCCTATATTAGCTTCCTGCAAACAAAACACACAACCCAAAACCATCATCCACAAAAACAATCTCTCAAGGACCAACCAACTTCCACTCCGAAAAAAAGACCTCCAACACTTGAAATCAAAACACCAAAATGCGTTTTCTCTTCCCAAAACGAAGAGTTTTAAGCTTAAAAATGGAATCAACAAAGAGCAACACAACATGATCTGCATGGGCAAATCAGACAAGTCTAACTCCACATTCATCCCTACAAACAACACAAAAGAAACAAAAACGTAGCCGAGAAGGACCCAAAACCCCCAACTCGCAAGTATTCATACCTCTGTTTACTAAAGAAGCTCTTGGAGGTAGGTCCTTGGAGGCACAGCATATCCTACTCACTTGCTTTTCTTTCACGAACTACATAGACCAACAAAAGACGAGAACATAAGTAACAGAAAGATGTGAAGAAATTGCACCATAAATTCTATCCTATAGCCGACAAGAAGAAGAAAAGTCTGGAGGAAAAACCCTTAAAGAATTTTCTCTCACACCAGGCTTCTTAAACCCTAAAACCCTTCAAAATACCAACCCTCAAAACACTTAACATTACTAATAATATGTGCTATATACCTACCTACCTTGGTCGTAGGTAGGACTCAATTTAGACCATCTGCACTTCGCACCCCCTACTTGGGCCTCTACAAGTGTGTTTTCCACATCTAACAAAGACTGTTAGATTATTTCCCCATCCTCACTCATAAACGTGAATAAAAACTTGGACAACATAACCTAAAGCCCACTTTACACAAGACCAATGTGGTCGAGACCAATGTTCAACTCAAATCAAGCATTCCTATTGGTGCAAAAGTTGAAATCAGCCCCATGGGGTTTACACCAAGAGTCAAGGCTGAAACTTTTTAAATCTTTTCAATCTGCCCCAAGTTACTAGCCATTATATTCCAGCCATTGGCAATACTCTAGAGGCTCCTCTCACTAGCAAATGAATTTCATGTGTGAGCAACGTGTCAAGGAAGTTGCGTTTATTTTTTGGTCTAAGTTTGTGAACATTAGTCCTAGGTCCATGAGCATTTTCTCAGGCTAGTGTGAGCCTCTGTTAGTCAAGTAAAAACCTACACTAAAGACTCTATTGACAATGTCCAAGGAAACTCATGCGGAAGCAAATCCCGGGTTAGCCCATGAGCTTCCCCATTTACTTAGTTGGCTACACTTACCACAAATAATGAGAAACACTTACCATCATCATGATTTAGAGCATAACCAACAAATTTACACAACATATCATCTTCTTCTCTCCATGTTTCTTAATTGCAAAAAAGAACAAGTTTAGGTCTAAAGCAAGCTTCTTTCATTGTAGCCATG
>Ga0116230_10001310_pt1 | contig 23436 bp, 22 predicted proteins | sample S1TSphfallax_3_FD_88678 | JGI IMG/M metagenome (GOLD analysis project Ga0116230, IMG submission 88678) | Host-associated microbial communities from peat moss isolated from Minnesota, USA - S1T2_Fd - Sphagnum fallax MG | ecosystem: Host-associated > Plants > Peat moss > Unclassified | place... | reverse complement strand
TTAGACCCGCTCTATCTCGCCAATGAAGGCAAGATCGTTGTGGTGGTGCCGGGACATTTGGCTGAGACCGCGCGCGCAGCTATGGCGGCGCATCCGCTGGGGCGAGACAGCGCGATCATTGGCCATGTGTTGCAAGGTCCGGCGGGCCGCGTCGTCATGCAGACTCATTTTGGCGGCAAACGTATCGTTGACATGCTGGTCGGCGAACAATTGCCTCGCATTTGTTGAGGCCTGCGATGCACGAAATGGGGATCACGCAATCGATTGTGGCTATCGTCACCGAACAGGCGGCGGGGCGGAAAGTCAAACGTTTGACACTTGAGATCGGTAAGCTCGCCGCTATCATGCCGGATGCGATCCGCTTCTGCTTCGACGTTGTTGCGCAGGGCAGTACCCTCGATGGCGCCGTGCTCGATATTGTTGAAATCCCGGGCCGCGCCCGGTGCCGCGATTGCGGCAGCGAATTGATGCTCGCGGATATGTTCGATCGCTGCGATTGCGGTTCGCGCAGCCTCGACCGGCTGGCTGGCGGAGAGCTCAACATCAAGAGCATGGAATTGGAGACCTTGTGATGTGCAAGACCTGCGGATGCGATAACGACGCGATGATCACGGTCACCAACCTTCAGACGGGCGAGGCGGAGCATATGGACCGGCCGGGGCCAGAGCAGCGGCATGAGCATCATCACGGCGATCATGATCACCAGCATCATGACCATGATCACGGCCATCATCATGACCACGATCATGAGCATCCTCACAGCCACGCCGGTCACGATCACGATCATGCACCGCAGCCAGCCGCACTGGCAGCCGTCGCGGGTCTTCACGCCGTCACCATCGATCTTGAGCGGGCCATTCTCGACAAAAATGACCGGCTTGCCGAACGCAACCGCGCTTGGTTTGAAGGCCGTGAGATTCTTGCGCTCAATCTTGTGAGCTCGCCTGGCGCTGGCAAGACCACTTTGCTGGAGCGCACCATCCGCGACCTGAAAGGCGAGACGGCGATCAGCGTGATCGAAGGCGATCAACAGACCTTGAATGATGCGGAGCGCATCAAGGCGGCTGGCGCTCCCGCCGTGCAAGTCAATACGGGAACGGGCTGCCATCTCGAAGCCGATATGGTCCGCCGAGGGCTCGATTTTCTGCGCCCCGCCTTCGGCTCGCTGCTTATGATCGAGAATGTCGGCAATCTTGTTTGTCCGGCATTGTTTGACCTTGGCGAACGTGCCAAGGTCGTCGTGCTTTCGGTCACAGAGGGGGACGACAAGCCGCTGAAATATCCTCATATGTTCAGGGCGGCGGAATTGATGATCATCAGCAAGATAGACCTTGCACCGCATGTCGATTTTGATCTCGACCGTTGTGAGGCGATGGCACGCGAGGTCAATCCGGAGATCCGGTCAATCCGCCTGTCAGCGCGGACCGGAGAGGGCCTAGCTGATTGGTACGAATGGCTGCGCTTGGCGCAGCACCGGATTACGCTTGGCGCGGCGGAATAGGGACTTGGCGCGGCGCCATAAAAACCTAACTTCACATTTGTTAGAGTCTAAAACAGCTTGAGCATGCTTTCATTTTTTTCATCAGCGATCAGAGCCAGCATGAGACCGGCAATCGTGACGATTTTCATGAGCCTGCTGGCTGCTAATATCGTCGTGTGGATTTGGGCGTGGCAGCTCTTCGCCGGCAGTCCCATTCTTTTAGGGACAGCGTTGCTCGCCTATGTCTTTGGGCTGCGGCATGCGGTCGATGCCGATCATATCGCGGCGATCGACAATGTCGTCCGCAAGCTGGCGCAAGACGGCCAGAAGCCGCTCTTAACTGGCTTTTATTTCTCGCTTGGTCATTCGACAGTGGTTGTGCTCGCCGTTCTGCTGATCGCATTGACGGCAACGGCGATGCAGGACCGGTTTGAATCGTTCAAGACAGTTGGAAGCATGATGGGGACGATTGTCTCGGGTCTTTTCCTGCTGGCGATCGGCCTTGCAAATCTCGTCATTCTCAAAGGCCTTTGGGTGGCGTTTCGAAGCGCGAAGCGGGGCGAAAGCATCGCTGCAAGCGATCTCGATCTTATGCTGGCTGGAGGCGGGGTTTTGGCACGGATTTGCCGGCCATTGTTTTGTGCCGTGACTCGCACCTGGCATATGTATCCGCTGGGGTTTTTATTCGGCCTTGGTTTCGATACGGCAACGGAAATAAGTTTGCTTGGCATATCCGCCGAGCAAGCCTCAAACGGTCTTTCGGTCTGGTCGATCCTGGTTTTTCCCGCGCTCTTCACAGCTGGTATGGCGCTCGTCGATACGCTCGATAGTGTCTTGATGACAGGTGCCTACGACTGGGCCTTCGTCCATCCGATCCGTAAATTATGGTATAATTTAACGATCACGGCAGCCTCAGTCGCCGTGGCAATTTTTATTGGCAGTGTCGAAACCGCAGGCATGCTCGCCGACAAGTTGGAGCTTAAAGGAGCTGTTTGGACATCGGTCGCTTCGCTGAACGCCAGCCTATCGAATTTTGGCTTTGTGGTGATCAGTTTCTTCGTCAGCTTCTGGCTGCTTTCCGTCGCGATCTATCGCTGGCGCGGCTATGACCGGCTGGTTGTCCAGCCTATCGAATGCCAGCGCTCTTAAAATCTTCATCAGATCCGATGTGCGGGATACGCGGGCGCGGCAGGGGATCGCTGATTAACTTTCCGTAAGTTTCTCCGAAACTGTAAAGAAGTCATGCCCGGCTCCGTATCTCTCCTCATGTGATGGCCGCGGAGAGCAATCCGGAGGAAACTGGGCATGTTGACCCGCAGACATATTTTCAATGCTGGTGTGAGCAGCTTGGCCTTAATAGCGGTTGGGCGTTTTTATTGGGTTAAGCCTGCAAAGGCCGCCAAATCTTATGAAGTCACCCGCTCCGAGGCAGAGTGGCGGAAGATTTTATCGCCGGAGCAATATGAGGTTCTCCGGCAAGAGGGAACTGAGCGGGCGTTCACGAGTCCGCTTCTGCATGAAGAGCATGCGGGAGACTTCGCTTGCGCTGGCTGCGGCTTGCCGCTCTTCTCGTCGAAAACGAAATTCGATAGCGGCACCGGCTGGCCAAGCTTTTGGGCGCCTCTCGATCATGCCGTTGATGAAACGCGAGACCTCTCCTACGGCATGCTGCGAACCGCCGTCTCATGTCAGCGTTGCGGCGGACATTTGGGGCATGTCTTCAACGATGGACCTAAGCCGACTGGCCTGCGCTACTGTATGAATGGCGTGGCTATGAAATTCATAGCAAGCGCGGCCTGATGGCTCGCAATCGTATCTCAATGGACTTGCAGGCAAAGGAAATTTCATGAGCCTTCGTCAAAATCTATCGGTGCATTCCATCGCGCGGCATCGTCTCTCGGGGTGGATCGGAGGAGCTGTGCTTGCTTTTGGCGTAACGCTCGGGCTGATGGCCCAAGGCACCGCTGAGACGGCCGTGGTCATTCCGCCTCCCGTGACTGACGAGGCTGTGCAATCCGCTTCGACATCCGAGACAGCCGTTTTGTCGGGCGGATGCTTCTGGGGTGTCCAGGCTGTGTTCCAGCATGTAAAAGGCGTTCAGCGCGTCGTATCAGGCTATGCGGGCGGCGCGAAAGACACGGCTTCTTATGAGATGGTGAGCACCGGGCGGACGGGGCATGCTGAGTCGGTCGAAATCACTTTTGATCCACGCCTCGTCAGCTATGGCACGATCTTGCAGGTCTATTTCTCGGTGGCGCATAATCCAACTGAATTGAACCGCCAGGGACCCGATAGCGGAACTCAATATCGTTCGGCGATCTTCACGGTGAATGATGCGCAAAAGCAGGTCGCTGAGGCTTACATCGGGCAGCTCGACAAGGCCCATGTTTTCGCAAGTCCAATCGTTACCAAGATCGGTCCGCTCGCCGCGTTTTATCCGGCTGAGGATTATCATCAGGACTATGCGACGCGGCATCCCGATAATCCCTACATTGCCTTTAATGATCTTCCGAAGGTGGATAATTTGAGCCGCCTGTTTCCAGCGCTTTACACGGCCAAAGCCAAATTGGTGACGGCCGGCGCTTCTAATTAAATTCAGGGCTTACTCCCGCGAAGGCGCGGACGTTTCGGATTAGATTACGTTTAAAATGACACGGTACTTACGATTGGCAGACGGCCATTGCGCGGGCTGTGACTGAGCCAGCACGTATGAGGCTTTGGCATGACGGTAATATAGGCTGACTTCCGGAGCCGCCGTTTGCGGTAATGTGTGAATTTATGTTATTTTTCCCCACTCTGGGAAAAAACACACATGACGGAATTTCTGACCACGCGTGAACTTGCCGCGATGCTCCGCGTCAAAGAACGCAAGGTCTATGACATGGTGGCGGCTGGTGCGCTGCCGGTGCGCCGCGTGACCGGCAAGCTTTTGTTTCCGCGCAGCGAAATTGATCAATGGATTGTCGCTAACGGCGGCAGCGATCCATCTAAACGCAATCAAATCCCTTCTGCGCAGGCCCATGCTGCCATCATCACGGGTGGCCATGATCCATTGCTTGAGTGGGCGTCGCGTGAATCACGCTCCGGCATTGCGACTTTGCTGGATGGCGCCGTCGATGGGTTACAGAGATGGGGGGAGGGCAACTATATTGCCGCTGGCCTGCATATTCCCGAATCGGGAAAAGATGCTTGGAATATCGCGGCGGTCAGTGAGGCTTTCGGCGACAAGCCTGTTGTCCTCATCGAATGGGCTAAGCGCACGCGCGGTTTGATCTATAAAGCAGGCCTCGAGCGCCCGATCAAATCTCTCAATGCCGCGCGCAAATTACGCTTTCAATCACGCCAGCCAGAGTCAGGCAGCGAGCTGGTCCTCGCTCAGCTGCTCGAGCGCGAAGGCATGAAAAAAAGTGATCTGCATTGCGTAGAGTCTGTTGAACGCTCTGAGACGGATCTTGCGATGGCCATCGCCGCGGGAAAAGCTGATGCCGGCCTTGGCATTGAGACGAGCGCACGTCAATTTCAGCTCGAATTCACACCGCTGATTGTCGAGCGGTATGATCTTCTTGTCTGGCGTAGGGCCTATTTCGAACCGCCTTTTCAAAAGCTCATCCGCTTTTGTGCAAGCGAGACGTTCAAGCGCCGCGCCGCGGAACTCGGCGGCTATGATGTCGAGGGGCTGGGCATCGTACATTTCAACGGGCCTTGAAGACACTTGTTATCCGGGCCGTGACATCTCTTATTCCACATTCCATACCTTACAAAAATTTTAGATATTCAGTCAGAAACATGCCTAAATCGCTGCGCATTTTATAGAGCGTCCACTTTTCTAAGGAGGCTCAAATGATAAGTCTTCGTAAGGGTCTTTTGACTGGTTCAGCCGCGGCGGTTTTTATTGCTTGCGCGGGATTGGCGCTGGCTCAATCTTCTGCTCTTCACTACATGAGTGTCGCTCTTCCAGACGGCGGCACGGCACAAATTGCCTACAGCGGGGATATCCCGCCGAAGGTGAGCTTTGAGAGCGATCCTTTCCGTGCCGCGTCTTATGGTCCGTCCTCTATCGCCGCGCTCGACAGGATTTCCGCCGCGATGGATCAGGAAATGAATGCGGTCATGAATGAGGCTGGGTTCTGGGATATGCCAATGCCAACCCCCGTGCAGATGCTGCATGCCGATTTACGCAATGCAAAGCGCGGCTCCTTCTGCATGGAGTCGATGAGCATCACCCGGACAAACCCGAATGCGGCGCCGAAGGTCGTTTCGCATCAGTACGGCAATTGCGCTCCGATCGGTCAGGCAGCATTTGGGTTCGCGCCTGATAATCAGGAAAAGAGCGCCCATACGATCACGGTTCAAACGCCGCGCGAGAGCAGGCCCTTGAGCCGGTCTCCGCTTATCGAAGCTGCCTACCAGCCCCGCTAATTGCCAAATCTTTACCAAGCACTCAGCAGGCCACGGAACTGCTGAGTGCGATTGGTACGGCTGATTTTTGAAATGAGCAGAACCAACGATGAGGAAATAAGCGCAGCGGACCGAAAAGCGTTTGCCATAACGGAAAGACGAATACGAGCCCGCTGTTCTGCGTGACCGCCCGAATACGAAACTCACCTGCATAAGTCATTGATTTTAATGGTGCCCAGGGGAGGAATTGAACCACCGACACTGCGATTTTCAGTCGCATGCTCTACCAACTGAGCTACCTGGGCATGCAGGGCGCTAACGCCGTACGTCGCGCCTTATAGAAGAGAGGTCATCTCCTTGTCTAGAGTGTCATAAGATCCTCACTCGGCGGGGACAAGGCCTATCTTCAATCTGGTGTTTTTGGCTGCGGCGGGCGGGAGTGTGCGCAATTGCCAGGCCGCGCTTGCGATTGCGGCTCAATGCGATCCGCAAGGACTAACGGCCGGGGCCTGACGAAGCGGAATGATGGAGCCGGTAGCGGAATAATCGACGCCGCCATGCGGCTCCTGAGCCGGCATCGTATCGCTTCTTGCCGCGGCGGCCGATAACTGCTCATGCGGCTTGATATTGTGGTTGAGAAAGTCAGCGAAAGCAACGCAGGCAAAAGCAATGGCCGCGGCTGAAAGGACAAAGCTTTCAAGATAAGAGCCGCGCTTATGTTTAGGAGATTCCCCACCCACCTCTAACATGACTAACGGCTCCCACGCGGCTGAATACGCTGGAGCATGCCCGAAGAGGGTAAATAACGAGTTACAAAAATCTTACACGACAACCAAATCAGCTGAGAAAGCAGCACGTTCCTGAATAAAGGCGAAGCGTGCCTCAGGTTTATTCCCCATGAGGCGCTCGACGGAATCGGATGTCGCTTGTTCGTCTTCCGTGGCGATCGTAACCCGCAGGAGCGTGCGCTTTCTCGGGTCCATCGTCGTTTCCTTCAGCTGCGCCGAGGGCATTTCGCCAAGGCCTTTGAAACGGCTCACTTCGATCTTGCCTTTGCCTGTCAGAACCTTCTTGACCAATTCGTCACGATGCGCGTCGTCTCGCGCGTAAACGCTCTTCGCACCTTGGGTTAGCCGGTAGAGCGGCGGCACTGCGAGATAGAGATGTCCCGCTTCGATAAGTTTGGGCATCTGGCGGTAGAAAAAGGTGATCAGCAGGGATGCGATATGCGCGCCATCGACATCCGCATCTGTCATGAGGATGATCTTCTCGTAGCGAAGGTCTTCTTCCTTGTAATGGGTGCCGGTCCCGCAGCCGAGCGCGAGAACAAGATCGGCGAGCTGCTGATTGGCAGCGAGCTTGTCGCGCGTGGCGTTCGCAACATTGAGGATCTTGCCGCGCAATGGCAGAATCGCCTGATTGGCCCGGTCGCGTGCTTGTTTGGCGGAGCCGCCAGCCGAATCGCCTTCGACGATAAAAAGCTCCGAGCCTTGCGATGAATTATTGGTGCAGTCGGCGAGCTTGCCGGGCAGGCGCAACTTGCGGGTCGCGGTTTTGCGCGAAATATCTTTCTCGGCACGGCGGCGCAGCCGCTCATCGGCGCGCTCGATGGCCCAGTCGAGCAGGCGCAGCGCTTGCGCAGGCGAGGCTGCGAGCCAATGGTCGAAAGCGTCGCGTAACGTGCTTTCTACAAGCTTCGAGGCTTCCAGCGTCATCAGACGGCTTTTGTTTTGGCCTTGAAATTCTGGCTCGCGAATGAAGACGGAAATCAGCGCACCACAGGAAGCGAGCACATCCTCGCTGGTCAGCGGGGCGGCGCGTTTGGCTTGCCCGATGCGCTCAGCATGGTCCTTCAAACCGCGTAATAGAGCGGCGCGAAGTCCGGCTTCATGCGTGCCGCCGTCAGGGGTCGGAATGGTATTGCAATAGGAGCGGACGAAGCCATCCTCCGCGGCCATCCAGGTCAGCGCCCATTCCAGCGACCCATGGCCGCCGGGCTTATCGACCTTGCCGGCAAAGATCTGATCGGTGACGAGCTCTTTGCTGTCGATTTCCTGGGTGAGATAATCCTTCAGTCCGCCCGGAAAGCGGAATGTCGCCTCTGGCGGTATGGAACCATTGGCGTCAAGCAGCGCCGGTGCGCAATGCCAGCGGATTTCGACTCCGCCGAACAAATAGGCTTTCGAGCGCGCCATTTTGAACAGGCGCGCGGGTTTGAAATGCGCGCCCTTACCGAAGATTTGCTCGTCCGGACGGAAGCGCACGCGGGTGCCGCGCCGGTTCTGCACTTTGCCGAGTTTTTCGAGCGGCCCTAGGGGATGGCCGCGTTCGAAGACCTGCCGGTAGAGCAGCTGCGCGCGCGCAACTTCGACCTCAAGCCGCGACGACAAAGCGTTGACGACGGAAATACCGACGCCGTGCAAACCGCCGGAGGTTTGATAGGCGCCGGAGTCGAATTTGCCGCCTGCATGAAGCGTCGTCATAATGACTTCAAGCGCGGATTTTTTGGGGAATTTCGGATGCGGATCGATCGGGATTCCGCGTCCATTGTCAGTCACAGACAAAAACCCGTCCGCTTCGAGGCTGACCTCGATAAAGGAGGCATGGCCAGCAACCGCCTCATCCATCGCATTGTCGAGCGCTTCAGCGAACAAATGGTGAAGCGCGGCTTCATCGGTGCCGCCGACATACATGCCGGGGCGGCGGCGAACCGGCTCCAGCCCCTCTAAAACTTCGATCGAAGCCGCGGTATAATCGCTTTCGCCGGGTGTGCCTTCGAGAAGCGGAGCCGATCGTTTCACGGCTGCCGCTGCGCGCTTCGCGCCAGCACGTGCCGGGGGCGGAGTCGAAGGACCTTTGTTTTTCAAGGCAAAACTCATTCATGAATGATTCGGCAAAGGAAGTTTATACCAGCCAGCCGGGGAGCGCGGGCCTGAATTCGGCGCCCGGAAGTGATGTCGCCCACTGAATAACGTCAATATATGGGATCGGACTTACCTTCGCTTAAGTGGCGTCCGATAGGATAAGGCGGTTCGTCGCAGGGAAAGCTGGCTTGAGCACTGATTCAGAAGTCCTCACTGTCGTGATCTGCGTCGATCATGCTGCGATCAATGGGGGACAGGCCAAAGTCGCGATTGAAAGCGCGATCGGTCTGAAACAACAGGGCCATAGGGCCATTTTGTTCGCAGCCGCTGGGCCGGTGGCGCCCGAACTCGAAGCGGCCGGGGTCGAGGTGGTTTGTCTGGATCAACCGGACCTGCTTGGCAACCCCTCCCGGATCGGGGGGGCCGTCCAGGGAACCTGGAATTTTAAAGCCGTCGAGACCCTCACCAAGCTTCTTGCCAGCCTGCCGCGCGGCAAGACCATCGTGCATGTCCATGGCTGGGCCAAGGCCTTGTCGCCAGCAATCGCCGGTCCGATCCGCGCCTCCGGCCTGCCTGCGATCTATACGATCCATGAATATTTTTTGTTCTGCCCGAACGGCGGCTTTTACAATTATCCGAAGCTGGAGATATGCCATCTTCAGCCCTTATCCGCAGCCTGCTGGATGACCCATTGCGATCAGCGGAGCTATGGCCGGAAGCTTTGGCGCAATGCCCGGCTGGCGATGGCACAGAAAGTCCTGCGTTTCCCGGAGGTCTTTTCGGACTACATTGCCATTTCGGACTTTCAACAGGGTATCGTTGCGCCTTTCGTGCCGGAACGGGCGCGATTGCGCCGCCTGTCAAATCCGGTCTCCATCGCCGATCTTGGTCCAAAGCCGGATCCACTTTCGGGCGAGGTTTTATTCGCCGGACGCCTCTCCATGGACAAAGGCGCGGTTCTCTTCGCGCAAGCGGCGCGCAAATTGGGAATGATTCCAACTTTTGCGGGCGATGGGCCGGTCGCGGCCGAGCTGAAAGTCAATTTTCCCGAAGCGCGGCTGCTTGGATGGCAGAGCGGCGATGCTCTGCGCGATCTTATGCGCAACGCACGCGCGCTGGTCTTCTCGTCGCTTTGGTACGAAGGCCAGCCGCTGACGGTGATCGAGGCCAAAGCGCTAGGTGTTCCGGTCGTTGTTGCTGACACTTGCGCCGGCCGCGAGGAAATTGAAGACGGCGTCAGCGGGCTCTGGTTCAGAGGCGGCGATGCTGACGACCTATCGCGCGCGCTTATTAAATTGCGCGACGATGCGTTGGTCGCTGCGATGTCGATCGCGGCTTATCGGGCTTATTGGGCCAATCCGAGGCCGCTCGCGCGCCATATTGACGGACTGGTTTCGATCTATCGGGAGATGCTCGGTGAGCGGCGCGTTCCTGCTGCCGAAGAGGTGCCGGATTCAGATCGCAACTATAGGCTTGCGACAATCCGCAGTAATTGAGATGCGCTTTCATCCCAGGAAAAGCGTTTTACGTTTTCACGTCCGTTTCCGGAAAGCTTCTGCCTTAAGCCTTCGTCCGCGCTGACCCTATCGATGGCTTGGATAAGTTCGTCCTGTTTATAGGGTGAAAAATAGAGAGGCGCCGATCCGCAGGCTTCACGCACGGCCGGAATGCCGGCTGCTAACACCGGGCATCCTTGCGTCATGGCTTCCAGCGGAGGAAGGCCGAATCCTTCGTAAAGACTGGGAAAGATGAACGCGCTCGCTTGCCGTTCAAGCGCTGCGATTTCAGGGTCGGTCAGGCGTCCAGAGAAAATGATATTTTTTCCCTGAGATGCGCCGGCAGTCTTGAAGATGCTGGCGCTCTTATCGCCAACAACGACAAGTTGCTTATCGCCGGCCCAAGCCTTGAATGCCTCCAAGGCGAATTGGATATTCTTGCTTGGTTTAAGTGTTCCCGCCATCAAGAAGAAATTGCCTCCCGAGAGGCCGAGGCGGCGAAGAATGGTGGGATCTGGCGTCAGCGCCGCGAAGTGATCCGGCGCGTTCGAGATAATGGCAATATTGGATTCGGGCACGCCAAAAACGGCGCTCAGTTCTGTCCTGGAAAAAGCCGAGACGGTTGCCAGTTGAGCACGGCGCGCCAGGATAAAGCCAAGCGTGCTATGAAAAAGCCGATAAGCAGCGCTGTAAGTCTCGGGGTGCCGGAAGATCATCGCATCGTGAATGACGGCGAGCTGCCGCTTTGAATGGAGCAGGGGGCCGCTCCCGCCGAATCCGACGAGAAGATCGTGCCGCGCTTTATAGGCAAGCGCGGTCTGCTCCCAGATGTGACTTTGCCCTGCGCCAAAGCTTTCGATTTGGATGGATCGCAGATCGAGGTCGAGCGCGACTGGCGTATTGCGCGGAACGATCAAGCGCCATTTGACAGCTTTGAGCGCGTCCGGGACTGTGCCAGCGGTGATCCTTTTATCGAGTGCGCGCGTGAGCTCCCGTGCGAACCGCTGCACGCCCGTCAATGGCTGGGCTAAAAATCGGCCGTTAATGGAAATTGTGTCCAAGCTTCGAACCTAAACTGACCTCAGTAAAGCCGTATCATCCGGCTGAACATGCGCAGAGCAAGCTTAACAGCGCTCAAACGGCCGCTCATAGGAACTCTGAAAGCTTTCCGTTCAAGCGCTCTTAAGTAAATGCGCCATAGATTAGGTGAGCCAGTCCTATCAACCTCCCGAATTTGGAATGATGAAGCAGATCGGCGCCATTCAAATCCTGCGAGCCGTGGCGGCGCTGATGATCGTCTTCAGCCACGCCCAAAACGATGCGCTCTTGGAAGCTCTTAAGGCAGGCAGCGCGTTTAGCCGGTTCACATGGCTGCCATTGGATGCGGGCGTCGATCTCTTCTTCGTCATTTCCGGCTTCATCATGGTGCATGCGTCGGACCGGGTCTTTGCAATGCCTGGCGCGGCCTCCAAATTCATCAGCCGCCGTCTGATACGGATCGTTCCGCTCTATTGGCAGATCACAGCCATTTTTCTTGTCATTCTCGCTTATGCCGCCTGGACGGGAAAGCATGACTTTCCAAGCTTTTCTGAGATCATTGCGTCGCTCGGATTTATTCCTTTTGCGCGGCCCGGGGACGGACAGCCGCGCCCGCTTGTATCCCTTGGCTGGACGCTGAATTACGAGATGTTTTTCTATGTTATCTTTGCGCTCTTCATCCGTTTTGAGCGAAGCATTGCCGTGGCCGCGACAGCGCTGACTTTGGCGCTCGCTGTCACCCTGGGCGCGATCTTTCGTCCAAGCGCCACGGCTCTCGCCTATTGGAGCGATCCGATTGTGATCGAGTTCCTGTTTGGCATGGCCATCGCACTGGCCTGGGAACGCGGCTTCCGGCTGAATCGCGCTTGGGTCGCGATCCTTATCCTCAGCGGATCGGCGGTTCTGACGCTGGATTTCGATGGTATGTCCAGGGCCGCTCCAGGCGCCGTCGAAACCAATGGTTTCAGCCGCTTGGCCGGGTGCGGACTGCCTATGGCCCTGATTTTTGGGTCCATTGTGTTTGCCAGACCTGCATTTTCGGCACGCGGCCGGTTGACGGCCTTCCTGGCTGTATTGGGGGACGCTTCTTATGCGCTTTATCTCTTCCATCCGCTTGTTATCATCTTTTTGCGCAAGGCCTACCTCGCCCTCGGTCTCCAGGCGCCGCTTGGGTATTGGCCGCTGATCGCGGCCGATATTCCCCTGGCAGCGGCTCTCGCACTGATTATTCACGCCGGTGTGGAAAAACCTGTTTCCAGGTTACTCAAAGCTTGGCTTCGTTCAAAGCGGCGCGAAAGTGAGCCGCATATTGCCGAGGCTCCGGCGGGCTAGCAGCGGCCAGACCTTCGAAATCCGCGGCAGCATCATATTGCCGCACACCTTGCAGGCTGAGCTTCAGCGGAATAGTGAAGCAGCATGGAATGGCGAGCGGGATATGAGTGATGGCAATTGCCAAATCGAAAGTTTGGACCGAGGCGGATGTGGCGGAAGCCATGGGCGTCATCAAGGCGGTGCCGGGTCTTTGGGAAGAACTCGAACGCATTGAGCAAGCAAGTGTCATCGACCGGAAAACGATCGAAGCTGGCAGACGCGAATATGATGTCTTAGCGAGACTTCATCCTGCGTGCGATTTGAACGAGCTCACCGATCTTTACATGCCGATCCGGCGCATCCTGAGAGACGGGCTGGGATTAAAGTGAGCCTCTATTCATTCTCTGAATGAAATGGACGAGGCAGTTCTTCTACCCAGCCCGTTCGATCAATAACAAAAAAGCGGCCGTTGGGCCGCCTTTTGTTTTGTGCTGGTGATCTGTGTGGAGATCAGCAGGAATAGTACATCTCAAACTCGACGGGATGCGGTGTCATCTCGAAACGCATTACCTCGGTCATCTTCAGCTCGATATAGGCGTCGATGAAGTCGTCAGGGAAGACACCGCCAGCCTTCAGGAAGGCGCGGTCCTTGTCGAGGTTTTGCAGAGCGTCGCGCAGCGAACCGCAAACCGTCGGAATCTTCTTCAGTTCCTTCGGCGGCAGATCATAGAGATCCTTATCCATGGCAACGCCTGGATCGATCTTGTTGATGATCCCGTCGAGGCCTGCCATCAGCATGGCCGAGAAGGCGAGATAGGGGTTCGCTGCGGGATCCGGGAACCGCACTTCGACGCGTTTGGCCTTCGGATTCGCCGTATAGGGAATACGGCAAGAGGCCGAACGGTTTCTGGCCGAATAGGCGAGCAGCACCGGGGCTTCATAGCCGGGCACCAGGCGCTTGTAGGAATTGGTCGATGGATTGGTGAAGGCGTTCAGCGCCCGCGCATGCTTGATGATGCCGCCGATGTAATAGAGGCATTCCTGGCTCAAGTCGGCGTATTTATTGCCCGCGAAGAGCGGCTTGCCGTCTTTCCAGATCGACTGATGCACGTGCATGCCGGAGCCATTGTCGCCGAAGACGGGCTTTGGCATGAAGGTCGCCGTCTTGCCATAGCTCTGCGCGACTTGGTGGATACAATATTTATAGATTTGCAGATGGTCCGCCATTGTCGTCAGCGGGCCGAACTTGAGACCGAGTTCGTGCTGGGCCGAGGCGACTTCATGGTGATGCTTCTCGACCTTGGCGCCCATGGCAGCCATAGCGGACAGCATTTCGCCGCGCATATCCTGCGAAGCATCCATAGGCGGAACAGGAAAATAACCGCCTTTGGTGCGGATGCGATGGCCGAGATTGCCGCCTTCATAAGGCGTATCGGCATTGGTCGGCAGTTCGGTGGCGTCGAGCACGAAACCGGTGTTGTAAGGATCGGCCTTAAAGCGGACATCGTCGAATACGAAGAACTCAGCTTCCGGCCCGAAATAAGCGACATCGCCAATGCCCGTCGATGATGCGTAAGCCTCGGCGCGCTTGGCAATGCCGCGCGGATCGCGGCCATAAGGCTCGCCGGTCGAGGGCTCGAGAATATCACAGACGATCGAGAGCGTCGGCGCCGCGAAGAAAGGGTCCATGACGGCGGTGGTCGGGTCGGGCATGAGAGTCATGTCGGACTCATTGATCGCCTTCCAGCCAGCGATCGAAGATCCGTCGAACATTGTTCCTTCCGAAAAGATTTCATCGTCAATCATGCTGACGTCGAAGGTCACATGCTGCCACTTGCCGCGCGGGTCCGTGAAGCGGAGATCGACATATTTGATATCATTGTCCTTGATCGCCTTGAGGACGTCCGTGGCGGTCTTCATGGGTGACCCTTTCTTTCTAAAAATCGGAAGCAAGTACTTCGGCGGGATAGGGTTTGTGGCAGTGCGATCAACTCGCAACATATTCGCGCCGGGCTACCCGGCGTTTCTACGTTAAAGGGGCTTCTAACGTCGAAACAAGAGTTTTGCCATCGCCAAATCGATGAATTCTGGCATGAAAAAGCAAGATTTGCTATTTTTTCAACGGAAACCCGCAATTTTGACATCCTGCGCTTTAAACAATCGAGGATAGCCTATCTGTGATATAGGATTATTATATAGATCTGAGGTTATGCCTTGGACGGTACTCAAGCCGGCAGCCGCGATGCTGGCTCCTTCAGAAAAGAGCATGCCCGATCGTCCGGCAAACGAGACTGCAGCTTACCGTGCTCTCGAAATTCTCGAAAGCATTGATGACCTTTTTTATACCGTCGATGGTGAATGGCGATTAACTTATTTGACCGCGCCGACCGCGAAATTTTGGGGTGTTGAACGCGAAGCTGTCATCGGGCGCGTGGTGTGGGATCTTTTTCCGCATGTGGATTTTCCTGCGACCGAAGGTTTTCGCATCTTTCAAAAAGCCTATACGCAGCGGGTCGTCGTCGAAGATGAATTCTTCAGCATCGCCCTCCAGTGCTGGATACGCGTCACGCTCTATCCGACTCCCGATGGCGGATTGATCGTCTATCACCGCGATATTTCGGAAAAACATGCGGCGGAAGAAGAGCGTGAGCGATTGCTCGAAGTCGTCCGTCAACTGAGTGAAGAGCGCGGCCGGCTCATGGCCGTCGCAGGCCATGATCTGCGTCAGCCGCTTCAAGCTTTATCTTATTGTCTTAACAAATTGTCGGGTCTCGTCGTTTTGGAACGTGACCAAAAAGTATTTAAGCTGGCAATGACAGCTTTCAACAGCATGATGCTCGATCTCGATATGCTGGCCATCGGGTCGCAACTCGGTCAAGACATCGCTCCTAAACTTGAAGAGATTGAACTTGGTAGTTTTCTGCGCCTTCAAGCGGATATCTGGGCTTATCATGCTGAAGCGAAAGGTCTTAAGCTGCGCCTTGTCGAGCCGCGCTTAAATATCGTGAGCGACCCTGGCATGCTGCGGACGATCCTGCATAATCTCGTCGGCAATGCGATCAAATATACAAGTAGCGGGACTATTCTCGTTGGATGCCGCCGCCGCCGGGAGTTCGCATCCATCGAAGTGATAGATCGCGGTCTTGGCATTCCCAGCGCTTTGCAGGCTCAAATTTTTGAGGCTTTCAAACAAATCGATAATCATAGTCACGGCTTGGGGCTTGGATTATCGATCGTAAGACGTACCGCCGAGCGTCTTGGGCACAAGATCGAAATGAATTCAATTGAAGGTCGCGGTTCCCGCTTCGCAGTCATTGTCCCTCTTGCGAAGCAGGATAGCGATCTGGCCCCATGAAAAATAAATCCGGAAAATAAACCCCGAAAAGCGGAAAGGCAAAAGCCTTCCCGCTTTATATGAGCTGACCGTTATTGCGAGCAAGCAATCAAGGCAAATGCACGATGTCTTGATTACTTCGGAGCGAACTCCTCGCGACGATCCGTTTGAATTTATCTCTAATCTACAAGTTCAAGCACGCGCGCACGTTCGCGAATGACGGGCTCAAGTTTTTGTTCCGCGATAACCGCCGGCTCTTCCAAGACGATCTCGGGTTCTTCAACTGCAACAGGTTCTTTGACCGTCTCGACAAGAGCGATCGAGACGCCCGCACCGAGAAGCTGCAAGGAAATTTCCTTACCATTCGCGAACTTCACGCCGTCGCGATAGGCGCCGTGTTCAAGCCGTGCGAAGACCACTTCTTCTTCCGCTGAGATATTTAATCGCGCCTGCAGGTCGCTCGATATATCAGCCAGTTTCAGATGAGTATCGTATTGAACGCAGACGGCTGTCGTGCAATCGCCAGGCACCGCAAGTCCAATACTCCCTGATGGAAAACGTGTGGTCGTATATTTTTCAGATTCACGCGCGGGCCGGGATGTATACATTTCGAGGGAATAATCACACATGGGAGTCACTCCTGATATGTCTCGAGACGATTTAAGCGCGCCGGCAAAAAAGTGGATTCCGGTTTTGAGTCCGAGCGTGCTCTTCTTGACGTCACACGCGTTGGTTCATCCGGCTGACCGGCTTCCACTCAGCCTGAACGCGCGTCCTGCCCATCCCGCACGGCATCGCTTTCGCCAAAGCATGGCGAATGCTTGAAGTGCCGGAGCTGATGTTGCTGCTCCCCGCGGGACGGGGTAGGTGGCAGAAGGCGGCCTCTGAGGCCTACCGGCTCAACTTCAAGAAAGGCATGGGCCTGTCGCCATGCCGCGAAATTAAACCTCGTTCGTCGATATGCGAACGGCCACCTGTTGTGTGAAATAGCTGAAACTCAAAAGAGTTTCATACAAATCACAATATAAGAAGTGTATCCCTAAGCGCGGGTTCGTCAAGTTAACGTTGCCAATTTACGGCTTAAACATCACGCTTATTTATAAGCGTGATCTTGACTGATTAAGTATGCGCCTGATGTCGGCGCGCTATCATAAGCGTGTCAGGCGGCGCTTGTTGCAATCGGCAAATCAAGGCGGCCGCCCCATTCCGTCCATGACCCATCATAGAGAACGACGCCCGTCTTGCCGATGCTTTCAAGCGCGAGGAGAAGAATGGCGGCGGTCACACCTGAGCCGCATGTCGTGATGATGGGACGCGTCAGATCGACTCCCGCTTGCTTGAAAGCATGCTCGATATCCTGAGGCGCCTTCAGCTTGCCGTCAGCGACCACTTCGCGATACGGCACATTCAGGCTGCCAGGAATATGTCCTGATCTCACGCCTGGCCGCGGCTCGACTGTTTCGCCCCGAAAGCGGGCAGCTTGCCGTGCATCGACGATTTGCGCCGAACCGCTTTTCGAGACTGCTAAAACTTTGTCGGCATCGGCGACACGCTCGCGCTCCAGCAGGGAAACGAACTTTGCAAACGGCCGTTCGACGGGTCCGCTTTCAAGCGGCCGTCCTTCCGCTTTCCACGCAGGCAGGCCGCCTTCCAAAATCTTGACATTGGTCGCGCCGAACATACGGAGCGTCCACCAGACGCGCACGGCGCCAAGCAATCCGGTCGCATCATAGACGACGATTTCCATATCCTCAGCTATGCCCAGCGCCGCCATTTGGCCTTCGAAAAACGGCTCATCTGGCAACATATGCGGAAGTTCGCTCGAAAGATCAGCGATGCCGTCAATGTCGAAGAATACGGCACCGGGAATATGGCCAGCGAGATATTCCTTTTGCGCGTTCCGGCCTTCGTCTGGCATGAAAAACGTGCCGTCGATAATGGCAAGATTCAAAGTGTTCAAATTGGCAGCGAGCCAAGCGGTCGAAACGAAAAACGCGTCATTTTGTGTGTCAGCCATTGTTCCTCCGCTCACTTTGCTCAGGCCTCAGCAAAAGCCAAGCAAATCTGGGGCCTGGGACTCTTGCGGGATCTTCTGCCGTTAAAAAGCCGGATAGCCGTTCTTCAATGCTCGCTCTTCCATTGCTGATAAGAGATCCGTGGGAGTTCAAATCGATCCGTCGTGCGGCAATAGAGCGAGGGCGAACCGAGCCGTCCGACTGGCGCGAAATTTTCGATATGCAAGCGGGCTCCAATCAAATGATCAGTGACATGAAACATCACCACTTCGCCGATAAAGAGCGTATTTGCACCAAGCGGCTGCGCGCTGTGCAATCTGCATTCGAGACTGACTTGCGCCTCAGCTAAACGCGGTGTTTTCACGTGGATGGAAGGCGCGGTATGCAGATTGGCAGGCGTGAGTTCGCTTTGATCCGGCGGAAAATCAGTTGCTGAGATATTCATAGCGCCAAGGAGATCTTCCGTGACTAAATTCACGACGAAATCGCTGTTGGTCTCAATGTTTTTCGCCGTATCTTTGGGCGTACCGTCATCGCGGCGGCCAATGCCGATAACGACATAGAGCGGATCGGCGCCGACAGCATTGAAGAAGCTGAATGGCGCGAGATTGATGAGCCCGGCTGCGTTCCGGCTCGTGACCCAGGCGATCGGACGCGGAACCACCAAATTGGTGATCAGCTTGTAATTATCCGCTTTTGTTTGAAGCGATGGATCAATCTGCATCAGGTTTGTTCCGAAATGCTGAAGTAGAAATTTATCGAGGCCAGCGATAGAGCAGGGGCGGGTTTTCCTCAAAAGAAAAAACCGCCTATAAGCCCGCATGGAGCTCTCTGAACATATTCCGGATTTGATCGCGCATTATGGCGATGTCGCGGTTTTCTGCATCATCGCGCTCGAGAGCGCGGGCATTCCGTTGCCGGGCGAAACCATCCTGGTGACGGCATCCATTTATGCTGCGACCGCGCATGGCTTGAACATCGCTGGTGTCATCGCAGCAGCGGCCGCGGGCGCTATTTTCGGTGACAATATCGGATTTTGGGCAGGCCGCGAGATCGGCCTTCATCTGCTGATTAAACATGGCCATTATATCAAGCTCGACGAAGCCAAATTGAAGCTCGGCCAATATTTGTTCAAAAAGCAAGGCGGCAAAATCGTGTTTTTTGGCAGGTTCGTGGCTGTTTTGCGGGCTTTCGCGGCCTTGTTGGCAGGCGCGAACGGTTATGAACCGAAGCGATTCTTCCTCTTCAATGCACTTGGCGGCGTCACGTGGGCCACGCTTTTTGGAACGCTCGGCTATATCTTTGGTGCCGAAGCCCATAAAATAGCTGGGCCTTTCGGATTAGCCATGCTGGCTATTGTGATCATCGCTATGGTTTTCGGCTGGCGTTTCTATAAAACGCACGAAGCGCGACTCATGCAGGAAGCTGAAGCGGCTTTACCAGGGCCTCTGGAAGGCCGTTTGTAGTTCCTAATCTTGTTTTACGCGGATCCCGCTCGACAAGGCTTCATTTTTCGGAAATCGCGCTTTGGAGTCTCCTTGTTCATAGAGACAATACAACCGCTTATTGCTAAGCACGGTTACTGGGTCGTCTTTCTCGTCATCATGCTTGAAAGCGCTGGCGTGCCCCTCCCTGGCGAGAGCGCTCTGGTTCTCGCGGCCGTCGATGCGGGTGCGACCGGTCAGCTTAATATTGTTTATGTGATCCTGACGGCCATTGCCGCCGCGGCCATCGGTGACAATTGCGGTTTCTGGATTGGCCGCATCTATGGTGTGGAATTGCTGGAACGCTATGGCCGTTTCGTCAATCTTACCGGGAGCAGGCTCAAGGTCGGCCGTTATCTTTTTGAGCGTCACGGGGGCAAGATCGTCTTTTTCGGGCGCTTTGTCGCCGTCTTGCGCGTCTTCACAGCTGTCCTCGCTGGCGTAAATAAATATGGTTGGAAGCCATTCCTGTTCTTCAACGCGGCCGGTGCCATGGTTTGGGCGACGGTTATGGGGCTTGGCGGGTATCTGTTTGGTGACTCGATCCATCGCGTAAGCGGAGCGCTCGGTATCGCGGCGCTTGTGATCGCCGCGATTGGCATATTGGGGTTCACCTATATCATCAGGCAGCAGGAAAAGCGCATCGAGCAGAGGCTCGAAACCGTCGTGGAAGCCGAATACGGAAAAGATCCGTCACGGGCAGCCGAAGCGGGAGAATAATGGAACGCCGCCCTCGGTCTCGCGTTCAAGACGCAGAGAAGAGGACGCAAGTGATGCAGATGAAAGCTTTTGTTTTGCCGATGGCTTGGATCGCAATCGCAGCTGGTCCTGCCTTCGCTCAGCGCGCGCCCGGCGCACCTGGCACGGATCAGGTTATACCTGAAAAAAAGGCTCCGCCTTTGACACAAACCGGGCCTGAATCTGAAATGCAAACGGGCCGGAGCCTCAGCCAGAAACTGGACGAATCTGGCGGCGTCATCAAGCCCGCTCCTGGCGTCGATCCAGGCATGAACAAGCCAGCGCCCGACCCTAATCCAAATTCGATGCCGGTGATTCATCCGCCGGGGACGCCTGGCGGTCCGCCAGGTCCTGAAGCGAAATAAGGCCCCGAAGCGAAATAAAGACCTGGGGCCGAAATCTCCACCGATTAATCGGACGCGCGCACCGTCAATGATGCTGCGCTGGGATCGCGATGGGCTGAGATGCCGGAAGCGCGGCTTCGCCGGCAGTTTTTGCGCTTTCCGGACAAAGTATCTTCCGCAGAATGCCGAACAAAACGTCGCGGGCCGCATGCTGGCTGAAGTTGTGATCCGCGTTTGGGATGAGATCGAGAGAGACATAGGGGGCTTGTTTGACCTTGCCGTCTTTGATGCGTCTATGGAGATAAAGTTCGTCGAGCCCGCCATCGCCGATAGAGAAAATATAGCATTGCTCCACTTTACGCGCGTCGAGCGCCTTCATCCATTTCTTGACCAGCGCGACGTCATTGTTCGTCTGACGCCCCAACCGGTCGAAGAGTGATGACAACAAAGCCCCCGCTTTTTTCCCTAGCCGTGTCACTAACGTAATAAGAATGCCTCGTGCTTTCACTTCACCGCGCAAAAGCCTTTGCCATGTCTCAACCGCCAGCAACCGCTTCAAATAGAAATCTGTCGATTGGTAGGCTTCGTTGAAGGCGACGATCAGTGAATCGCCTTTGTGCCAGAGAAATTTTTGCAGATTGACCATGATCACGCGTGATACGCGGGAATCTGCGAGCGCGGTGTGGAAACCGAGATGCGCACCAGCACAAAGACCGATTACAGTTATATTGTGAAATCCTTGTGCCTCGAGCCAATCGATGGCGGCTGAGATATCTTTTGTGGATTCATCACGATAAAGAACCTGCTCAACGCCTGAGGCGGGATCTGGACTGTCACCAATGGCTGCGATGTCGATCCGCAGCGTGGCAAGGCCAACTCCAGCGAGTTTCCGGCAGGCCTCGACAGTCGAACGGCCCCAGCCAATATGGTGGTTGGCGCCAGCGTTCAGAAAAACAATAGCGGGCCGCTCATAAGTAAGATCCTCGGGAACGCACATTATTCCGAACAGGTTTTGCGCGGAGCCGAAGAAGATCGGATGTTCGCTAAAGTGGCTTTCTTCCAGCGGTCTATAGGGCGCGGCCTGCTTCAGCGCTTGACGCGGGACAAATGCAAAGTGCCGTCCGAGCCAGTCGATTGAATGGTTCACGGCTTCCGCCGGAAAGCGAGAAAATGCCGGGTCCATCATAAGCTCGGCATAGTGATCAAAAACCTGTTGTTCGACATGGCTGCCAAGCGTGCTCCAGCTTTTCGCGAGCTTGCTGGCACTTGCTTGCGACTCGATGGCGATGACGAGTACTTGCGGGGCAGGGGCAGCTTTAAAAGCCGTAAGATCGATGGCGCTGATATCCTTAATCGTTTCAGGCGTAAAAACGAACCCTGCGATTTCGCGATTGGATGACTGGCTTGCAGGAGCCGCGCCTTCAGGCTTTCGAATGAGGTTGGAGAAAGTTGAGAGTTCACGCATATAGGCGTGGCCCGATACGACCGGAGCCATCAGGATCAATCCGGAAATCGTTCCAAGACGTTCGGCAGCTGCCGCCGCGAGCAAGCTGCCGAGCCGCAATCCGGCAAGCACAATTCTTTCGACGCCTGTATTCGCACGCATCCAAAAGACGGCTGCTTCGATACTGGTAATCCAGGCTTCGACGCGTTCAGGATCGCGATCGTTGCCAAGTGAATCGCCTGTGCCGGCATAATCGAAACGCAATGCCGGGTAGCCATGCGCCGCGAACCTATCGGCCATCAGCCTCAATGATTTATGTGTGCAGAGATCCTCATGGTTTTGCGCAGCGCAAAGAACAATCCCGCAGTTGCCCTGGGCTTCGTGATACCAGCCAAAACAGGAGGCGAAGGAAACGGGAGTCATAAATGAACTCCATAGCCGATGGTTTCGCCATTCAGCGCGGCGACATGGCCTTTCGGCATGGCGTTGGTTGAGCGCCTCGGAACGAGCCGGATTTGGCGTGTGTGATTTGGCGCCAGATGAAACCAATTATCGTCCGGCCTAAAAATGCCATCTGCGATATGGACAGATTGGGCGAAGCGGCTTGTAGACAGATTCATATACCAATCGGATTTATCGCAAATAAGTTCGGCTTTGAGGCCGAGGTCATGGCGGGCATGGTCGTGGCGGGCATGGTCAGCACCCATCGAACCTCCCATCCCGCGACCTATAGGAAAATGAAAGGCCTCGGCGATCAGAGCATTGCTTTCAGTCTCATAAAGCTGGGCAAAGGTGACATCATGCGACGGCTCCCCGAAGCGATAAGCGTAGGTCGTATCGAAGAAGCCGCCCCAAAGTTCGGTCGCACTCAGCATGATGGTGCCGCGGGGTTCAAGGATCATCTCGCGTTCCGCTCGCATGACGGGAACTTCGCCTTTGCGTAAAGCGCTGAGTGTCAGCCGTACCGGCTTTTGACCAGATGTTTCATTGAGGAGATGAATTTGTAATCCATTGATGCCTTCATCTGTCAGAAGGACCGTCAGTGGTTTGAAAGCGCGTTTCAATCCGAAATAAGCGGCCTTTGGCTCACCTGTTGAATCGACGACACCCCATCCAGCGCCAGGCCAGAGATCCTGAAAAAACCAGACCAGGCCGCCGCGCGTGATCGAGCCTTTACGACGCCAGTCGGCGAAAGTGGTTTCCATGACTTCAGCTGTTACTGCGCGTGACAGGTCGAGATAACGCTCCGGATTTTCGCGGCGTAGCGCCGCCGCATCAACGCGATACAACGCTTCGAGATAGAAATTACGAACATTTTCAAAGAACCATTCCGCGCCGGTATCGCGCGGAATGCGCGGCGCGAAGAGGGGGTGTTCAATCTTAGGTGCATCGGCCTCAAGCACGACAGGTACAGAGTCTGGCACATTCGCGAAAGCAAGGCATTCGCTCGCAAAGCGCACCTCTGCGCGCCGCGCATCCTCAAGCGGAAG
>Ga0116230_10001305_pt1 | contig 23454 bp, 28 predicted proteins | sample S1TSphfallax_3_FD_88678 | JGI IMG/M metagenome (GOLD analysis project Ga0116230, IMG submission 88678) | Host-associated microbial communities from peat moss isolated from Minnesota, USA - S1T2_Fd - Sphagnum fallax MG | ecosystem: Host-associated > Plants > Peat moss > Unclassified | place... | reverse complement strand
GGCGCAATCACGTTTGCCGTCTCGCGCGGAAGACACCTGGCGTGGCCGGTGTTCCTATTTCTCGGTGGCGTATGCCTCTATGCCGCCATCGCGTGAATGAGCTGGATTGAAATGGGCTGGAATCTAATGCGTCCGGCGCCGGTCTCTGCGCTCGCCGCGCCGGGGTTCGTCATCATCGCGTTGTCTGGTCGTCTTTGCCGGGACATATGGTGCGCGGAAACGACGCGCCCGCGGCATAAGGGGATGAGGCGGCGGCGATCTGATAGCAACTGGAATTGATCCAGACAATCCAGTCGCCCGTCTCATTCTTGTATTGCTCGCCGGCGTGGTGTTGTGCCTGCGGCCACCAGCCCTCCTCAGCTGACGATTCCGACTGCATGGTCCGGCTGCCTGGTTCTTTGCGGCGGATTTCGAAGGCTTGCAGCGCGCGCCGCGCTTCGGCGCCCCAGTCGACGCCTGAGCCGTTGCCGTCGGAACCGATGCCCTTTCCGGAAACGGCCTCGGGCAATGCCGGCGGCGTCGAGCCCAAGAACGGAGTCCTGATCGACAGCGCCGTGTCACCCCGGATGCGCTGCGGGCGAAAGTTCTCCGGGACTATCTTGGCGCGCTCCGTGGAGCGAAACAGCAGCAATTCGACGGGCCGGGGGGTCGATCCGGTCTGGGGTTCGACGGAGGTTGGCGTCAATAGGGCGGTGACCAACGCGCCGTGGAGCGCGACCACGATCAGCAGGGGCAAGTACCGTCGAGACTTCCAACCCTGTGATTCAGCCATGATCTCACGATGGACTCCTCACGACCCGAGATGGTTCCTCGGCGAGCGTTGGCTCTACTGCCAGTCGAGCACCAACCTAACGCCAACCGCCGACCGGGAACGCGCGGGCGCCGTGAGCGCCGGTCGCGGCCAGCCGATTGACCTCGCGAGGCAGCGCCTGCGACAGGTGGCGCACGAGATCGCGAGGTTGCAAATCCAGCTTGGCGGCCAAAGCGCGCAGCACGCCCGTGCCGAAGAGCGCATGCAGCTGTTCGCTGAATATCGGCTCATTCACATTGCTGCCGATCCAAGAGTGGGCGACCCAACCGAGACCCAGCTCCTCCATGCGCCTCACGACGCCGTTGACCGCGCCGTGCCGTTGGATCAGGTCCTGGACCGCGCGCGAGAACTCTTCGCTCGCGATCTGGCCCCAGAGCTGCTTAGGGAATCGAAGCCATCTTTGCATGGTGGCGAATATCGAATGAGTTGAAGATGACTTGAGTCTAGACACGCAATCCGAAAAAAACCGTACATGAAAGTATCGTCATGCGAACGTCGGCAAATGCAGACAGGGTCGACTCCGAAGCGCGGCATGTGGCTCCGAAGCGCGGCAAGTGGCTCTGGAGCGCGGCATGTATCACAATGCGCCATGGTCAACCGCAAACCCGTCACCATGCACCGCCTGCGCGACATGCACGCGGCCGGTGAGAAGATCGCGATGCTGACGTGTTACGACGCGACGTTCGCACGCGTGCTGGATGGGGCCGGCGTGGATGTGCTGCTGGTCGGCGACTCGCTCGGCATGGTGCTGCAGGGTCATCCGACGACGCTGTCGGTGTCGATTGAAGAAATGATCTATCACACGGCATCGGTGGCGAGGGGGAATCGCACCGCATGGCTCATCGCGGACATGCCGTTCGGCAGCTATCAAGAATCCGTGGAGCTCGCGGTGCACAACTCGGTGCGGTTGATGCAGGCGGGCGCGCAGATGATCAAGCTCGAGGGTGGGGGCTGGACGGCGCCCATCGTCGACGCGCTCGTGCGCCGCGGAATTCCGGTGTGTGCACACCTCGGCTTCACGCCGCAGTCGGTGCATGCATTGGGCGGATATCGGGTGCAAGGGCGCGACGCGCGCGCGGCGAGCCTGTTGTATACGCATGCGGAGGAATTGGCCGCGGCCGGTGCCGGGTTGATGGTGCTCGAGATGGTGCCTGCCGACCTCGCGCGGGACATCACCAAGAAACTCCCGGTGCCGGTGATCGGCATCGGCGCGGGCGTGGGCTGCAGCGGTCAGGTGCTGGTACTGCATGACCTGATCGGCTTGGCGGGAGCGGGTGGCCCGGCCGCGGGACCGGCGCCGCGATTCGTCCGTAATTTTCTGGAGGGCCAGCCGAGCGTCGAGGCGGCAGTGCGGCAGTACGTGACCGACGTCAAGGCGAGCAAGTTTCCCGACGACAGTCTGCACGGTTTTTAGAGCGCTCCTTAAGATGCGGGTCATCGATACCATCGCCGACCTGCGCAGCGCCGTGGCGGGACACCGCGAAGCGGCGGGTCGCGGCACCGTGGCCGGCGGCGTGCTCACCGTGGCCGGCGGCGTGCACTTGGTGCCGACCATGGGCAACCTGCACGAAGGTCATCTGTCGCTGGTGCAATGCGCGCGGCGGCGGGCAGGGCTCGTCGTCGCGAGCATCTTCGTCAACCCGCTGCAGTTCGCGCCGCACGAGGATTTCGCGGCTTACCCGCGCACGCTGGAGCGTGATTGCGAGTTGTTGTCGGGCGCCGGGTGCGACATCGTGTTCGCGCCGAGCGCGAACGAAATCTATCCGTCTCCTCAGGAGTACACGGTACACCCGCCCACGTATTTGGGGGGCATTCTCGAAGGACACTTTCGCCCGGGATTTTTCGACGGTGTTTGTACTGTGGTGATGAAACTGTTCAATATCGTTCAGCCAGACAGTGCGGTGTTCGGCAAGAAGGACTACCAACAGTGGCGCGTGATCGAGCATATGGTGCGGCAGTTCGCGTTACCGATCGAGGTCGTGGCGGGGGAGACGGTGCGCGATGCGTCCGGTTTGGCGCTGTCGTCGCGCAATGGCTATTTGTCCGATGCGGAGCGCGTGGAGGCGGCGACGTTATACCGCGTGTTGCGCGCGGCGGCGGATGAATTGCGCGGGGGTCGAACGGACTACGCGGCGCTCGAGGCGGAGGCGATGGCGGCGCTCGCGGGACGGGATTGGCTTCCCGATTACGTAGCGATCCGGCGGGCGGATTTGCAGGATGCGGTGGCGGGCGGGGAGTTGGTGGTGTTGGCCGCTGCGCGACTCGGCAAGACGCGGCTCATCGACAACCTCGCGGTTTGATTTGGTCGAGTGGTGTTGGCAGGAGGGAGAGCAATGTTCACGTCGTTGAGAGATCGCAGCGTCATCGTTACGGGCGCGAGCAAGGGGATCGGCCGAGGCATCGCGCGACGCTTCGGCGAGGCGGGGTGCCAGGTGTTGGTGGTCGCGCGGACTGTGGCAAGCGCGGACACAGTGGCGCAGGAGATCGTCGGTGCGGGCGGCCGGGCCGTGGCTTTCGCGGGCGACGTGTCGCAGCTCCCGGACATGCGGGCGATGGCGGACAAAGCGGTGACGGTATTCGGTGGGATCGACATCCTGTGCGCCAACGCGGGCATTTTTCCGGCGAGTCCGCTCGAGTCCATGACCGAGGCGGACTTCGACCGCGTCATGGATATCAACCTCAAGGGCACGTTTTTTGCGGTGTCGGCGTGCCTCGGTGCCATGAAGCAGCGGCGCCGCGGGCGCATCATTCTCACATCGTCGATCACGGGACCCATCACGGGATATACCGGGTGGTCGCATTACGGCGCGAGTAAGGCGGGCCAGTTGGGTTTCATGCGGACTGCCGCAATCGAGTTGGCACCCCATGGTATTACGGTCAATGCCGTGCTGCCGGGCAACATCGCGACGGAGGGTTTGGCGGACATGGGTCCTGACTATATAAGTAGTATGGAGGGGGCCGTCCCCATGAAGCGTCTGGGGTCGGTGAGCGACGTGGCAAACGCGGCGCTGTTCTTCGCGAGCGATGAGGCCGCTTACATCACCGGGCAGAGCTTGGCCATCGACGGTGGGCAGGTGCTGCCGGAGTCGCCCGCGGCGATGATGTCCTGAATGGTAGGGGGAGCGATGTTTACGTACGTGTGCCTTGGTACCAATGATCTCGAGCGTGCGGTGGCGTTCTACGATGCAACGCTGGGGGCGCTCGGACTCGGGCGCTGCGATACGTCGGGCGAGGACTCCTGGGAAGGATGGGCCGGCTGGGGGACCTATGAAGCCGGCGGTGCGCGCGAGGTGGCATTATGGGTGTGTCCGCCGTTCGACGGGCAGCCTGCGACGGCGGGCAACGGCAGCATGGTCGCGTTGGTGGCGAAATCCTGGGCGGAGGTCAACGCGTTCCACGCGGCGGCGCTCGCGAGTGGCGGCACATCGGAAGGTGCGCCTGGGCTGAGGCCGCGCTACGCTGCGGACTTCTATGCTGCTTACGTGCGGGACCCGGACGGGCACAAACTGGCGGCCGTCTGTCGGGGGTTCACGGCATGAAAATCCCGAAGGGGCTGCAACCGTTGATCGACGACGGGATGGTGGACACGGTGGTCCGCAGCCTCAAGAGCGGCAAGGAAGCCTCAGTGTACATCGTGGTGTGTGGTAACCAAATCTGCTGCGCAAAAGTCTACAAAGAGGCGGAGCGCCGCGGTTTTCACCGCCTCGCGCAATACCAGGAGGGGCGCAAAACCCGTAGCAGCCGCGATGCGCGCGCCATGGGCCGACGCGGCCGCCACGGCCGGGAAGTGCAGGAGGCGGAATGGAAGAACGCCGAAGTCGAGGCGCTGTACCGGTTGGCCGGTGTGGGCGTGCGCGTTCCCAAGCCGCACCTGGTCCACGAGGGCGTGCTGTTGATGGAACTCGTGCGCGACGCGGACGGCGATCCCGCGCCGCGGCTCAATGACGTCGAGTTCACGGCGGACCAGGCGCGCGAGTGGCATGCCTTCATGATGCGGCAGATCGTGCGCATGTTATGTGCGGGTTTGATCCACGGCGATCTGTCGGAATTCAACGTGCTCTTGGACGTCAACGGTCCGGTGATCATCGACCTGCCTCAGGCGGTCGATGCGGCCGGCAACAACAACGCCTTCGCCATGCTGGAGCGCGACGTCAACAACATGCGCGCGACGTTTGGCCGGGCGGCGCCGGAGTTGATGCAGACCGAGTATGCGCGCGAGATTTGGTCCTTGTACGAGGCCGGCACCTTGACGCCGGACACGGTGCTCACGGGGCGGTTCAAGCGCAACGCGGCGGCCGCCGACGTCAATGCCGTACTGGATCACATCGAGGAGGAGCGGCGTGAAGCCGAGGCGCGGCAGCGGCGACGCGACCAGGCGGAGGCGGGGTAATAGGACTAAAGTGTAAAAGAGGAATGATGCCCCATGCAAACCAAGACGGACGAGATAGCCGATCGCATCTTTCGCTTGTCAACGTGCGTCTCCGAGGCGGCGCCTGGCGGGTTCACCTTCAATCAGTTTCTCGTCGATGCTGACGATCCGCTCCTCTTTCACACTGGCCCGCGACGCATGTTCCCCCTCGTGTCGCAGGCGATTGCCCGTATCATTCCGCTCAAGCGGCTCCGCTGGATCACCTTTGGCCACGTGGAATCCGATGAATGCGGTGCAGTGAACGAATTCCTCGCTGCCGCGCCAAGCGCCGAAGTCGCCCACGGCGCCGTCGGCTGCATGGTTTCGCTCGACGACTTGTGCGATCGGCCGCCGCGAAAGCTGGCCGACGGCGAGGTCATCGATCTCGGTGGCAAGCAGATTCGGCACATCGATACACCTCACGTTCCGCACAATTGGGAGGCGCGGGTCATCTTTGAGCAAACTACCCAGACGCTGTTTTGTGGCGACCTGTTTACCCACACCGGCGACGGACCGGCGCTTACTGACGATGATATTATTGGGCCCGCGCTCGCCGCCGAGCAGATGTTTCACGCCACCGCGCTTTCGAGCACAACCGCATCGACGATCCGCCGTCTTGCCGCGCTCGAACCGCGGTTGCTTGCGGTTATGCACGGCTCTTCGACGCGGACACGATGCAGCGACGCTCTGCTCGGACTCGCCGATGCCTACGGCTCGCTGGCTCGCTAGACGCGCCAGACACCATTGGCAAGGCTTGGCATCATCTCGGACACCCATGGGCTACTGCGACCCGAGGCGGTGGCATTTCTACAGGGTTGCGATCGTATTCTTCATGGCGGCGATATTGGCAACGCCGAAATACGTGCGCGGCTATCGACCATAGCGCCAGTTACCGCTGTTCGTGGGAACAATGACAAGGGTGCTTGGGCGGAGGGGATTGCGGAGACGGAGCTCTTTGAGTTCAGTGGAATTTATGTTTACGCCATCCATGACCTCTCGCAATTCGATATCGAGCCGGCTGCGGCGGGAATTCGGGTCGTGGTATCCGGACATTCTCATAAACCCGTTATCGAACTGCGCGACGGCATCTTTTTCATCAATCCGGGTAGCGCGGGACCGCGTCGATTCAAACTTCCAATCTCCATAGCGGATATCTTGATTGAAGGCAGCGCTATCTCGCCGCGCATCGTTGAGCTAGACATTGATGGTACTGCCTGACTTATGCAGATCGAATCGAGACGGCTGCCTGGTAGATACCGTCCCGTGAAACGAGGACGGTGTCGGACACTGTATACTCGGCCAGGTTTGCGATCTAATCCCCATCTCAAATAAGGATTGCACAAATGCCCAAGACGGTTCACCGCCGCGTCGTCTCGTTGATGGTTGGTGTTGCGTCAGCACTGGGGTCTGCGAGCAATTGTTCGGTCGCCGACGAGACTCATTCGAATTTCCCGCCACTGCAACTTTTCAAGGAATTCTGTTTGGATGCGGGATGGGCGCTCAACGACGTATCAAAGCTGGCAGCTCAGCGTCATTTCGCATTGATGACCTCGGAGGATATTCTGACACCGGATGGCAGTCCGGCAAAGGAGTCTGTCTGGCAGGCGGAAACCGCCGTGGGCCCCATAGGATTGGTCGTTGTCGATGGTACCGGCGGATCGCGTGGCCACACCTTCACGTGCACCGTGACAGCGCCGCCCGACTCGACGGCTTTGATCGAGTCTTGGTGCAATAGCTCTTTCGGAGATCCGACGCTCACGTTGAGCAAGCCGCCGAACGCGACCGAGACTCACTGGGCACACACGTTCGATGATGGGAAGATCGACGTCAGTTTGCTGACGAGGGTTCCCAATGGGAACTCCGCCTTATTGACGGTGATGAAGCACCGGGACGCGTCGAAGGGTCCCACCCGGAACGACGCTACACCGTAGCGACGTACCGGTGGGCGTCCCTCATTGTCAGTACGTCGTTGCGTTGGTAGAGCCGGCCAACACGGTGAAATTGAAGTTCAGTCCGCCCTCTAAGAGTTTGGCGTTTTGGTCATATTCCGCCCATCCTGAATCGGGCCCAGTGCCCCAAGTAACGAACACGATCCCATTATCGCTGGCGGTGATCGCCGATACGGTGAACCCGTATGATATGGATTGTTGCGCAGTCGCGTCATGTAGAAGGCTATCCTTGTAGATGATCTCGGCCGAAAGATTAGCGCTCGTGCCCGCAAAGATGGCGGTGGCATTGGCTGCCATATAGCACGATGCGTTGCTCGCGCCGCTGAGACCCAACGGCACGGCGTGCCTCGGCACGATCGTGACGGCGTCATTTCGCTGGCCTCCGCTCGACGTAATGGTATCCGTTCGCGCATAGACATAAAGCACGACTTCGGAGCCGCTAATTCCGCTGTCGAGAACATAGATGTCGCGCTTGACCACGTTACCCTGGGTAGTCGGCAGCCCCTGAAGAATGGCGCATGCGTGGTTGAAGGGCCCGAGAGTGCCGTTGACAAAGGATGTATTCAAGTCGCTACCCGTAAGCTGCCACGTGATCTGATCCGGGAGCGCAGTAAACGAAAGATCGATGCCGTGATCGAGAGCGACCTCGGCCCTTGCGGACGTTACGAGGCCAGGCATCAGTAGTGATGATGCGCACGCCGCAAGCACGGCGCCACGATTGATAAAACCCATTTAGTATCCCCTTTTTTTGGCCGAATTCCATGCGCGCTTCGGGCGCTCCGCGCGATACATTACCGGGCCGGTTGCGCGTTGCCTAATTAAGATGCCTCTGGGGCTCCTTCTTGGGTGTCACGACCCGAGGCGACCGCTCGCGAGTGACGGGCTCCCGACCGGAATGTATCATCATGCCATAACGGACACAGTCAAGCCGTATACGGATTCCGGCTAAGGATGAACTCATGAAACCAACATGGATGGTGTGTTTTTTGATGGGCATGGTTGTCAATGCCGGGGCCGGCGCGGCGGACGGGCCGCCTCCCGCACGTACCGTTTCCGACGTCGATCATGTGTTCGGTCTCGACCTTCCGGATCCTTACCGCTGGATGGAGGGAGCCGACAACGCGGAATTCCAAGCGTGGATGAAGGCACAGGGCGAATACACGCGTGCTCAGCTCGATTCCTTACCGACGCTCGCGAAATGGCGTGCACAGCTAAAGGCCGTGAGTGGTGCGGCCACGATCAACCGTTTGCAACGGCGAGTCGCGGGCCGGTTATTCTTCTTGCGCGTCGCCAACGGACGGCCCGGTGTGCTCATGGTGCGCGATGCCAATGGGACTGAGCGCGTCATCCTCGATCCCAACGCGTCCGGACCCCAGTCGAGCACGGCAACCATCACGGAATACAGCCCGTCGCCGAATGGTGACCGGGTGGCCGTGAACATCGACCGGGGAGGCAGCGAGGTCACCGAGGTCCGCGTGTTCGACGTCGATTCCGCCGCCGCCAGGCCCGATGTGCTCGACAGCATCTGGGGTGAGTTCCCGGTGATTTGGCTGCCTGACGGCAGCGGGTACACCTACACGCAAATGGCCCCCAAGGGTGAGAGCGTCGCCGACGATCCCATGACGAACATGCGGGTGCGCGTGCACCGCCTGGGTCAACCGGTGAAAGATGATCCGACCATCTTGCGCGCGGGATCGAATGCTCGTGTTCCGCTGCTGCCGAATGAATTTCCCACCATTGATGCCAGCGCGGACTCGGCCTATGCCCTGGCGACTGCCGGCGGCGCGCGCCCTGAACAGCGCATCTGTGTCGCATCGAAAGCGGTGGCGCTCACCGCCGATGCGCCGTGGCAGTGCATAGTCAACTATGGCGACGACGTGCAGGGATATGATCTGCATGGCGCAGTGCTTTACCTGCTTTCCATGAAAGGTGCGCCGAATGGCCGGATCCTGTCCTTGGATTTGTCGAGAAACCCGTTGGACCTGGCGCAGGCTCGGGAGTTGGTGCCCGAGTCGAAGAGCACGGTCCTCACAGGACTCGCCTCCGCACACGATGCGCTCTATGTTCGGCAAATGAAGGGAGGCATGGACTCTTATCTGCGATTACCCCACGGTGGCGGGATGGTGGAGTCGATCGACATGCCGTTTGCAGGCGCTTCCTACCTCATGTCGACGCGACCTTTGGAAACGGGGATGGTGTTCACATTGGCGGGCTGGACGAAGCCGCGAGCCGCGTATGCCTTCGATCCTTTGACGCACATGTTGACCGATTTGAATCTTGGTGAAACCTCGGCGGGGGATTACAGCGGGATCGTAGCGAGCGAGACTCACGCAACTAGCGCGGACGGAACGCGCGTTCCGTTGACCGTCATTACACGCGCCGATGTGGTGGGCGATGGGTCGCATCGCGCCATCATCGATGGATATGGCGGTTATGGAATCAGCCTCCAACCCTATTTCGATCCGATGTCGCTCGAGTGGGTCAAGGCCGGCGGCGTGTACGCGATCGCGCATGTGCGCGGGGGCGGTGAGAACGGCAACACATGGTGGCTTGCCGGTAAACCGCCGCATAAAGAAAGGGGCGTGGAGGATTTCATCGCCTGTGCGGAACAACTTACGAAGATGAAGTTGACGACTTTTCAGCGAACAGCGGCGTATGGCGCGAGTGCCGGGGGACTCCTCATCGGCGGAGCGATCACGCGCGCACCCGTCAAATTTGGCGCCGCCATCATTCATGCGGGCATGCTCAATCCGGTACGTCTCCTTGCCGGGCAAAACGGGGCAAACCAAATCGCCGAAGTGGGCGATCCGCGCACCGCCCAGGGCTTGAAGTCCATCGCGGCCATGGATCCCTATCAACGGATCCACGACGGCGTGCGCTATCCGGCCGTCATGCTGGCGACGGGCCTCAACGATAGTCGCGTGTCCACCTGGGATAGTGGGAAGTTCGCTGCGCGTCTTCGTACCGCCACCACGAGCGGAAAGCCGGTTTGGATCAGGACCAACGGCGATGCGGGGCACTTCAATGATTCACTCGACGACCGGGCTGCCGAATGGGCCGATCAAGCGGCATTTCTGGAGCACGTACTGCACTGACCGAGATGAACTCGGGCGCCGCGTCTCAGTTTTGCGTTTTGCTTAGAAAATCGATGAGGTAATTTTTCCAGACCGCGGCGAGGGTATGCGTGCCATGGCCCGACGTGGCGTCGGAGATGGGCAGCAACACGAAGCGCGCATGCGGCATCTGCGAGACCATCCGTTCTGCGATACCGAGTTCTGGTGGGTTGATGAAGTCATCGGCAGAGTTGATCCACAGAACCGGTGCGGTGATGGAGGACAGCTTTGGCGCGGGGTTATAGTTACGGCTGGCGTCGAAGTAGTAAATCAGGTCATTGGCGTCCAAATCCGCGACCGCCCGATCGAGATAAGTGTCGATGCGCTGCTCTGCCGCCGCACGCGTGGGATACTTTTTCTGCATCGGTAGCGGCGCTGAACCCATGATGAAGATGATTTCGGCCGCGTTGCGCAGGCCCAGGGTGGGTTCGGCCGTGTAGTCCCCGTTCTTCCACGCGGGATCACGCTTCACGGCTTCGATGGCCATGTAGCGCATCATGCGATTACGCCCGGCGATTTCGACCGGGAGACAGGCGAACGGCGCCAAGGCATCGGAGAACGTGGGGAAGGTTTCGCCCCAAACAAAGGCCTGCATGCAGCCCATAGAGGTACCCAGGATGAGCCGCAAGTGGTCGACGTGCAGACCGTCGACGAGCATGGCGTGTTGGCTGGCGACCATATCGTCGTAATCGTACGCCGGAAAGCGCATGCGAAGGCCGTCCGAGGGCTTGCTCGACTGACCGTGGCCAATGTCATCGGGGAAGATCAGAAAATACTTCGTGATGTCGAGCGGTTGCCCCGGACCGAAGAGTTCGTCGGCAAACAGGGGATTGAGCAGCGATCGCGCATTTCCGCCGGTTCCATGAAGGAGCAGGATGGCGTTGTCTGCATGCCCGCGAGCGTCGCGGTGCAAAGTCCCGAGAGTCAGGTAGTGCAAGTGCAGGAGTGGCAACGTCCCGCCATCGCGAAATTGAAAATGCGGGATGTCGAATTCGCCGTCCTGAACAGGCCAGTTCTTCGAGGCAGGGGCCGTGCTGGTCACCGAGCCAGACGAATCTTGGGCGAGGCTCGATGCCGCGACAAGGAGGCCGAGGATAAGAAGTAATCGTTTCATATATCGAGTCAGTCAAACCACCCGAGATCCTTGGTGTCCGGCATCGCAAAGGGCTTATCGAAGAAGTCGAGTACCGTTCTATTCACCGCCCAGGGATACGCGGCATCCGGCTGGAGGTTTGCACCCATTGCTGCCAGCATCGCGACTTTCTCCGGATGATGGATCGTCAATATCAGGCCGATGATCCCGCCATCACTCCAGCCCAGAACCTTCACCTGACCGAGCTTGAGGTGGTCCAGCAGCGCGTTCGTATCCTCCGCCATCTGGTCATAGGTGAGTGCGGCCGTCCCCAGCTCGATCGCAACGGGTTCTGGGCCGATCGGGCCGGCCGTTTTCTTGAATCCGAATAGCTCGTAGAAGCGCACCGACCGATCGAGGTCGTGTACGCGAATGCCGATGTGGGCAAGGCCCGCAATGGCAATCGGGGCATGCTGAGATTGGGTTTGTGTCATGGGATCGACGCCTCGGGTGCAGCCAAGAAAGTGTATCTCAGGCGGCTTTTGAGAAGGCGGTTGGGTGATTCAATATTTTTCAGGACGGGAATGTCGAAATTGGAATATGGGATATGGGGCCGACAATCATCCTGTGCCGCGGCGTGCGTTTACGGCTGCTTCGAGTTTCTTCAACTTTTGGCGTGCCGTCGCTATCACCTTGGTGTCGTTCTTTCGCAAGCCGTCGTCGAGAAGTTGATAGGCATCCGCGCCCTCATCCGCTTCGTCTTGCAGGCTTTCCAACTCCGGCTCATTCGGCGAGTTGCGTGGTAGGCGTATTGCGGCGAGGCGGTCATCAGCGTCGTGCCAAAACGGTATGCCTTCCTTTTCCAGAACCTGCAGGAGCGCCGAACGATCCGGAGTTTCCTTGGACAGCATGGCTTCGAATTTCCTATCCAATATGGATTCGCGGACGTCGATCCAATGGGCGGTTCGCAGAAATTGGATGTCGCCGACGATGGCGGCCGACGCGCGCTGCGCAAACCACAAACCGACAGCGAGCACTACGGCCGCCGCCGGAATCATTTGCATGGATCGTCTCATGTCGCTGGGCGAGTAGGAACTCGCACCGGTAATCGGCCGGGCTGCTATCAACCCAATTAGAAATCCGGCGGCCAAACCGCCGAGATGCGCCGCGTTATTGATTCCTATGTCCCTCAAGCCTGAAGACACTGACAAGACAAGAAACGCGACGGCTGTGTTGCGTATCGGCAGCAATATATCGCGCGGAAAGCTATCGCCGGCCCGCAATTGCGCCGCGAGTAGCGCGCCGAGTATGCCGTATATGGCGCCGGACGCCCCGGCGCTATTGACGTCCGGTCGCCAGGCAAGGCTCGACAGGCTGCCCGCGATTCCTGAAAAGAGGAAGATCAGCAAATAATTGATGCTGCCATAAAGACGTTCGACCAACGGGCCGAATATGACCAGCGCCGCCATATTCAAGGCCAGGTGCAGGATGCCGAAATGTATGAACACGGAGGTGAACAGTCGCCACCATTCACCGTCAGTCGTGTACGGTCCGAAATTGGAGCCCCACGCGATTTGCATCCGGCCGACGGGTGTAAGCCATTCTGCCCCGGCAATCAGTGTGGCGCTGAAAACGCAGACGTTGATTGTGACCAGCGCGACGGTCACCGGCACTTTCGGTGATTGCGCAATTATTTTTGCGCCGAAGTCCGCGTCGGCTTTGATCTGAGGCCGGAAATCGGTCGTGCGCCGCTTGGGCAGAATCGCGACCAGCTTCGCCGCGGCGACATTGTCAGCGAGCCATAGGCTGATTGAATGGTCTTCGACCGTATCGACGTCGTAGCCGAATCGAACCAACCGGCCATCCGATTCCACGTTGGCTATTTTCGAGCAAGACAATTCAGCGTATTCCTGCCCTTGGGACGACGAGGCGCGGGAGGAAACTCGTCCTGTAAGCCACAGCGAAACACCATCGGTCTGCATGGTTCCCGAACCCACGAATCCGAACTCGTTCTGCGCGGGTCCCAATCCCAAAGACCATGTGCTATTCCCGAAATCAACAGCCCATTCGATCGGCTGCGGCGAACCGATCAACGTCTGAAGTTTCTTTGATGATGGCACTGCCGACCCCGGCCCGGTCGTCCCGTCGGTCACGATGTAACCGCGATCGGCGAGATACTTTCCAAGCCGTGCGCATTCCGCCGCCGCGTAGCGAGCATCCAGACGCCCAAACATGTCAACTAGTTCGGACTCGGTATGTTTCTCGAAGTCGATTTCGCCTTCCATTTCAGCTAGCGTAGCGCACAATCAACAGCCTCGACACGGCAGCACGGGCTTGATCGATCAAAGTCTTAATGAGACGATAAGGTAACCAGCGTGAGGTCACGTCATGAGATCGAAGTCGCGGAGTAAGGTCGGCATCTCTGGCCCATTTAGAGGATTGCGTAATGTCGGTCCGGCCGCGCGTGCGGACCTCGCAGTCCTTGGCATCACGAGCAGCGAGCGGCTCGCCGCCTGCGATGCCGATGAGCTCTATGCATCGTTACAGATGAAGACCGCACGGAAACACGATCCGTGCGTTTGGGATGTATTCGCCGCCGCAATCCATCAGGCTCGTACCGGCGAGGCACGCGATTGGTGGACCTTCACGCCTGTCCGCAAGCGTCGCCAGGCACTCGGCCAGTTTCCACTCGAGTGGGTTCCCCCGGCGGGTTGACCTTGATGCGCCACCATGCTGACTTCGGGCTAGGCTTCTGGCGTGCTCGTGTGCTCGTGCTTAAGTAATGAGTCCATGAGGCCAAGCCAGGCGAGCTTTTCGGCCCAATGCACGTGAAAGGTCGGCGGATAAGCCGTGGGATCATCGAAGGTCGGCGCATAAAGATGGATCTCACCCGGCCACCGCGTTGCACGGTAGGACAACGGCGTTCCGCAGTTGCTACAGAAGCTTCGCTCCACGCCTGACGACGAAGAAAAAAATCGCCTGGCATCACCTGTAAAGCGTACGGAGCCCTCGTCGAATCCAACGAAGGCGGCGACGGGAGCAGCGGTAGCGCGACGGCAACTCTCGCAGTGGCAGTACGCGCTCCAGAGGGGTTCGGTGGCTACCGAGAACCTCACCGCGCCGCAGAGACAGCCGCCGACGCCATTGCCATTCGCATTCATGTTGGTCCCTGCCATCCAGCAAAACGGAGGTCTGTTTAGCGCTGCATGAGATTAACGGATTTTTTGTCGCCTCGTGTGTGGCCGCGAAAGCTTGGCGCAAGCGGCTAGCGTCTTGTGTCGGCCCCATGACAGAACTGCCGCGGTCATCGGCGCACCATCTCCCTCGAAGACCAACCAACCCATTCGAGGAGACTGACATGAACATCCACACCAACCCGATCCGGATCGCCGCTGCCGTCGCTCTGTTTGCCGCACTCACCGCCGGTGCCCAGGCCGCCGATGCCCCGCAAGTCCTTGTGAAATATACCGAACTCAACGTCAACACCGCTGCCGGCGCGAAGGTCCTCTACCAGCGCATCCGCGCTGCTGCCGACCAGGTGTGCGGCGTGTCGGACACGCGCGATCTCGCCCGACTGAGCCATGCCAAGGCCTGTGCCGCCCAGGCGGTCGCCGACGCGGTGGCCGCGGTGAGTGCGCCCGCGCTGACCGGTTTGTATGAAGTCAAAACGGGTGGGACACCCGTGACCCGGCTCGCGGCGATTCGCTGAGTGCGGACCCGGGCAGTGATGCCGCATGGCGATCCATGCGGCATCCGTCCCGCATCGAAGATGGTAAACAAGCACGCCCAAAGTTTTTGACTCCAATACACAGGTCATGCATGATCTGTGTATGGCTACCAAAACCATTTCGATTGAAATCGATGCCTACGAGCTTCTCGTGCGGGAGCGAAAGGATCCTAAGGAGTCTTTCTCTAAGGTCATCCGCCGGGTGCTCTCGGAGCGGCCCGCGCTGACCGCCGGCGACCTGTTGGATGCGATGAAGGCCTTCGAAGGCCGAGGCGCAGGGCCGCGCCGACGCCGATCACGTGATGCTGCTGCTTGACACAAGCTTCCTGATCGAATTTGAGGACGAGTTGGCTCATGGAAAGGCAGGTCCCGCCAGAGCCGTGTTGTCAGCGCATCGGCGGCAGCCCGTGGCAATCAGCATCATCGCGTTCGGCGAGTTTGCGGAAGGCTTTGCCGATCCGCGCGCTATCGTAGAGTTTTTGGCGCCGTTTCGAGTTGTGACGCTCTCTCGCGCCATCGCCTGGCGTACCGCGGCGCTGCAGAGTTCGCTGTCTCGGCGCCTTGGGGAGAATGACGCGTGGATCGCGGCGACGGCGTTGTCGTATGAAGCCACCCTGATCGGCCGCGAGAAAGCCTTCGAGCGGGTACCACGACTCGACTATCTGTCGTTCTAGGCACATGCGCCCGCATGGCGATGGGTTACGTTAGTTGCGGTGCCGGATCAAACCGTCCGGGCCGATGGTGTCGCCCGGCTTGAGTCCCGACGGGCAGTCACCGACGTATTGTTGATCCTGAATCATAGACTCGTCGGACTTGCCGCGGAACGGTGGCGTGTACTTGGCCTGCGTCTCGGAATGCGTGATCGTCTTACTCACGAAAGTGGTGAAGCCGTTCGAAACGACGAGGGTGCCGTTGACCGTGCAGTTCGACGCCGAGACGAACTTGCCGTCGCCGGCGTCCTTGATGACGGTGGTGCAGCCGGGCAGATTCTTGAGTTGATCGTTGGCGGCCTTGTCATAGGCGTGATCCCGGCACAGCTTGTACGTGACGTCGTTTCTCTTCTCTCCGGGTTGTTCGACACTTTGTACGTGGATGACCCAGAGACCCTCCTTGAGTTTTGGGGGCTCGCCGGCGCGCGCAGGCACGAATATCAGCGGCAGCCACGCTGCCGCCGTCAAATTCCATACCAGTCTCATCCGCGTGCTTTGGTGCATCGAGCCAACATACCGAAGTGCGCGGGTCGCGACAAATCCGATTGAGCGCAGGGCGGCATTGTCGGGGTTCGCGTTATGTGTTCATGAATTCGTGAATTGAGTCACAGATTTGGCGGACGGCGGCGCACATGCTGAATGCAGAAAGAATATTGGCATCGAGACCATCAAAACGCGTCCGGAGGGAATCGGCATGGAACACAACGCACCGTTCTATTGGCAGCATGGAAAGCAAACGGTCTGTCGAACTTGGGTTGCCGGAGCCGGCGGCCTTCTGATGTACTTGGTCGGTCTGTGGGGCGCGCCTGTTGCCGCCGCCGCTGCGCCTCTGCTCGTATGCAAGACCGGATGTTCGTACACATCGATCCAGTCCGCGGTGGATGCAGCAGCCTCCGGCGACCAAATCTTCATCGGGCGCGGGGTCTATACAGAGAACGTCACGATTGTCGGAAAATCCGTCGTGCTCGACGGGTCGGGGCCGGACTTGACCGTCGTCGATGGCGGCGGCGTCGCGTCCGTCTTCACCCTGGGATCGGGTCACGGCTCGACATCCGATCTCGTGGTTCTCAAGAATTTGACCATTACTCATGGGTTGGCTGGCAACTACCCGCAGGACTCCGGTGGCGGCATTACGGTTCAAGCGGGTGCCGCACTCGACTTGATTTCATGCGACGTCACCAAAAATGAAGCCCAGAACGGCGGCGGAATCGAAGTCAACACGCCCAATGGCGCTACCACGACCATCAGTGATTCGACCGTCGAGTCGAACACCGCTGCGATTGGCACCCACGGTGAATTCGGATTCGGTGCAGGAATCAACGTCGAGAGTGGATCCACCATCGTCGTTTCGGGTACGACCTTCCGTGCCAACCAGACGTTCGGATATGGCGGAGGGCTCCAGACCGCACTAGGAGCCCACGCCACCGTGACCAACAGCGTGTTCTATGCGAACGTGGCCGAGGGCAGAAAAGGCCAATATTTTTATTTCCCCGGTTATGGTGGCGGCATCGACGCGAACTCGGATATCACGATCTCCAACAGCACGTTCCTAGCTAACCTATCGGACTTCGGCGGCGGTATCAGTGTCTCCCTGAGCGGGGGGCCACAATCCATCGTCGGGTCCACTATTTCCCACAATGGGCTGAAACAGGATCCGCCTGGGCCCCCCTACCCTGGTGACTGCGACGGCGGAGATTCCTGCGGCAGCGGCGGGATCTACGTGGGCTACAATAATTCAAATCCGAATGCGCTGTTGAGCCTCGACCATGATTACGTCGGGCAGAATGACGCCTACGTCGGCGACGTCGGCGTCTACTCATTCAATGGTGCACCACTCGCCAGGATCAAGTACACCAATAGCACGATCGGAGATCCGAAGAATTCTGGCTGCATCGGTAACGGCTGCCCGTGATATCAACTCGAACCTGAGGGCTGCTGCGACGCTATCTTCCCCGGATTGAGCAAGCCGCCGGGGTCAAACCGGCGCTTTGCGTCCAAACTCGCCGGGCTCATGGCGCCATGGCGGCTGCCACGGCTTAGAGTATAGGCATGCGGGTCCTTGACCCCGATGCCGCACTCGCGATGCAAATCGATGAGTTCGAGCAGCCGATGTTCGGTCGTGAACCGGACGAGGGGCAGTCCGTTACAGATCACGCGTCCGTGTTCGTCGCGGATGAATTCCAAATGCGAGAGCATTTCAGCGCCGGCGCGTTTTTCGATCTGGGCCAGTTGTTCGCGTTCGCGACCGTACTCGTAGCTCGTCTGCAGATAGGTCAGCGATTTATCGCTGCGCAGCGCATGCAACGTCGTGTGATTCCAGCAATACTCGAGCAGCGTGTGCTGCGTGGCCTTGGCGACCGCGCCGGTTTGTTGGAACGCAATGCGGCCGCCGGCGGTGTTGACGAAGGACTGCAGGGTCTCACGGTTGGACGAATTGATGACGACGATGGCGGCGGACTCTCCCGCCTCGATGTGTGCAGAGAGTTTCTTGAAATAGGCAACGACCGAGTCGGCGAACACGGCCGTTTCCTTCTTGATGAGTCCCGGGCATTGTGCGATCGCCTGAACACAGGTAAACGCGGCCTCGGCGTCGCGGAAACTCAACAGGGTTTCGTCCCATTGGTGCGCCGGCGCGAGCGCGATTTCCAATTCGAGAATGATGCCGTTGGTCCCGTACGTATGCGCATGCTGCAGGGCTTCCGGGGCGCGTAGTTCGAGGATGCGCGGTTCGGCCTCCACCGTCATGACCTTCACACCGAGCACCGTGCCCGGCGTGCTGAGAGGACCGTACGTGATCGAACCAATTCCGCCGAAGCCGCCGCAAAAAAGGCCCCCTATGGTCGCCATGCGGTAGGTCGAGGGCATGCAGCGCAGCTCCCACCCATGCGGTGCGACGAATTGATCGAGGACCGCCAGTTTGATGCCGGCCTGAGCGCGAACGACCCCGCGCTCGAACCAGACCAGCTGGTCGAGCGCAGTCGTTTCGATGACGACGCCGCCGTCGAGGGGTACGGCCTGCCCGTAGTTGCCCGTGCCGCCGCCGCGCATGGTCAATGGCACATTGTGGCGCACGCACGCCGACACGATCTCGCGAAGTTCGTCGACATTGCGCGGTCGAACGATGGCGTCCGCCAACTTGCCGTCGAGCTGACGCCGCAAGATGGGACTGAACCAGTAGTAATCGAGGGACTTGCGTTTCACCTCGGTGGAATTCGCGCTCCAGTCGAGTCCGGGGAGCGATTGCAGCAGGGCCTCAATGCGAGCGGCAGGGGGACTCATACAGGCCCGCCGTCAGCCGCGCGACTCAATGTCACCGTTAAATTGACCTCGCCCCCAAGTGGTCCCCTCCCGCTTGGGCCACCGCATCCGGTACACCTCGCCGATGGCCTCGGCCCAACTGGCACCGAGCTCATCGAGCAACCGCACTCCTTGTTCGAGCGTCGCTCCCGTGGGGTCACCGATGACGCCGGTCGGGCCAAAGTCACGTGCGCACCAAGCCGCCGCGGGTCGCGTGCTCGACAACGTCGGGCAGGGAAAGGGTTCCGGAACATTCGCGATGGCGCGATCCATGCGTACCGTGTGCGGCGCGAGCGCCATCATCAGCGCGGTTTCGCCATGACCGGCATGCATGGACAACTGACGCTCGTCGTCGGACATGAAACTCGCGTCGTGGGGAACGGCCCAGGCGGAGCGCGGAATGATCACAAAATCGCCGTGCCGCAGGCGCAGCTCCCGTGCGGCCATGTCGATGGGCTGGGGTTGTCCTCCATGCGCATTCACGATCAAGAATTTCCGAAAGCCGGACCGGTAAATCGACTCGCCGATCTCGAGCACCGTGTTCTGTAACAGGTCGCCGGTGAGCGTGAGCGTGCCGGGAAAATGCAGATGTTCGTCGGACTTGCCGTAGGTGATCGGGGCCAGCGCATAGGCCGGCACATCCGGGGGCAGGATCGACAAGGCGCGACCCACGACGCCGGCGGCGATGATGCTGTCGACGGCACAGGGCAGGTGCGGCCCATGCTGTTCGATCGCGCCGGCGGGCAGCACGATGACGGTGTTCTCGCGATCGGCGAGCGCATCGACCTCGGTCCAACTCAAGTAGGGTAGGAAGCGGTGGGGTGGGACGTAGCCGTGCATGTCAGACGCGAGTGCCCGTCGGCAGATAGACGGTCGCTTCGACTTCGATGAGGATGTCGTCCGTCGGCAACATCGCACTGACCTGCACGACGGTCGAGGCGGGCGCCACGTCTGGGAAAAATAGCTTCCGCACGGAGCTGTAGTAAGGAAAGTGATCCAAATTCTTGAAGTACTGCACCAGCTTTTGCACGTCGCTCATGCGGCCGCCGACGCTCTCCACCGTTCGACGAATGCCGTCGAGTACGTACCAGCTTTGCGCGAGGATCGGACCTTGCTTTATATCGACCGAGAATTCGCCGGTGCGCCCTATCAGAGCCGCGGCCTCGTCGCCGATGTCGCCGAAGCCCTTGACGATGAGGCCGGTGGCGGGATCGACCGCGATGATGCCCGACAGGAATACGAAGTCGCCGGCACGTCGATACGGGGCATATCGGGCAAGCGGCTGAGCTAATTTTGATTCCGTCGAATCGTCTGAGAGCGCCACGATTCCACTCTAACACAAAAGTTGACCGAATGGTTTGAACAATCGGTCAGCTTTCAGTACGATGAGATCCAAGCGCGGGCGCCGGCAAAAGACCGCAGCCCGCCAGCACGAAGGAGACCAGCTCATCCAGGACATGCGATTGCAAGGCTCTATCGGTCATGGGTTTGCTGAGCATCATCTGCGCCTGAATGGCATAGTCCGCGTAGTACTGGGTCATGGCCCAGAGGTGCATCATCAGGAGCCAGGGGTCCAAATTCCGGATTTTCCCCGCCTTGACCCACCGCTTGATCACCGCCACGGTCCGGTTGGTATTGCCCACGGCACCGGGCCAAAATGCCGTGAGGCGGTGTCCGCCGCTCAGCAATTCCGTCGTGAAGATGCGCGACAACTCCGGATTCTCGAAGGAGAAGGTCAGTTTTTCTCGCACATACCGCGCCAGTATGTCGGCGGGCGTGCTCAACTCGTCGTCGAACTCGACGAGCTTCATCCACACCGCCATCAATTCGCCGAGCAGATCGGCATACAGCGCTTCCTTGTCTTCTATGTAGTAATGAAGCGCCGATTTACTGAGGCCGGCTCGTTCGGCGATTCCCTTCGTCGATGCACCGGCAAAGCCGTGTTGACTGAACTCGATGATGGCCGCATGGCGAATCGCCTGCATCACTTCGTCGCGAGTCTGTTTCGCTTTGGTACGAACCTTGGTCTCATTCATGCGCGGCAGTATGCCCGAACGGCCGTTGGTCAGATGAATTGATGTCGCCACTCACTTCCATGATCGTAAGCCGGTTGGGGCTCGGCGTCATGACGCTCGTCGCGGTGTCGGCCGTGGTTTTCTTCTCGATGGCGCTCCTGCCGGGTGACATTGCGCAGCAGATGCTGGGCCAGGCGGGTACGCCCGAAGCCGTGGCGAACATTCGCCACGATCTTGGAATCGACCGGCCGATAGGCCAACGCTACGTGTCTTGGATGTCCGGCGTATTGCACGGCGACTTCGGCCGTTCTCTCGCCAGTGGCCGGCCGATAGCGCAGATCGCTAAGGGTCGATTGGTGAATACCCTGTTTCTGGCAAGCTTTGCAGCGATCGTCTCGGTGCCGCTATCAGTGGGTCTCGGCATCCTGGCCGCGTTGTACCGGCGGCGTCCCGTCGACACGGCCATCAACGTCTTCACCTTGCTGGCCATCTCTTTCCCCGAGTTCTTGATCGCTTACCTGCTCATTTATTTGTTCACGGTCGAGGCGCGGTGGGCGCCGAGCCTCGCCGTCGTCGGGACCGATACTCCGCTGCCGGAACGCTTGCACAAGACCGTCCTTCCGGTCATGACGTTGACTCTGGCGGTGGCGGCCCACATGACGCGCCTCACGCGGGCCGCCATTGTCAACGTGCTGGCCAGTCCCTACATCGAGATGGCGCACCTGAAGGGATTGATTGCGTGGCGCGTGATCGTACGCCATGCGCTGCCCAACGCCTTGGGACCCATCATCAGCGTGGTGGTGTTGAACCTCGCGTATTTGATCGTCGGTGTCGTGGTCGTCGAAGTGGTGTTCACCTACCCGGGGCTTGGGCAGTTGATGGTGGACTCGGTCTCGAAACGGGATGTTCCCGTGGTCCAGGCTTCGTGTCTGATCTTCGCGGCTACGTACATCGCGCTCAATCTCGTGGCGGATGTGGCGTCCATGATCTTCGATCCGCGCCGCAGTCTTTGAACGGAGCGCAGCCCACGTATGTCGCGCAAGCTCGCACTACTCAAATCCGCACCGGCCTCGGCGCGATTCGGGTTGGTCGTCGTGGTCGGGTACGGCGTGGTGGCGCTGCTGGCGCCGGTCATTGCGCCCTATGGTGAAACGCAAGTCGTCGGCGTGGAATTCGCGCCGTGGAGCGCGCAGCATTGGCTCGGCACCGATGACCTCGGACGCGACGTGCTCAGCCGTCTGCTGTATGGCGCCCGTAATACGATCGGCATCGCGGTGCTCACCACCGTGATCGCGTCCGTCGTCGGCGGCTGCGCCGGACTGATCGCCGGAACCCTGCGCGGTTGGATAGATCAACTGCTCGGACGCTTGGTCGACGTGCTCATGGCCGTGCCGTCCTTGATATTGACGCTGCTGCTGCTGGCGATATGCGGAACGTCGATTGCCAGCATGGTCACGATCATTGCGCTGGTCGAGTCGACGCGGATCTTCCGCCTCGCGCGCGCTCTGGCGCTCGGGATCGGGCAACTGGACTATGTCACGATGGCGCGGCTGCGCGGCGAGGGGCTCAGCTGGATCATCTTTCGCGAGGTCTTGCCGAACGCGAGCGCGCCGCTCATCGCCGAATTCGGTCTGCGCTTCTGCTTCGTGTTCCTGTTCATCGCGACGTTGAGCTTCCTGGGACTCGGCATCCAACCGCCGACGGCGGATTGGGGGTCGATGGTCCGTGACAATGCCACGTTGATTTCCTATGGCCAGATGACGCCGTTGCTGCCGGCCGGTGCCATCGCCTTGCTGACGGTGGCCGTGAATTTCATCGTCGATTGGCTCGTGCATCGATCCAGCGGCCTCCGGGATTAAGGCATGGAGCGGCCATTGCTCAGTATCCGCGGATTGAGCGTGCATGCAACGGTGGCGGGTGCAGCGGCGTCGGCGGGCATGACAAGCATACTTCGAGGCATCGACCTGGATTTACATCGCGGCACCATCCTGGGGCTGGTCGGTGAATCGGGATCCGGAAAATCCACCTTGGGGCTCGCCTCGATGGGCTATGTACGTGAGGGATTGGGTTTCTCGGCTGGCTCGATCGTGTTCGATGGAGTCGATCTGATCCGCTCGAGCGAACCACAGCGTCGCTCGATTCGGGGTGTCCGCATTGCCTATGTGGCCCAGTCGGCGGCGGCATCCTTCAATCCGGCGCGCCGATTGTTCGACCAGTCGATCGAGGTGGCCGTGAGACGGGGACGCGCGCGGCCGCGTGAGGCGATCAAGCGGCTCATCGACCTGTACACTCGATTACAGCTACCCAACCCGAGTGCGCTCGGAAGGCGTCACCCGCATCATGTATCTGGCG
>Ga0116230_10001304_pt1 | contig 23463 bp, 18 predicted proteins | sample S1TSphfallax_3_FD_88678 | JGI IMG/M metagenome (GOLD analysis project Ga0116230, IMG submission 88678) | Host-associated microbial communities from peat moss isolated from Minnesota, USA - S1T2_Fd - Sphagnum fallax MG | ecosystem: Host-associated > Plants > Peat moss > Unclassified | place... | reverse complement strand
TGGGTGATGATGGTCAGGAGATTATTGAAGTCGTGAGCGACGCCGCCCGTCATGTGACCGATGGCCCGCAGCTTTTGAGCCTCCGCGATCTCCTCCTTCCGCGCCTGCTCCTCAGTTTTGTCGCGAATGCTGACGAGGAGCCTGGGCGTCGCTAGAAATTCAGAAGGTATCGGCTCCACGGAAATACGGGCGTAGAGCTCGTCGCCGGCCGGCGACGTGATCGCCTCCTCCGAGACATAGGTGCGCCCGTGTGCGAGCGAGGCTTTTAAGGCGTCGACGATCTCCCCCCGTCGCGCCATGGGGAAAACATTCAGGAACGCGGCGCCAGCACCTTGCGCGTCTCCCAAGAGGGAGGTGAACGGCGCATTTCCATAAATCACCTTGGGAAGGTCCCCCTCGAGGGCGCAAACGGCGATGGCGGTGGTGCTGACGTCCATAGCGAGCGAGCGAACCTTGAGCTCGTGCTGTTGCTTACGGATCTGCGTGGTGTCACGCTGGATGCAGGCCCAGTATTGATATCGCCCATCTTTATCGGCGATGGGAACAATGCTCAGCTCAACCCAAAAGGGCGTCCCGTCTTTTTTATAGTTCACAAGTTCCGCGACGACGGGGCGCCAAGCCGTGAGCGCCTCGCGGATTTGTCGCCGCGCGATAGGGCTGGTCTCCGGGCCCTGGAGGATACGGGGGCTCTTTCCTATCACCTCCGACGCGTCATATCCCGTGATCAACGTGAACGTCGGATTTGCAAAAACAATTCTTGGGCCAGGCTCGTCAATAGGCTCAGCCTCCGTGATCAGCACGGCGTCGTTGGCGTAATCAGTTATGTTGGCGAGAACCCAGTCTAAAGACAATTCGGACATCGTTCATGACCCGTTAAGCGCCGACATCTACTGTCATGAAGGAAATTTACTACACAAGCATAAACGCCCACGTGGGAGAGACGTGAGCCATGTCTGCTGAAAACGCTACAGCGACTTTGATCGATGACCCGCTCGCCATCGTTGGCGGCTACATGGTCATCATTTCGGTGTCGCCCATACAAGAGAAGACAGCGGAGCGCTGGTGGACCAAAAGGGACCTCGTTTGGGATTTCGCCCAGCGCCAGTTCCACAAGAGCTTTCCCGCCAGCGATGCGCTCCGCAAGATCAGCGATGTCGAATACCTCATCGTCCAAGCGACCGAGCAAGGCGCGGCAGCGCAATTTAAGGCGATTGATTTCCTCAGGACAATTTTGACCTTCTTCTTGGGCGTTGCGACGATTTCCGAGCTAAATCTCAGCGTAGTAAAGTCAATCAAAGATGGCGTAATAGAGACTGAGCCACTTTCTGAGGCGCAAATTCAGGCTGTGACCTGCTCAGGCCTGGGCGTCTCCGTTCCAGCTCAGGAAGGTCCACGGGTTCATCCGCCAAACGAATTCGTCATCAAGCTGACGCTCGATAGATCCTACGAAATCATCACGTCCATTGACCCGATTTGGAGCGTCTATAAGCACGCCGTGGTCTCCTACCACCTTCGGCCCCTCGTGTTCGAGGTGGTCGGCGGCGGCGTACAAGCTGCCGACATGGATGAGATCAGTCTTCGGGACGTCCTTGGGATTGATTGCGCAATCGTGAAGAACGCGGCGGCGGTCATCCGAGCTAGTCAATTGGCCGGCTATTCGTTCGCCCTTCACATCCCAATTCACTTTCGATGCATGCGTTCGCTATCCTGCCGGTCTGAGATGGCGCGGATTTTGCCGCTCTACTCCGACATTCGTCGGTTCCTTGCGTTTAACATCGTCGGCGTGCCGGATGGCGCGCCGACGGGGGCGTTGGCCGACGCCGTTTCCGCGCTCCGCCCCCATGCCCTTGGCGTGATGATGCAGCCCGCCGCCATGAACGAGGAAGTCCGGCGCTGGCGGGGGCTTGGCTTGGCGGGCATAGCTTTTGATTTCTTCGACGAGGCGCAGCGCGGAGCCGAAGCCATAAGCCGCGTTAAGCGGTTCGGTGATAACTGTTCCGGTGTCGCGACAGCCTTGATCGGCTATGCAATCTCCACCAAGCCGATGCTCATGGCCGCGTGGAGCGCCGGGTTTACCCACATCAGCGGCTCGCCCATCACGGATAAATTTCCCGATGTGAGGGCGGCGGTCCGGTTCCGGCCGACCGACATTTTTTCCTGATCTCCCAAAGAGCTTTGTCGACGTCGTGCCGAGCCGGACGGAGGATTTTCCCCATAGCCGAAGGTGTCGGCCCCGAGGGGACCCACTTTGCGGATGAGGACCGGTGGGGCGGCAGTGCCCATCCCACGGCGCCCTTGGCTCTGCATGCAGCGACGCTCTTCGACGTCAGCACCAGAAGACCTCTCTAGCGCAAGGCGCTGAGGGGAGGGGCGGGCGCACCCTCGAGGGTGACTGGGATCTGGCCGGCCAACTGGTCAATCCCTGGGGTCATGACCCGGGCTGCGGCGGCGTCGGTCTTGGCGTCGGCGGCCGCAACGAACGTGCCGCGCACCGTGTCGGCGCGGCTGGTGTCGCTAGGTGCGGTAAGGCGCCACCGCGCGGTGAGCGTGCAGCGACAGTCCTGTCCTATTTCCAAGCGCACAACGTCGACAAGGAGCAGCGTTTCGGGCGCGTCCCTCCTGCGGGTGTCGATGACCAGGTTCGGCAATCGGCGCGTAAGGTCCGCCGCAAGGGCATGGGTGACGCCGACGGACAGGCGCTCGCCCCAGCGGCCGACGGCGCTCACGACCGCTTCGTTGGACGCCGAGCGTTGTAGGATGTCAGTCGTAGCCAGGTAGTCTGGAACCATGACCGTCCTCACGACGATCTCGCGCATCCCCGCCTCATTGTGGACGCCGGGCGTCGCAGGACTTGGGCCGCCCAGGAGGTAGACCCTGGGCTAGGAAATGTCCCGCATACGGAAAGAATAAGCGTTGCGCTGACGCGCGCCGTGACGCGGCGCGACCATACTTTCAAGGCGCGACCCGTTTGAGCAGGCTGCTCGGGGGCCGCTCGATCTCGTGGCTGAAGTTTCGCAGGGAACTCGAGCTCGCGGCGAGGTCGCGTACCGTGGATTGGAGGGTGTCGCGCATTGGGGCGTTCAGTCATTGCATTCAAGGAGACGACAAGAGCGTCCGCATCCCTGGGTGTCCGATCGGCCGAAGAAGGCGTTTCTGACCAGAGCGGACCTTGAGGAGCCGTCTCTCCGGGGCCCATCACCTGAGCAACCTTAATCCAGATTAATGGCGCCGCCGTTCGGCGGTGCAAAAAGGCGGCCCGTTGGAGGTTTTGCGGGTGGTGCGGATGCCTTTTCGGGGCAAGCCTCGAGTCCTTGCCTTCAACGCCGTTATCGGCGGCGGTCGGCCTGCGGTCTCGACGGCGCTAATGCTGGCGAGCGCGTTGGCGCTTCAGGGGTGCGCAAAGCCCAAGGCGCCGCCGCCCGCGGGGCCGCCGGCAGTCAGCGTGGTGACGATCCGGGCCCAACCTGTGACATTGGAGTCCGACCTGCCGGGCCGCACCAGTCCGTTCCAGGTGTCCGATGTCCGGCCGCAGGTCAACGGCATCATCCAGGCCCGGCTTTTCGTGGAAGGCGCCGATGTGCGCGCCGGGCAGCTGCTCTACCAGATCGATCCGGCGCCCTATCGCGCCATATACGATCAGGCCGCGGCGCAGCTCGCCACCGCCCGCGCCGCCCTGGTGACCGCCAAGCTCAAGGCCGACCGCTACGCCGACATGGTGAAGATCAATGCGGTCAGCCACCAGGACGCCGACGACGCCCGCGCCGTCGCGGACGAAGACTTAGCTAACGTTCAGCAGGAGACCGCGGCCGTCGAAAGCGCGCGCATCAATCTCGCCTACACCCGTGTCACCGCGCCGATCAGCGGCCGGATCGGCCCGTCGACCGTCACCCAAGGCGCGCTCGTCACCAACGGCCAGACCGCCGCCCTCACGACAATCCAAAGGCTCGATCCGATCTATGTCGACGTGGCGCAGACCGCCGTCGAACTCCTCGCCCTGAAGGACGACATGGCGCGGGTGTCGCGGACCGGCGGCGTGAAGCCAAGCGCGGCGGTTCGTCTGCAGCTCGGCGACGGCCGGGCTTACGCTTTGGACGGGCGGCTTCAGTTCACCGACGTGACCGTCGATCAGAACACCGGCTCGGTGACCCTGAGAGCGATCTTCCCGAACCCCAGGGCCGTGCTGCTGCCGGGGATGTATGTCCGCGCCCAAGTGGTCGAGGGCGTCGACCCGAACGGCGTCCTCGCGCCCCAGCAGGCGGTGACCCGCGACGAGAAAGGCCAGGCGACCGCCATGGTCGTGGACGCCCGGGGCCGTGCGCAGGCGCGCGTGCTCACGCTCGCGGGCGCGATCGGCAATCAGTGGCGGGTGACCGACGGTCTGAAGGCCGGCGATCGTCTGATCGTGGTGGGCGGCGCCAACGCCAAGCCCGGCGCGCCGGTCAAGATCGTTACGGCGCCCGCGCCGTCTTCGGCGCCGGCGTCCTGAAGCCATCCGGATGATCTCCCGTTTCTTCATCGATCGCCCGATCTTCGCCTGGATGGTGGCTCTCGGCGTCATGCTGGCCGGCGTGCTGTCGATCCTGAGCTTGCCCATCGCCCAGTATCCCACCATCGCCCCCCCGGCGGTGTCCATCACCGCGACCTATCCGGGCGCGTCCGCCGACACGCTGGAGAGTTCCGTCACCCAGGTAATCGAGCAGCAGCTCACGGGCATCGACCACCTGCTCTACTTCTCCTCCACCGGCGCATCGAACGGGGTGGCCACCATCACCGTCACCTTCGAACCCGGGACCAATCCGGACATCGGCCAGGTCCAGGTCCAGAACAAGCTGACCCAGGCTACGCCACTCTTACCTGCGGCGGTGCAGGCTCAGGGCCTCATCGTGGCCAAGGCCGAGGCGGATTTCATCATGGTCGTCGCCCTTTACGACACCGACGGGCGGCGCGACGCCACCGACCTTGGCGATTATGTGTCCAGCACGCTGGTGGATCCGATCTCGCGCCTGAGCGGGGTCGGCGACACCCAGGTGTTCGGGTCGCAATACGCCATGCGGATCTGGCTCGATCCTTACAAACTCAACAATTACAAATTGATGCCCTCCGACGTCACCGCCGCTGTGCTGGCCCAGAACGTCCAGGTGCCAGCCGGCGAATTGGGCGCGCAACCGGCCCGGGAAGGCCAGGAGCTGGACGCCACGGTGAACGGCCAGTCGCGGCTGAAGACCGCTGACCAGTTCAAGGCGATCATCCTGAAGACCGCTACGGACGGCTCCATCGTCCGGCTGGGCGATGTGGCCAGGGTTGAGATCGGCGGCGATAACTACACCCAGGTTTCTAGGCTCAACGGCCATCCCGCCGCTGGTGTCGCCATCAAACTGGCCTCGGGCGCCAACGCCCTGAAGACCGTCGCCCTGGTCAAGGCTAGAGTCGACGCCCTGGCGGCGCAGTTGCCGCCAGGGATTGCCGTGGCTTACCCGGTCGACAACAGCACCTTCATCAAACTCTCGATCCAGGACGTGATCACGACCCTGCTCGTCGCCATCGCCCTGGTCGTGGTGGTGATGTTCCTGTTCCTGCAGAACTGGCGCGCTACGCTGATACCCGCCATCGCCGTGCCGGTCGTGCTGCTCGGCACCTTCGCCATGCTGTCGCTCGCTGGCTATTCCATCAACGTCCTCACCCTCTTCGCCATGGTGCTCGCCATCGGCCTTCTGGTCGACGACGCCATCGTGGTGGTCGAGAACGTGCAGCGGATCATGGACGAGGAAGGCCTCTCGCCGAAGGAGGCCACCGTCAAATCCATGGGCGAGATCACTGGCGCCCTGGTGGGGATCGGCACCGTCCTCTCGGCCGTGCTCTTGCCCATGGCCTTCTTCGGCGGCTCGACGGGCGCGATCTATCGCCAGTTTTCCATCACTATCGTCTCGGCCGTGGTGTTGAGCGTCATGGTCGCCCTGATCCTCACCCCCGCGCTTTGCGCGACCTTGCTCAAGCCGTCGAAAAAGCAAGACGCAAAGGCGGAGGGCGAGGCCAAGCCGCCTGAGGCGAACGCTGATCGGGGCGGCCCCCTCGCCCGCTTCTTCGGCTGGTTCAACAAGATATTCGACCGCAACGTAGAGCGGTATGACGGCGGCCTGCGCCGGATTGTCAAAGCCCCCATCGTGACGAGCTTAGTTTATCTGGCCGTGGTTCTCATCATGGGCGTGCTGTTCGTTCGCCTGCCCAGCGGATTTCTCCCCGACGAGGACCAGGGCGAGATCATCAACCTCGTCAACTTGCCGCCGGGGGCCGCCCAGTCTCGTACACAGGCGACGGTCGATCGGGTTGAGGACTACTATCTGAAGACCGAGAAGGCCAATGTGGATTACATCTTCACGGCTACGGGTTTCAGCTTCGCCGGCTTCGGGCAGAACGTCGGCATCGCCTTCGTCAAGCTGAAGGACTGGAAGGACCGCGGCGCTGCCAAGAACCGGGCCCCGGCCATCGTCACCCGGGCCATGGGGGCCTTTCATAAGGTCCCCGATGGGCAGGTCTTCCCCATTATTCCGCCCGCCGTCCGCGACCTCGGCAACGCTTCGGGATTCGACCTCGAGCTGGAGGACAAGGCCGGGCTCGGCCACGACGCGCTCGTCAAGGCGGAAGGGCAGCTGCTGGGGATGGCCGCGCACGATCCGCTGTTGATCGGCGTGCGCCCCAACGGCCAGGCCGACACGCCCCAGCTCGACCTCGACATTGACCAGGCCAAGGCGGGCGCCCTCGGTCTGTCCCTCGCCGACGTCAACGCCACCGTCAGCGCCGCCGCCGGCGCGAGCTATATCAACGACTTCACTGACCGGGGTCGGGTGAAGCACGTCTACATGCAGGCCGACGCGCCTTTTCGCATGACACCCTCGGACCTCGGGCGTTTCTATTTGCGATCGTCAAGCGGGGCGATGGCGCCCATCGGCGCCTTTTCGACCAGTCACTGGGAGATCGGGCCGTCTCAGTTGCAGCAATATAACGGCATGTCCTCCCTGGAGATTCAGGGCGACTCCGCGCCGGGCAAAAGCTCGGGCGCGGCGATGAACGAGATGCAGACGCTAGTCGGCAAACTACCCAAGGGGATTGGTTACGAATGGACCGGGCAGTCCTATCAGGAGAAGCTTTCCGGCGGGGAAGCGCCCATGCTCTATGGGCTCTCCGTCGTTGTGGTGTTCATGTGCCTGGCGGCTCTCTACGAAAGTATGACCATCCCCATCGCCATTCTGCTGGTGATCCCGCTGGGGGTCGTCGGCGCCCTCCTAGCGGCGACCCTCAGGGGCTTCTACAACGACGTCTATTTTCAGGTGGGCCTGCTCACCACCATCGGGCTGTCGGCTAAGAACGCTATCCTGATCGTCGAATTCGCGGTCGACGCGGAAAAGACCGGCAAGTCCCCGCTGGAAGCAGTGATCATCGCCTCCCGCCAGAGGTTGCGTCCGATTCTGATGACCTCCATGGCCTTCATCGTCGGCGTGGCGCCCCTGGCCATCTCCACCGGCGCAGGCGCGGGTGGCCAGAATGACATCGGCACGGGGGTCATCGGCGGAATGTTCACCGCCACAGTCCTTGCCATCTTCCTAGTGCCGTTTTTCTTCCTCGCTGTGCGCGGCGGGCTAGGCACGGAAAGGCCTGAAGGCCGGACCAAGACCGCGTCGGAGACCGCGTCGTGACCGGCCGGACCCTCGTCCTCACCATCACGGGCGCGCTGCTGGCCGGCTGTACACTTGAGCCCGCTTACCGTCGGCCCGCCCCGCCGATCCCCGCGGTGTGGCCCACAGGTCCGGCCTACGACGCGCCGACCGACGTCTCCGTCGCCGACTGGCGCCAGGTGTTTCCCGACCCGAAGCTCCGGAGGGTGATCGAACAGGCCCTGGCCAACAGCCGCGACCTTCGGGTCGCCGTCGCCCAGATCCAGGCCTCCAAGGCGCAATATCGAGTCCAGCGCGCCGCCCTCCTCCCCACAATCGACGCCTCCGTCGGGGCCACCACAGGTCGCGACTACACGGGTCTGCCGCCCGCGTTCGGCAGCCAGTATGAGAATGCGACGTCCTATTCCGCCAGCGTCTATACGACGGCCTATGAACTCGACCTGTTCGGCCGGGTGCGGAGCCTCACCAAGGCGGCGCTGCAGACTTACCTCGCCACCGAGGCGGCGCGGCGGAGCACGCAGATCAGCCTCGTGGCGGAGGTCGCCACCGACTACCTGACGTTCGCATCCGACGCTTCCCTGCTTGAGGTGTCCAAGGCGACGGTGGTCAGCGCTGAGAGTAATTTCGACCTGGCTCGCCGCCGCCTCGCCAGCGGGATCGACTCCCAACTGGATGTCAGCAGCGCGCAGACCACCGTTGAATTGGCGAAGGACGACGTGGCCCGCTACACGACCCAGGTCGCTCAAGACAAGAACGCCCTCGATCTCGTCGTCGGCGCCCCGGTCGCCGCGGAAAATCTGCCAAGCGGGGTTGACGATCCCGCCACCCGCCTTGGCGACGTGCCCGACGCCCTGGACTCCCAAATCCTCCTGCAACGCCCCGACGTGCTGGAGGCCGAGCATACGTTGCGGAGCGCCAACGCCGACATCGGCGCCGCGCGAGCCGCCTTCTTCCCGTCGATCTCCCTCACGGGCTCCGGCGGATCGGAGAGCGCGTCGATCGGCAAGCTCTTCGCCGGCGGCGCGGGGGTCTGGAGCTTCGCTCCCACCATCAGCGTCCCCATCTTCGACGGCGGCGCCAATAGAGCCAACCTCGGCTATGCGAAGGCGGAGGACCAGATCGCCGTCGCGCAATATGAAAAGGCCGTACAGACGGCGTTTCGCGAGGTCGCCGACGCGCTCTCCCAGCGCGGTACGATCGCAGAACGGCTTCGCGCCCAGCGGTCGCAAGCCGCGGCGGCGGCGGAAAGCCTACGCCTTGCCGAGGCGCTCTACGCCCGCGGGTCCGACAGCTACCTCGATGTGCTGACCGCCCAGCGGACCTACTATAGCGCCCAGCAGTCGCTGATCTCCGTAGAGCTTATCGGCGGCGCAAACGTCGTAACGCTCTACAAGGTGCTTGGCGGTGCGCTAACGGACCGCAAGAGCGGCCCCTGAAGCGACGTTTGAGCGCCGAATTGGGCGTGGCGGATGTTCTGGGCCGCCACGCAGGAGGCTGACGCCGCGCCCGCGGCGCTCGGCGGCCGTCCCAAGGCCTGCACCGACTGCGGCGGGGTGCGCTGCGCCTACAACTGCCTTCGCAACCGCCGCTGCCGTTAATCCTTAGGGTGTCGCATGCGCTGAGGCGTTGGCGAAGCGCCAAGCGAACCTGCGCCGCGTTGAGTCCGTCCATGTCGTCTTCACTCCGCCGGCCCCCGCCGCGCAGATCGCCTTCCAGAACGAGAAAGCGGTCTACGCCCTGTTGTTCAGGACCGCAGCGGAGACGGCGCGTCGATCGCCGCTGATCCCAAGCGCCTCGGCGCGGATGATGATCAGTCTATTTCCCTACTGGCGCTTGGCTTCGATCTGCCTTGGGACCGTGGCTCCCAGGCGTCGACGATGAGGAGAGGATGACGGCGGACTTCAGTCCTCCAGGGGGGCCACAACCCAAAATCCGATCAAACCTTCCGCCTCGCCTTCGCTCCCCCCCGGGCGACCAAAACCGTCACGCGCCGAGGGACCGCGGGATCTAAGGTCAAAACGACCGCTACCACGTGGACGCCTTACGAGAATTCTAAAAGCTCATAAGACACTTAGCAGCATTATCCTCGTGTAACTTCAGCACAGGTCCTGAGGTTTTTGCGCTTGGCGCAAGACTTTGAGGCGGCCGGGTTCGGTGTCGCCGCCGCAGCCTCGAAAAAAATTCGCACCACAATAATAGCTATAAGCAGGCTGACTTGCAGCGCCTTCATCCCATAGTGGAACTAATGGCAATCATGCTCGCTTTAAAACTGATCGCTCTTCCCAACAGAGGATGAGAGCCATCCGAGGGTTGGGCCAATTTCAAACGCCCTAGTCGACAAGCTCTGCGCCCATGCGCCGCTCTCGTTGGATGATGTGCGGCTTTTGGTTGACGCCTGTCATAACCAGCGCACCTTTGCGGCCCGGACAGATTTAATCCGCGAAGGCGACAAGCCTGGTCCAGGATTTGTGATCCTCGAGGGTTGGGCCTGCCGCTACAAACTGCTCCCGGAAGGAACGCGGCAGATCACCGCCTTTCTTTTACCGGGGGACACCTGCGACCTGCACGCCTCGGTGTCCACCGCCATGGGCCATTCGATCGGAGCCTTGACCACGGCGCGGGTCGCCCTCGTGCCCCGTAGGATTTTGGAGGCTCTTGTTGAGACCCGGTCGGCCATCAGCCGAGCCTTCTGGTGGACGCAGCTTGTTGAGGAAGAGACTTTGCGCGCCTGGATGGTCAGCATGGGCCGGCGCAACGGCGAGCAGCGTGTAGCCCATCTGATGTGCGAACTCTACTTCCGAGCGCGGCCGGTCGGCCTGATCAAGACGACGGGGCTCGAATTGCCGCTGTCCCAGACTGTGATCGGCGACGCCTTGGGCTTGACGCCAATCCACGTCAATCGGGTTTTGCGCAGGCTGCGGCTCAATGGCGTCATGACCCTCAGCAACGGTAATTTAGTGATCACCGATATCGACAAGCTCGCGAACGTCGCCGGATTTGACGACAACTATCTGCACCGTCGCAGCGGTGCGGCCTAGACGTTTTGCGCGCAAAACGATTGCCGCCGGCGCATCGACCCTTGACGAGGGCGATCCGGATCAAGGGCACTGACTGAGGTTAATGCGTGATCCCTTCGCCGCCTTATACGCCAACCTGCGTCGTCTTGCAGATTCAAGGGGCTAAGCGTGGCGACTTCGTGGAGTCACCGGTTGGTGCGCCCCCTGGCGCGTCCTTTGATCCGGCTTGGGGTCACGCCAAATCAAATCACCGCGGTAAACTTGCTGGTGGGCATGGCGACACTCGGCGCCATAGCGTGGGGCTCGGCCATTGCGGACATCGTCGCCGGCTTCGCCTGGGTTGTCGCGTGCCTGCTCGACCGGCTTGACGGCGAGGTGGCTCGCCTGGGGAATATGTGCACCCCAGGCGGCCGCAAATTCGACTGCTTTGTGGATACGGCCTTAAGTTCAATCTACTTCCTCGCCCTCGGCGTCGGCCTGCGCGTCGCGCCCCAGCCGTTCGGCTGGATTGCCGTCACCTCCGGCGTGATCGCGGGCGCGAGCCAGCTGACTTTGAGCCAAGTGGCTGAGGCCTTCGACAGCCAGTCCAACGAGGGAAAAATTCTGCCAAGCCGTTGGGGTTTTGACTCAGACGACGGTCTTTATTTACTGGGGCCTCTGCTTTGGCTCCCCGTAGACGTCCGTATCTGCGCCGCGATGTTGGCGGCGCTCGCTACGGGCGGTTTCCTGGTGCTGTTCCTGCGCCGGCTAGCCGGATTAAAGCGTAGGCTGGCCTCGAACCCTCTGGCCCGGCCGGCAAAATAGGCCCCGCCGCTCACCCGTCCGCCATCGCCTTTATGAGATCGTCGAAATCGGAGTCCCTAAGGGCTCCAATGCATCCGATGCGAAAGGTCTCCACCTCCGTCAGCTTGCCGGGGTATATCACCAGGCCTCGCATGGCGAGCCGATCGTAGAGGCCCATAAAGTCGAACGGCTGTCCGTCCGGTGGGACGAAGGTTGCGATGATCGGAGACTGCAGGGTGCGCTCAAGATAGAGCCTGTAGCCTAGGGCTTCCAAGCCGGCGACCAGTCGTTCGAACCGGCGACGATACCGACTGAGGCGCGCCGCCGACCCGCCCTCAGCCTCAAGGAGTCTGAGGGCTTCGACAAGGCCGGCGACGATCTGCACCGGCGGCGTGAACCGCCATTGGCCGTCCGCCTCAAACCCGCACCATTGTTCATAAAGGTCGAAGGACAGGGAGGGGTTGCGGCCCGCGGCGTCCTTAAGCAGAGCACGCTCGATCAGGGCGAAACTGAGCCCCGGCGGCCCCTCCAAGCCCTTGTTGCTAGAGGAGAGGACGGCGGCGACCGGAACGGCGGCGAGGTCGAGGGGCAGGGCTCCAAAGCTGGCCATGGCGTCCAGAAGGAGTAGGCGTCCGGCGGACCTCACAGCGTGGGCGACGGATGTCAGGGGATTGAGGAGGCCGGTGGTGGTCTCCACGTGGACGAGGCTGACATGGGTGATCGCTTCATCGGCCGCCAGGGCGGCCGCCAGGCGCTCCACGTCGACGGGCTGATCCTCCGCATGGTGGAGGGTCTCGACAGAGAGACCCAGTCGCCGCGCCATCTGCGCCAAGCGCCGGCCATAGGCTCCATTTATCAATACAAGCACCTTGTGATCCTTACCGATCAGGGTGCCGATGGCGGCTTCGAGGACAAAGGTCCCGCTGCCCTGCAGGGGAACCGCGACGTGGCTTGAGGCTCCATTGGCCACATCAAGCAAGCGTCGACGCAACTCGGCGGTGAGGCCGATGAACGCGGCGTCGCGCGAGCCCCAGTCGGATTGCATGGCGCAGCGCACGCGCTCGTCGGTGGTCAAAGGGCCGGGTGTGAACAGCCGCATTTTCATGAAGGCCGCGCGGCCAGGGGACGCGCCACAAAGGCTTTAAAGCGCCGGCCCACTGCCGCCGGCGACAGGGTCGGTCGGCCCAATTTGTCCATAGAGCCGGGCGCAATGCGAAGATGTATCAGTCTAGGGCCCCGCACCGCGTAGGCGGCGTCCAGGGCTGCTTGGAACCCTCGCACATCGTCGCATGAGGCGGCGTAGCTGTATCCGCAGGCCAGGGCGACGGCAGCAAAGTCGACGCCAGGGCTCGCAGTCGCCTGGCCGCCGGTGGAGTCGTGAACGCCGTTGTCGAGCAGGATATGGGTGAGGTCCGATGGGCGGTGCGCGCCGACGGTGGCGAAGGTCCCGAGCTTCATCAGCGCCGCGCCGTCGCCGTCCAGGACGACGACCGGCCGCGGCGTATTGAGGGCTAGTCCCAATGCCATGCCTGAGGCGCCGCCCATAGAACCGACTTGGTAGAGATGCTGCTCGCGGTCCGCTAGGGTGAAGAGCTCGCGACCGCACTTGCCGGTTGTGGCGATCACTGCTGCGTCTGCATCGACCGTGGACAGGAACGTTTCAAGGGCGGCGGCGCGGGTCGGCCGCTTTGCGCCCTTTTCAAAGCGGTCGCGCAGGCCGGGCGGGGAGAGAACCTTGCCGGGTTGGACGAGCGGGCCGACCTCCACGTCGCCCTTTCGCAGGACCCATGCGACCGGACGCCCGGTCCGCGCCATGGCGCTCGTCGCGGCTGCGAAGGCCGGGTCCAGCGCGTCCGACAGGTGCGGGAAAGGCGACGGCGGCACGCCGATCAAACGCAGCAGCTCGTGCGTGACCAGGCCCATCAGCTCGTGCTGCGGTTCGTCTTTGAGGCCAGGCTCACCGCGCCAGGTCGTGACGAATAAGGTCGGAATTCTGAAGGGGGCGCTGAGAGAGGTGAGGGGATTTACGGCGTTGCCCAGGCCTGAGTTCTGGCACATCACCACGGTGCCGCGTCCCGCAAGCCACGCGCCTGCTGCGATCGCGACCGCCTCGCCCTCGCTGGCGGCCCCGACGTAGCGTAACACAGGGTCGGATATCACGCCGTTGATCAGCGGCGCCAGAAAGCTGCACGGCACGCCGGTGTAAAAGTCGAACCCGGCGCGGGCGGCGGCATTAAGGAAGTCCCTAGCGTGGATCATTTGGCGAAGGATGTCGCAATCCGCCTCAGGTGAAATTCCGCGCTTCAGCCAGGTCGGGCACGGTGTTCACATCAAGCCAGTTGCCGCAGAAGGTGTGCAGCTTAACCGGATGGCGGGCGGCCAGCCGCGTCAGCAGCAACGGCAGGTCGGCCGTCTCGATTAATCCCTCCGCGCGAAGGCGCTGGATCTCATCGGACAGCCATCCAGCGCCGCAGGCGCTGAAGCGGGCCATGCCGATCCATTGGCCAATCAGCCGGTCTCCGCAGACATCCCCGCCGATCCGCACGAGATCGGGCGCCGTTTCGTCGAGGAAGTCGGCGACCGGGGCCCTGTCGCCCGCCACAAGGTCGCGCGGACGACCGTCGCCCGCGCTGAATCGGGCCAGGGAATCGACGGCGAGCACGATGTCGCCCGGCGCCGCGAGCAAGCCGCTCAAGATGTAACTGCGAAAGAGGATGTCGCCGTAAGTGACCACGAGTTCGCCCCGAAGCCGCTCTTCGGCGGCGGCGAGGGAAAAGACCTCACCCGTCTCGGCATAGCGGTCGTTGTCGAAGATCTCGGCGCCCACAGGCGTCACAGCCGCTTTACCATAGCCGCGCACCACGCTGACCTGACGCACGCCGCTAGTCGCGAAGCTTTCGATCTGGCGGCGGATCAGGGATTGCCCGCGAATATCCGCCATGCATTTAGGCTGGTCGCCCACATCCCCCTGAGCGGCCGCCAAGATAATGGCCCGCGTCTGGGTCGAGGCGGGCAGGTAGCGGCGTTCGGCGTCCTCGAGCTCTTGGTTAGCGGTCAGCCGGAAGATGTCCTGGACGCTGGCGATGCGTCCCTCGACGTCTACGAGCGATTCGTCATCTCGGATCCGAGCCGCCGTGGCCCGCATGGCCGAGATCGAGGTGCGTAGGAGATGATTGGCCCAGATCACCGCGGCGACGCCGGCTCGGCGATAGCTCTCCGTAGGCGTGACATAGTACATGGTTGGTACGATTACCACGGGCGCTCGGTTCGCCCACCGCTCCGTAAACTCAAGAATTTCCGCCGCGGTAGATTTTTTCGAGTGGATCAAAACCGCGTCGGCTCCCGCTTGGCGATAGGCCTCGGCACGCTCCACTGCGGCGTCCATGCCGTGGCCTGAGATCAGGGCCTCAGTACGCGCCACCACGGTGAAGTCGTCATTCACCTGACTGTCCTTTGCGGCGCGGATACGACCGCAAAACTCGTCGATCGCCGCCAGGGGTTGGCCTTCGCCGACAAAGGAATTGGTCTTTGGGAAAAGCTTGTCCTCAAGACAAACCCCGGCGACGCTGCGTTCGCCGAGCTTGCGCACCAGGCGGCGGACGTTGTTGAAGTTGCCGTAGCCTGTGTCGCCATCAACCAGAATGGGGATCGAGACGGCGTCGGTCATATACTCGAGGACGTCCAGCACCTGTGTCCAGGACGCCTCGTTCGAGTCTCTCAGGCCTAGACTCGCTGAAATCGTAAGACCCGAGGCCCAGAGCGCTTCGAAGCCCGCTTCCTCGGCAATCTTGGCGGAGAGGCCGTTATGGGCCTCCATGAGGAAGGATAGGGGGCGTCCGGTCAGCGTCCGTCTTAAGGCTTTGAACTTAGACCGACGAGCCGCGCCCAAGGCCGGACCGTCCGCTGAAGGCGGCAAGTTATGATTAAGCGCAGATGCGGAAATCTGACCGCTGCTCACACAAGGCTCCTGCACAGCACGGCGAACCTCCAACACAAAGGATGAGAGAGTGTATCGCTCCCATGATGCAGCTGATCGCTAACCTGGATTAACGTCGCTTACTCGGTTCGACGATAAAAAATCAGACGAAGAGCACGGAGAATTAAGTTGTCGCAACGTGGAGCCGTGTCCATCAGCGCAATTCTGCTGATTGCCGGGGTCGGCAGCCGGCTCGGACGGGTGGGACAGGAGCCGAAGGTGTTGCTCGAATTCGGCGGCCGCAGCCTGCTTGCGCGCCACGTCGACGCCCTAACCGCGTGCAACGTGGACGAAATGGTGGTGATCGTCGGCTTTAAGGCCGACCATGTCGAGGACGCTATTCTTCATCTCGACCCGCCGTTCAAAGTGACAATTCTCACCAATCCGCGTTTCACCGAGGGGAGCGCGGTCTCCCTCGCGGCCGCTGGCGACATTCTTCGATCCGGGCGTACGGCGCTCCTGATGGACGGCGATGTGCTCTATGATCCCAGGATGTTGCAGCGCCTTATGGACGGTCGGGCTGAGAATGCGCTGCTGTTTGACGGCGACCTCGAACCTGGCGACGAGCCGGTGAAAATTTGCCTCGATAGCACGGCGACAATCGTCGATTTCGGCAAGAAACCGGAGAATCCAGGGGTGCGGCATGGCGAGTCGGTGGGCTTCTTTCGCTTCTGCCCGGAGACGGCGGCCGCGCTCGCCGAGCGAGCCGTTTGGTACAGGGCGAACGCGCCGGAGCTCGAATATGAAGAGGCGATCCGCGACGTGATCCTGGCGCAGCCTGAGCGGTTCAGCGCAGTAGACGTCTCCGATCTGCCCTGGACCGAAATCGATTTCATCCAGGATGTCGTTCGCGCCCGCGACGTGATCCTGCCCCAGATAGAAGTCCTGGCGTGACCGCCCCGCCGACATATCCTGACGCCGGGCCATTAGACCAGACCCATCTCGACGACTACGCCTGCCTAGGCTGGTGCGTCGCACGCGCGTTTTATCCTCCCGCAGAAGCCGCCGCGATTGCGCGCTGGACACAAGAGGTGACAGCCCTGCCGGAGGTTACAGGGCGCCAGATGGTCTATCACGAGACAAGCCTTGTCGAACACGAGACCGCGCTGATTCAAAGGATTGAGAACTTCTGCCCCTACCACCCTGATTTCGATAGAGCCGTGCGCGAAGGGCGGCTGATATGGGCGGTCGAACAGCTGTTTGGCGAGGCGGCGGTGCTGTTCAAAGACAAGATCAACTTCAAGATGCCTGGCGGGTCAGGTTTCGCGCCGCATCAGGATCAGCAGGCGGGCTGGAGCGCGTTCGCGCCGTTGTTCGTCACGGCGCTGGTCTGCATCGATCGCGCCACGCCCGCCAATGGATGTTTGGACATGGCGTACGCACCGCGCCTTCGCGGCATGATCGGGCGTGAGTGGACGCCGCTCGCCGCCGAGGACCTGGTGACCTTCACCCTGCTCCCGGTGCCTGCTGAGCCGGGCGATGTTGTGTTCTTCGACAGTTACGTCCCACACGCCTCGAAGCCAAACCTAACCGACCAACCCCGGCGCGCGCTGTATCTGACCTATAATCGAGCGTCCGATGGCGACTATCGCGACCGTTACTTCGTTGAGAAGCGGGCGGCGTTCCCTCCGGACGTGGAGCGAGAGGCGGGCGTTGCGTATCAGTTTAGAGTTTAGCGTCCACCCAATCCAGAGAACCTCCGTTAATTTGCCCCTCGCCCTTTGGGCGTTTGATCCTGCCACCAGGCGGGGCGGCACGGGCATGTGCGCGCGCCGTCAATAACGTTAACGCGAACGTCAGCGGAACAAGATCAAAGGGGGCTGACCACCTAGGGCGACCGGCGCCCTTTCGGGGCTTTTGGACGTTGATCGCGCTTTTGCCAACCGACGAGACCAATGAGGGCGCGACGCGGTTCGTGGGCTATAAAATCCATAAAAATCGCCGCGCGCCGCCTCCGCGAGGCCGAGGCCCATGTTCATGGGCGACGCAATTGGCGAGGCCTGGCTAATCTCGATCAATGAAGGCCGCCGCTGCTGCTCCTAAGGTGCCCAACCGGCTGCAGCGATGTCCCCGAAACTGACCACGAGAACTCAGTAAAAACCCGGTCCACTGGTTTCCCCCGACCTGGACCTTGGTCGCGTCGGTTGATGTGGCGGCGGCGGCCTCCGCCGCCACATCATTTTCGGCCAGCCTCCCACACGGGCCGGAGAGCGAGGCAAGGCAACGGCGATGGACTTCGGCTTCCGGCCCGAACCCCGGCGACACCAGTCACGGCAAGCGCCCTTTGGCCGCAGTGAAAGTAGAGACGGTTCAGGTCGGGCCCATCCATGGCAAGGCGCTGCGAAAGGATCAGAAAAAATTGCGTGACCCTCAGCCGGCGCTGATCTCAAGCGCCCGCGCCTATGCGTGGAGTTTTGAACAGCGGCCGTTCATGGAGGAGGGTAAACCGTTTTGTGCCTTTGTTCGCAACCTCCGCCTGGCTTTGCGCCACGCCAGCGCCGCCGTGGTGGCAGGGTGCGTCTTCCTAACGGCCAGCGGTCAGGGCGTTCAAGCGAAGACCCGACTGGATGAAGCCAATGCGCCTGACCCGCTTTCGAAGATCAATCGGGTCCTTTTCTATGCTGACGGCGTTCTGGATTTTTTCCTCATCCGACCGGCGGCGATGACATACCGCAGGCTTACGCCACGACCCATAAGGACCGGAGTTTGGCATGCAATGTCCAACCTTGGCGAGCCATCCATAGCCATAAACGATCTCCTGCAAGGGCATGGCGTGACTGCGGCGAAAACCGTTGCGCGGTTCATCGGCAACACGAGCCTCGGCCTGGGCGGTTTCTTTGACGTCGCCGCAAGGGCCGGGTTACGGCGCCACGCTAATGACGGCGGCGTCACCTTGGCGAAGTATGGCGTAAGTTCGGGGCCCTACATCTTCATCCCCATTCTCGGCCCAGGGACTGCGCGAGACTTCGTCGGGCAAATCATGGACATCGGCCTAAACCCCTTGACCTATCTGCACTATCCGCAGTCGACGGCTGTAGGGACCGGTAGGACGATCAGTGACGGACTAGAAGACCGCGCGGCGGCGGACAAGCAGATCAAAATCATGGTCGCAACTTCAACCGACATCTATGCGTCAATTCGATCATATTATCTGCAAAGTCGAGCCGCTCAGATTTCAGGCGGCGCCCTCGACATCAATTCTCTGCCTGCCTTCGACCCCACTGATGATGAAGCCGTTAAATCCCCAACGCCAGCCCCACCCCCGACCTCAGCGATCGCGGCAGATCCTGCCATAGGTCCGTTGCGCTAGGGTGGCGGAAAACGCATGGCCGTTCGTCGGCAGCGACCGCGCCCCCTTCAGGCCCGGGTGCGGCGTCGTCCGCAGGCGTGCGGAGCGACCTGCCCAGAACGGTTCTCATTAACCCGACCCCTACGCATCCTCGAGAAGTCGAACGCGGGCGACATACCCATTCGAGCCTGTGGAAAGCCTAGGCTGCAAGATCCCTAAGCCCGCGGCGGTCTTATAAAACCGAACGTGGGGCCTGGTCGGCCCGGAAGCTTTCCGCCATGCGGTCTAACAACGCTAGCGACTCCATCATTCTGGCCCTTGACTCTCCGGCGGCTTCGGCCACTTCGACCTTCACCTCGGCTGCGGTATGGACGACGACCACAGCCTGAGCATTGGTGAGCTCTCCAGTCTCCACAAGCATGTGGAGCAAGCTCTCGGTCAGGAGAAGGGCGGCTTGACCATGGGCGTCAGGTTCGACGACCGTGGCGGCGGCGGAAGGTTCGCCCGACGCTTTACTCATCATTACGCCCTCGAGGAACCAGGCGAGAGCACGCGTCTCTCTCTATCGTCAGCGCCTGTGCGCAATGCCGACGACGAACGGATGTTTAGACCAGTCGCGTAAGGCCGCCTTAACCTGTGTCAACCTTCTTGTATGCGCCGGAGGGCTCCCGCCGGGGCGTAAATGCTCTGCGCTCCCAGCGGTCCAAAGGCTCGTAACGCGCGCCCCGATAGTCTGAGACGCATCGCGCCACCACCCATTTCGCCCGCGCCTTGCGAGCCTAATCGTGACGACGCTTGCATGCCTCTGCGCCCTCGGAAAAGGCGCCCGAGCCGCACCTCCATGCGCGATGCCGCTCTTCAGGCAAACGAGCCTTGCAGAGCAAGTTCTGACAGGCGGCCGTTCAAAGACGCATTCTCGGGTTTCGCATGTCGATCTTGGCGGTTAGGTCGACGCAACGCCGTCGCGTGCGCGCAGCCAACCTGCGCCAGTCGCCCCGCCATGGTGGAAATCACGGCGGCGGGGAGGACGGGGTCATCGCTGCTACCGGACCCATGTCGGCCGCGCGTCCCACCCGCTTTTTAGGCGGACCCGCCATCTATACGGCGGTGGGGTGGGCCGTATCTGCGACGGCGGAGATATGCTGATGGATGACCGATACCGACGTTCCGGGGTTTGCGTCGGTCACCTCGATGACCGCATGGAGCTGGCGCGCCAAGGCCTCCACGATGCTCGTTCCCAGCCCCGCTGTGGCGACGGCTTCCCCTTGGGGCATTCCAACGCCGTCGTCGTCGACCATAAGCGTCCAGTTAGGGCCGTGGGAATGGTAGCCCACCGTGATCGTACCTCGCCGCCCGCCCGGGAAGGCATGCTTCAATGCATTAATCACCAATTCAGTGACAATAAGACCAAGGCTGACAGAGATATCCGCTGCAACTTTGCTTTTATCACAGTTTACATTGATCGATAGAAGATCATGATCTCTAATCATTGAGGCGCCCAGACTCTCGCAAAGTTGCGAGAAATAAGCCTCTAATTCAATAACACCTGAGTGTGATCCGGCAAGTTGCTTCTGAACTGTAGCGATAGACATGACACGGTTATGCGCATCATTAAGGTGGTAGCGCGTTTCTTCGGACCGCACTGAGCGCGCACTTTGTAACAAGACGCTCGCAATGATTTGCAGACTATTGGCGACGCGGTGCTGGACCTCCTGGAGGAGCACCGCCTTTTCGCGCAGGAGATCATCCTTAAGCTTTTCTGCAATCCGAGCTTCGGTAACGTCCGATATGGTGACGAGGATGCGGGTGTCGTCCGCATCGCCGAAAACAAGCTTGCGCGCATTGATGACGAGCCGGCGGGGTTCGGCTGCGCCTTGCCGAAGGTCCATTTCGTAGGCCGCGACCTCGGCTCCACCGTCCCTCGTAGCGGTGAGCAGAACGCGAAATTGGCGCCGGTCCCATTCGCCGGAGCCCAAGGCGAAGACCGACTTTTCGACCACGCTCTGCGGATCAAGACCGAAGGATAGGCAAAAGGACGCACTTGCGGCGAGCACCGAGAGATCGCCATCGAGGAGCAGCAGTGGAGCCTCAGAAACAGCGACCATCGCCAAGGCGAGGTTTTGCGCGGCGTCTAGACTAAGCGGTGTGCGGGAGGCCACGATAGGGCTTTCCTAAGTAACCAGAGGCGCTCGAGACGAGGGCCATACCCGGTAGGGACGCGCGGACTATACACCGCTCAAGAGTTTTAAAACCCGTTGTCGTAGGGACGAGCGACAATATATCCGCCCTAGCCCCCAAAAAAGGGTGTCGAGAGGGCGCACCACAGTGCGGCGTACCGCCCAGACTTAGTTGGAACGTGGCCGTTGTCGTTAAGTTGCATAGATTTATCGCCTTCGGATAGCGCAAATAAAGACTTGGCGAGAATTTACGGCGCTCCATGTGGAACCAGTTGGGTTTAAGCCGCCTTCTAAGATCGGACTCAATTTCGGTGGCGAGCGTTTGTCGCCGTTAGTCCGCTGAAAGGCGCCGTCGTCACAGGAGAACTGCGTGCCTATGTTCCTGCTCTCAATCGAGGCCGTCGGCGCTCGTTGGGCGGTCAAGCACAATGCCGGGATTTTAGGCTACGCGAAGACGGAGACGGAAGCTTGGCTCCTTGTTGAGCGCCTTGCCGGCCCCCCGCAACCGTCGTTCACCACCGTTGACAGAGGTCCGGTTCGTTATCGACATGTGCCCGCCTTTTCGGTCCTGCGACCGGCTACAGTCCTCGTTGTCGAGGACGAGGCCCTCATCTCTCTGGAGTTAGCCGCGCGCCTTGAGGAGCTCGGCCTGGTGGTCCTCCTCGCTAGCGATGCGGACGAGGCCTGGGGCATCTTGCGCGCCCGCGACGATGTGGAGGTACTGATTACCGACATTAAAATGCCCAGAGGGTCCATGGACGGTGTACGGCTCGCCCGCTTGGCGAGCGGCCGCCACGCGGATTTAAACATCATCGCCGTCTCCGGCGCCGTTGACACGCCCATAACGGACTTGCCGGAAGGCTGCATCTTCCTGACCAAGCCGTGTGCGCCAGAGGTGCTCATGAACGCTTTGGCGCACATGATTTTCAACCCCGGCGCCCTCTCGTCACCACTGGAAGGCGAAATGTAGCGGCCCGCTTAGGGCAGATCCTCACAAGAGCGCGAGACGACGCGCAACCGGGCGTGGGCCGTCAGTGGGGGGCGGCGCGGCCGTTTCAAGGCTGACGCCGTTCCGCTATCGTCTGGCTGAGCGCGTTCTTGGGGACGTCCATGACGATCCTTATTCTTGGTGCGACCGGATTGATCGGGCCTAGCCTTATCCGGCGGCTCAACGACCGCGGGCAGGACGTGGTTGGCGCGAGCCGGACTGGAGGCGGCGCGGGCGGCGTCGCCATCGACCGACGTGATCGGTCTGGTCTCCTAGCGCTCGTCCGACGACGCCGCATCGATCGGGTTGTGGACCTTTTGGCCTACACCGAAGCCGACACGACGCCGCTCTACGCGGCGCTGGACGGTTTCGTCACGCGCTGGGTTATGGCCAGCTCTGGCGACGTCTACCGCAATTACGATGGGTTGCATCGTAGGGGCGATGTCGAGCCCATCCTTCAGCCCCTCACTGAAGACGCGCCCCTTCGGATATCTCGGTTTCCCTATCGGCTATCGCCTCCCCGCCCGGTCGAAGCGCCGGACGCTTGGATGGACGACTATGACAAGATCCCGCTCGAAGCGGCGCTTCGCGCGCGAAGCGGCCTTGGCTCTACCATCATCAGGCTGCCCATGATCTACGGTCCCCGTGACAGAAATCGTCGCTTCAGCTGGCTGATTGGACCGATGGCGGCGCAAAAGCCGGTGATCTTGGTCGACGCGCAATGGGCGCTCTGGCGGACGACCTATGGGTTTATTGACGATATGGCGGACGCCATCGCCACGGCGGTCGTGAGCGATTTGGGTTTGGGTCGGACATTCAATGTCGGCGAGGCTTCAGCGCCGTCCCATCGCACCTGGATCGCCAGGTTTGCCGACGCCTTAGGATGGAGAGGCCGCGTGGTGGAAACGGCCGGCGGAACGGATCCCAAGCTAGCCGCCCTCGACCTTCGATTTCCCCTTGTCACCGATACCCAAGTCTTCCGTAACGTCTTTGGCTGGCAGGAGCCGACGGCGCAGCAAGAAAGGCTCGACCGCACGATTGCAGACGAGCTGTGTCGGGAATAGGGGAGGCGTGTGGTGCGCCGTCTTCGACAGCGCTGAGAGGTGGCGGCCGTAGTTTCTGCACAATGAGCGCATTGGTCAGCAGCGACCAGGCGCCTATTCGATGGACAGTGGAGCCTAGCTTTACCGCTTTTTCATAAAATTATTCAGAAATTTTATCGAATTAAAAACCCATTGAAGACGGTATGATTGTAATTTCTGTACGATATTTCCAGGTATATTCCAAATTATGTTTCTAGGGTGCGGTCGAAACACATTTTTTTGACGGCTTCGTCCAATTCCATTCGTGCTCCGTAGCTCCAGACGGGGAAGGAGTTGACGATGACGCATGCCGACGAGTTAAGGCGGAAAGCCGCGCGCTTCCACCATGTGGCTTCAAGGTCTCTTCAGGGCAAAGCCTCAAGTGACCTTCACGAGGCGGCGAGGATAATCGAACAGCAAGCCAACGAGACGCCCGACGGCGGAGCCGTGGCGTCCCCAAAAGAGGGCGGTCCCCCAACGT